>Ga0307296_10000039_pt1 | contig 46963 bp, 49 predicted proteins | sample ER_DNA_153_FD_194467 | JGI IMG/M metagenome (GOLD analysis project Ga0307296, IMG submission 194467) | Bulk soil microbial communities from the East River watershed near Crested Butte, Colorado, United States - ER_DNA_153 | ecosystem: Environmental > Terrestrial > Soil > Floodplain | place... | reverse complement strand
CGACTCGTCGTCACCGGCGAGGGCGACGACGATCTCGCCGTTGCGGGCGTCCTGCGCCCGCTGCACGACGACGATGTCCCCGTCGAGGATGCCGGCGTTGATCATGGAGTCGCCCTTGACGCGGAGGAGGAAGTCTCCGTGCAGCGTCTCGGGAACCGCGAGGTGGTCTTCGATGTCCTGCTCTGCGAGCAGCGGCCCGCCGGCCGCGATCTGACCGAGCAGGGGCAGCTTGTCGAGCGTCGCGGCGGGCGCCTCTCGGCGCTCGCGGCCGACCAACTCGACGGCCCGCGGCTTCGTCGGGTCCCGCTTGAGCAGCCCGGCGCGCTCGAGGTTGGCCAGGTGGGCATGCACCGTCGAAGGCGAGGCCAGCCCGACCGCCTCGCCGATCTCCCGCACAGTGGGCGGGTAGCCATGCGCGTCGACGTAATCGACGAGGAAGTCCCAGATCTCCTGTTGTCGTCCCGTCAGCATCTCCGCCTCCAAGGGTGGGGGTCTCGGTCGAACGTGTGTTCGCCACCAGACTAGAGACTCCTGCGGACGGTGTCAATCGAAGTCCGGCCGCGCTTCGCGCAGCCATGATGACTTCGATTGATCAGCTCAAGCCGCTGTGAGCGAGCCGTGGCAAAGCCCCGACTCGCGGCGGAAGGAACCCTTCGGACCGTCGACGCGGAGGCCGGCTCTCCGTAATGGCCTGACCTCCGTCGATTATGCGCTGGAGAGGACTTGAACCTCCACGGCCTTTTAAGGCCACTAGGCCCTCAACCTAGCGCGTCTACCAATTCCGCCACCAGCGCTCGAGGGAGGGAGAAGTGTAGCGGTGGTCTGGCGACAAGTCGTTCTGATTAAAGTCCTCCGCCGATGCGTGATCTTTGTGCAGCCGCGGTCGATGCGGCGACCGGGGCTGGTGCCGAGTACGCCGATGCACGCGTGGTCGCCAAGCGCAACCAGTTCGTGGCAACGAAGAACGGAAGAGTCGAGCGGCTCGCGGACTCGGACAGCGAGGGGATCGGCGTCCGCGTCCTCGTGAACGGCGCGTGGGGCTTCGCGTGCGACCGCCGACTCTCCGGCGAAGGCGCTCGCGAGGCGGCGCTTCGGGCTTGCACCTTCGCGCGCGCTTCCGGCGGTCGGCATTCGAGACAGCTCGCGCCGGTCGCGCCCGCGAGCGCGACGCACCGCACATCCGTCGAGCGCGACCCGTTCGAGGTCTCGCTGGACGAGAAGGTCGCGCAATGCCTCGCGGCGGACGAAGGATTGGCCGGGCCGGACATCGTCGTTCGCCAGGCGATGGTGCGGGCGCAGAGAGAGCACAAGCTCCTCCTCACCTCCGAGGGCACCGAGGTCGAGCAGGAGCTGATCGAGTGCGGCGCCGGGATCGAATGCGCGGCCGCACGCGACGGCGTTTTCCAGATGCGCAGCTACCCAAGCGCGCATGTCGGCTCGAGCTGTCAGAGCGGCTGGGAGTACGTCGACGGGCTCGACCTCAGCGGCGAAGCACCGCGTGTCGCAGAGCAGGCCGCCGCCCTCGTGCGAGCAGACGTGTGCCCGAGCGGCGTGATGACGGTCGTCCTCGATGGCGACCAGGTTGCCCTGCAGGTGCACGAGTCGGTCGGCCATCCGACCGAGCTCGACCGCGTGTACGGCAGCGAGGCCTCGTACGCCGGAACGAGCTTCCTGAAGGCCGATGATCTCGGCTCGCTGCGGTACGGCTCAGACCTCATGAACGTCACCGCAGATCCGACGACTGCCGGCGGGCTCGGCAGCTTCGCGTTCGACGACGAGGGCGTCCCTGCCGAGCGAACGGCGGTCGTCGAGGGCGGCTTGCTCACCGGCTTCCTCACCTCACGGGAGACGGCGGCGCGGATCGGCGCCGGAAACGGCGGCTCGATGCGCGCGGACGGCTGGAACCGCATGCCGCTCGTTCGCATGACGAACCTTCACCTCGAGCCCGGCAGCGGAACACTCGACGACCTGCTCACCGACGTCAGCGACGGCGTGTACATGGAGACGAACCGCAGCTGGTCGATCGACGACAAGCGGCTCAACTTCCAGTTCGGCACTCAGATCGCGTGGGAGATCAAGTCCGGCAAGCTCGGACGCATGCTGCGAGACGCGACGTACACGGGAATCACGCCGAAGTTCTGGGGCTTGCTCGACGCGATCGCCGGACGCGACTCGTGGCGTCTGTACGGCTTGACGAACTGCGGTAAAGGCCAGCCTGGTCAAAGCGCGCACGTTTCGCACGGCGCGGCACCGGCACGATTCCTGGACGTGCAGGTCGGAGTTCGCTCTTGAAGGCGATCGACGTGGCAAGAGCCGCGCTCGAGGTCGTCGACGGAGAAGCGGAAGCGGTTGCGCACGTCGAGCACTCCGGGCTCGCGCGATTCGCCGGCTCGGAGGTGCACCAGCCGACGTTGATCGAGAACGCGATGGTCACGCTCCGTGTGGTGCAGGACACTCGAGTCGGCGTCGCGACGACGAACAAGATCGATGCGGACGGGCTCGCCGAGGTCGCCGAACGCGCCCGCGCCGCTGCTCGGAGCGCACCGCCCGACGACGCCTTTCCGGGCCTGGCGCCGCCCGCGGACACACCGAAGGTCGAAGGGTTCGACGAGGACACCGCGCGGCTCGGGCCCGAGGAACAGGCCAAGCGGGCGGATGCCGCAATCGAGGCGGGCGGCGAGGTTCCGGTCTACGGCTTCTTCACGAGTGCGAAGTCGGAGCTCGCCGTTGCGTCGTCCACCGGACTATCCGTCCAGCAACGCATGACTGACGCCACCGCGCTCGTCGTCGCCGCCGACGAAAGCGGATCCGGATACGCCGAGCAGACCGCCTGGCGCGCAGGCGGGATCGATCCCGCACTCGTCGCGCAGGAGGCCGCCGAGAAAGCACGACGAACCAAAGGCGGAGGGGAGATCGAGCCCGGCGTGTATCGCGCCGTCCTGGAGCCGTATGCGTTCGCCGACCTCCTCGACTACTTCTCGCACGACTCCTTCGGTGCAGTCGGGCTGCTCGAGGAGCGCAGCTACTTCGCGGGGCGCCTCGGCGAGAAGGTCTTCGACGAGAAGATCTCGATCACCGACGACGCGCTCGATCCACGGGGGCTGCCGAAGGCATTCGACTTCGAAGGGACGCCGAAGCGGCGTGTGGAGCTTGTCGAGCAAGGCGTCGCCCGCGGAGTCGTCTGGGACCGCACGACGGCAGCCCAGGCGAAGAACGGCGCGCGGTCCACCGGCCACGCACCTCCCGCAGAGCTGCGCGACTGGGGCCCGTTGCCCTCCGCACTCTCCGTGTCGCCCGGGGACGCCGAATCGGTGGAGGAGCTCGCGCAGCTCGTCGGCGACGGTCTCTACATCACGCGTCTGCACTATCTCGGGGTCGTTCATCCGCGCGAGGGGGTCATCACCGGCATGACGCGCGACGGGACGTTCCGCATTCGCGACGGCAAGATTGCGGAGCCGCTCGTCAATCTGCGCTTCACGGTCGCCGTCCCCGATTTCCTCCGCGACGTGCTCGGGCTCACCAGCAGGGCCGCGCTCGTCAACTCGCAGAACTTCTACGGCGAGCGTTACCCCTACGGCGTGCTTACGCCGGCGATCGCGTCGGAGCGCTTTGCGGTCACCGGGGTCGGCTCGAAGCCAGGGATTTGACCACCGAGTAGTCGACGCTCCCGAGGATGTCTTCTCGCCAGCCTTCCAGGCGTGGCGAGACGAGGCGCGCATCGACGACCCAGGCGATCGGTATCGCTGAGGCGCGGCGGCGCATCTGATCGTCAAGGCGTTGCAACCAGGGGCGCTGGCTTGTTGCGCGCAACGCGCCTAGGAGCAACTGGCGCGAACCAAGTTCGTACCTCAGCACGAGCTCGGCCGGAATCGCCTCTTCCTGCGGATAGGCGGCGATTGTCCGCGCGATGCCCGCATTCGGCTTTGCTTCGGGTCCGCTGCGCAACAGGATCGGACCGAGGCCGAGATCGCGCCACTGTGCGTACAGAAGCCTTGCTCCTTCTCGCAGCGCCGGGTCCGGCGGCACGAAGAACCAGAGCGGCAGCTTCCGAAGCGACGGAATCGCATCCACGGCGCGGCGGAAGTCTGCAGGTCGAGCCTGTTCGCCACCGAGGAATCCGTAAGCGGCCGAGCCCTCGAGCTCCGGGATCAACTGCTCATAGTCCTGGCGGTTCGCGGTCTCCCAATACACGCGGCGGAGGTGCTCGCTCCAGCCGCCGATGTCGGCGTGGTCGATGGCAAGCAGAGTCCGTGCCCGGACGGTCGCACGAAGCTGCGAGTCGGCCTTGGCGGCGACGATGTCACCGACCGGGACCGGAGCCTCATCGAGCTGGCCCCGTTCGAACTTCCGCATCGCCGCAAGCGCCGGCAGCCGTTGAACCCGCAGCGTCAGTCCCTCTCGGCGCAGAACGACAAGGCGCTGCGAGCCACTCACGAGCCTGAACGGCCCTGGGACGAATCGCGGCGCCGCTCCGACGACCGTCAGTGCGTACGGAAAGCGCCGCCAGGGATAAGCGAGCCGTACGTCCAGTCTCGCGGCCGACGGTGCCGAGACCACCGCGTGGGCGAAGAGCCAGCGCGCAGGTGCGCCGTGAAGCTGCTTGACCCGTCGCAGGGCGGCAGCGATCGACGGAGCCGAACGGCAGGTGAAGCTCCAGCGTCGGAAGTCGTCCGATGCTGTCCACGCGGTGCAAAGACCGGGCACGACCGCGCCGGTCGACGGGTCAGTGCGAAGCGGCGTCGAGTAGAGAGCCCGCGCCAACGTCAACTCGTCGCGTCCAGCAGCAAGCGCCGGATCGAGCGGCCAGCGAAAATCGCTCAGCGCGATCCGCACGACGTTCGGGGTCCCTACCGCACGCAGCGCTGACGAAGCAGGGACCGCCTGATCGGAACCGCAGCCGGCTGCGACGAGCGCGACAGCCGCGCAGAAAGCCGCTACTTCAGGGCGTGGAAGAGGGCGATGCAGTTCGCTACGAAGAGGATCGCGACGACGACCGTGAGCCGCGTCAGGTTGCGCTCGACGATATGCGTGCCTCCCTGCGATGCCGGCGTGAAGCCCATCCCGCCGAGCCCGGCGTCCCTCCCCGAGTGCATGAGAATCAGGCCGCAGAGGGAGATGCAGAGCAGTACCTGGATGACCGCGAGCGCCTGAAGCATGGCGCGGCCAGGGTATCAGCGGGGAACGACTTCCAAGATCGCGTCGATCAGCTCCGCGGCAATGCGGTCCTTCGTTACGTAGCCGGCGGCGCCGGCCTCGCGCGCCTGGTCGACGTCGGTACGTGAGTTCGAGCCGGTCAGCATCAGGACGCACGCCTGCGGCTTCTGCTTTCGGATCTGCTTCGTCGCCTGGAACCCGTCCATGATCGGCATCGCGATGTCCATCAGGGTCACGTCAGGGTCGAGGTTCAGCGCCAGCTGGACCGCCTCCGCACCGTCTCCGGCGTGCCCGATGACCTCGAGCCGGTCGTCGCTGGCGAGGATGGCTTCGAGCGCTTGGCCGAACAGCCGGTGGTCGTCGGCGATGAGCACATGGATCCTGTCCGGAACGTTGACGGCTGCCTCCACGACTGTCCCTCCGAAATGTGACCGGTTAAGGGCGATTTGTGAAGGGGACCGGACCTGAAATCTGCTGATTAGCATGTCGGACATGAAGGCTGAGATACCTCCGGTGAGCGCGGACGCCGCGCGGGCAAAGATCCAGAAGCTCCTGGTCACGGGCGACAACCGCCTCAAGCAAGGGGTCGATCCGGCCAAGGCGAGGCAGAGCTACGAGCAGGCCCTCGAGGCTGCGCAAGCAGCCGGCCTCGAGGATGCGATCCGGCCGCTCGTCGAGATCAGGCTTGCGGACCTCGAGCGGCTCGCTCGAGAATCGCCTCCACCTTCTCCGCCTGACGCCTGACGTCGTGCTCCTCGGCAGCGACTCGTGCTGCCGGGTTCGGACAAGGGAGCGCGGCCGCGGTCCGAAGCGCCTCGACCAGAGCATCCTCGTCCGCGGGATCGACGAGCACGCCCGCCTCAGGCGGGACGAACTCCGGCGGGCCGCCGATCCTCGTCGCGACCACCGAACGGCCGACTGCCATCGCCTCGAGCAGGGCCTGGCCGAACGGCTCGATCAGGCTCGGCTGCACAACGACGTGCGCGGCGGCGATCTCGGCGGGAACACGGTCATAGGAAACTCGCCCGACGAGCTCGATCCCGGACCGGCCCTCGAGCTGCGGACGCAAAGGGCCGTCGCCCACGAACGTGAGCGTCCCTTCCCCGAGCCGCTCGAACGCGGAGGCGAGTCGGAGCACGTTCTTGCGCTGGATCAACGAAGCGATGCAGAGATAGCGCGTCGGGCCCGCAGGTGCCGGCTGCACCGCGAAGCGTTCGAGATCGACACCGGAGTCGACCACATCGATCTTGCCGCGCGCCTCCGGGACCTTCGCCTCGAGCTCGCGTCGCAAGTAGTCGGACACCGCGATGATCGACGCAGCTCGGCGCACGACGAGCCTGGTCGCAGCGCCGATGCCGGGCATCCAACCAACGTTGCGGACGTCGCGGCCGTGCGCGGTCACGACAAGCGGAGCGCCACCGGCGATCGCGCCAATCAGCCCCGTCGGGAAGAGGAAGTGCGCGTACACGACGTCGGGCTGGAAACGCCGCGATGCGGCTGCAGTCGCGCGCGCGAGGCGCAGGTACTTCTGCTTGCCGCCGCCGCGCCGGTCGAGCACCGCGCGCTGGACCTCGTGGCCGCGGGCAACGAGCTGCTCCTCCAGCCCGCGCACGAACACGCCCAGGTCAGGATCCAGGGGGCCCGGATACATCTGCGAGACGAGCAGGATCCTCATCGCCAGATAGGTTGAGCGTCGTGTCGAGCCCGGCTTCGATCATCCATGTCTCCGAGCTTACGAAGATCTTCAAGGTGCCCGAGCGCGAGGCAGGCCTACGCGCGGCCGCCAAGAGCCTCGTACGCCGCAAGAACCGTGAGGTGAGTGCCGTCGACGGCATCTCGTTCGACATCGCGCCGGGCGAGGTCGTCGGCTTTCTCGGCCCGAACGGCGCGGGCAAGACGACGACCCTGAAGATGCTCGCCGGCTTGCTCTATCCCTCGAGCGGCGAAGCCCGCGTGCTCGGTCACGTGCCGTCACGCCGGGAGCGCGACTACCTCCGCCGGATGACGATGGTGATGGGAAACCGCAACCAGCTGCAGTGGGACATCCCGGCCCTCGATTCCTTCGAGCTCAACCGCGCCATCTACCGCCTGCGGCGCGAGGATTTTCTCGAGATGCGCGACGAGCTGATCGAGCTGCTCGACGTCGGCGATCTGGTGCGCAAGCCCGTCCGCAACCTCTCGCTTGGCGAGCGGATGAAGGTCGAGATCGTCGCTGCACTGCTGCACCGCCCACAAGTGCTGTTTCTCGACGAGCCGACGATCGGCCTCGACGTGACGATGCAGAAACGGATCCGCACCTTCGTCGCGGAGTACAACCGCCGCCACGGCGCGACCGTCCTCCTGACGAGCCACTACATGGCCGATGTCGAAGCGCTGTGCAAGCGCGTGATCGTGATCCACCACGGCCGGATCCTCTTCGACGGCGCGCTTTCGAGCCTCGGCGACCAGTTCGCCGCCTACAAGACCATCGGCGTCGTGCTCGAGAACGGGAACGCCGCGTTGGACGAGTACGGCGAGGTGATCCACCGCGAAGACGGCCGCGTGACCCTACGTGTCCCGAAGGCGGAGACGTCGCGCGTGGCTGCACGCCTGCTCGCCGATCACGACATCCTCGACCTCACGATCGAGGAGCCGCCGATCGAAGACGTCATCGAGCTCGTCTTCGCACAAGAGCGATGAGCATCGAAGCCGCGGAACTACCCGTCGCGCAACTGCGGGAGGAAGGACGCTGGCGCTCGCTGCTCGACTTCTACGTAACGACCATGCGCACGGCTGTCGCCGAGCAGCTGCAGTACCGCGTCACGAACTACTTCTACATGCTGGGGATGATCGCCGAGCCGGTGATCCAGCTGGTGGTGTGGTCGACGATCGCCAACCAGCACGGCGGGTCGGTCAACGGAATCACCGCGGGGGAGTTCGCGGCGTACTACATCGTCTGGACGCTCGTTCGCAACATGAACATCGTCTTCGGAGCGCCGTTCTGGGAGTACCGCATTCGCGAGGGTCAACTCTCGGGGCAGCTCCTACGGCCCATGCACATCCTTCACTACGACCTCGCCTATTTCGCCGGCTGGAAGTTCGTGGTGGTGGGCCTCTGGGTGCCGATTGCGATCGGCCTATCGCTCGTGTTCCATCCGGACCTGCATCCGACCGCGCTCGAGATCGTCGTCTTCATCTTCGCGATCTGGGGCGCCTATCTGATCCGCAGCATGTTCCAGGGCGTGATCGGGATGCTGAACTTCTGGACGACGAGGGGCGCCGCCGTGTTCGACCTCTACATGGCGACGGAGATGCTGCTCTCCGGCCGCCTCGTCCCGCTGCAATTGATGCCCGGCTGGGTCCAGACACTGGCGAACTTCCTGCCGTTCAAGTGGACCTTCGGCTTTCCGATCGAGGCGCTCGTCGGGCACATGTCCCCCGCCTCGCTCATGCTCGGACTCGGCGTGCAGGTGCTCTGGATCGGCATCGGCTATGTGCTCTTCAAGTTCGCGTGGACCGCGGCGATCAAACGATTCTCGGCGGTGGGCGGATGAACGCGGTCAGAGTCGGCCTGCTCTATTTCAAAGTAGGTGTGCTCAACGAGCTGCAGTACCGTGTCAACTTCTTCCTCCAGCTCTTCCAGTCGCTGATCCAGGCCGGGACCGGGCTGATCATGCTCGCGCTCGTCTACTCGCACACGACCGAGCTGAACGGGTGGTCGGAGCCGGAGCTGCTCTCACTCCTCGGTGTCCAGATTCTGCTCGGCGGCCTGATCCACACCTTCATCCAGCCGAACATGGAGAAGCTCATGCAGGACGTGCAGCAGGGGACGCTCGACTATGCCCTGACAAAGCCCGCGGACTCGCAGGTGCTCGTGAGCGTGCGGCAGTTCCGGATCTGGCAGAGCGTCGAGGTCTTCACCGGCCTGACCCTGCTGATCGTCGGCCTCACGCGAATCGAGAGCTCGGTCGGCTTCGTCGACGCGCTGACGTTCGCCTTCGCACTCGGCATCGGCATCGTCCTCGTCTACTGCTTCTGGCTGATCGTGACCACGAGCGCGTTCTGGATCGTCCGGATGGAGAACGTGCTCGAGCTCTTCGAGGGGATCTACCAGACGGGCCGCTGGCCGATCGGCGTGTATCCCGTCTGGCTCCGCTTCAGCGTCACATTTCTCATCCCTGTCGGCTTCGCCGTCACCGTTCCGGCGCAGGCGATCACGTCACGACTGCAGTGGGGAACGCTGGTAGTCGCGGTCGTCTTCGCCCTGGCCCTGTTCGGCTTGACGCGCTGGTTCTGGCGCTTCGGGCTCAGGCACTACTCGGGCGCCTCCGCGTAACCTCAGCGCTGCGCGTCGTACGTGCCGAACTCGTCTCGAAGCGCGTTGCTGATCTCCCCCACCGTTGCGCGGGCACGTAGCGCCTCGCGCATCGGGACGATCAGGTCACCCTCGCCGCGCGCCGCCTCGCGCACCGTCTCCATCGCGCGCTCCACGTCGGCCGCATTCCGCTCCGCACGCACGCGAGCGGTCCGCTCGAGCTGGCGCTGCTCGGCCGCCGGATCGAGGCGATGGAGCTCGATCGGCTCTTCCTCGCCCTCGGTGAAGCGGTTGACCCCGACGATCACGCGCTCACCGCTCTCGACGTCCTGCTGCCAGCGGAAGGCCGCCTGCTCGATCTCGCCCTGCACGAAGCCCTGCTCGACGGCGGAGACCGCACCACCGAGCTCGTCGATCCGCTCGATCAGCTCCCACGCCTTCGCCTCGAGCTCGTCCGTGAGTGCCTCGATGAAGTACGAGCCGCCGAACGGGTCGGCCGTGTCGGTGCCGCCGGCTTCGTGCGCGATCAGCTGCTGCGTACGAAGCGCGATTCGCGCTGCGCGCTCTGACGGCAGCGCCAGCGCCTCGTCGTAGCCGTTCGTGTGGATGGATTGCGCACCGCCCGCGACTGCGGAGAGCGCCTGGATCGCGACGCGGACGATGTTGTTCTCGGGCTGTTGGGCCGTGAGCGTCGAACCGCCCGTCTGTGCGTGGAAGCGAAGCGCCTGAGCCTTCGGATTCGTGACGCCGAAGCGTTCCCGCATGATCCGCGCCCAGAGTCGTCGCGCCGCGCGGAACTTCGCGACCTCCTGGAAGAAGTGGTTGTGCGCGTTGAAGAAGAACGAAAGCCGCTCGCCGAGTGAGTCCGGTGACAGACCTGCCTCCACCGCGGCCTCCGCGTACGCGATGCCGTTCGCGAGCGTAAACGCGAGCTCCTGTACCGCGGTCGATCCCGCCTCGCGGATGTGGTACCCCGAGATCGAGATCGGGTTCCATTTTGGGATGCGTTCCGCCGTGTACGCAAAGAGGTCGGTCGTGATGCGCATGGACGGCCGCGGCGGAAAGATGTAGTTCCCGCGCGCGATGTACTCCTTGAGGATGTCGTTCTGCACCGTGCCGCGGAGCTGCGCGCCGGACACTCGCTGCTCTTCGGCGACGAGCTCGTAGAGCAGGAGGAGGAGCGCGGCCGGCGCGTTGATCGTCATCGACGTCGAAACCTCGTCTAGCGGAATCTGGTCGAACAGCAGCTCCATGTCGGCGATCGAGTCGATCGCGACCCCGGTGCGCCCAACTTCGCCCACAGCGCGAGGGTCGTCGGAGTCGTAGCCGAGCTGAGTCGGCAGGTCGAAGGCGACGGAGAGACCGGTCTGGCCGCGCTCGAGCAGATAACGGAAGCGCTGGTTCGTCTCCTCCGCCGACGCGAAGCCGGCGTACTGCCTGATCGTCCAGGGCCGCCCGCGGTACATGTCCGGGTACGGCCCGCGCGTGAACGGGAACTCGCCGGGCGCCTCGACGTCGGCGGGCGCGTCGTCAGCCGTGTAGACCGGCTTGATCTCGATATCCGAGTCGGTGCGACGCTCGTCGCCGGTGGTGGCCACGCCGCAATCGTACGCGGCCGGCGCGTCCGCTACTTGTAGCGGTAGACGATCCGGCCGCGGTTGAGGTCGTACGGTGAGAGCTCGATCTTCACACGGTCGCCCGGAAAGATGCGGATCCTGTAGCGCCGCATCTTTCCAGCCGTGTAGCCGAGCGTTTCGTGTCCGCCCTCTAGGGCGATGCGGAAATAGCCGTTCCGCAGAGCTTCGACGACCTCGCCGTCGAGCTCGATCTTCTGTTCTTTCTCAGCGACTGCGTGTCCCTTACTGAGGCGTGACGTTGATCGCCTCGGGGCCCTTCTGGCCCTCACGCGACTCGTACTCGACCTTTGCACCCTCGGTCAGCGACTTGAAGCCGTCTCCCGCGATGTTTGAGTGATGCACGAAGAGATCCTTGCCGCCGTCCTCGGGGGCGATGAAACCGTATCCCTTTGCATCGTTGAACCACTTGACGGTTCCGGTTGCCACTTTGCGTCCTCCTGCCATTTCAACGAACAAGTAGTGGAAGGGCTGGAAACCGCTACCGGTACTCGTCCTGGTTTGCGGGGACAAGGTAGCAGGGGTGGCGCTAGCCTGACCCCCGTGGCCGTGCGGGTGCGCCTCTTTGCGGGTCTACGCGAGCGCGCGGGCTGGAGCGAGCGCGAGCTCGACGGCGCAGCAACCGTGGGCGACGTCTGGCCGGCGCTCGGCCTGGGCGAGGAGCCGGCCGGCTTGCTGTATGCCGTGAACAAGGAGTACGCCGATCAGGACCGCCGCCTTGCGGACGGTGACGAGGTCGCCGTCATACCACCGGTCTCCGGTGGGGCCTTCCGCCTCAGCAGCGAGCCGCTGTCGCTCGATGCCGTCGTCGACGAAGTTCGTGACGACCGCGCAGGCGCGATCGCGACCTTCGTCGGCACGACGCGCGTCGAATCCCGCGGCCGCACCGTGCTGCACCTCGACTACGAGGCCTACGCCGAGATGGCCGAGAAGGTCATGGCGGAGATCGCCGGCGAGTTGAAGGGTCGCTACGACCTCTGCGAGATCGCGATCCAGCACCGCACCGGCCGGGTCGACATCGGGGAGGCGAGCGTGGTGATCGCCGTCTCGGCCCCGCATCGGCAGGACGCGTTGGCGGCGTGCAAGGACGCAATCGACACTCTGAAGGAGCAGGTGCCCCTCTGGAAGAAAGAGTTCTACGAGGGCGGAGAAGAGTGGATCGGGCGCGGCTCCTGAATCGCCGCCTTCGAGCCGATACCCATAGGCACAATGGCTGACATGGAGCAGTACCCCCAGGAGTGGCGTCAGTACGACCCGATCCAGCCGCGCGGCACGGACTGGCGCGGGATCTTCAGGAAACTCTGGGCGCCCATCGCAGCGATCGGTGCCTTTCTCGCCAAGTTCGGCGTCGTCCTGCTCAAGTTCAAGTTCCTCTTCTCGATGTTCGTCTCGGCCGCGTTCTACGTCTGGCTCGGCGGCTGGTGGTTCGGGATCGGGCTCGTCGTGCTGCTGTTCGTCCACGAGATGGGACACGTGGTCGAGGCGAAGCGACAGGGTCTGCCGGTGTCCGCGCCAGTCTTCATTCCCTTCATGGGCGCGTTGATCACGCTGAAGCAGATGCCGCACAACGCCTGGAACGAGGCCAAGCTCGCGATCGCCGGGCCGATCATCGGTTCCGCCGGCGCGCTCGCGCTCTTCCTCGCGGGAGTTGCTTTCGACTCGCGTGCCCTGAAGGCGCTCGCATTCCTCGGGTTCTTCATCAACCTCTTCAACCTGCTGCCAGTCGTGCCCCTCGACGGCGGCCGCATCGTCGCGGCGCTGCATCCGGTGTTCTGGCTCGTCGGGTTCCTCGCGCTACTCGGACTCTGCATCTGGCGGCCGAACCCGATCCTGATCATCATCCTGCTCTTCTCAGCGTCCGAGCTCTGGCGGCGCTGGCAGATGCGACGGCACCCCGAGATGCAGGACTACTACCGCGTGGAGCCGCACCAGCGCCTGATCATCGGCGTCCTCTACTTCGGTCTCGCGGTTTTGCTGGTGCTCGGCATGCACGAGACACACGTGCCGCGCGACTTTTGATGGAAGACAGGCGGATTCTTTCCTCGGAGAAGCAGACCGAGGAGCTCGAGAGCGACATCGCGCAGATCGCGCAGGAGTTCCGCGAAGGGTTCCAGGCCGTCGACCTGATCGATCGTCCCGCGGTGACGATCTTCGGCTCGGCCCGTGTCCGCGAGGACACTCCTGTGTACCGCGACGCTCGCGCGGCGGGACAGCGCTTCGCCGAGCTCGGCTGGGCCGTCGTCACCGGCGGCGGGCCTGGAGTGATGGAGGCCGCAAACCGTGGCGCCAAGGATGGGGGCGGCCTGTCCGTCGGCTTCAACATCCAGCTGCCGCACGAGCAGGCACCCAACGCCTACCTCGACATCTCACTCACCTTCAAGCACTTCTACGCACGCAAGACGATGTTCGTGAAGGCGGCAGAAGGGTTCCTGGTCTTCCCGGGCGGCTTCGGCACCGTCGACGAGCTGTTCGAAGCGCTCACGCTGATCCAGACCGGCAAGGTGTTCCACTTCCCGGTCGTCCTCTACGGCACGGATTACTTCGCCGAGCTGCTGGACTGGATCCGGGGCGAACTGCTCGACGACGGGATGATCTCGCCCGACGACCTCGAGCTCCTGCACGTCACCGACGACCTCGACGAGGCCGTCGCCATGGTGCTCGACGGCTACGAGCGCCGCTGCGCCGAGAGCCCGGCCGCGCCCGTCAAAGCGGACGCGCAGTAGCCTTCGCCCATGCAGTTGCGTGACCTGCCGTCGGTAGACGAACTGGCGCGGCGAAGCGACGACCCGCTCGCCGTGGAGGCCGCACGCATCGTGCTGGCCCGCGCGCGTGAAGAGATCAAGGCGGGAGGCAGACCCCGTGACCTCGCCGAGCGCCTCCAGGAGGAGCTCGACTCCGCGCGTGCTCCTCATCTGCGCCGCGTCGTCAACGCGACCGGGGTGATCGTTCACACGAACCTCGGCCGAGCGCCACTCGCTGAGGCCGCGCTTGATCGGATCCGTGACATCGCTCGCGGGTACTCGAACCTCGAGTACGACGTCGCGGCAGGCGGACGAGGCTCGCGGCAGGATCACGTCACGACGATGCTGCGGCGACTGACGGGCGCCGAGGCCGGTCTCGTCGTCAACAACAACGCGGCCGCGGTGATGCTCGCCCTCGCTGCGCTCGCCGAAGGACGGGACGTACTCGTCTCGCGCGGCGAGCTGATCGAGATCGGTGACGGCTTTCGCATCCCCGACGTGCTCGAGAGGTCCGGTGCCAGGCTCCGCGAGGTCGGGACGACTAACCGCACGCGCGCGACCGACTACGAGGCGGCGATCGGCCCCGAGACAGCCGTGCTCCTGCGTGTGCACCAGTCGAACTTCCGCATCGTCGGCTTCACGGAGCAACCCGGCCTCGAAGACCTGGCGCAGGTGGCTCGGAGGCACGAACTCGTGCTTGTAGACGATCTCGGGTCCGGCGCGCTCGTCGACGTCGGCGACGAGCCCACGGCTCGCTCGAGCCTGGCGGCGGGCGCCGACCTCGTGTGCTTCTCAGGCGACAAGCTGCTCGGAGGGCCACAGGCCGGGATCGTCGTGGGGCGCGCAGATCTCGTCGAGAAGTTGCGCCGCCACCCGCTCCAGCGTGCGTTGCGGGCGGACAAGCTCACGCTGGCCGCACTGGAGGCGACGCTAACTGTCGCGATCGATGCGCCCGAAGAGATTCCCGTCGTTCGCATGCTCCGCGAGTCACCGGAGACCGTGCGCGCGCGGGCAGTCCGGCTGGCCGAGCTCGTCGACGGCGAAGTCGAGGAGACCGTCGCCAGGGCGGGCGGCGGCGCGCTCCCCCTGACCGAGCTGCCGAGCTTCGCCTGCGCGGTCGGCGAAGAGCTCGCGGCGAAGCTCCGGGCCTGCGACCCGCCGGTGATCGCACTTGTGCGCGACCGGCGCACGCTGCTCGACTGCCGCACGCTCGCCGACGACGAGATCGAGGAGGTCGCGGAGGCGATCCGCCGGTGCCGCTGACCGTCGGGACCGCCGGTCACATCGACCATGGCAAGACGTGGCTCGTCCGGGCGCTGACAGGCAAGGACACGGATCGCCTGCCGGAGGAGCAGGCCCGCGGAATCTCGATCGACCTCGGTTATGCGCCGCTCGAGCTCCCCGACGGGCGCCGCCTCTCGCTGATCGACGTGCCGGGTCACGAGCGTTTCGTTCGCACGATGGTCGCCGGCGCCACCGGCATCGATCTCTTCCTGCTCGTGATCGACGCGGCGGAAGGCGCGCGGCCACAGACGCACGAGCACCTGGCGATCCTGCGCCTGCTCGGTGTCGAGCGCGGCGTCGTTGCGGTCACCAAGGCGGACGCGGTCGACGCCGAGACTGTCGAGCTCGCCGTGGCAGAGGCGGGCGAGCTGGCGCCTGCAGTCGAAGTCGTCGCCGTGAGCGCAAAGACGGGTGCAGGGTTGGACGAGCTTCGGGCCGCGCTTGCACGCGCGGCCGTTCAGACGGAACGCGACGATGCGCCGACTCGTCTGTACGTCGACCGCGTGTTCACGCTGAGGGGGATCGGCACCATCGCGACCGGCACGCTCTGGTCCGGGCGAATCGGCGGCGGCGACGTGTTGCGCGTTGAGCCGCAGGGCCGCGCTGTGCGAATTCGAAGCGTGCAGGTGCACGACCGTGACGTCGAAACTGCCGAGGCCGGACAGCGCGTGGCCGTTGCCCTCCCCGGCGTCGAGCGCAGTGAGGTCGGACGCGGAGATGTGCTCGTCGAGCGGGGCGCCTACAACGCCAGCTACCGGGTCGACGTCGAGCTCGAGGAGCTCGCGCCGATTCCACCGCGTGTGCTCGTCCATCACGGCACCGCGACGATGCTCGCGCGTGTCGTCCGTGCGGGACGGTTCGCCCAGCTTCGCCTCGATGCGCCCGTCGTCGCGGCGCGCGGTGACCGCGTGGTCCTGCGCGCAGGCACGACCGTCGGTGGCGGACGGATCGTCGATCCCGCCCCGCCGCGCCATGCAGATCTCGAGCGCTTCGAGCGCAGCACACGCGGCGAGGTGCTCGTCCACGCTCCAACCCGGGACGCGAACGGAGCATGGCGATACTCCGACGAGTGGCTCGGCGAGCTTCGTGACGATCTGGAGCGGCGGCTGGACGAGGCCGATCCTCTCGACCCGGGCATCCCGGCGCCGACGGATGCATGGGCACCGGAGGTCGTCGCGCGGCTCGGGCTCGAGCGCCGCGGTGCAAAGCTCTACCGTCCCGGTGCCGAAGGAGCACTCGGCGAACGCGAGCACGAGGCTAGTGCGCTCGAGGCGAAACTCGGGCTCGATCCGGTGAAGGTCGAGAGCCCGGAGCTCGCCCGCTTCCTCGAGGAACGCGGCCGACTGGTCCGCGTCGGCGACGGGTACGCGATCTCGTCTGGCGCCTACGCGCAGGCGCGCGATTTGCTCGTCGGCGAGCTCGAGGTCGCGGAACGAATCACGCTCGCGCGCTTCCGCGACCTGCTCGGCACCTCACGGAAGACGACGCAGCTGCTGCTCGAGCGCTTCGATGCCGACGGCGTCACACGCCGCATCGGCGATGAGCGGGTGCTGCGCACGTCCGTCCGCGGCGGAAGAACCTAGCTCGCCGCGAGAAAGCTGTCTTCAGCCTCGTAGTCAAACCGAAGGTAGTTCGCACCGCGTGTGAGGACCTCGCGCCAATCGCGCCCGCGCGTTGCCGCGATCAGCCACTCGACCTGCCGAGGCAGCGCTTCAGCCCAGCTCACCGCCGGTCGGTAAGCGAGCCCTGCCTGGGCCTTGGCCATGTCGACGAGGAACGCCTTCGGCGTCGACCACGGCGTCTGACCGAGGTCCCCGCGGACAGCCGGCTCCGGAAGAAGCACCTCGTCGAAGCTGTGACCGGCGGTTGCGGCGGTCGCACGCGCGATCTCGAGCACGGACGGCGGGTCGGGGTCGCCGCAGTTGTACGCGCCGCTGCTCGCCGGCTGCGCGGCGAGCAGGCGGACGAGCTCGCCGATGTTCTCCGATGCCGTCGTGTGGAAGTGTCCCGAGCCGTTGCTCGTCAGAATGACGTGCGGCCTGCCGTCGAGTGCGCGCTTCACGAAGTGCCACTCCCTCCCCATTCGGTCACCTCGTCCGTAGATCGCGCAGGGACGCACGATCGCTGCCGGAACTTCGCCGTTCCCCAGCAGGATCCGCTCGAGCGCGACCTTCTTCGTCGAGTACGTCCCGTCACCGGGCTCGACGGTCGCCTGGGTCTCCGGAATCGGAACGGGGAGCTCGGGGAAGTCGTCGACGCCCTCGGCCTCGTCGAGCGTCCGCCCTTGCTCGTCTGCGTACACGGAAGCGCTCGAGATCGCGATCAGCGCCCCGGTGTCGAGCGCGAGCAGCTGCTTCGCGTGTGCAGCCTCGAAAGGAATGACGTCGACTACGAGATCGAAGCCGTTTGCGACGGACAAGGCACCATCCTGATCACGGTCGAGCGAGACGTACTCGTACTCATCAGCTGCGACGCGCTCGCGCTTGCCGGCAAGCATCACCTCCCAGCCGTCTCCTAGAAGCGAATGGGCGATCGCCGAGCCGACGTTGCCGGTGCCGCCGATGATGAACGCGCGCTGTGCGATCGCTAGACGGGCGTGACGGGATCGCCGATGCTGATCTCGCCGTCGCTGAGGATGTCCGCGTTCAGACCGCAGCGATGCACGAAGGCCTTGATCACGCCGGGCTCGGTCATCCCTTCGAGTGTCGTGCACGGCTCGCATAGCTCGATGCCCTCGCATTCGACGTTGCCGATGCGGAAGCGCTTGCCGACGAGCTCGTTCACGTCGATGCCGCGCGTGAGCACGTTGCGGCGTGTCGCCGCCGGCTCGACCGAGACGTCGCCCTCGTTCGCCACTGCCTCGACTGCTTCAGCGGCGATGAGCGTCAGCGCCGTCCCGGGAGGCGCCGTGCCGTCCTCCCAGTAGTAACGGTTCCCCTCGAGGCCGCGACCCGCACGCGCGTGGACCCTTTCTACGGGAGCCGGCAGCTCCCCGTGATCCGGACTGAGAAAGATCGCCTCGACCCGACCGGCCATGGACGAGACCCTAGCGGCCGTGCCCGCCGCCACCGGGCGTCTCGATCGTGACGAGATCGCCCGCAGCGAGCGCGCGCGTGACCTTCGCGGGCAAGAGCTCTCCGTTCAGAGCATTGCGCCCCTGGGCTCCCGGCTCTCCCCCGCTCTCGCCCTTCGGCTGGTGGGTGCGGCGTTCGCTGATGATCGAGAGCCGGCAGTCCTCGAGCACGCGCAACTCGCGCACGACTCCGTCGCCGCCGCGGTGCTTCCCGGCTCCCCCCGAGCCGAGGCGCAACCCGTAGCGCTCGACGCGCAGCGGATACTGGAGCTCGAGCGCCTCCACCGGTGTCGACAGCGTGTTCGACATGGCGACGTGCACGCCGCTCGGCCCATCCGCGTCCGGACAAGCGCCCTGACCCCCGCCGATCGTCTCGTAGTACGTGAAGCGCTCGTTGCCGAAGGTGATGTTGTTCATCGTGCCTTGCCCTTGCGCGGGAACGTCGATCGCCTCCCCGAAGGCGCGCAGGACGACGTCGACGATGCGTGACGACGTCTCGACGTTGCCCGCGGCGACCGCAGCCGGCGGGCGCGCGTTGACGAGGCACCCTTCAGGTGCTGTGACGGTGACGGGTGCGAAGGCACCGCCCGACGCGGGCAGGTCGGGATCGATGAGGACACGCACGACGTAGAAGCAAGCTGACCGGGCGACGGACAACGGACAGTTGAGGTTCCCTTCGTGCTGCGGCGCAGTGCCGGCGAAGTCGATCTCGACGGCATCGCCCGCAATCGTCACAGCCGCGCGGAGCTCGATGTCGCCTCCGAGTGCCTCGAGCACGTCGCGCGCCTCGTAGCGTCCATCGGGGAGGGCGGAGATGCCGGCGCGCATGCTGCGTTCCGAGTACGCGTAGAGCTCGTCCATCGCGTCCACTACGCGTTCACGCCCGCGCCGCGCGCACAACTCGGCGACACGCTGCTCCGCGAGCCGGTGGGCGGCGAGCTGGGCTCGCAGGTCGCCGCGGCGCTCTTCCGGATTCCGCATCTGAGCCACGAGCGTCGAGATCACGTCGTCGTCGAGCCGTGTCGGCGGGATCACGACGCCCTCCTCGGTCAACGTGTGGGAATCGGCGGGCATGGAGCCGGGCTCGCGGCCGCCCACGTCGGCATGGTGCGCGCGTGTCACGGAGAAGCCGACTTCCGTTCGGGAGACGAGCGTGATGTCGGGAAGATGTGTGCCGCCCGCGTAGGGATCGTTGAGCGCCCAGACCTCTCCTGGCTCGGGATCGTGCTCCCTGACGGCGGCGACGGCGTCGGGCATCGCGCCGAGATGAACGGGAATGTGCTCGGCCTGCGCGATCATCCGACCGCGTTCGTCGAAGAGGGCAGTCGAGCAGTCGCGTCTTTCCTTGATGTTGGCGGAGAACGCGGAGCGAACCAACACGGCGCCCATCTCCTCCGCGACCGCGCGCAGGAGGCTGCCGACGATCTGGAGCTCGATCTTCACAGTTTCGTCAGTCGCAGCATGCGACCATCCCTAGCCCCCACCCACCCAGGGGCGAGCCAACAGGTCGAGCCGGGCAGCGCGACGAGCGAGTGGCCCGCGACCCTGGTTTCCTCCGCGCGCGGCAGGTCGAGCTCCGGGCCCGGACGGATGTCCGCGGTGCGGACGGCGACGAGCTCGATCTCGCGTTCCCGTTCGGAGAAGCCGTACTGCTCCGCGTGCGCGCGGTGGAACGCTTCCGCGAGGTCGCGCTCCAGCGGCAGCGTCAGCTCGAAGGATTGCCCTTCGTAGCGCAGGTCCGCTTCTCCGGCAGGCGGAAGCTCGCCCGCCTCGGCAAGAGGGACGAGGTACGAGCGCACCGCATCTCTCCGTTCCTCCGAAGCGACCAGCCCGAGCGCCGAGAGCACGCCGGCGACTTCCGGAACGAGCACGGTCGTGATTCCCAGCTCGTCCGCGAGCTCGCAGGCGTGCAGCGGCCCCGCGCCGCCGTAGGCCACGAGGGCGAAACCCGCAGGATCGTGGCCGCGCTCGACCGAGACGACACGCAGCGCTCGCAACATCTCGGAGTTGACGACATCGACGACAGCGGCCGGGTCGATCCCCGCGAGCGCGCGTTCCGCTGCCGCGCGGTCGAGGTCGACACCACCGGCGAGCGTGTCCGGCAGGCGGCCGAGCAGGAGGTTCGCGTCCGTCACCGTGGGCTGCGTCCCGCCGCGTCCGTAACAGGCGGGTCCGGGATCTGCACCGGCGCTTTGGGGCCCGACCCGAAGCGCCCCACCTGCATCACGCCAGACGATGGAGCCGCCGCCCGCACCGACCGTGTGGAGGTCGACGGTCGGCAGCCGGATCGGCACACCCGCGATCGTTCGCTCGCTCGCGCGCTCCGCGTGGCCGTCCGCGATCAGGCAGACGTCGGTGGAAGTACCGCCCATGTCGAAGGCGATCGCGTTCTGTATGCCGGAGAAGGCGGCCAGTCGTGCGGCACCGACAACGCCCGCAGCAGGGCCTGAAACGAGGATCGTCGCCGGATGCTCCGCCGCCTCCGCGGGCGTCGCAACACCGCCTGAGGAACGCATGACGAGCGGCGCGGGCAAGCCCGCCGACGCAGCGGCGGCGCTCAGCGCGCGGAGGTAGCGGGAGACGACAGGACCGAGGTATGCGTCGGCAGCGGTCGTCGAGGCTCGCTCGTACTCACGAAACTCCGGCGCCACTTCGTGCGACGCGACGACGTGTGCGTGCGGCAACCTGCGCCGGAGCTCTTCGGCCACCGCGCGCTCATGCGTCCCGTCGCGGTAGGCATGGAGGAAACAGACCGCAACGGCTTCGGCATCGATCTGAGGCAGCGTGTCGAGGTCCAAGGGCTCGAGCTCGCCCGCCGGGCCCATGCGACCGCGCACGCCGTGCGAGCGCTCGAGGGGCACGAGCGGCTCGGGCCAGGCCGCGCACGGCCGGTAGAGGTGCGCCCGGGTCTGCCGGCGAAGGTGCAGTAGGTGCTCGAAGCCGGCATTGGTGACGAACGCCGTCCTCGCGCCTTTCCGCTCCAGCAGCGCATTCGTCGCCACGGTCGTGCCGTGCGCGAACCGTTCGACGTTCTCCGCCGCGGCAGCCCGCGCAGCGGCGATCACCGACTCTTCCTGTTGCGCCGAGGTCAGAACCTTTGCGGTGGTCACGCGTCCGCCGTCGAGGACGACCGCGTCCGTGAACGTCCCGCCTACGTCGACGCCGAGAACCGCCATTCAGGAAGACCGATTCAGCGGTCTGCGGGGATGTGGTGTCGAGTGGCGGGAACTGTTCAACATGCAGGAAGATTCTTGCGACGCCGCAAGTTTTCCCACGGTTGCTCCATCAGCGTGTTTCCGAATGTTTGGGCGTCGCTTGGGCATCAGCACGCCCATTCTGGCAACGGGTGTCGCCTAGACGGCCAGTCCAGGGGCACTGTCCCAAGCGGACAGCCAGACCGGCCTTGGAAAACCAAAGGCGCAAAGGGGGTGGAGATTTGAAAAGGGCAGGGCTTAGGTCACGGGTGTGGCGCCACCGTGACTCCGTTGCGGCTCAACCATTCGGGCCTGTGGTGGACTCCGCGAGCACACGTTCGAGCTCCACAAGAGCCTCGGTCAGGGTTGCGTGCAAGTCGGCGACCTTGCGGTGCAGCTCGGTCGCGGCCATGAGTAATTCGCTTGTCTGGTCGACGGCGTCCGCCAGCTGCGCGGTCGCCCCGGCGATCGCATCTCGTGGGATGGGGCTCTGCTCGGGCAGGACGGGTCCGGAGTCTAAGCGACCGTGCAATCCCCGCTCGAATCTAGCTCCCGCAGTAGCAGAGCAGCAGCCGGGGGTTGCATTTGGTTGAGATTGAAAAAGGCGATTAGGCCGTAAAACGCTTCGCGCCCAGACCCGGCGGGAACTAACAGCCTGTACTGGCACACGCCCGAAACCTTTCGATGACGGAGCCGCCCTGTTCGAGGCGAGAGCTTGGCTCGTCTCCGGCTTCGGTAGATACTGGGAGCACATGGCCGCTTAGTGACGGGCCTAACCCATGAACGGGAGGTCGATGTGCTCGTCGCAACTCACGGCTGGTGGCCCTGGCTCCTGACGCTCGCGGTGATTCTTATTGTCGCCGCGTTTGTCATCAACTACTTCCTCAAGCGCCGCCGGTCGGTCTAGGTTCTAGCGCCCGCCACGAGCTGCGGCAAGCGATCCTGCACGCCTGCGAGTCGGGGAGACGTTGCAGGCCATCGCGCGGCGGCCGGCGTCACCGCCGAACGTGTCCGCCAGATCGTCAAGGAAAAGGACTAACAGCCCGGGCCTTCCTCTTTTTCCGAAACCCGAGCGGGGTCAGCGGAGCGTGCCTCCTAAAGAAACGTGCGTCCCGACGACTAGGGGGAGGGAGGTTGGGTCAAGATCAAACCGCGGGTACTGGCGATATGCGCCAAGCCGCTCGAGTAGATCGACATTTCGAACTCGGGTAAACCTTGACTAGGCCGCGCAAAACGGGGCGGGCGGGGAGAGTTCTCTGACGACTCTCCCTCAGTCGTCCTTTGCCACAGTCGCAACGCGGCGATGGGGAGAGCAATCGCTCACGCTGCATAGGCCGCAAGCCCGCCCCGCCCGATTTTTACCTAGAGGCGGCACGGACACAAGAGCCGCTAGGTGCAACGAGGCTGGCGCGGGGGCTCAAGCGCTCGGCGCCGGGGGAGGAGTGAAGCACCGCGATCAACCGCGCATGAGGGACGAATCAACCGCCTGCGTCAACCGATGCTTCAAACACAGCGTCACCGGGGCTCGATGCGGCGGAGCCTCTGACGCCAAGGGAACAAGTCGTTGTGAGCGGGGTCCGGGCGGCGGACTCTGCTCACGAGGACTCGGGGGCCCGAACGGACCCACCGCGCGGCGAAATGCGAATACGAACCGACACAGCGGCCTCTGCCGCCTCCCTCGCTAACTACTTGCGACGTTGCGAGTGCCTCGTCGAGGTCATCGACGGCCTGATCATCGACGCCACGGCAAGGCCACAGTCTTTAGCGGCTCCTCACCAAGACGTTGAGCTCGAGGCCTACCTCACCGTCTGGCAAGCGATGCATCCCGAGTCTCTGATCGAGCGCCTCACGCCGTTGGCCCCCCGCTAACCGGGCCGGGGGACGAACATCTCCCACCTGGGGCAGGCGCAAGATCGCGAGAGGTTGAAAGAACTTCTGGCGGGCTTCGTCGTCTCTTAGCGGAACAGCGCAACGACCGAAAGACAGAACACGACGCCGAGCAGCCCCACGACCAGCCAATGCCTCACCGGGAGGGGTGGGCTCGAGCCGGAACGAACGCACCGCTTCACACCCGACAACTCACCGCGAGAAGAAATCTCACGCTGCTTGGCGGCGCGCGTACTTCCGGCGCTGCTTCTCCCGCAACGCCTCCGAAATGTAGCCGCGCATAGAGCGACGGTCCTTGCAACGCCTCGAGCAGATCAGTTTGCCCTTCCGGCCCTCGAACGCGCCGCCGCACTCCACACACCGCAGCTTGGCTGGCGGTTCCGACGTGCGGCGTTGACGCGTTCCCGATTCTGCTCACGCCACGCACGCGTCGCCGCGCTCGAGCAGGCCGCGGCACCAGGAACTCAGCCAGGTCGAAGTAGTGAACTGCTGACGGAACGCCGAGAACGACAGCATCCGTTTCGCATCTAGCGGACACCGGGGACTGAACGTGCATAACGAAACCCCTGCAAACGGAGACAAGGGCACGTTGCACCCTGGTAGTCAGGAAGACTGACAGCGTGGCAATCCAGGGGCTCCTGTTTGACTTCGACGGCCTGCTCGTCGACACCGAGACTCCTTCCCGGCTCGTCTGGGAGGAGCTCTACCGCGAGCACGGCCACGAGCTGCCGCAGGACCAGTGGGCAACGCTCGTCGGGACGATCGGCGCGCCGTTCGACCCGTTCGACCATCTGGAGGAGCTCGTCGGGCGCCGGCTAGACCACCACGCGTTGACGACACGCCGCCGCGAGCGCGAGCACGAGCTGACAGATCTCGAGGAACTACGGCCCGGCGTGGAGGACTACTTCAGAGACGCCGAGCGACTCGGCCTCAGCATCGCGGTCGTGAGTAGCAGCGACGACGAGTGGATCGAACGCCATCTCGGCCGGCTCGGCCACCTCGAAGGTCTCGACGCAATCGTTGCGGCGAACGGCGACACCGCGCGCGCGAAGCCGCGGCCCGATCTCTATCTCGACGCCCTCGAGCGGCTCGGCCTCAGCGCGAACGAGGCGATCGCGTTCGAGGACTCGCCAAACGGCGTCAGCGCCGCGAAGGCCGCCGGCCTCGCGTGCGTCGCGGTGCCGAATCCGATCACCGCGACGCTCGCGCTCGACGAGGCCGACCTCGTGCTGGAGTCGCTCGCCGACGTACCTCTACCGGAGCTGCTCGAACGCTTCGAGCCGCGCGGTTGAGATCCCTCTAGGGATATGGGTTGGCCGGATACGGGGTGGTTGTCGTGGTGTTCGTCGGGGGCGGCGAGGCCTTGACGACCGCCGTTCCCTTGCCGGACACCGCGTACCACCTGGCACCGAAGGCGAGTTGGCCTTCGCCGTTCGTCTGCCCGCCCTTCTTGTCGAGCGCGAAGGTGTAGAGCGGGTGTTTGTTGTAGGTCAGCTGAACGCTGCCGTTGCTCCGCTTCGTCGTGCCGATCAGCGACTTTTTCACACCGGGTCCGGCGGTCGCCTTGCCGCGTTGAAGCGAGGGCGGCCAGAACTTCGCGCAGCTTCCACTGCAGGAGCTCTTACCGTTTCTGTCCTTGGCGAACATGTAGAGGGTGTGGCCTCTCGCGTTGACGAGAATGGGGCCGAGTTTGGTCGTGCGTAGGGAGACGCTCCCCGTTTTTCCGCTCGCGCTTCGGGCAACCGAGCCCGCTGCGAGGAATCCGATCACGCCCAGCACGAGCGCCAACGTCAGGACGATGGCGGTGTGGGTCGTCGCGTCGTGCGTGGCCACCCGGCCTCCGCTGTTTCTCTTGTCCATTTGGGACTCCTTTCTTGACCTGTTCTTACGCGGCAGCGAGGCGACTGGATTCGGCCGTGGGGCTTGTTAACGAAACCTTTTCGGCGAAATCGTCGTAAGGGGGATGGGCAGGCCCAGCAAGGGAAGGAAGCACGATGTTTCGAACGACTCTCGCTGTTACCGCCGCGATCGCGGTAGCCCTTTCGATCGCCGGCGTTGCGCTCAGCCGCGGAAGTGCCGCGCCGGTCCTGAGCGGCACGGTCGGCCCCGGCTTCACGATCATGCTGAAGAAGAGTGGCAAGTTGGCGAAGACGCTCAAGGCCGGGTCCTACACGTTCGTCATCAACGACAAGTCGAATTTCCACGGCTACTCGCTCGACGGCCCGCACGGCTTCGCGAAGGACTTCACGAAGATCCCGTTCGTCGGCAGGAAGACGGTGGTCGTGAAGCTGAAGGCCGGGAAGTACAAGTACTACTGCCCGAACCACGAGTCGACGATGTTCGCTCACTTCACCGTCAAGTAGCTCGAGCGAGTCGACCTCTCCAGTGCTGAGAAGGAGGCCGCAGCTCGGCCTCCTTCTCGATCCTGGTGCTCTGCCCGCTTTGCGTGGCGGCGACCTTGCGGAAGACTGACGAGATGCGAGTCGCAGACCTTCCACTTCGGGGGGCGGGCGGCGAGCCGGTCGACTTTGCGCGCACGATCGTCTCGCACGGCGTCGCCGAACTCCCGCCGAACCGCGTCGATCTGGAGGCGCGAACGCTCGAGACGACATTGCCGGTGCCGGGCGGTGCGCGCACGGTCAGGCTGACTGCGGTCGGCGGGAAGCTTCGCCTCGAAGCGGTCGCGGGGACCGCCGGCACACGCGTGCGTGACGCGCTCACGGCGAGCGTCTCCCACATGTTCCGTCTGGACGAGGACCTGTCGGCTTTCTATGCCCTCGTCGCCGCCGACGGTGAACTCTCCTGGCGCGGGCTCGGAGCGGGACGGATGCTGCGCGCGCCAACGGTCTTCGAAGATGTCGTCAAGACGAAGTGAACGTCCATACGAATCCTCGCGCGAATTCCTCTTGCCACGAAATCCCAAGGCGACCCATTTGCGAACTACGGGCTCTAGAGCTGTGTCCTCGCGATCAGCGCTCACAAGCAGCCGGTGCGGGATCCCAAACTCTCGCAATCTGCAGGAAGTTTTCGGGTCAAACTCCTGGCCTGGAGGTAGCCTCAAGCCGGGTGGGGTCAGAAGCGATCGAAGATCGACCGATCCGGGTACTGCTCGTCGATGACGATCTGTCCTTCCTGCGCTCGCTTGAGGTTCTACTCACGGACGCACCAGAATTGGAGATCGTGGGCACGGCGGGAAGCGGAGCTGAGGCGCTCAGGGCAGCTACGCGGGCCGAACCGGACGTGGCCGTCATCGACGTGCTCATGCCGGCGATGAGCGGGATCGAATGCGCGCACCTGCTGCAGGAGCGCTACCCGATGGTGCGCGTGATTTTGATCAGCGGCTCGATCTTCGAAGACAGGCGACCTCACCCACATGAGCGGGGGACAGACGCGTACATAGAGAAGAGCGAAGTTCCCGAGCGCCTACATGCGACGATCCTGGCGCTTGCGGCCGAAACAACCGCACCGCGCGGCCCCACAAACGCCTGACCGACACGGCGACCAACACGAAGTCCGCCTGGCCCACGCTCCGGTCTACTCGGGTGAGTGAGCGCGTTGGCTGTCCCGTTGGAGGTAGTGCGCACCAGAACCGCCTTCAGCCGCCTCGTCGTCGGGGTTCAGAAGCTCGCAGGCGTCGATCGAAAGGCAACCGCAGCCGATGCAAGTCGTGAGCCGGTTGCGGAGCGCCTCCAGCGTCGCAATTCGGCGGTCAATGTCCTCGCGCCAGCCGCGCGACAGACGCTCCCAGTCGCGGCGGGTCGGGGTGCGGTGCGCCGGAAGGGTCACAAGGGCTGCACGAATCCGTTCGAGGGGAATTCCCGCGGCGCGGCCGGCTTGAATCAGCGCGACCCGCCGAAGCACGGCCCTCTCGTATCGGCGTTGGTTCCCCGTCGTTCGGCGCGAGACGATCAGGCCTTCCTCCTCGTAGAAGCGGAGTGCTGACGGCGCTACCCCACTGCGGGAGGCGACCTCGCCGATCGTGAGCTCATTGGGCATCGTGCTTGACTTAAACCATAGTTGAGGTTCTAGGCTGTCCGGCGTTGCCGCGATCAAGGAGGAGCAGATGACCGCCGCCGTCGTCACCGAACCGCTGGTCCGGGCCGCGTCGCTTGCCGAGCTGCGTGCGTCGGGGCGGCTTGTGGTCCACCTCGACCGACACACGCTGTGTCTCTTCGCTGACGGCGATCAGGTCTATGCCGTCGACAATCGCTGCCCGCACATGGGCTTTCCGCTCCACCGCGGCACGCTCTGCGACGGGATCCTCACGTGCCACTGGCACCATGCCCGCTTCGACCTCTCAACCGGCGGCACGTTCGACCAATGGGCCGACGACCTGCGCCGCTTCCCCGTCGAAGTTCGCGGCGACGACGTCCTCGTCGACTTCAGCCCGCTCGAAGACATGGTCGGTCACCAGCGCCGGCGACTGCGCGACGGGCTCCAGCGGGACATCCCGCTGGTGCTTGCGAAAGCAACGCTTGCACTCATGAAGGTGGATCCAGCCGGCGTCGAGACCTTCTCAGACGGGCTGGACTTCGGCGTCGCGCGGCGCGGAGGCGGGTGGTTTCGAGGGCTGACGACCCTCACCTGCGTGATGAACCTTCTGCCCAGGCTCGAGGAGGCGGATCGTGCCGCCGCGCTTTATCACGGGCTGGCCGAGGTCGCGGCCGACTCGGCCGGCGAGCCCCCACGTTTTCGACTCGACCCGCTCCCCGGTCCGGCAGACCATTCACAGCTTGCGCGTTGGTTCCGCGACTTCATCGAGGTGCGCGACGCCGAAGGTGCGGAGCGCGCGCTCGTGTCTGCCGCGCGAGCGGGTGCGTCGTCTGGAGAACTCGCCGACATGCTCTTCGCAGCCGCGACCGACCACCGCTACCTCGACGGCGGACACACACTCGATTTCGTCAACAAGGCGCTGGAAGCGCTCGATCTCGCCGGCTGGGAGCGCGCCGAGGTGGTGCTCGCGTCGCTGCCGACCCAACTCGCGGGCGCGCAGCGAATGGAGGAGGCGAACGCCTGGCGGAATCCCATCGATCTCGTGGCGCTTCTGGACGAGGCGTTCGCGCGAATACCGAGCGCGCTTTCAGCGGGCGCGCACGTCGACGGCTGGTCGGGGCGTAACGCAGTCGTTGAGACGGTCCTCGGTGAGGATCCGACGGCGAGCATCGAGGCGCTCATCGCGGCTCTTGGCGACGGTGCGAGTGAGGTGGAGCTTGCGTCCGCCGTCTCCTCCGCTGCTGTCCTCCGGATCGCCCGCTTCCCGACGAGCAACGAATTCGGCGATTGGGACACGGCTCTGCACACCTTTACGTTCGCGAACGCCGTCGAGCAGGGACTCCGGCGGTCGCCGTCACAGGAACTCGTCCGCGGTGTATTCGACGCGGCGATGAGCATCCACCTCGACCGCTTCCTGAACGTGCCGGCCACAAGGCTGCCCGAGCCTGACCCCGAGGCCGACCCAGACTTGCTTTTAGGGGATCTCCCCCGCCTACTCGACCGTCAGCAACAGGTCGTCGAAGCGGGCCAGCTAGTCGCCTCGTTCCTGGCCGCCGGTGGCGACCCGGGCAGACTCGTGGCCTCGCTCGGCGCTGCGCTGGTCCGCGAGGACCGCAACTTTCACACAATCCAGTGCGTCGAGGCAGCCGTGCGCCAGCACGAGCTGTCGGCCCCCGGCGAGGCCGCCGGGCTACCGCTGATCGCCGCTGCGCGCTACCTCGCCGCGCACGCTGCCACGTCGCGCTCACAGCGACAGACCTTCGAGATCGCCCGCCGGCTGCACCGGGGCGAGCGGCTCTACGAGGACATCGAGGTATGACCGAGTCAATCGCAAAGGCACCCGAAGGAATGCACACGATCACGCCGCACATCGTCGTCAGCGACGCCGCAGCCGCCACCGACTGGTACAAGCAGGTACTGGGTGCCGAGGAGCGGAGTCGCATCGAGGTTCCCGGGGGGAAACTCATGCAGGTCGAGCTGTGGTTCGGGGACTCAGCGGTGATGTTGGCGGACGAGTTCCCCGAGCTGGGCGTCCTGTCGCCGCTCAGCGTTGGCGGCACGGCCACCGTCCTGCACCTTTACACGAACGACGTCGATGCGCTCTGGAAACACGCGGTCGACGCCGGCGCGGACGTGCGGCAGCCGCTCCAGGACGTGTTCTGGGGTGAGCGCTACGGTCAAATCACCGACCCCTTCGGCCACCGCTGGGGCCTTGCACAGCACTTGCGCGATGTCCCGGCTGAGGAGATTGCCGACGCCGCGGCCGCAATGTTCGGCTAGCGCGTCTTTGGTCGCCCGCGATCTGGCGTTCGAGATACTCGAATGACTTGACTCGCATCGGTGCCCTTCCACTCCGTGGCGCTGGGGGCGAACCGGTTGACTTCGCCCGCACCATCGTCTCCCACGGGTCGCCGAGCTGCCGCCGAACCACGTCGACCTCGCGGGACGCTCCTTCGAGACGACGCTGCTCGTGCCGGGGGTGCGCGTACGGTTCGGGTGACCGAGTCGGGCAGGAAGCTGCGTATCGATGTCGTCTCGGGACGGGTCGGCGTGAAGTCGCGAGACGCACTGGCGGCGATCGTCGCCAAATGTTCAGGCTCGACGAGGAACTGTCCGGCTTCTACGCGGTGGTCAGCGCCGACGGTGACCTGTCCTGGTGCGCTACCGGCGCGGGACCGATGCTGCGCGCGCCGACAGTGTTCGAGGACGTCGTCAAGACGATCTGCACGCTCATACAGCCTTACACCACAAATCGCGCCTATGAGGATCTAGTAAGAACACACTCGCGCAAGGCGAGTAATCGAGTCGCTTTACACTCGGTGCGGTGGCCGAGCTCGAGACGCAGCGGCTCGTCTTGCGGCCGATGGTCGCCGACGACGTAGACGAGTTGTTGGGGATCTTCGGTGATCCGCTTGTGATGGCCGCCTTCGGCGAGGCGCCTTTCGAGCAGGACCAGATGTACAGCTGGCTCGAGCGCAACCTTGCTCACCAGCGCCGGCACGGCTTCGGTCTCTTCGCGGCGTGTCTGAAGGGCGACGGTCGCTTGATCGGTGATTGCGGGCTCGAGTTGATGAAGGTCGCCGACGAGCAAGTTGCGGAACTCGGCTACGACTTTCGCAGCGATTGTTGGAATCAGGGGTACGCCACGGAGGCAGCGTGCGCTGTCCGCGACTACGCGTTCACCACCCTCCAGTTACCGCGGCTCGTAAGTCTGGTTCGACCCGGCAACCGCGCCTCAGCCCGTGTCGCCGAGAAAACAGGGCTGAAGAAGGTCGAGCAGATCCAGAGATACGGGCAACCCTACCTCCGTTACGAGATCGAGAACACAACTGGGTAGCGCGAAAGCGCCCCGAACGCACTCGGTCTCGTCTCATTCGTGTGCCTGATGAGTCCCTTCGCTTCCTCCTTCATGGCATTCCGCAACGCTGGCCCACGCCCGTCGTGAGCCGCGGAAGCAGCCTTGGTCATCTTGAGTGGCGTTGCGTAAAGAGCGTCAGACCGGCTGGACGAGCCAGCCGAATCGTTCCGTGACGAGGTTGGGATCAGGCATGTGGCCGCCCTGTTCATCGATGACGACCTCGGCGTTGGGCACGTTGTGAGCGAGCCACTCGCCATGCTGGCGCGGCACGAGCACGTCGGTCAGGCCGTAAAGGACGCGGGTCGGAACACCGATCTCGGTCACATCGAAGCCCCAAGGTTGGATCAAACAGAAGATGTCGTCGACATAGCCCCAGACGCCGCGACGGAACGCCTCATTGATGTCCCGCCGAATCGCCTCGTGCTGCTCGGGACTCGCCATCACGGCACGGTCAGCCTCAGAGAGCTCCACGTTGTCGCTGATCACCTTGGAAGGATCGTCGGCTACCCGTTCGAGCATCCCAGCCGCCGTTCGCTCGATTTCGCGGGCGAGGACGTCTTCGCCCCCCCAGTGCCCAGCCGATCTCGTCGATGTTGGCCGCGTCCATGTCCGCGAACCAGTCGAAGCCAGGCATGTCGAACGGCGCGACCCCCGCTCTACAGGCGGCTCTCGTCACCCGCTCGGGCAGACGTGCGGCAACCGCCAGGCTGTGCGGGCCGCCCCAGGAGCCGCCGCTCACGGCGAACCGCTCGATACCGAGGCTGTCTGCGATCGCGGAAACGTCAGCGACGCTGTTCACCACCCGCCTGCCGCGGAAGCGATCGGAGCCGCCGTAGCCGGGCCGGTCGTAGGTGATCACGCGCGCTCCCACACTTGCATACGCGCCCGAGAAGGCCTGCCCGACAAAACGCGAGCCCGGCGTGCCATGAAGGAAGAAGACCGGGAACCCATCCGGGTCGCCCCACTCGGCGATCGTCAGCGTCCGCCCATCAGCCGCCGCCGCCTTCTGCGTGCCAGACGCCCCAGCCATGACTGCATCCTCTTGCACCGTGTTCACGGTGGCAAGCTCGCACTCGTCAGGGACATTTACGGACGCTGGTCCAGACGACGCTGCAACTCGTCGGAACGGCAAGCGGACACTCGGCGATGTCCAGGGTACGCTCCTTGGGTTGGCGCACTACCTTTTCAACTTCGTAAGGGGGGAGGCAGCGTCACGGCCAGCGCTGCGTGAGCAGGCCACTGAACTCCTGCGAGTCAGGATGTGGGGCATCGACGCAGATGAGCCGCACCGCAAGGCGCTTGCCGCCGGCGACCTCATCCTTGTCTTTCTGGGCGCACCCGAGCGGAAGTTCATCGGCCAAGCCGAGCTAGCCTCAGCGGTTCATGATTGGACACCGTTTGAGGCGCAGGTGTACCCGGGCGATTCCCGTGGCGGTGTGTTGCTGGCTGAGGTCGAGGAGTGGGATCCGCCGGTACCGATGAGTACCGTGCTGTCGCAGATCGACCCGGCAGAGAACGCCAGGGCCGACTTCGAGGCGGGCATCGTTCGGGTCACCGCTAACGAGTATGAGACCGCCCTAGCCGTGGCGGCCGCACGCCAGCCTCGGGCCATGTAAGACAAGCGATGACACTCGTCGCTGAGATCCCGCTCGTCGGTGCGGGCGACGAGCCGGTCGACTTCGCGCGGACGATCGTGTCGCACGGCGTCGCCGAGCTTCCGCCCAACCGTCTCGACCTCGACGGGCGCATGCTGGAGACAACGCTGACCGTGAGGCGCGGCGCGCGCACGGTGCGGCTGACGGAGAGCGCGGGCAAACTCCGCATCGAGGTGGTCGCCGGCACGGTCGGCGAGCGAACACGAGCTGGCCTCACGAGCATGGCCCGGCACATGTTTCGACTCGACGAGGATCTTTCCGCCTTCTACGCACTCGTGCGCGAGGACGAGCTTTCGTGGTGCGCGCTCGGCGCAGGACGCATGCTGCGCGCGCCGACACTGTTCGAAGACGTCGTGAAGACGATCTGCACGACGAACACGGCGTGGTCCGGCACGCGCAAGATGACGGCCGCGCTCGTCGACAACCTCGGCAGCGAAGCGCCGGGCGGCAGACGGACGTTCCCGACTCCCGCGGCGATGGCAGCCGCCGACGAGCAGTTCTACAAGGACGTCATTCGCGCCGGCTACCGCGGTCCGTACCTGAAGAAGCTCGCGACCGACGTCGCTGAGGGGACGCTCGATCTCGAAGCGCTGAACGACTCGGAACTGGCGGACGATGAAATCGCCGCACGCCTGCTCGAGCTTCCCGGCGTCGGCCCATACGCGGCGGCACACGTGATGCTGACATCGCTGGGCCGCTACTCCCGTTTGGTGCTCGACTCGTGGACCCGACCGACGTACGTCAAGCTCTCCGGCGCACGCGGCGCGCTGAAAGACGCGACGATCGAGCGCCGCTTCGAACGCTACGGCGAGTGGGCCGGGCTCGCGTTCTGGCTTTACCTGACACGCGGCTGGGTCGAGGACGGGCTTCCTGTCTAGTTACTGTCCCGTTCGGAGCGGCTGGGGCCGGTGCCCCAATTGGTCTTCAAAACCAGTACGGCGTCGTAGCCCGACGCTAGGCAGGTTCGACTCCTGTGCCGCTCCGTTAAGCCGGTCGTCCTGGCGAGGGTTTGCCGACCTGGCCGGGTTCTAAGCTGATCCGGTGCTCGACGACTCGACGATTGCCGCCAAGACATGGACGCCGCCGCGACTGCGCATCGGCGCGGTGCTGGCCGTCGCTCTCGTCGCGGGGTTCGTCGCCTGGCTCCTGCTCCGGAGCGACACCACGAGCAAACCGGCACTACAGGCGTCGCCCACTCCGGCAGTCGCGACAGTCGTGCCAACCGGGCGGCTGCGCGGGCTGGCCGCCACGCTCGGCCATCCGCTCTTCTGGGCCGGCACGCGGCCCAGGATGGGTTACGAGTTGACCAGGACTGCTGCGGGCAACATCTTTATCCGCTACCTCCCGCCGAACGCCCGGGCCGGCGACCCCCGCCCCGCGTTTCTCGCGATCGGCACGTACCCCGTGCCGGATGCGTTCGCCCGGACCAGGACTGCCGGCAAACGAGCCGGCGCTGTGGTCGTCAGGCTGAGGGGAGGCGGCATCGCGGTCTACGACTCGGCGAGGCCGACGAGCGTCTACTTCGCGTACCCCGATTCGAAGGTGCAGGTCGAGGTGTTCGACCCCAATGGGCGCACCGCGCGAAACCTCGTCGCCTCCGGACGGATCGTCCCGATCAAATGACCCTTGACCGGCCGGCAACGGCCGGTGGGCTCGAGCCCCGTGCCGGGGACCTCGGTCCGTGAGCCTTCTCGCGCCGTGGTTGCTGTTTCCGGCAGTGCTCGGAGCGCTCGCGCTTGGCTGCGGGCTGCTGCTCGAACGGGCGACCGGCGCGAGAATGTCAGTCGCGCTCCTCGCCCCCGTGGGGCTAGCGGTGATCGTGGTGGTCGCAGGCGTCACGACTCTGAGCGCGACGACCGCGACGTTGACGGTTCCGGTTGTCGTGGCTCTCGCCGCCGCAGGACTCGCGAGTGGAGTCGGAAGAGGCAAGCCGCACCGGGCACTCCCGCCGCTCACCGCTGCAGGAGTCGTCTTCTGCGCTTATGCCGCGCCCGTCGTGATGTCCGGCGAGGCCACGTTCGCCGGGTACATCAAGCTCGACGACACCGCGACATTCCTCGCGTTGACCGACCGCGTGATGGAGCACGGCCACAGCCTCGCGGGCCTCGCACCGTCGTCGTACGAGGCAACGCTCTGGGTCAACCTCGCTCACGGCTACCCCGTCGGCGCGCTCCTTCCGTTCGGGATCGCAAAGGAGCTCACCGGTGTGGACGGCGCATGGGTGTATCAGCCCTACCTCGCGTTCCTCGCAGCAATGCTTGCTCTCGTCCTCTACGCACTCGCGGCGCGCGCGTTGCAATCGGTGCGCCTTCGCGCCGTCGCCGCGGGCGTTGCTGCCCAGCCGGCATTGCTCTACGGCTTCGCGCTCTGGGGAGGAATCAAGGAACTCGCAGCAGCACCGCTCGTCGCGCTCGTCGCAGCCGTTGCGCCGACATCCGTAGAGGAGCTCTCGCGTCCGCGGCGTGTCGTTCCGGCGGCGGTCGCGATCGCCGCCGTTCTCGGCGTCCTGAGCGTCGGCGGTGCGGTGTGGCTGCTCGTGCCGGCGGCTGTGCTGTTGGTGCTTGCGGCTCGTGGTCGCCGCAAGGTGGCCCAGATCGGCGGCTTCCTAGGTGCAATCGTGCTCCTCTCGATTCCGACTCTGCTGGACGCTCGGTCGTTCCTCAGCGCTGCCACCGAGGAGGCGGTGCGGAGCGGCACCGTGCTGGGCAATCTCGTCCACCCGTTGAGCAGCCTCCAGGTTCTCGGGGTGTGGCCGACGAGCGACTTCAGGCTCGACCCGCAGGATCTTGCGGCAACGCGAGTCCTCCTGGCCGTGGTCGCCGTTGCAGCGCTGACCGGCTGCGTGTTTCTCTTGCGGGAGCGGAGTTGGCCTCCGCTGCTCTACACCGGGAGCGCGATCATCGGCTGCGTCCTCATCGGCACGCTCGGCTCTCCGTGGGTCGTCGCGAAGGCGTACACAATCGCCTCGCCCGCGTTCCTCTTCGCCGCGGTCGTGGGCTGCGCCGGACTCATCTCGCATCGGCGTACGACCGAGGGGATCCTCGCCTTGACGGTCGTTGCCGGAGGCGTCCTGTGGTCGAACGTGCTGGCGTATCACGGCGTCAACCTCGCTCCACGTGCACAACTGGCCGAGCTCGAACGGATCGGTCACCGCTTCGCCGGGCAGGGGCCTGCGCTCATGACCGAGTACCAGCCGTACGGGGTCCGGCACTTCCTTCGTGCGGTCGACGCTGAAGGAGCATCGGAACTCCGGCGGCGTCAAATTCCGCTTCGCAACGGTGCGATGCTCGAGAAGGGCGCGTACGCCGATCTTGCCGAGTTCCAGCAGAGCGCGGTCGGGATCTACAGAACTTTGATCCTGCGGCGGTCCCCGCTTGCGAGCCGGCCGCCTACGATCTATCAGCTCGCATGGCGTGGACGCTTCTATGACGTCTGGCGGCGGACGCAAGAGTCTGTCGGCGCCGGTGCTCGAGGTTGTGATGCCTCGCGCGCGCTCAGCAGTCTCAACCGGTCTCGGTCAGGGAACGCGGAGGCCGTGCTCGCACTTTCTCGCGTCGATCATCCCGCGACCTGGCCCGCTGCCGCCGGCGGGCAGCTTGTATACCCGACCCGCCCCGGAGTCGTTCGAGCGCAGATCGGGTTGCCGGCGACCGGACGCTATTCCGTGTGGGTCGGCGGATCCTTCCGGAACCGTCTCGCTGCACTGGTCGACGGCCGAGAGATCGGCGCGCAGACCGACCAGCTCAACAACTCCGGTCAATACACACGGTTGGGGACCGCGACGTTGGCCGCGGGTGTCCACGATGTCGAGCTCCGGTATTCACGCAGTATGTTCGCACCGGGAAGCGGCGGCCCCGAGTACGGCTTGGGACCACTCGTCGTCAGCCGGGACGAAGATCGCTGTTGAACGCTAGGGCGCGCACGTGATGTAGACGAGCACCGCGCTATTTCCGGCATCAGACGATGAGAACTTCCACCCGTTCGGTGTGCCGCTGGCGATAATGTTCCCACCGGAATCGACAGGTCTGATGGCCAGCGTGCTGCCGTTCGCTCCGGTCAAGGTCGGAGCAAATCCGGCTCCGAGTGCCTTATCGGTCGCGCTGTTGCAGAGAACGTTCGTCCCGGCGCCGGTCATGTTGACCGTTGCGCTCTTGACGTAGACGCCTGCCGTGCCTGCTGGGCCTGTAGCGCCGGCCGGGCCCGTAGGCCCCTGAGAGCCGGTCGCGCCGGTTGCTCCCGCCGCACCGGTCGCCCCCTGTGGGCCTGCCGGCCCGGTCGCGCCCGCTGCGCCTGTCGACCCCGTCGCACCCGTTGCGCCCGTCGGACCCTGTGGACCCGCCGGACCCGTCGTGCCTGCTGAGCCAGTCGCGCCAGTCGCGCCGGATGCACCTGTTGCGCCCGTGCTACCGGTCGAGCCGGTCGCTCCGGTTGCACCGGTCGGTCCCTGCGGACCAGCCGGACCGGTCGCACCAGTTGCACCTGCATCACCAGTCGCGCCAGTCGCACCTGTTGCACCGGTCGCACCGGTCGCACCGGTCGGCCCCTGCAAACCTGTCGTACCCGTTGCCCCCGCTGCACCAGTAGCTCCCGTTGCGCCTGTCGCACCGGTATCGCCGGTCGCTCCGGTCGCTCCCGTTCCGCCCGTCGCACCCGTCGCGCCCGATGCACCTGTATCGCCAGTCGCGCCCGTTGCGCCCGTATCGCCTGTTGCACCTGTTGCACCGGTCGCACCGGTCGGTCCCTGCGGACCTGCCGGTCCCGTTGCCCCTGTTGCACCGGTAGCTCCCGTGGCGCCCGTATCGCCAGTCGCGCCAGTTGCACCTGTTGCGCCCGTGGCACCGGTCGAACCGGTCGCCCCGGTTGCACCCGTCGCACCAGTCGGCCCCTGCGGGCCCGCGGGACCTGTCGCGCCCGTTGCGCCCGTCGCTCCGCTCGAACCGGTCGCTCCTGTCGAACCGGTTGCTCCGATCGCGCCTGTTACGCCAGTTGCACCCGTTGCACCCGTATCGCCAGTCGCGCCAGTTGCACCTGTCGTCCCCGTGGCACCGGTCGAACCCGCCGCCCCTGTTGCACCCGTCACACCAGTCGGTCCCTGCGGGCCTGCGGGGCCAGTCGCTCCGGTTGTCCCCACGGCACCCGATGCACCCGTGGCACCGGTCGCACCGGTCGGCCCTGCCACGCCGGTCGGCCCTTCTGGCCCGGCCGGACCGGGTCCACCCGGTGTGCCCGCAGGGCCGGCGGGACCTGGGGGACCCGGAGTTCCGCCGCCGCCTCCGCTCGGCCCCGCCGGGCCAGTGGCGCCCGTGGGCCCCGCCGGACCGGTCGGCCCTTCGGGAACGCGCAGCCACGAAACGCGGTACTCCGACCGTCGGCAGCGCCGCTGCGACGGAACTATGCGGACTCGGCGTGTGCGTTTATTCACGCAGGCGAAGATCCGCGTCGGGCCAGGGCCGACGCCGGTCGACCACGAAACTGAGTACTCACTGGCGCGACAGGAGTCATCACCGGCGCGCACGATCCGTGCGATGCCGCTGACCCTATTCACGCACGCGCGAATCTCTCCGGCGCCCGTGGCGGACACGCCGATGTCCGGAGCCGCAAGCGACAGCAGACCGAGCCCGATTAGAACGTGCGTCGCTCTCGCAAAGAAGTTCGGCCTGCCCGCCTGGTCACCTCTGGTGCTGCCCCACCTCACGCCAAAAGAGTTCCAGGCGTCTCGGCCGTCCTCCTCCCGGGCGAGTGGTGAATCTCGCTGTCTTTTGCCAACGAAACGCGCATGTCCGACGACCAGCCGACCGTGTCAAGCGGAACACCTGCAGTTTCACGCGCAGATAACGGAACGGCCGATTGCTCGTGCAATTCAGACCGGGCAGATCTCGAACCTGCCACTTTGGTGCGTGGAGAGCAGTGCCGTGAACGACGAGGGGCCCGCAGGTGCGGGCCCCTCGTTCCAATCCATGCTGCGTGTTACGGCGTCGCTGCGAGCGCGGCGTTCGAGTTGATGAGGCCCCACCCGAACTTCGTGTCGTAGTTCGGGACGCCGAGGTCGGTGGTGTGCCGCTCGATGATCGTCTCCACCTGATCCGGCGTGAGCTTCGGGTCCTTCCCGAGGATCAACGCGGCGAGACCGGTCACGTGCGGCGTGGCCATCGACGTGCCACTGTCGTAGTTCCATGCCATCACGACGTTGAACGCGCTCGCGGTCGCCGGATGCGCGGCGGCGATCGCCTCGCCGTCGGTCTGCGACAGCGAGATGGCGGGGATCCACGGCGTGCCATTGTCATCGACGGTGCCGAGCGTCCCGCTGAAGTTGCCCGGGCCGTTCGCCGCGTTGTTGTAGACGATCGCGGCGGCAGCGCCGGCCTGCATCGCACTGTCGACCTTCTGCGCGAAGCTGACCGCGCCCCGCTGGATCAGCGCGACGAAGCCGGCAGGTGGGCTCGCTCCGCAAGCGGCCGCGTTCTGGCCGAGACCGCAGTTGACGAGCGTGCTGGTGACGCCACTGGCCGGCGTCGCGCCGGCGAACTCCATCGGCAGCGCCGCGTACGTGGTGCTGCCGATCGTGGCGAAAGCGTCGCGGCCCTCAGTCACCGGGAACGACGACAGATTGTCGACGCCAGGGGCGACGACGTCGAGCTGCGCACCGGTGTTCGAGAACGACGCGAGCTGGTTGCTCGAGTCGACCGCGCCGACCGTGAGAACGCTCTGATACCCGCCGGGGAACGAGACCTTCTTCGAGGCGTCGTTGCCCGACGCGACGACGATCAGCACGTGCAGGTCGTTGCGGATGTGGTTGTAGAGCGCCGCCTCGGCCTGCGACCTGTCGCCGCCGCCGAGGCTCATGTTGATGACCTGGCAGCCGTGCTCCGCCAGCCACTGCACACCCGCCATGACTTCGCTCGTCTCGCCGCTCACGGTGCCGTCCGCGTGCGTCTCGAGGACGCGTGCTTCCTTGAGCTTCGCGCCGGGCGCGACGCCCACGATGCCGAGGCCATTGTTGGCGCCGAGCACGATGCCCGAAACGTGAGTCGCGTGCGTCTCCGTTCTCTGAACGCCAAGGGCGTAGACGTCGGTCGCGTGGAGACCCGACGTGCCGCTGAACACGTCATACGTGTCGACGAGGTTCGGCGCGATATCGGGGTGGTTCGTATCGAGGCCGGTGTCGGCGACGCACGCCGTGACGCCACTGCCAATGTTGCCCGCGGCCTGCGCCTCGACCGTGTGCGTCGTCACGAGGCCGTACAGCCCGTTGTCGAGGCTCGGGACGAGCTGCATGGTCGGCAACGTCCCCGACAGCGACAGCGGTGTGCGAACTCCGTCCGTCTCGACGTAGCTGACGCCGGACTGGCTGCGAATGCTCGCAGCCTTGCCCGACGGCAGGTCAACGGCGAGCGCCCCGATCGAGGCGAACTCACGCCGGATCTTGCCTCCCACGCTCGCGATTGCGGCGCGGTCGGCCGCCGTCGGGGCGTGGTTGTACCCGACGAGCAAGTGCTCACGCGACGGCGCTGATGTCGCCGTCGATGCACCCGCGATCAGCGCAAACACGCCGACTGCAAGCGCAGCTAGAAATGCCTTCAAGTGTCTCTCCCCTCTAAGTGACAACTGGAACCCGGTCGACCCCTCGACCGGCGAGGGGCATTGTAGCCCCCTAAAACGCGATTCGTATACCGACCGAAAGACCACCCTCTTACATCGTCCCGCCCAAGGCGCTTGCCCCGCTATCTCACGGTATTCAGCACTTCGAGCAGCGGACCGATCGCGAGATTGCGAAAGATCGGGTGACGGAGACGGCCGCGGCGATTGATCGTGTAGTGGTTACGTCGTCCGACTTTGGTGCGGGTGAGGTACTTCTCGGCGACCAACTCGGCGACGATCCGCTGGGCCGCCCGTTCGGTGATCCCAACCTGCTCGGCGATGTCTCGCGTTCGCGCTTGCGGGTCGCGTGCGATGCAGAGAAGCACGTGCGCATGGTTGGTTAAGAAGAGCCAGGTCCTCGGTGGCTGGCTCTCTGTCTTCTGTCTTAGTGTCTCAGTCATTTGGTGCATACGCACGATTCATAAACCGCGAAACTAGAATCACGACATTAGTATCGTGTATTCTACTGCGACCTGCCGTTATCGAGTTGCCTGAGGGCTCAGCGGCCACACCTGAGGGGGAGCCGCTCATGACCCGTTACAACTTTGCCGCCCGTGCAGGACGTTGGAGTGCGGGTCACTGGAAGACCGCGGTTGCCATCTGGGTCGCGTTCGTTGTAGTCGCGATCGGTCTCGGCATGACGGTCGGCACGCACACGCTGACCGCGTCCGAGCAGTCCACGGGCGAATCGGCTCGTGCGGAGCAGCTGCTGACGAGCGCCGGATTCGATACGCCTGCGGCAGAGAGCGTCATCGTTCGCTCCGAGGCGCAAACAGTCGCTGACCCGGCCTTCCGCTCGACCGTACAGAGCGTGCTCGCGAAGCTGCGCACGATGCCGCAGGTGACCAAATTGCGCACCGGAGCCGGCGGTCAGATCTCGCAAGACCAGCATGCGCAGCTGATCGAGTTCGACATGAAGGGAAAGTTCGACACAGCGGACGCGCGGGTGCAACCGCTGCTGGACGCTGTCGCAGGACTTCAGAAGGCGAACCCTTCCTTCACCGTCGCGGAGTTCGGATTTGCGAGCGCGACCCATGAGTTGAGCAAGACGATCGACAAGGACTTCGTGAAGGCGGAGAAGCTCTCCGTACCGATCACCTTCCTGATCTTGCTGATCGCTTTCGGTGCTTTCGTCGCCGCGGGCGTCCCGGTCTTGCTTGCCTTCTCTGCGGTGCTAGCTTCGGTGGGGCTGTCGGCGCTGGCGAGTCACGTGTTCCATGCCTCCGATGCGACCCAGTCGGTGATCCTGTTGATGGGGATGGCCGTAGGCGTCGACTACTCGCTCTTCTATCTGAAGCGAGAGCGCGAGGAGCGTGCCGCCGGCCATCAAGGGCATGACGCGCTCTTCCGTGCCGCCGCAACCTCCGGCCAGGCGGTCCTCATCTCCGGTTTCACCGTGCTGGTCGCAATGGCGGGGATGCTCTTCGCCGGTACCAAGATCTTCACGTCGATCGGCATCGGCGCCATGCTCGTCGTCTTCAGCTCGCTGGTCGGATCACTGACCGTGCTACCCGCGCTACTGGGCAAATTCGACCGCTACATCGAGCGCGGCGTGCGACAGGTGCTCGCGGCGACAGCACTTCGTCTCTTGCGGCCGTTCAAGACACAACCCAAGTGGCTCGTCTGGCTGCGTGAAACACCGACTGTGCTGCAACGCCTCAAGGGCAACCGACAGGAGTCGAGGCTCTGGGGCTTCGTGATCACGAAGTCGATGCGCCGTCCCCTGATCGCAGTAGGTGTGTCGGTGGGGCTCTTGGTCGTGCTTGCGCTGCCAGTCCTGAATCTGCATACCAAGCAGTCGAGCTTCACCGACCTACCGAAGAGCCTGAGCATCGTGAAGACCTACAACACGATCCAGGCATCCTTCCCCGGCTCCCAGGATCCAGCACACCTTGTCGTCAGGGCCAACGATGTGACGACACCGCAGTTCGCAAAGGCATACGCCGAGTTCAAGAAACGCGCGCTCGCAACCGGTGTGATCCAGCAACCGATTCGAGTTGCCGTCAACGACGCGAAGACCGTGGCACGTGTTGACTTCCCGCTCGCTGGCGAAGGGCAGGACGCAACGGCTGTGCGGGCACTTGCGACTCTTCGCACCGAGGTGATCCCGCCCGTGCTCGCGACGCTTCCAGTCGAAACCGAGCAGGCTGTTACCGGCGCCACCGCAGCCAATGTCGACTTCAACAAGACAATGAAGTCACGCGCGCCGATCGTGTTCGCGTTCGTGCTCGGTTTCGCCTTCCTGCTACTGCTCGTGACCTTCCGCTCGATCGTGATCCCGATCAAGGCGATCATCCTCAACCTGCTTTCCGTCGGCGCCGCCTACGGGGTGCTCGTGTGGATCTTCCAGTACGGCCACTTGCAAGGACTGCTCGGATTCCACTCCAGCGGGGCTGTCGTCACCTGGTTACCGCTGTTCCTGTTCACAGTCCTCTTCGGGCTCTCGATGGACTACCACGTCTTCATCCTCAGCCGCGTCAAGGAACTCGTCGACCAGGGCATCCCGACCGACCAGGCCGTCGAACGCGGCATCCGTTCCACCGCATCCACGGTCACGAGCGCCGCGGCCGTGATGATCGCCGTCTTCGCGGTCTTCGCCACGTTGAGCGCACTCGACATCAAACAGCTCGGCGTCGGACTCGCAGTCGCGGTGTTTCTCGACGCGACCCTGATCAGGGGCGTACTGCTGCCGGCAGCGATGAAGCTGCTCGGTGAGTGGAACTGGTACCTCCCCCGTTGGCTCGAATGGATGCCCCAGCTGAACGCCGAAGCCAAGCTTGACGAAGCGGAGGACGTACCCTCAGCGCCACCGGTCTCGGTCTCATGATGGCGACCGAGCGATCTAGCGAGAGTTACGACGTGGCTGTCGTCGTCGCGGGTCGGGTAGCCCTCGGGGTCGCCCGGAAAAGGCAGTCCGGGAAGGCTGTCATAGCGGCGCGGGAGTGAAGAGGACGAGTGAATCCCACCGAGCGCGCCACGCGGCACCAATCGAAACGCCGGCGTCGATAATGACGAACTGTCCTGAAGCGTCAGGAGAGTGGCGAGACGCGCGCCTCACTAACGCCGCGGACAATCGCAACTGGGACGCCTGCATGAGCGTTGTCCTCAATGGCCGTTAGACGCGATCGAACGAAGACGTGGTTTGTCGTCGTCGGGGCGGTCGTTGGTCTGGCGCTCGGAATCCTCGTCAGCGTGACTACTGACGTTCCCTTTGCGCCGGAGGCCGGATTGCTCCTCGGTGCCTTGGTCGGCTGGTTAGCACGCGCGCGACGACACCGTCCGCTGCCCGACTAGCGCGGAACGCAAATCGCCCAGCAGGCCGTTTCGCGGTTTGACTGCTAGTATGCGGATAGCTAGGCGAACTCGGTGACGCTCCTGCGTCCTCCCGCTTTCGTGCGGAGGTTGAAGCAGCAGTGAGAGCGTCACGCAGCGACGGAGCGGCCGCACCGACCGTCGTCGACGGTAGGTATCGCTTGCTAGTCGCAGCGCTGGTGCGAATGCATCGTTCGCGTCGGGTCCAGTGGGCACTCGCAGCGGGGTCGGGCGCAGTTGTGATTGTCCTGGTGTTGCTGGCGGCTCGTCACTTCGCGACGACTTCCTGGCCGCTTTCGACCGGACATCCGGCCTTGCTGGTCGCCGTAGGGCTTCTTCTTGTCCTTGCGCAGTGGCTCAAGGCGTACGGCTGGGGACGACTGTTCACAAAGGACGAGCGTCCAAAGCCCCTCGCGCTCGCGGCCGCCAACGGCGGCGCCGCCCTGGTCGGCGTTGCGCTTCCCGGCCGCTTCGACGACGCGATGCGAATCGCCGTCGTCCGCCGCTACAGACCCTGCCCTACCGGCGTGCGCGTGCTCTGCCTCTCGCTCGTCATGCTCGGCCTGATCGACAGCGTCGCCCTGGCGCCGCTTGCTCTTGCTGCTGCCGTCTCCGGAGACGCGGGAAACGCCGTGCGCGCAGGACTCGCCGTCGTTGCGGTCGCCGGTGTCGCGGCCGCCGCAGTAATCGTCGCGCTGCCACGCCTGATCGCAAGCAGGCACTGTCTGCGCTTCCGGCTCGGCCGCTGGCTGACCCCGCGCACGACCTCGCTACGGAGTGCGTCGCAAGCGTGGTCTCTCGTGCTCGCCTGCTGGCTCGTCCGTGCGGGTGCGGTCTTCTTGCTCCTGGGCGCGCTCGGGATCGGCTACTCGTTCTCACTAGCCCTCGTCTTCCTTTGCGCCGGCGCTGCAGCCGCGGCGCTGCCGATCGGTCCGGCCGGCGCGGCCACGCAGGTCGGGGCCGGCGCTGCGGCCCTGATCGCCTCGGGCGTGGGGGCCTCACAGGCACTCAGTTTCGCGGTCTCGGTCGCGACCCTTGGTGTCCTCACCGGAACCGCTGTCCTTGTCTTCGCGGTTGTGTTGCAGAGCATCCGGGCGCTCAGGCCGAGTGGACTCGACAAATCACCGGGCTTCGCGACGCGTTCGGGTCTGACGAGAGCTCAGCTTCAGATCGAGCTATCGATGGTCGCGCGGCTCAGTCCGGCGCTTGCGCGCAAGGGTCCGCCTCGCGGTTAGGCGGAATTCAGCGCTCGCCGGCTTCTTGAGATTCGTCCCTTCGGCGCATCGCCTCATAGACGGCGTCCCAATGACCGGAAATCTCTCCAAGCGCGCGAGCCGTGGTTAGTGCAGCCTCTTCCAGTCGCGAGTTCACCTTCTCGACGGCGGCCAGACGCCTGTCGAGCTCATCGAGCTTATGGCCGAGCGCACTCAGTTCCTGAGCGATCACCTCGAAGTCCTGCATGACCGAAATTTACTCGCATTTGGGGCTACTCCTGTGCCGCCCCGTCGGCGAATTGGTATGTAATCCGGCTGGATGACCAACGACGCTCCTGGATACGTCGCCTCACCGCCGACGGGAACGGGCACACCGGTCCTGCTGCTGCATACCTGGTGGGGGCTCAACCAGCCGATCAAGGACCTCGCCGACCGCCTCGCGGGCGACGGGTTCACGGTCCTGGCTCCCGACCTCTTCGACGGAACCGTCCTGACGACGATCGAGGACGCAGATGCGCACGGCCAGAAGATGGACAGCGAGTACGAGCGGATCCTCGGGCTCGTCGGATCGGCGCTCGATGACCTGCTCGCCGACCCGAATGCGCGTGGGGAGCACGCCGCAATCGTCGCTCTCAGCTTTGGCGCTTGGTATGCAAGGCAAGTGGCCGAGGCGCGGCCGGAGGTCACTGCCCTCGTCTCCATCTACGGCGATGTCTTCGAAGGGCCTGAGGGCGTTGCCTACCTCGGCCATTTCGCCGAGAACGACGAGTTCGTCAACTCCGAGGCCGAACTGCAGGCCGCTACCGTTCGCGGCGAGGCCCACGTCTACCCCGGCATGAAGCACTGGTTCATGGAGAACGATCGACCCGAGTACGACGCCGCGGCCACGGAGCTCGCCTACACGCGCACGGTCGAGTTCCTGCGGCAGCACCTGGCGTAACGCGGCCCTGGCACACCGGTACGCGAGAATGGATCAAGGTGAGAACCTCGAGCCTGATCGCAGTCGTTGCCGTACTCGCGTCCGTCGCGGTGCCGGCCGCGTGGAGTGCAGGCGGCGCACGCAACCTCGCTGCGACTCCCAAGGTAAAGGCCGCCCTGCGCGCAGTCTTCATCCGAACACACTCCAACCTGACGGCGCGCTCGATCCGCGGGCCTCTGCGCGGACGTACCTATTACGGCAGCTACCAGGGCCGCGAGTACGCGGTCGCGGTCTTCTCGATCCCACGCTTCGGCACGCAGGACCAACCGGAAGTCTTCAGACGGCCAAGCGCCGGTGTCTGGCGCGATCTCGGCGACACCGGCGGCGACATCTGCCCGCCGACGATCCCTCTCCCGCTCCTGAAGGTCTGGAACTTCCAGCGGTCGAGCACGACCGAGAGCAACGGCCGGTCGGTTCAGTGCTACGCGCCTCGCCCCTAAGGACCGATGAGTAAGCAGGAAGTCGATCGCCTCTTCGAGCTTCCACCCGAGGAGTTCACCGCCGCGCGCAATGAGCTGGCACGCCGGTTGAAAGACGACGGAAATGCTTCTGCGGCCGCTGACGTCAAGCAGCTCACCAAGCCGAGTGTCGCCACCTGGGCCATCAATCAACTCGCGCGGGAACAGCAGGGCGCAGTCAAGTTGCTGCTCGAGTCGGCTGCAAGACTGAGGAAAGCGCAGGAGAACGCGCTTAAGAGCGGCGGCACGGGAGATGCATTACGGCGCGCGCAAGCCGACGAACGAAAGGCCCTGCGCGAGCTCACTCAGGAGGCCCAGGCGATTCTCGAGCGCTCGGGACGTTCTGCGAGCAGCACGATCCGCGACAAGATCTCGTCGACGTTGCGCGCAGCTGCCGTCGACGAAGCCGGCCGTGCAGCCCTGAAGGCTGGACGTCTGACGGGAGAAGTGAAGCCCTCGGGCTTCGACGTCTTTGCGGGGGTCGAGCTTCCGGCGAAGGCGAGCCGGCGAAGCGCCCCGGCCAGGGACGACGAGCTCGCCGAGCGGCGGCGCAAGAAGGACGAACGCGAGTCCAAACGGCGGGAGCTCGAGAAGCGCGCCCGCGAGCTGACCGCCCGTGCCAACGAGGACGCAAAGAAAGCCGAACGCGCCGAGACCGAAGCCGGCAAGGCACGAAGGGCCGCAGACAAGAGCAGGCGGGAAGCAGACGACGCCGCGGCCGAGCTCGACGCGTTCGATCCGTAATCGCCGTACGGCGGGACGCGGCACCTACCATGCAAGCGATGGAAAGCATCGCGTGCCCGGTCTGCGGATTCATCGCCGAGACGACCGACGCCGCTCGACTCCGAACAGTGTGGGCCGATCATCTGCTCGGCGGCTGCGGCGACGACGTTGCGTCCATCACGACCGCCATCGAGTCGTGCGTCGAGCAAAGGCAGGACCTCTGGCGCTCCGGCATGACGGATGAAGTCCGCAGCCTGACGGCGACGATCGACCTGCTCTGGGAGGCACTTCGCTATGCACGGCTGGCCGAGCCTCGCCCCACCTCGACGAAGCAGGACGGTTGACCTAACCCAGATCGCCGTGTCCGATCGT
>Ga0307296_10000037_pt1 | contig 48390 bp, 48 predicted proteins | sample ER_DNA_153_FD_194467 | JGI IMG/M metagenome (GOLD analysis project Ga0307296, IMG submission 194467) | Bulk soil microbial communities from the East River watershed near Crested Butte, Colorado, United States - ER_DNA_153 | ecosystem: Environmental > Terrestrial > Soil > Floodplain | place... | reverse complement strand
GCCCTCGCCGTCCAGGGCGGTGACCACCCTGGCCAGCTCCTCGGGGCCGAGCATGGAGATGCCCCGGTCGCCGCCGGGGCGGCCGTCGCCGTCCAGGTAGGGCGCCAGCATGGCGGCGGTGCGGTTCTCGAACACCCCGTCGGCGAAGATCTTGACCGCGCTGGCCCGCAGCCGCCCCACGGTGCCGGTGCGGCGGCGCTCGACCAGGCCGGCCAGCTGGGCGTCGCCGGCCTCGACCCGCCAGCGCATGGCGGCCACGGCCCGGCCGGTGAGCCGGCCCCGCTCGGCCACGGCCCGGTAGGCGGCCAGCATCTCCGGGCTCACGTTGGCGTCCTGCCAGGCCGTGATCCCCAGGCGGTGCAGGTGGGCCTGGCCGCGCTCCACGGCCGCCTCCCACTCGGCCCGGTCGGGCGGCGGGGCCAGGTCGCCGACCAGGGCCATGGCCGCCTCGTGGAGGGCGCCGGTGGGCTCGCCGGCGGCGTCGCGCTGGATCCGGCCCCGCGGCGGGTCGGGGGTGGCGCGGGTGATGCCGGCCAGCTCCATGGCCCGGCGGTTGACCCAGGCGCTGTGGCCGTCGGTGGACTCCAGCAGCACCGGCCGGTCGCCGACGGCCGCGTCCAGGGTGGCCAGGTGGGGGCCGGCGGCGCCGAAGGCGTCCATGACCCAGCCGCCGCCCAGCACCCAGGGGGCGGCGGGGTGGTCGGCGGCGTAGCGGGCCACGGCGGCCGCGTACCCCTGCGGCTCGACCCCGTGGAGGTCGCACTGGGCCAGCTCGAGGCCGCCGGCGGCGGTGTGGACGTGGGCGTCCTGGAACCCGGGCAGGACCAGCCCGCCGTCCAGCGCCAGCACCCGGGTGGCCGGGCCGCGCAGGGCGGCCACCTGTCCCTGGGGGCCGACGGCGGCGACCCGGCCGGCGTGCACGGCCACGGCGTCGGCCCAGGGCCGGGCCGGGTCGGCGGTGTACACCGGCGCCCCCACGATCAGGAGGTCGGCCCCGGGTGTCATGGCCGCTCCTCGACGGGGACGGGACCGAACCGGTCGGCCAGGGCCGGCCAGTCGACCAGGACGACCAGCACGGTGGCGGCCATGACCCGGTAGTCCAGGTGCATGGCCAGCCCGATGCCGGCGTGTATGGCCAGCGCCGCCGGCACGAACAGCCAGGCCAGCCGGGGCCGCCACAGCACCAGGGGGAAGCCGAGCTCGACGGCCAGGGTGGCCGCCGCGACCAGGTGGGCCAGGACCGGCCGGTCGGCCACGAACAGGGCGAACGGGTTGGGCTGGGGCTGGGTGTCGCTGGCTGCGTACAGCACCCAGCGGAGGTTGGAGCTGGCCACCCAGGCCGGGCCGGCGTGGAGCAGCTTGGCCAGGCCGGAGAAGAAGTAGGCGCCGGCCACCACCACCATGGCCGTCCGCACCGGCCAGCCGAACAGCGGCCCCCGGGCGGCCAGCGGGCGCTGGCGGGCGTCCAGCGACCAGGCCGCCCCGGCCCGCGACGGCAGCAGCGGGACCAGGCAGAGCAGCAGCAGCACGTCGTTGTGGACGACCTTGCCGAGGCTGGAGGTCATGGCGACCAGGGGCAGGGCGGCCAGCCAGGCCAGCGGCAGGGTGACCCGGGTCAGCAGCCCGACGGTGGCCAGCACGGCCGCGGCCAGGGCGAGGGCCTGGAGGGCGGCCACGGCCTCGGGGGACGGCATCCGGTCGAGCAGGCGCAGGAAGGAGATGGGCCGGAACAGGGCCGGCGGCTGGGTGGCCAGCTCGGCGTAGGGGCCGCTGGCCAGCCGGATGGCCAGCAGCCCGCACAGGCCGATGCGGACCGCGGCCAGCCGGCGCGGGTCGCCGGGGGCGAACAGCCACCCCCCAACCCGCCGCAGCGCCGCCTCAGCCGCCGGCATCGGCGCTCCCGGGGCGGCAGGTGAAGCGCAGCGTCCTGGCCGGTGGCGCGCCCCGGTCCCCGACCCGCCGCGACACGTCGGTCACGGTCCGGTAGATGCGGACCTCGGCGACCTCGCCGCCGCGGTCGCGGACCGCCTCGGCCCAGGCCTGGCAGACGGCCGCCTGGCGGTCCGGGGGCAGGCCGGCGAAGCCCTTGAGGACCTGGACGTCGCCGTGGTAGCCGATCGGCAGGTCGCGGAACGGGATCGCCGTCTCGTGGCCGTCCCGGTCGACCGTCACCGCCTGGAAGCCCGGCTGGCTGGCCTGGCGGGCGTCGGCGAACAGCCGCCAGCCGGTGAGCGGCCACGCCTCCAGCCCGGCGACCCCGCAGACCACGAACACGGCCAGGTAGGCGGCCACGAACCAGCGCGCCCACCGGGGCGCCGGGACGGGCTGGTCGTCGGGGGCGGCCGGGGTCGGCGCTGCCGCTGGCGGGTCACGCATCGCGGCCACGCTACCTCGGGGCCAGGCAGGCGGCCAGGGCGGGGGCGTCGACGTTGCCGCCGGTGAGGACCACCCCGACCCGCCGGCCGTGGGCGGCGCCGGTCCGCAGGGCGGCCAGGGGAAGGGCGGCGGTCGGCTCGACCAGCTGCTTGGTCCGCGACCAGCACAGGGCCAGGGCGTCCAGCAGCTCGGCGTCGGTCACCGTGACGATGTCGTCGACCAGGCGGCGGATGACCGCGAACGGCCGCTCCCCCACGCACAGGCTGCGGACCCCGTCGGCGATGGTGGCCGGGGCGGCGGGCAGGGGGATGCGCCGCCCGGCCCGCAGCGACGCCTGGGCGTCGGCGGCGGCCGCCGGCTCGACCCCGACGACCCGGGTCCGGGGCGAGCGGCCCTTGACCGCGGCCGCGGTCCCGGCGATCAGCCCGCCCCCGCCCACCGGGACCAGCACCAGGTCCAGGTCGGCGACCTCCTCGAGCAGCTCCAGGGCGGCCGTGCCCTGCCCGGCCATCACGTCGTGGTCGTCGAAGGGGTGGACCAGGTGCAGGCCGCGGCGCTCGGCCAGCTCGGCCGCGAAGCTCTCGCGGTTGTCGCCGGTCACGCCGGCGGTGACCACCTCGGCCCCGTAGGCGCGGGTGGCGGCCACCTTGGCCGGGTTGGACCCGGCCGGCATCACCACCACCGCCCGGCCGCCGGTCTCGGCCGCGGCCAGGGCGACCGCCTGGCCGTGGTTGCCGGAGCTGACCGCCAGCACCCCGGCCGCCCGCCGGGCCGGGTCGAGGGCGAGCAGGGCGCTGAACGCCCCCCGGGCCTTGAACGCCCCCACCCGCTGCAGGTGCTCGGCCTTGGCGACCAGCCGGCAGCCGAGCTCCCGGTCGAGCAGGCGGGAGGTGAGGACCGGGGTGCGGTGGACGTGGCCGGCGATGCGGCCGGCCGCCCGCTCCACGTCCGCCAGGCCGAACGGTCGGTTGGGGGGGTCCGGGGGGGCGCTTTCCGCCCCACCGGTGAATCCCCCGCTCATCCGGCGACGGCGACGACCGCCTTGGCGGCCCGCTCGGCGTCGGACGCGCCGACCTCGTAGGAGAACACCAGCCGGACCCGGTCGGGGTCGGTGTCGGCGGCCAGCACGTCCAGGCCGGCCAGCCGCTCGACCAGCCCCGGCCCGTCGGTGCCGAACGCCCCCGCGGCCAGCAGCACCATGTTGGTCTGGACGGCGGCCACCTCGAGGCTGCCGGGGACGGCCGCGGCCACCGTCTCGGCCAGGGCGCGGGCGTTGGCGTGGTCGTCGGCCAGCCGGTCGACGTGCCCCTCCAGGGCGACCAGGGCGGCGGCGGCCAGCACCCCGGCCTGGCGCATGGCCCCGCCGTACAGGTGCCGGACCTCGCGGGCCCGGGCGACCAGGTCGCGGCGGCCGACCACGGCCGACCCGACGGGCGCCCCCAGGCCCTTGGAGAAGCAGACCGACAGGCTGTCGAACAGCGCCCCGTAGCGGTCCAGGGGCACCCCGGTGGCGACCGAGGCGTTCCAGATCCGGGCGCCGTCGCAGTGGAGGTGCAGCCCGGCCTCGTCGGCCAGGGCCCGCAGCTCCTCCAGCACCTCCAGGGGCTGGACGGCCCCGCCGGCCCGGTTGTGGGTCTGCTCGACCGCGACCGCGCTGGTCGGCACCCCGTACCTGGCGTCCCGGACCCGGGCCCGGGCCGCGGCCGGCTCCAGCACCCCCCGGTCCCCGGGCACCGGGTGGAGCTGGACCCCGCTGAGCACCGGGGCGGCCGCGGCCTCGTACCAGAGGATGTGGTTGTCCTCGTTGGCCAGGCACTCGGTGCCCGGCGGGGCGGCCAGGCGCAGGCAGATCTGGTTGCCCATGGTCCCCGAGGGGACGAACAGGGCCGCCTCGTGGCCGAGGCGCTCGGCCACCGCCGCCTCCAGCCGCCTGATGGTCGGGTCCTCGCCCCAGACGTCGTCGCCGACCTCGGCCTCGGCCATGGCCCGGCGCATGGCCGGGGTGGGCCGGGTGAAGGTGTCGGAGCGGAGGTCGACGGTCATCGCGGCCAGTCTACGCGGGGCTGTGCGACAATCTTTCGTCCGCCGACCGCGACCCGCACCGAGGAGCCATGCTCTCCCACACCGAGACCCTGGAGATCCGCGGCCACATCATCGACTCCATGCTGTTCACCCGGATCCTGGACCAGGTCCTGGAGGCGCACGGCAGCTACGAGATCGAGCGCTTCGACGTCGGCCGCACCCCGGTCGACCCGTCGTACGCCCGCCTGCAGATCTACACCGACGACCCCGAGCGCCTGGAGGAGCTGGTCCAGTCGCTCATGGGCCTGGGCATGCAGCGCCTGCAGACCGGCGACGCCACCCTCCAGCCGGCGGAGATGGACGGGGTGCTCCCCGACGGCTTCTACTCCTCGACCAACCTCGAGACCGAGGTGCGGGTGGGCGGGACCTGGGTGCGGGTCGACAACCCGGAGATGGACTGCGCGATCGTGGTCCGCGACCGCCGGGCCCACACGGTGCCCATGGCCGAGGTGGTCAAGGGCGACCAGGTGGTGGTGGGCAGCCAGGGCATCCGGGTCCAGCCCCTCGACCGGGGCCGCTCGGGCGAGGTCTTCGAGTTCATGTCCTCCCAGGTGTCCAGCGAGAAGCCCCAGGGGCTGATCGTGCGCCGGGTCGCCGGGGCCATGCGGGCCACCAGGGAGCGCGGCGAGCGGATCCTGTGGGTCGGCGGCCCGGCGGTGGTCCACACCGGCGCCGGCCCGGCGGTGGTGCGGTTGATCGAGGCCGGCTACATGGACGTGCTGTTCGCCGGCAACGCCCTGGCCACCCACGACATCGAGGGCGCCCTGTACGGCACCTCGCTGGGGGTCAACCTGGCCGAGGGGATCGGGGTCGAGCACGGCCACGAGCACCACATCCGGGCCCTCAACACCATCCGCCGCTGCGGCTCCATCGCCAAGGCGGTCGAGCAGGGCGTGCTCACCTCCGGGATCATGCACGCCTGCGTCCAGCACGGGGTCGACTACGTCCTCGGCGGCTCGGTCCGCGACGACGGCCCCCTGCCCGACACCGTCACCGACGTGGTCGAGGCCCAGCGCCAGATGCGCTCGCTGCTCGGCGGCGTCGGCTACGCCCTGATGGTGGCGTCCATGCTCCACTCGATCGCCGCCGGCAACCTGCTGCCGGCCTCGGTCCCGCTGGTCTGTGTCGACATCAACCCGTCGACCGTGACCAAGCTCGCCGACCGCGGCTCGGCCCAGGCCACCGGGGTGGTCACCGACGTGGGCCTGTTCCTGGGAGCGTTGGCGGACGAGCTGGCACCCTAGACCGCCCCGGGTGCTCCCGGGTCACTCGGCCAGGCGCTGCGCGAGCTCGTTGGCGACCGCCTCGGCGATCCCTTCGATCTCGAGCTGGGCCGCTACCAGCGGCGCCAGCGCCTCCGCCAGCGCGTTCAGCTGCGCGGGGGTGAAGGTGACGAGCACGCCGGAGTCCACGGCGTCCTTGATGTGGTTGACGGCGGGCTCGGTGCGGTCCACCCCGCCCTGGATGTCCTTGATGATGCTGGTGACGCTGCCGGCCTGGACGTCGCCGGGGAGGGTGGTGATGAGCGCCTTGCGGGCGGCGGCGACCAGCTCGGCCTCGGTGTTGGCCATGTCATCCTCCAGGTTCTGGCCGGCCAGGTAGGCCGGCAGCAGCACGTCCCGCCACTGCCGCTTCCGTACGGCCCCGGGGCAGGTCTTGACGAACGGCGTCCAGCAGGAAGGGGCGCCATGCAGGGTGTGGTAGCCGAGACCCGCCGGGTCGCCGCACGACCGCGACCGGCGCCTCGGGATGGTCGGGTGGACGGACCGGAGCTTGTTGTGCAGCCACGCCAGGGACTGGAGCTGCGCGCTGGTCCAGGGCTGGGTGTCGGGGTCGCCGTCGTCCTCGGTCTCGATCGAGAGGGCGTAGCCGTTGGCGTCCCGGTTGGCGTCGGCGCGCCGGCCGGTGTCCATGAGCTGCCAGATGTGCCCGTCCTGGGCCCCCGATCGGCGGCCCCGCACGATGAAGTGGCTCTCCAGGCCCGAGGAGTCACGGAACAGCAGCCAGGCGCCGATCGCCGAGCCGACGATCGAATGGTCGATGATCGCGATCGGGGTGATCCGCCCCTGGGACCGCCACTCGGGCAGGAGCTTCTGGCTGCCGCCGTGCGGCGACCCCCTGAAGCTGATGAGCGCCACTCAGACCAGCTCCACGTCGTCGGGGACGGGCTCGGGCGGCGGCATCGACCCGGCGTGGTGGCGCTCCAGCGCGTCCTTCACCGACAACGGGACGTCGGCGGCGCAGTCAGGGTGCTCCAGCGCCTCCAGGCCCATCAGGGGATGCTCGGAAGGGAGCTGCTCACCGCGGCGCGGCGTGGGGTCCTGCGTCATCGGCTCGCCGCCTTCCTGTGGTCGTCGATGCAGCGCGACTCCCTCATTCTCTCCCAAAAGCGGCACGTCGCCCATCGGGCATCACCTCAGCCACCCCGGAGCCTGCGCAGGCCCTCGGCGCCGGGGTCGAGGCGCAGGGGCGGCAGGTAGTCGCCGAGCAGGTCGCGGGACCACCAGGCGCCGGTCTGGCGGCGTTCGGCCGGGGTGGTGAACCGGTAGCGGTACAGCCGGGCCCGGACCAGGGCCGGCGGGTGGTCGGGGAACGGGTTGCGGCCGAGCAGCTTGGTGGTGGCCGGGTCGTTCTCCAGCAGCCGGGTCACCAGGGTGGCCATCCAGGGGTGGGCCGACGCCGGCGCCATGGCCGCGAACCACAGCAGCCAGTCCAGCCGCAGGTGGTAGGGGGCGACCTGGCGGGGGCGGCGGCGCGGGTCGCCCGGCTTGGCCTTGAACTGGTACTCGGCCCAGACGGTGGCCGGGCCGGGGGCCGGCTCGTCGGTGCCCTCCAGCACCACCTCGCGGCGCACCCGGGTGATGGCCCCGAAGGCGCCGTAGGTGTTGACCAGCCGCAGCGGGTCGAAGCTGGCGTTCATGAGCTGGCGGCGGCCGACCAGGTTGCGGGCCGGCCGGACGCTGAGGGCGAGCACGGCCACCGTCAGGGCGGCCACGGCCACCCGCTGCCAGCCGGCCGGGTCGGTCAGGGTGGCCGGCGGGTCGACCGGCAGGACGGCGGCGAGCAGGTGGTCGTCGAGGGCGGCCGCGGCCAGCACGATGGTGATCAGGTTCAGCCAGGAGAAGTTGCCGCTGGCCACCAGCCAGGCCTGGGTGAGCACGATCACCAGGGCGGCGACCCCGGCGACCGGCTGGGGGAGGAACAGGCCGAACGGCACCACCAGCTGGGTGGCGTGGTTGGCCAGCACCTCGACCCGGTGCAGGCGCGCCGGCAGGTGGTGGAAGAACCAGCTCAGGGGGCCGGGCAGCGGCTGGGTCTCGTGGTGGTAGTCGAGGCAGGTGAGGTCACGCCAGCAGCGGTCGCCGCGCAGCTTGATCAGCCCGGCCCCGAACTCGACCCGGAACAGCAGCCAGCGGTACAGCCACAGCACCAGGGTGGGCGGGGCCTGGGCGGCCGGGCCCAGGAAGACGGCCAGGAAGCCGGCCTCCAACAGCAGCGTCTCCCAGCCGAAGCCGTAGAAGGTCTGGCCGACGTTGACGACCGACAGGTACAGGGCCCACAGGGCGAGCCAGGTGGCCATCGACACCCAGGCCGGCCCCTGCTCGGGCAGGCCGAGGAGGGCGGCCGCGGCCAGCCCGGTCCCCGCCCAGGCGACCAGCTGGAGGAACCGGTCCGAGTAGTGGAGGTGGAACAGGCTGGGGGCGCGGCCGAAGGGGACGGCGGCCAGGAACCGGGGCGCCGGCTGCAGGCCCCGCTCCCCCAGCAGCGGGCGGAACTGGTTGACCGTGACCAGGAACGCGACCAGGTAGACGGCGGCCAGCCCCCGCTGGAGGAGGAGCCGGCTCAGCCAGCCGTCGGGTGACTGGAGCCAGTCCGTCGGTCGAACCTCCGGTCGTCGGCGTGCTCGACCAGGTAGTCGACGTAGCGGATGCGGAGCAGGTCGGCCACCTCGGGGTCGGCCGCCTCCTCGCGGAAGTGCCGGATCAGGTGGCCGATCTCGCGGATGGCGTCGATCGGGTCGTAGGCGGCCCAGTCGAGGTTGGCGTCCTCGGTGGAGGGCAGGTGCTTGGCCACCTCCCAGTAGAAGCCGACGTCGCGGTTGTCCTTGGCCACCTCCAGGGCCCAGTCGCGCAGGGTGGGCACGGGCTGGGCCTCCAGGAAGGCGCGGTAGTCGCCGGTCTGGGCGTCGGTGGTCATCGGTTCGGCTCCTCGGGTGGTCGGGCGGATGGGCTGGCGCCGGCGTCGATGATGGGCTGGAGGACGGCGGCCAGGTCGGGCTGGCCCTGCTCGACCAGGTCGTAGCGGACCCGGGTGGCCGGGTGGGCGATGTCGGCGATGCCGCGCAGGTCGATGGGGGTGCCGATGACCACCGCGTCCACCGGGGCCTGGTTGATGACCGTCTCCAGCTCGCGGATCTGGGCGTCGGAGTAGCCCATGGCCGGGACGAGGGCGCCGATGTGCGGGTAGCGCGCGTACACCTCGGCCAGGGAGCCGACCAGGAAGGGGCGGGGGTCGACGATCTCGGCGGCGCCGAGGCGGCGGGCCGCGACCACGCCGGCGCCGTAGCTCATCTCGCCGTGGGTCAGGGTGGGCCCGTCCTCGACCACCAGGACCCGCCTGCCGGTGACCAGCTCGGGGTCCTCGACCCGGACCGGGCTGGCCGCCTTGACCACCACCGCGCCCGCGTTGAGCTGCTTGAGGTGCTCCTCGAGGGTGGCGACCTGCTCGGGCGTGGCCTCGTCGACCTTGTTGATGACCAGCACGTCGGCCGCCCGGGCGTTGGCCTCGCCGGGGTGGTAGCTGGACTCGTGCCCGGCCCGCAGCGGGTCGGCGACCACGATGTGCAGGTCGGGACGGTAGAACGGCAGGTCGTTGTTGCCGCCGTCCCACAGCAGGACCTCGGCCTCGGCCTGGGCCCGCTCCAGGATGGCGTGGTAGTCGACGCCGGCGTACACGACCGTGCCCGCGGCCAGGTGCGGCTCGTACTCCTCGCGCTCCTCGATGGTGGCCCGGGCCGCCACCAGGTCCTCCACGGTCGTGAACCGCTGCACGGCCTGGCTGGCCAGGTCGCCGTAGGGCATGGGGTGGCGGACGGCCACGACCTTGCGCCCGGCGGCGCGCAGGATCTCGGCCACCCGCCGGGTGGTCTGGGACTTGCCCGCCCCGGTGCGGACCGCGCACACCGCCACCACCGGCACCGACGCCACCAGCTCGGTCTGCTTGGGGCCGAGCAGCCGGAAGTCGGCCCCGGCCGCCAGGACCCTGGAGGCGACGTGCATCACGTCCAGGTGGCGGACGTCGGAGTAGCTGAACACCACCTCGTCCACGTCGTGGGCGGCGATCAGGTCCTCCAGCCGCTCCTCGGGGAAGATCGGGATCCCCTCGGGGTAGGCGGGCCCGGCCAGGGCGGCCGGGTAGGTCCGGTCGTCGATGTAGGGGATCTGGGTGGCCGTGAACGCCACCACCGTGGTGGCCGGGTCGCCGCGGAAGGCGCTGTTGAAGTTGTGGAAGTCGCGGCCTGCCGCGCCCATGATGATCACCCGTCGCTGCAAGCACGCCTCCTCGCGTCCCGGAGCCGCCCACCGTTGGGCGGCACGGCAGCCAGCAGAAGGATACCGGCCGGGCGGCCGTCAGCCGTCCTCGGCGCCGCCCCGGGGGCGCAGCCGCAGCCGCTCGACGGTGTTGCGGTCGACCTCCAGGACCTCGAGCAGCCAGTCGCCCACGGCGACCGTCTCCCCGCCGGCCGGGATCCGCCCCAGCCGGTCCAGGACCAGCCCGGCCACGGTGGCGTACGGCCCCTCGGGGAGATCGACGCCCACGTCGGGCAGGTCGTGGACGGGGAACGAGCCGGGCAGGACCAGGGAGCCGTCGGGCTCGCGGCGCACGTCGGCGACGTCGCGGTCGAACTCGTCGGACAGCTCGCCGACCAGCTCCTCGAGCAGGTCCTCGACGGTCACGATGCCCTCGGTGCCGCCGTACTCGTTGATGATGATGGCCAGCGGCTGGCGCTCGCGCTGCATGCGCCGCAGCGCCGGCAGCACGGCCAGCGACTCGGGCAGGGCCATGGCCGGCCGGCAGTGGTCGGCGACCCGGCCGGTGGCGTCGACCAGGTCGACCAGGTTGGCCACGCCGGCGACGTCGTCCAGGTCGTCGCCGCGGTACACCGGCGCCCGCACGTGGGCGGCCGCGGCCATCCGGCGCACGGCCTCGGCCACCGGTAGGTCGGCAGGCAGGGCGACCACGTCGCGCCGGGGCACCAGCACCTCGCGCAGGCGGCGTTCGGTGAGCTCCAGGGCCCCGACCAGGATGGTGCGCTGCTCGGTGGGGAAGCTGGGCTGGGTGGCGATCAGGTCCCGCACCTCCTCCTCGCTGACCGGCGCGCGCTGGGCGGCCGGGTCGACCCCGGCCAGGCGCACCAGGACGTCGGAGGACACCGAGAGCAGCCACACCAGCGGCCTGGTGGCCACAGAGATGGCGGCCAGGGGGCGGGCGGCCACCCTGGCCCAGCCCTCGGAGCGTTGCAGGGCGATCCGCTTGGGGGCCAGCTCCCCCACCACCAGCGAGGTGAAGGCGAGCACGACGGTGACGGCCACCACGGCGGCCGGCTCGGCCCAGCGGCCGAGGAAGCCGAGGGGCTGGACCAACGGCCGGGCCAGCGACACGGCCGCCACCGCCGAGGCCAGGAACCCGGCCAGGGTGATGCCGATCTGCACCGTGGACAGAAACTGGGTGGGGTCCCTGGCCAGCTCGGCCACCAGCCGGCCCCGGCCGCCCTCGGCCTCCAGGCGCCGCAGCTGCCCCTCCCGCAGCGAGATCAGCGCCACCTCGCTGCCGGCGAAGGCGGCGTTGACCACCATCAGCACCACGACCAGGCCGATCTCGAACCCGATGCCGCTCATCTGGTCCCTTCCGTTCCCGCCGGCGCCGTCTGCGCCGTGGGGTGTCACCCAGTGTGGCGGTCGCGGGGGGCGACCGCGTCGAGGCTGGGCTCGACCGGGAGGGCGAAGGAGAAGACGGAGCCGTGGCCGAGGCGGCTGGAGACCCAGATGCGGCCGCCCATGGCCTCGACCAGGCGCTTGGCCAGGTACAGGCCGAGGCCGGCCCCGCCCGGCTCCCGGGTCATGTAGTGGCCGACGCGGTGGAAGCGCTCGAAGATGCGCGACTGCTCGTCGATGGGGATGCCCGGGCCCCAGTCGCGGACCTCGAACACGACCTCGCGCCCCTGGGGGACGAGGCGGACCTCGACCGGCTCGTGCGGCGGGGCGTAGCGCAGGGCGTTGGAGAGCAGGTTGCCCAGCACCTGGTCGACGCGCATCCAGTCGCCGCGGCAGTAGACGGCATGGTCGGGGGCGACCACACGCACCGTGCGGTCCGGGTCCTCGCTGGTGAAGCGGTCCACGACCTGGCCGACCAGGTCGACGGCGTCGATCGCGGTGGCGTCGACCAGTCCGGCCCCGGCCTCCAGCCGGGTCACCTCCAGCAGGTCCTCGATCAGGCGCTCCAGGCGCTGGGACTGCAGCAGCATCAGCTTGTAGTACTCGCGCCGGCGGTCCTGGGCGAAGTCGCGGTCCTCGCGCAGCAGCGTCATCAGGAAGCCCTTGATCGGGGTAAGCGGGGTGCGCAGCTCGTGGGAGACACTGGCCACGAAGTCGGCCTTGAGCTCGTCGGTCTGGCGCTCGCGGGTGACGTCGCGGACCACCACCACGTCGGCGTCCATGTCGCCGTCGGCGGCCACGATGGGGGCGTGGGCGTAGCGGATCCAGCGGGCCAGGCCCTCCTTGTTGAGCACCGAGGCGTCGCGGACCTCCTCGTGGCCGGAGGCGGCCGCGGCCAGGATGGGGCAGTCGGCGGCGCACATGTCGACGCCGTCGGCGTCGCGGGCCCGGAGCAGGTTGAAGCACTTCTGCCCCACCGCCTCGTCCTCCTCGTAGCCGGTGACGGCGACCATGGCCGCGTTCCAGGACTTGACGGTGCGGTCGGGGCCGACGGTGTAGATGCCGTCCGAGGAATGGCCGACGATGTCGCGCAGCTGGGCCCGCTCGTTCTCGGCGGCCCGGTACAGCTCCTCGTTGACCAGGGCCGCCGCCCCCTGGTTGGCCAGGGTGAGCAGGGTCTCGGTGTCGTCGCCGGTGAAGTCGGCGTCGACCCGGGGCCCGAAGGCGGCCGCGAACCCGACCACCTGGCCGTCGGCCTCCATCGGGACCATGGCGTAGCGGGGCCAGCCGGCGCGCGACGCCCAGCCCTTGGCGGCCTGCTCCCAGGCCGAGGGCGAGGGCGGCACGGTCAGGCGGTCGGTGGCGTCGGTGGAGACCACGTCGAGCACGCCGTCCTCGTCGCGGCCCAGGAAGACGGCCGCGCCCTCGCAGTTGAGCACGTCGGCGACCTGGCGGGCGAAGGCCTCCCAGGCCCGGGTGTCGCCCAGGCGGTTGGACAGGGCCCGGCCGGCCGCGTACAGCGAGTGCATCCGCTGGCCCTGGGCCAGGCTGCGGGCCCAGGCCCGGTTGCCCAGGAAGGTCAGCCCGATGGGCACGACCAGCAGCGGCAGCAGCGCCTGGTCGTGGGCGAGCAGGGCGGCGATGATCAGGCCGTAGGCGATGCTGGCGGCCCAGTCGGCGGCCGCCACCGGGGCCGCCCGCAGCCAGCTCTGCATGAACCCCTGGCCGGTGGACAGGCTGACCACGGTGCTGACCAGCGAATGGTTGACCAGGAAGAAGGCGGCCATGGCGACGACCCAGACCACGGCCAGGGCCGGCCGGAACACGCCGGCCTGGAACTGGCCGCCGAACAGCTCGGAGCGTTCCAGCAGGTCGACCAGGGCGGCGGCGCAGGCGGCGGCCACGGTCACCGACAGGATGTACTGGGGGACGTTGAACAGCCGCTTGACCGGCTGGGGCTCGAACAGCAGCTGGCTGACCGCGATCCCGGCGCCGGTGGCGATGACCAGCACGGGCGGGTCGAGGAAGACCACCCCGAGCACGATCACCATGTCGCACACGCCGACCGAGAAGCGGTGGTTGCGCAGCGGCACCTTGACCACGAACCGCTCGGCCAGGACCAGCCCGGCCGCGTACAGCAGCGGCGGCCAGGCGGCCCGCCAGCCGCCGCCGGCCAGGATGCGGACGGCGGCGGGGGCGAGCAGCGCGACGACGACCGTGGCCGCGGCCACGACCGTCAGGACGAACAGCCAGGCGGCACGTGGGAGCGAGGTCCGGACGCCCTGGGGGAGCGTCCTGGGCCCGCTCACCACGTCACCGCCATCGGCTTGCTAGGACCAGGTGGTCGAGGGCCCGTTGCGGGTCCGGGACCAGGTGGTCGATTCCCGGCCGGGCCGGGGCCTGGCCGGGTGATGGGTCGCAGGGACGTGCGGGTACATGGCGGTTCCTCTCCCTTACGCGTCCGCCTATGGGGGTGGCGGGGTTGCGCGTAGCGGCGATGGGTGAGTCGACGGCTAGATTCTGCGCGTGTCGTGGGCCTCCGTGCAACGCTGCCACCGGGCCAAACGGGACTATCAGCCTGTACCACACCGAGATTAGGTTTTTCTTCGGATTGGCGTCACCTGCAATTGCAGCGGCTTTCGCCCGCCGTCCGATTTGATTTCACGTTCAACCAATTCAGTCGCGGGCGGGCAGGCCGACGGCCGCGGCCAGCAGGGCCCGCATCCCGGCCGCGGAGCCGCCCACGAAGGCGACCACGCACCAGGCGGCGCCGGCGTCGCCAAGGGCGCGCAGCCGGGCCAGGACCGTCGCCGGGTCGCCGGCGACCACCCGGGCCACCTCGCCTGGGGACCGTCCCGGCCCCCAGCGGGCCAGCAGGGCCTCGGCCTCGCCCCGCCGGGGGGCCACCAGCACCTGGCCGCCCCAGGTGCCGGCGACCGTGGCCGGGTCGCGGCCGGCCTCCTCGGCCGCCCGACGCACGGCGGCCAGGCCGGCCGCCAGCTCCTCGGGGGTCAGGCCCCAGCCGTTCCAGGCGTCGGCCAGCCGCCCGGCCAGCTCCCGGCCGCTCGGCCCGGTGCCGCCGACCCAGACCTCGGGGGGCGGCGACCCGGCCAGCGGGCCGCGCAGGGCGGCCACGGTCTCCTCGACGGCCCGGGTGCGCTCGGCGGCCCCGGGGAACGGCAGGCCGAAGGCCAGGTTCTCGTCCCGGTTGCCCAGGTCGCCGCGTCCCACCCCGACGACCGGCGGGACGCCGGCCACCTGCCCCACGGTCGCGGCCATCCGGGCCACCAGCGCCGGCGGCCGCAGCCCGGCCCGGGTCACCAGGGTCCCCACCCGGAACCCCCCGGCCCCCCCGCCCACCTCGGCGGCCAGCGCGGCCAGCAGGGTCCAGCCCTCCAGCGCCGGCCGCGTGGGCGCCCCCAGCGGCCACAGGTGGTCGAACACGAACGCCCCCCCGAACCCCAGCCGCCGGGCGTCCCGGCACGCCGCCAGCGCCGGCCCGGGGTCGGTCGAGAACTGCGGCAGGGTCACCGCCAGCACCGGCAGCCCCGACCCGCCGTCCGCGCCCATCAGCCGCGGGCCAGGGCCAGGGTGGCGGCGCCGACGAAGCCGGCGTCGGGGCCGAGACGGGCCGGCACCACCGGGGGAAGGTCGCGGTGGACGCGGCCGTGGACGTAGCGCTCGAAGCTGGCCCGGGCCGGGGCCAGCAGCAGCTCCCCGGTGGCCGCGACCCCGCCGCCGACCACCACCAGGTCGGGGTCGAAGATGGTGACCAGCGAGGCGATGCCGACCCCGAGCCAGTGCCCGACCCGCTCGAACAGGGCCAGCGCGGCCTTGTCGCCCTCGGTGGCCGCGGCGAACACGACCTCGCCGCTGACCTGGCCGCCCGCCTCCGCGGCCAGGGCGGCCAGGCGGCCTCCCGGGTCGGCCGCGGCCGCCTCCCGGCCCAGGCGGCCCAGGGTCGAGCCCGAGGCCATCGCCTCCAGGCAGCCGTGGTTGCCGCAGGCGCACAGGTCGCCGTGGGGGTCGACGATCAGGTGGCCGAGCTCGCCGGCGAAGCCGTGCTCGCCGTGGTAGAGGCGGCCGTCCAGGACCAGCCCGCCGCCGACCCCGGTGCCCACGTTGACCAGCACCAGGTCGCCGCCGCCGGCGCCGGTCCCGAACCGGGCCTCGGCCCAGGCGGCGGCGTTGGCGTCGTTGTCGACGGTGGTCGGCAGGCCGGTCCGTTCGTGCAGCAGCCGGCGCAGCTCCAGGCGCCGGTAGGTGTTGTGGGGGGCCCAGCGGGCGTGCCCGCCGGGCCATTCGACCAGCCCGGCCGCGCCCACCCCGATCGCCTCCACCCGGGGGTTGCCGGCCCGCAGCTCGTCCACGACCGCGAGCAGCGCGGCCAGGGTGGCCGCCTCGTCGTCGGGCGGGGTCGGGACCCTGGTCCGGTCGAGGACCGTCCCGTCCTCGGCGACCACGCCGGCGGCGATCTTGGTCCCGCCGATGTCGATGCCGACCGCCTCCGGTCCGGCCCCTGTCGGCACCCGGCTACCCGATGTCGATGCGCTGGAGGCCGTCGCGCGCCAGCGAGCCGTCGCCGTCGCCGGCCGGGTGGCCGCGCCGACGTCGCGACGCCGGCCCGCGGGCCGGCTCGGCGGCCACGTCCAGCAGGGCCTTGGCCGCCAGCAGCAGCTCGGCGCCGGCCTTGACGAGGTGCTCGACCGCCTCCGGGCTGGCCTGGCGGAGGGCGGCCAGGCCGGAGCAGATGGGGCAGGTCTGGCTCTCGGGGGCCCGACCGGCCGCCCCGATGTCGTCGTGGGCCATCGGCCCTCCTTGTCCTGGTGGCGGCATCATGCGCCCCTGGCGCCGGCGGACGGCCCCTCGCGGGCGTCGAAGCGCACCACCAGGGTGCCGCCGCGCAGGTTGGCGGCGGAGATCTCCAGCGGCTGCAGGGCCTGGGGCAGGAGCACGTTGCGCTTGTAGCCGCCGACCTTGATCAGCAGCTCGTCGCCCTTGCGGTGGACGTCCAGGTCGCCCCGCTCGGCGAACGGCAGGTCCATGCGCAGGGCGTAGCCGCCGCCGCGCTCCTTGGTGACCTGCATGGGCTGGGACTCGGCCAGGACGCCGGCCGGGTCGCGGGGGCCGTAGACCTCGGCGGCCACCTCGGCCAGCTTGTCCAGCCCGACCATCTCGTCGTCGAACAGCCGGCAGGTCAGGATGGGCAGGGGCGCGAACGACTCGGTGATGGTGCGGAAGTGGTCGGCCTGGATCTCCTTCCACTTGCCGAAGTAGGGGTCGGTGACGTCGTCGGGCAGCAGCCGGTTGACCACCACCGCGTCCACCCGGTAGCCGAACAGCGACAGGTAGGTATAGGTGCGCCTGGCCTCGGCGACCACCATCTTCTCGGGGTTGAGGACGAGGCGGACCGTGGAGGTCTCGGGCTCGGCCAGCAGCTCCCGGACCCGCTCCAGGTTGCGGTAGAGCCGTTCCACGGCCCCGAACACGGCGTCGGAGGCGATCGGGGGCAGGTTGCCGAGCCGGCCCAGCAGCGGCCTGGCCACGGTCGCGATCCGCCGCGAGGAGGGGAACAGCCGGTCGATGTACCAGCCGAGGGCCTCGGGCAGCGACAGCAGCCGCAGCGTCTCGGCCGTGGGGGCGCAGTCCACCACCAGCAGGTCGTAGTCGCCGGCCTTGTGGTAGCGGTTGATGTCGATCAGGCTGAACAGCTCGTCCAGGCCGGGGATGACCGACAGCTCCTCGGCCTCGACGGCGTCGACCCCGCCCCAGTTGAGCAGGTTGACGAGGTACTCCTGGATGTCGCGCCAGTTGGCCTCCAGCCGGGCCTGGCTGTCGATCTGCTCGGCCCAGAGCCGGTCGGCGATCTGGCGCGGCTGGGCGCCCAGCTCGACGTCGAAGGAGTCGGCCAGGGAGTGGGCCGGGTCGGTGGACATCACCAGGGTGCGGTGGCCGTGGGCGGCGGCGCTGGCCGCGGTGGCCGCGGCCACGGTGGTCTTGCCCACGCCGCCCTTGCCGGTGAACAGGAGGATGCGCACGGTGCTGGCAGCCTACATGGACTCCACCCGGCGCTTCAGGTCGTTCAGGGCCGAGCGCACGATCTGCTTGGCCGCCTGCCGCCTGACCAGGCCGGGCAGGGGCATGCCGAGGGAGACCCCGAGCCGGTAGGTGACCCTGGTGGCGCCGTCGCCGGTCGGCTCCAGGGTGTAGGCGCCGGCCAGGTCCTCCAGCGTCCCCTCGACGTAGGTCCAGGTGACGCCGGCGTCCTCGGCCTGGTAGCGGTAGGCGAGGGTGTAGGCCTGGTCCCCCAGCGGGGTGCGCAGGCGGAAGGCGACCCTGGTCCCACGGCCCCGGCGGTCGCGGGCCAGGACCTCGACCTCCTCCATGTTGGCGACCCAGTCGGGGTAGGCCTCGAAGTCGGCCACCACCGCCATCACCTCGGCCGGGGTGGCGTGGACGTCGGTGGACCCTTCGGCGTGCTCGGCCATGACCGGATGCTAGTACGCCGCTAGGCCGGATGCTCCAGCATGCGGCCGGTGGCCCGGAAGTAGCCGACGTTGACCAGCCAGGTCCGGCCGACCCGCAGGCGGCTGCGCCGCGGCTGGTGGACGTGGCCGAAGTACAGGTAGTCGGGCTGGTGCTCCTCGACGTAGTCGAGCAGGGCCTGGCTGCCCGGCTCGGGCCGGCCGGCGACCACGTCGAAGCGCAGGTCGTCGACGGCCGGGGGCATGTGCGAGCAGAGGACGTCGACCGGGCCGAGGGCGGCCACCTTGGCCGCGAACTCCTCGTGGGTGCACTCCGACAGGTGGGGCCGGCTGCCCCGCGGCAGCCCCCCGCCGACGAACCCGACCCGCAGCCCGTCCAGCTCGACCGCCTCCCCGTCCAGGTGGCGGACCCCGGGCCGCAGCAGGTCCTGGAACTGATCGGGGTTGTCGACGTTGCCGTGGGTCAGGTAGGTGGGGTCGGGGAAGGCGGCGAACACCGCCTCGTACTGGGCCCTGACGGCGGTGCGGACCTGCTCGCGGATCTGGTCCTCGCGGCCCTCGGAGGCGCTGCGCAGCACCCGGCCGGCCTCCTCGAAGCGGCCGGCGGTGCGGTGGCGGGCGAAGGCGGCCGTCACCTCCGGCCCGAACACGTCGACCGCGATGCCCTCCATCGTCCGGTAGTCGATCAGGTTGACCAGGTCGCCGCAGACCAGCAGGGCGTCGGCCCCGGCGGCGGCCCGCCGCAGCCCCCCGGCCGCCCCGTGGATGTCCGAGACGAGCTTGATCCGCATGCCGGCCATGCTACCGGCGCCGCCTCGCGTACCCTGGCCGTCATGGCTGCGGGCGCGAGCGTTGTGGTGGTCGGGGGCGGGGTGATGGGCTGCTCGATCGCCTTCCACCTGGCCGGGCGGGGCACCGACGTGCTGGTGCTGGAGCGGGGCACGGTCTGCTCGGGCATGACGGCCCGGTCGGGGGCGCTGGTCCGGATGCACTACACCAACGAGCCGGAGGCCCGCATGGCCCTGACCGGCCTCGGCTACTTCCAGGACTGGAAGGACCGGGTCGGCGGCTGGTGCGGGTTCACCGTCACCGGGGCGGCGGTCCTGGTCGGCCCCGGGGAGGGCGACCGGCTGCGCCGCAACGTGGCCATGCTGCGCCGCGTCGGCGTCGACACCGAGGCCGTGGCCCCGGCCGAGCTGGCCGCCGAGCATCCCGAGCTGGACCTCACCGGGGTCGAGATGGCCGCGGTCGAGCCCGGCTCCGGCTACGCCGACCCGGTGGCCACCACCTTCGCCTTCGCCTCCCGGGCGGTCGACCTGGGGGCGCGGATCCGCCAGGGGGTGGCCGTGCGCGGGCTGGCCGTGGCCGGCGACCGGGTGGTCGGGGTCGACACCGACGGCGGCCGGGTCGGGGCCGACGCGGTGGTGCTGGCCTGCGGGCCCTGGGTCGACCCGCTGGCCCGCACGGCCGGGTTCGAGCTGGGCATCACCCCCGAGCGGTCCCAGATCGCCTTCTTCCGGCGGCCCGGCGCCGCCCGCCGCCACCCGGTGGTGATCGACGCGGTCCTCGGCACCTACTTCCGGCCCCATGCCGGCGACCTGTCCCTGCTCGGGGTGGAGGCCGGCCACCACGTCGCCGTGGAGGCGATCGACCGCGAGGTCGAGGGCTACGACCACGAGGTGGTCGCCCCGGCCCTGGGGCGCCTGGCCGGGCGGGTGCCGGCCTTCGCCGGGGCGCCGTTCGCCCGCGGCCACCGCGGCGTCTACGACACCTCGGCCGACAGCCGGGCCGTGCTCGACGCCGCCCCCGGGGTGGCCGGGCTGTTCGTGGCCGGCGGCTTCTCCGGCACCGGCTTCAAGAAGTCGCCGGCGGTCGGCGCCTGCATGGCCGAGCTGGTCACCGAGGGCCGGGCCGCGACGGTGGACATCACCCCGTTCCGCCTGGGCCGCTTCGCCGAGGACGACCCGATCGTGGGCGACGAGTACGCCTTGCCGGCGGGATTCGGCCACCGGCTGTAGCGGCAAACGTTCGGCATGGGCGAGAAGGGGCCAATTGGCTGGCCACGCCATATACACTCCTTGAGCGATCCATCGACCAGTCCCGACCGAGGGAGGAAGCGATGAGCACCATGGAGCCCGACGAGGGCGCCCAGTCCGACGAGCAGGCCGACGCCCCCCGCTGGGACACGGTCGAGGCCGCCAACCCGGTCGACGCCCCCGACGCCCCCCGCTGGGACGAGGTCCAGGAGCCCGGGCGGGGGGACGCCCCCCGCTGGGACGAGGTCCAGGAGGCTGGCTCGGACGACGCGGCCACGGAGGACCCGGACGCCAGCACCGACTCCTAGCGCCCACCGGCGCCATGCGCCGCAACCCAGGTGAGGGCCGTGACCCCACTCGGAGCCGCTTCCGCCGGCACCACCTGTCCCGCCTGCGGGACCGGGACGCCGGCTGAGGCGCGCTTCTGCCCCGCCTGCGGGGAGCGGCTGCTGGGCGGCGTCGACGAGCGCCGGGTCCTGACCGTGCTGTTCGCCGACCTGGTCGACTCCACCAGCCTGGTCGAGTCGCTGGACCCGGAGGCGGCCCGGGACCTGCTCAGCGAGACCTTCCGGCGGCTGGCCGCCGAGGTCCGGCGCTTCGGCGGGACCCTGGAGAAGTACATCGGCGACGCCATCTTCGCCGTGTTCGGCTACCCGACCGGCCACGACGACGACGCCGCCCGGGCGGTGCGGGCGGCCCTGGCCATGCGCGACATCGTCAAGACGGCCGAGACCGCCCTCGGCAACCTGCCCCTGCACTTGCGCATCGGGCTGGACACCGGCGAGGTCGCGGCCGGCGCCGGGTCGGGCGACCTGCGGGTGACCGGCCTGCCGGTGCACACCGCGGCCCGTATCCAGCAGGCGGCCCAGCCCGACCAGATCCTGCTCTCGGCCCGGACCCTGCGCGCGGCCCGCGACATCGTCGAGGTCGGCCCGGCCGAGCTGCTCACCGTCCGCGGCCAGCGCCAGCCGGTCGAGGTGCTGGAGGTGCTGGGGCTGTCGCGCGCCGAGCCCGCCAGCGGCCCGATGGTCGGCCGCGACGCCGACCTGCTGCGGCTGATCGGCGCCCTCGACCACGCCGCCCACCACAACCGGCTGGTGCTGCTGGTCGGCGACGCCGGCGTCGGCAAGACCGCCCTGGCCAGGGCGGTCTCGGCCGAGATCGGCGACCGGGTCCACGTGCTGTGGGGGCGATGCCTGCCCGACTGGCAGAGCCTGCCCTTCTGGCCGGTGCGCGAGGTGCTGGCCGCGGCCGCCGGGATGGCCGCCACCGACCCGGCGGGCGACCTCGCCTCCTCGATCGGCGAGCTGGTCGCCCAGACCTGGCCGGACCCCAGGACCGCCCCGGCCACCGCCGAGGCCCTGTGCCGGCTGGCCGGCCTCGACCCGGGCGATCCCGGCGAGGCCGCCCAGGCCGGGCCGGGCAACACCCGCGAGCTGGCCGCGGCCCTGGCCGGGGTGCTGTGCGGCCTGGCCAGGAGGGAACGGGTCCTGGTGGTCCTGGAGGACCTGCACTGGGCGACCAGCGACCTGCTGGAGGTGGCCTCGACCCTGGTCAGCGACGGCTGCCGGTCCCGCGGCCAGCTCGCCTACCTGGGCATCAGCCGCCCCGACCTGCTCGGCCTGCCGGCCTGGCTGCTCAGGACCGGGACCCAGCGGATCGACCTGGACCCGCTGGCCGAGCAGGCGGCCGGCGAGCTGCTCGGCTCGGTCCTCGGAGCCGACGCCGAGCCGGCGCTGGCCGGCCAGGTCTTCGAGGCCAGCAAGGGCAACCCCCTGTTCGTCAAGGAGCTGGCCCTGGCCCTCCGGGAGGCCGGCCCGGCCGAGCCCGGCCAGCCGTCGCTGCCCATCCCCGACTCCCTCCAGGCGCTGGTCGCGGCCAGGCTCGACCGCCTGCCCCTGTCGGCCAAGCGCGTGCTGTGCCGGGCGGCCGTGGTCGGCAGGTGGTTCTCGCGCGCCGCCCTGGCCGCGATGGCCCGCCCGGGCGACGGCGAGCTCGACGCCGACCTGGACCGGCTGGTCAGCGCGGGCCTGATCGAGCGGCTGCCCGAGCGGCTGGCCGGCGGCCAGGAGCGCTTCGCCTTCCACCACGTCCTGTTCCGGGACGTCGCCTACGGCATCCTGCCCAAGTCCGGCCGGTCCGAGCTCCACCACCGGCTGGCCGACTGGCTCGACGGCGCCCCCGGCGAGGAGCCCAGCCTGCCCCAGGTGGTCGCCTCCCACCTGGTCCAGGCGGTCCGTCTGGCCGCCGAGGTCCGGGCCCCGACCCCGGAGGACCGGGAGCTGGCCGCCCGGGCCGTGGCCGCCTGCCAGCGGGCCGCCCGGCGCCTGCGCGACCAGGAGGCCCTGGCCGCCGCGGCCCTGGTCCTCGACGACGCCATCGACCTGGCCGACCTGGCCGGGACGGGCGCCGAGGAGCAGGCCGGGCTGCGCCTGGAGCGGGGCACGGTCCGGGGCGCGACCAGCGACCTGCCGGGAGCCCTGGCCGACCTGGGGCCGGCCACCGGCTCCCGGCGGTCGGAGGTCAGGGCCCAGGCCTGGACCGAGCTGTCCAAGGTCCAGGGGATGTTCGGGCAGTACGGCGAGTCGGCGGCCGCCGCCGACCGGGCCATCGTCGAGGCGGTCGAGGCCGGCGACCCGGCCCTGATCGCCCAGGCGATCCGGGCCAAGGCGCACGTGCCCTACCTGGCCGGCGACCTCGAGGGGGCGGGGCGCCTGCTCGACGAGGCGCTGGCCCAGGCCCGCCGGGCCGGCCAGACCAAGCTGGTCGCCGAGCTGCGGGCCACGCTGCTGCCGGTGCGCCTGTACCTGGCCGCGCCCCTGGACCGGCTGCGCCAGGATGCGCTGGAGCTGGCCGACGACGCCCGCTCGGCCGGCCGGCGCAGCGCCGAGGCGTCGGCCCTGGTCACCCTGGGCGACGTTGCCTGGCTCCAGGGCGACCTCGACGCCGCCGAGCGGCATTTCGAGGACGGCAACCGGCTGAGCCTGGAGATCGGCTTCACCCGCAAGCGGCTGTGGTCGCTGCTCGGCCTGGTCCAGGTGGCGATCGCCCGCGACCGACCGGAGGAGGCCCGGCGCCTGGCCCAGGAGGCGATCACGCTCACCACCGAGCCGGACGGCACCGCCGACGTCGAGGCCGAGCTGCACCTGGCCGAGGCCTGCCTGGCCGGCGCCGACCTGGACGAGGCGGCCGCGGCCGTGGCCCGCGCCTGGGCCGTGCTCCAGGAGGTCGACGTGTTCTCGCGGGCCAGGCTGCAGCGCACCGAGGCCAGGCTGGCCGGCGCCGCCGGCGACCCGGCGGCGGCGCTGGCGCTGCTGGAGCGTTCCCTGGCCGCCCTGGAGACGACCGGCCACCGCCTCGACCGGCTGCATTCGCTGGTCGACCTGGCCCAGGCGCTGGAGCGGGTCGGCCGCGACGACGAGGCCGAGGTGGCGGCCAAGCGGGCGCTGGACCAGGCCACCACCATGGGCGCCCACGCGCTGGTCCGGCGCCTCCAACGGGCACAGGGGGTTGGGACATGACCCGACGGCGATCGGCGGCCGACGAGGCGGCGCTGCTCCAGGTCCTCGGCCAGAGCCCCATCTTCGGCCATGGGAAGCCCGACGCCCTGGCCACCCTGGCCACCCAGGCCACCCCGTTCGACTACCCGGTGGGCAGCTTCCTGATGCGCCAGGGCGAGCCGGCCGACCACGTGATGGTGCTGACCGCCGGCGAGGTGGCGATCGTCTCGCCCGTCCGCGGCGGCGGCGAGCTGGTGCACACCATCATCCGGGCCGGCAACCTGATCGGCGAGCTCGCCTTGCTGAACGACGGCCGCCGGACCGCCGGGGCGCGGGCCACCTCCCCCACCACCGCCTGGGCCATCGGCCGCGACCCCTTCTGGGGCTTCCTCGAGGCCAACCCGCCCGCCTCCTCGGCCCTGCTGCGCCAGGTGGCGGCCCGACTGGCCGACCGGGAGGCCCTGATCGACGACCTGCTGTCGCTGGACGTCAAGAGCCGGCTGGCCAAGGTCCTGCTCGGCCTGGCCGCCGACCACGGCCAGCCAGACCCCGACGGCGGGACCAGGATCTCGCTGCACCTCACCCACCGTGACCTGGCCGGCATGGTCGGGGCCAGCCGCGAGAACGTCAGCCGGGCCCTGGGGGCGTTCCGGCGGCGCGGCTTCATCGACTACGACTCCGACTCGATCCGCCTGCGCAACCCGGACGCGCTTCGCCGGCTCACCTGACCGGCGTGTGTCGCAGATCACCGCCGGGTGGTGACCCAGGGCACCGACGCGGCCGGCCCCGGTGGGTACGCTCTCCTCGTCCTCTCCAGAGGTTCCGGCGGAAGTCACAGGAGGAGCCCGCCGGAGCCGGCGGGAGGACAGGACACAGCGGAAGGGCTCGGGGAGTTCGGGGGGATCCCGGGGGGGTCCGAACCGGCCGCTGGCGGTGCCGGTCAAGGGCGCGATCGACCGCGACCAACCGGCATCCCTGGCCAGGCCCGCCCCGTCACGGCCGGAGCGGGCCTGGCCCTCTCATGCCCTCATGCCCGGCGGCGCGATGGCGGCGGGCGCAGACGGCGTGGCCGGTGAGCGGGCGGGGCGCCAGGCGGGCCAGCCGAGCACGGCGCCGGTCGCCGCCTCCAGGTCGGCGAAGCTGGCCACCCCCGGCGGCGGCGGCCGCCCGGCCGCCTGCCCGGTGGCCACGAACAGCGGCGTCACCCCGGCGGCGACGGCCGCGCCGACGTCGCTCGGGTGGTTGCCGACCAGGAACGAGGCCGGCAGGTCCAGGTCGAGGCGCTCGGCCGCCGCCTCCAGCATCCCCGGCCCCGGCTTGCGGCAGCGGCAGGCCCGGGCGTAGCCGGGCACCGTTCCCCGCGGGTGGTGGGGACAGTGCAGGACCGCGTCGAGCCGCACCCCGGCCCCGGCCAGCAGCTCGCCCAGGCGGCGGTGGACGGCGTCGACGGCCGCCTCGTCGTAGAGGCCGCGGGCCACCCCGGCCTGGTTGGTCACCACCACCAGGGCATAGCCGGCCGCGCCCGCCGCGGCCAGGGCGCCGGCCCCGGGCAGCAGCACCACCCGCTCCGGGTCGTGCAGGTAGGGGACCTCCTCGACCAGGGTCCCGTCGCGGTCCAGGAACAGCGCCGGCCGGCTCATGGGTCGGCCAGGCGCCGCTCCACCCAGCCGCAGAGGGCGTGGCCGATGGTGATGTGCCCCTGCTGGACGAGCCCGGCGGTGTCGCCGTCGACGTGCAGGGCCACCTCCGCGGTGTCGTCCAGGGGCGAGGCGGCCGGGCCGAGGAAGGCGACCAGGGCCATGCCCTTGGCCTTGGCCGCCGCCGCCGCCCGCAGCACGTTCTCGGAGCGGCCGCTGGTCGAGATGGCCACCAGCACGTCCCCGGGCCGGCCCAGGCCCTCGACCTGGCGGGCGAACACGTCGGCGTAGCCGTAGTCGTTGCCGACCGCGGTCAGCACCGAGGTGTCGGTGGTGAGGGCGACCGCCCGGTAGGCGGGCCGTTCCAGCTGGAGGCGCCCGACCAGCTCGGCGGCCAGGTGCTGGGCGTCGGCCGCGCTGCCGCCGTTGCCGCAGAACAGCACCTGGCCGCCGCCGGCCAGGGCGTCGGCGACCAGCCGGGCGGCCCGCTCCACGGCGGCCGCCCCGGGCCGCTCGGCCAGCGCCGCGGCCACCGCCGCCGAGCTGGCCAGGTAGCTGCCGATGGTGCTCATCGGGGCACCCCCCTGGTCCTGGTGTTGGCGGCCCGGGCCCCGCGCAGGTCGAAGCGGACCGGCGAGCAGGGGGCGCCGGCGGCCTCCAGGGCGGTCACCATCCGGGCCCGCCGCCCGGGCGGCCCGGCGAACAGCATGAACCCTCCGCCGCCGGCCCCCAGCACCTTGCCCCCGGCCGCGCCGGCGGCCCGGCCGACCTCGTACAGCTCCTCCAGGCGCGGGGTGGCGATCCCGGTGGCCAGCTTGCGCTTGTGCTCCCAGCCCTGGCGCAGGCCCTCGGCGAAGCTGGCCAGGTCGCCGGCCAGCAGGGCGTCGCGCATGGCCTCGGCCAGCGCCTTGAGCGCGCCCAGGCTGGCCAGGCTCTGCTCGGAGCCGAGCAGGACCCCGTCGACCTGGCGGCGCAGGATGCCGTCGTCGGTGCGGCTGTCCCCCGACCAGGCGAGCAGCAGCGAGCGCTCCAGCGCCTCCAGGACCTCGCCGGCCACCGGCAGGGGGCGGACCTCGACCCGGTCGTCGCCGTCGAACTCGATGAAGTTGAGCCCGCCGTAGGCGGCGGCGTACTGGTCCTGCATGCCGCCGTCGATCTTGAGGTCGACCCGCTCGACCTGGTAGGCGGTGCGGGCCAGCTCGGCCGGGGACCAGCGCCGGCCGGTGGCCGCCCCGACCGCGGCCAGCATGGCCACCACCAGCGCCGACGACGACCCCAGGCCCGACCCGGGCGGGGCGTCGGTGGCCAGGGTGAGGTCGAGCCCGCGCCCCGGGCGCCGCGCCGCCAGGTCACGCAGGACCGCCTTGACCAGGTCCAGATGGCCGTTGAAGCCCAGCTCGTCGGGGGCGAAGGCGGCCCGCGCCCGCAGGTCCCGCGACTCGACGTGGTAGTCGCCGTCGTCGCGGGGCCGCAGGTCGGCGGTGGCGCAGCGGTCGATGGTGACCGACAGGACCGCCCCGCCGTGGGTCTGGGGGTAGGGCGGGACGTCGGTCCCGCCCCCGGCGAAGCTGATCCGCAGCGGCGCCCGCGCCCACGAGGTCTGCACCGGGGACCTCAACGCGCGGCCCCGGCGGCCTCGGCCAGCAGCTGCTGGAGGCGGGTGACGACCGCCGGCCAGGAGAACTCGTCCTCGACCCGGCGCCGGCCGGCCGCCCCCATGACCCGGGCCCGGGCCGGGTCGGCCAGCAGGCCGGCCACGGCGTCGGCGACCGGGCCGGGCCGGCGGCCGTCGACCACCGTCCCGGTCACCCCCTCGACCACCGTCTCGGGGGCGCCGCCCGAGCGCCCGGCCACCACCGGCATGCCGGTCGCGGCGGCCTCCAGGAACACCACCCCCAGGGCCTCCAGGTCCAGCCCCAGCCAGCGGGTGCGGCACGGCATGGCGAACACGTCGGCGGCGGCGTAGTGGGCCGGCAGCTCCTCCCAGGCCACCTCACCGGCCAGGTGGATGCGGTCGGCGACCGGGCTGGCCGCGGCCAGCCGGCGCAGCCGCCGCTCGTACGGCCCGCCGCCGACCAGCAGCAGCCGCGCCTCCGGCACCCTGGCCACCACCCCCGGCCAGCCCTGGACGAGCCGGTCCTGGCCCTTGCGCGGCACCAGCCTCGAGATGCACACGCAGACCGGCGACGACCCCAGGCCGTGGCGCTCGCGCACCTGGCGCCCGTCGACCGCCGGGTGGTAGGTGTCGGCGTCCACCCCGGCCGGGAGCAGCTCGACCGGGCAGCGGCCGCGCACCGCCCGCCTGACCCGGGCCGCCGACCAGCGGCTCACGGCCGTGAGCAGGCGCAGCTGGCCGGCCACCCGGACCTGGAGCCGGTTGACCAGCGGCACCCGGCCGACGGCGACCTCGACCCCGTGGGTGAAGCCGACACAGGGCACGCCGGTGGCCCGGGTGAGCCGCCCGGCCAGCAGCCCGAGCGGGAAGGCGGCCCCGAAGCAGATCACGTCCGGCCGCACCTCGGCGGCCAGGGCGACCGTGCGCCGCAGGACGTCGGGGACGGGCAGCATGGTGCGGCCCGGGTGGCGGACGACCCGGAACGGCTGGGCGGCGTCGAAGGCGGCGGCGCCGGGCCAGTCCGGCGCGTACACCACCACCTGGTCGGCCGGCAGGCGGCTGACCAGGTTGTGGCAGTACTGCTGGATTCCCCCGGACCGGGGCGGGAAGTCGTTGGTGACGAGCAGCAGGTTCACGGCCCGGGCATTCTAGTGGCGTTCGGCCCACAGCCACGCCTGCGCGATCCGGGCCATGGTGACCGGGTGGCTGGCGAACATGGCGACCAGCAGGCGGTTGGGGCGCAGGTCGGCCCGGTTCTCGAGGGCGAGGCGGCGCTCCACGGCGACCGCGGTGACCGGGTCGCGGGTGACCTCCAGGGCCACCCAGTCGGCCCTGGCCTCCGCCCAGCGGCTGATCGCGCTGGCCACCGGCGCCGCCAGCAGGCCGCCCAGGGCGACCAGGAGGAGCAGGCCGGGCACGACCAGCGGGTCGCCGAGCCCGCTCACCGCGAACACCCGCTGGACCGCCTCCAGGTCGAACAGGGCCACCACGGCCAGCACCGACACCGCGGCCAGGGCCGCCGACCCGACCGTCCCCCAGAGCACGTCGCGGTGGCGGACGTGGGCCAGCTCGTGGGCGGCGACCAGGGCGACCTCGTCGTCCGCACCCGTCGATCCGCCGGACCCGGCCAGCAGGGTGTCGTAGACGACCACCCGGCGGGTCCGGCCCAGCCCCGAGACGTAGGCGTTGACCCTGGTGGTGCGGCGGCTGGCGTCGGCCACGAGCACGTCGCGCACGGGCACCCCCATGGTCGCGGCCAGCCCCAGCAGCCGGGCCCGCAGCGGCCCGGGCTCCAGCGGCCGGAACCGGTTGAACAGCGGCTCGATCAGCACCGGCCCGACCACGGCCAGGGCCAGGACCAGCAGCACGGCCGCGACCGCGGCGACCAGGGGCCAGCCGGGCGGCTGCCAGCGGGCGCCCAGCACCAGGGCGGTGACCGGCAGGACGACCAGGACCAGGCCGACAGCCCGCGCCTTGGCCCAGTCGCGCAGGAACCCGCCGAGGCGCTGGGTGGCCAGCCCGGCCCGGGCGTCCTGACGGAAGGCCCGCACCGAGAACGGCAGCCCCACGCCGGCCCGGACGGCCTGCACGGCCACGGCGGCCAGCACCACCCGGCCCGGCGCCCACCCGGCGGCCAGCCCGGCCGCCGCCGCCACCACCGCCCGGCCGGGGCCGGTCAGGGCCAGGGCGGCGAGCACGGCCAGGTCGACGCCGTAGCCGGCCAGCCCCCAGCGCTGGCGGGGCTTGGCGAAGTCGACGCAGGCCCGGACCTCGTCCTCGGTGAAGGCCGCCAGCGGGTCCGCCGCCGGTGGCCGGGGCACGGCGATCACAGCCGGTCGCGCACCCACGCCGCCCAGCGGCCCTGGGCTTTCTTGAGCGAGACGTGCAGGACACGCCGGAGGCCGCGGTCGAGCTCGGTCGTGCCGGTCGGGTCGGACCCCTTGAACCCGCGGTAGAGGGCCCGGAGCCTGCCGGCGCCGTAGGTGTCGGCCACCCACAGGCAGAACGCCGACCCCTCGTCGTAGGCGACGGCGGCGTCCTCGTCCCGGAACTCGCCGTCGCCGGGCAGGGTGCCGTCGAAGCGGCCCTCGCGGACCGCCCGGGCCAGGTTGGGGCGGGTGACCGCGAACGGGTAGCCGAGCGGCTTCAGCGCCGCCCAGTCGGCGAACCCCTCGACCAGCAGCAGGGGCACGCCGTCGCCCAGGGTCCGGGTGGCCACATGGGTCATCTCGTGGGTGATGAGGACCTGGAGGTTGAGGCCGTTGTAGCGGGCCACGTTGTCGGTGTTGACCACGATCCGGTTGCCGAGCACCCGCTCGGTCGCGCCCGACTCGACCGAGGAGGAGGCCACGGCGGCCACCCGCGAGAGGTCGCGGGCGCCGACCAGCCGCTCGGCCTCCCGCTCGTCCTTGGGGACGAGGATCACCGCCTTGCGCTCCCAGTGGCCGGTCCAGGCGGCGCCGACCTGCGCGTAGGCGCGGTCGGCGACACGCAGCAGCCTCCCGGCCAGGAGGCCCTGGCCGGGGTGGAAGACGATCAGGGTGCGGGCGCTGTGCACCGTCCGTACCGGGCCGGCGTCCCAGATCTCGGTGTCGTCGCGGCGGCGCTGGCTGCTGTCGCCCGGGCCGGCGATGCGCCAGACCGAGCGGGTCAGCACGAAGGTGTAGGAGTGGCGGGCCAGCACCGGGCTGGCGTCCTGGCCCCTGAGCTGGTAGCTGGCCTGGACCTGGGCCTGGATCGCCTGGTCGGCGTGGTAGTGGCGCCGCAGCCGGGTGCTGGTGCGGCGGTCGGTGATCTTGTAGATGAGGGTCGAGAACGGCACCGTGCGCATGTTGGCGAACAGGGTCGCCTGGCCCTTGTAGAACGCCTTCTGGCGTTTGTCGACGGTGGCCAGGAAGGCCGCCCGGTCGCCGCGCAGCACGGCCCTGGCCCGCTTGGCCAGCAGCCGCGGCAGCTCGGTGCCGGGGTCGGCGGGGAGCCTGGTCGCCGGCCGCTGCTGCTGCCCGACCACCCGCGGCGCCCCGGGCCCGGCCCGGACGCCGGGCCGCACCGCCAGGACGGCGGCGACCAGGGCCACCACCAGCAGCCCAACCACCCCGGCCACGACCCAGCCGACCCGGCGCCGGGCCGGGCGGGGCGGGGGCGGCGGGCCCCAGCCGGGCGGGCCCCAGCCGGGCGGCCGGGTCCCGGGCGGCGGCCCCCAGCCCTGCTGGCCGGGGGGCGTGGGCGCTGGAGCCCATCCCGGTTGCCCCGGCGCCGTCGGCCCGGGCGGCGCCGACCCGGCCGCCTGGCCCGGCCCGGAGGCGGCCGGTGGCGCCGGCCAGGCGGGCCGGGGCGGCACGGGTCGCTCGGACGCTGGCGGCTGGCCGCCGCCTGGGTCGGTGGGATCCATGGATCGCATGGTATCTGGCGGGAACGGCCTGAGGGGCGCCCGGCGCCCATGCCCGCGGGCGAGAGGCGGCTACGGCCCCCACCCGGGGGAAGCGGGGGCCGTAGCCTTCGGCCGGAGCACCGAGGGGCGGCCGGCCCCCGCGGCGTCGCTCCGGTCGATCCGGGCAAGTCCTCGGCAGGTAGTTGCCCTCGCAACAGGGGACGCGGCCGCCGCACCGTAGCGAACTGGAATCGGGCGTGCAAGTTCCCCTGCACCCGCCAATCCGGCCGCTGGGTCGTTGTCACACCCCCCGGATAGGGTGCTCTCGACATGCCGGACCCCGACGGCGACCAGAGAGGGAACGCTCACATGGGACGCGAGGAGCCACTGCGGATCAGCTGCGACGACTGCCCCGGCGGGAACGAGTGCCGGGACTGCCTGGTCGAGTTCTTCCTCGGCGAGCGCAACGCCCGGGTCGTCCGCCTCGGCAACGACCCCGCCCGCCCCACCCCCGACCTCGACCCCGACCTCCAGGCCGCCTTCGACACCCTCACCGCCCACGGCCTCCAGCCCCAGGTCGTCGCCCACCGCCGCCGCGACGGCACCGCCCGCGCCTCCTGAGGCTCTCCCCGGCGCCCTCACTTCCCCGGCGCCGGGTCAGCGGGCGGTGGCGAGGCCGAGGAGGGCCGGGGAGCGGGTGACGGTGGCGCCGAGGGTGGCGACCCGGCTGCGGAGCTCGTTGTCGGAGGTGACGACCACGACCGGGCGCTCGGGCGGGGTGGCGTTGGTCCTGGCCACGATCTCGTCGTCGGCGGTGCGGCCGGCGTCGGTGAACACCACCTCCACCGGGCCGAGGGGCAGCCGGGTCGGGAGCGGCCCCACCGTCCCGCCGTCGAACACCACCGTGATCTCGGCCCCGAACCGGCGGGCCAGCCGCCGGCACAGGTCGAGCAGCAGGGTCCGCTGGTCCTCCAGCCCGCGGTCGGGGAACCCCAGCGGGTGCTTGGTCACGTTGTAGCCGTCGACCAGGACGAGCACACCGTCCACGCCCATCCACGCGGCCAGGGTCTCCGGGTCGTCGGCCCCACGCCCCCCCGGCACGGCCAGCGGGCTGCGCCGCTCCGGCCGGTGCCCGGTCCCGGTCCCCGGGCCGCCCGACGACCCGCCCGTCCCCCGCGACCCCCCGGCCTGGCCGCCATCCTCGGCCAGCCCGGTGGCCCGCCGCAGGGCGTCCAGGTCGCGCACCAGGGCGCCGACCGCCTCGGCCACCACCGGGTCGACCTGGCCGGCGGAGCGGCGCAGGGCCCGGTAGCTCCGCTGCGACTCGGTCAGGCGGGCCTGCAGCTCGGCCACCCGGCCGCCCAGCCGGCGCTGGGTGGCCGCGGCCTCGTCCCGGGCCGCGCGCAGGGCCGCCGCCGACTGGGCCAGCTCGCGCTCCAGCCCCTCCAGGCGGTCGGCCAGCGTCCGCCGCTCCCGCTCGACCCGGCGCAGCTCCTCCCTGGCCGCCCGCAGCTCCTCCCTCGCCGCCCTGGCCCCGGCGGCCTCGGCCTCGGCCCGCTCCCTGGCCAGGTCCAGCTCGCTCTCGGCCCCGGCCAGGGCCGAGCGCACGGCGGCCGCCTCGGCCCTGGCCCGGCCGGTCGCGGCCGCCGCCACCGCCGCCTGGACGGCCGCCTCCCCGTCCTGGCCGAGGGCGAGCCCGACCCTGGCCACCGCCTCCGGGGTCTCGCCGCTGGCCAGCGCCTCGGCGTGGCGGCCGGCCCTGAGCAGCCGGGCCAGGGCCTCCTCCTCGTCCAGGACCCGCTCGTCCACCGCCTTCCTGAAGCTCTGGTCGAGGTCGAGGGTTCGGCGGACGTCGGCCAGGACCCGCGGGTGCCGCAGCCGCTTGGGTGTCCAGGTCTGGTACTGGCGCAGCGGCCCCGGCAGCTCCCCCGGGTTGGCGGCCCGCAGCGTGGCCAGGGCCGCGTCCAGGTACCCGCTCAGCAGCGCCTCGGGCAGCTCCGGCAGGGGTCCCGGCCCGGCTGGCGGGTCGGCCGTGCCCGCGGCCTCCGCCTGGGCGGCGGGCGCCGGCCGCGGGCGTCGCCCCTCGGCGTGCACCGGCCCGCTCACCGCTCGGCCGAGGTCGGCTCGCCGATCGCCGGCACGACCTCAACGTCGCCGGCCGACCCGCACCAGCGGCAGCGGACCTCCTCGGCCTCGACGACCAGGTCGTGCTCGTCCTCGACGGTGAGCTCGCCGGCCACGGTGTAGTGCCAGAAGGCGGTGGTTCGCCGGGTGGAGACCACGTCGAACCGGGTCAGGTTGCCGCAGGCGGCGCAGCGGAGCCGCTCGCCCCGGCCGGGAAGGTGGTCGAGCACGCGTCCTCCTGGCGAGCCTGTAACGAGGTTGCCGTCAAGGGTAACCGTGGCGGCCGGCAAAGGGTCATAACCATCGGTTGTTTGTTTGTGACCTCTCCTCCGTAGGATGCTTTCCCTGTGGACAAGATTGCCTTCACCTTCCCGGGCCAGGGCCGTATCGCCAGCAACAGCGGTGCCCCCTGGGCCGACGACCCGGCCGGCTGGCCGTTCGTCCGGGCGTCCGAGATCCTCGGCTGGGACGTGATCGAGGTCCTGGAGTCCGGCGACGCCGCCCTGTCCGACACCCGCAAGGCCCAGCCGGCCATCTACGTCCACTCGGCCGCCTGCCACCTCCTGGCCCGCCAGGAGGGGCTGCGCCCCGACCTGGTCGCCGGCCACTCCCTCGGCGAGTACGCGGCCCTGTTCGCGGCCGGCGGGGTCAGCTTCGAGCAGGGCCTGGAGCTGGTCGTCCGCCGGGCCGAGCTCGCCCACCAGGCCGGCGGCACCGGGGTGATGCGGGTCGTCCTCGGCCTGCCCGACAAGACCGTGGGCCAGCTCTGCCGCAACGTGCGCCGCCAGGTCGGCAAGGTGTTCCTGGCCAACTCCAACGCCCCCGGCCAGGTGGTCATCTCCGGCGAGTCGGCGGCGGTCGAGGAGACGGCCAGGCGCGCCCTGGACGCCGGGGCCAAGCGGGTCCTGGCCCTGCCCATCGGCGGCGGCTTCCACACCCCCCTGATGCGCGCGGCCAAGCGCCCCTTCCGCGAGGCCCTGGACCGCATCGACCTGCGCCACCTCGAGGTCCCCCTGGTCTCCAACGCCAAGGCCAGGGTCGTCCGCAGCGGCCGCCGCGCCGGCCGCCTCCTGGCCCGCCAGCTCACCAGCCCCGTCCAGTGGACCAGCTGCGTCGAACGCCTCCGCGAGCTCGGCGCCACCAGCTACGTCGAGCTCGGCCCGGGCAGGGTCCTCGAAGGCCTGATCCGCCGCATCGACCCCCGAGCCGTGGTGTCGATCGCCGCCACCCCCGACGAGGTCCGCGCCCTCGCCGAGTCCGCCCGCGCCTGACCCTGAGCCTCGCTGCCGGGGGCCCCAACCGGGAGGGTAGCCCAACGCCGCGGTGGCGCACCGCCGTCATCCACAGCCCCCCAAAGTCGACGCGAACAGCTCCTGGTTCCGGTTTGTCCCCCTGCCGCGGTGGGCAACGTTCACTTACGATTGCGATCACCGCGGCCCTCGCGGTGGCCGACGGTAGGAGGCGCGCGGTGGGAGCGCACGAGCTTGTCGAGGCCGGCCGCGAGCACGTGGCCACCGGCCGGGTCCGCGAGGCGATGGTCTGCTTCAATCGCGCCGCCGACGACCCCGAGCGTGGCGCCGAAGCCCTGAGCCTGCTCGCCGCCGCCTACCTGCTGCCCGGGTCGCTCGCCCCCGAGCTGGCCCTGGTCCATGCCCACCGCGCGGCCAGCCACCCGGCCGCCGGCGGCGAGCACCTGGCCCGCTGTGCCGCCGTCGCCCTCAACGCCGGGGACCCGTCGCTGGCCGAGGAGCTGGCCGGACGGGCGGGTCGGGCCGGCGGCGGCGAGGCCCTGGCCATCCGGGCCACCGCCCTGCTGCGCCTCGGCGACCTGGCCGGGGTCCGGGACCTGCTCTCGGGGCTGGAGCGGGCCTCGGGCCCGACGGTGTTCTGGCGCCGGCTGGTGGTCGAGGCGTCGGCGGCCGGCCGGCTCGACATCGCCCTGGCCGTCCGCCGGGCCATGCGCCGCGGCCGCCTCCGGGCCCCGGCCCTGGCCGACGTCCTGGTCCGGGCCGCCGCCGCCCCGCTGTTCCTGGCCTGCCTGGCCGCCGCCACCGTGCTGGCCGTGGCCGCGCCCGAGCGGCCGGCCGCCGTGGCCGCCCTCGGGTTCCTGACCCTCGGCCTCGGCACGGTCGTGCTGGTCCGGCGCGGCTGATCCCCGCCCGGTCCCCGTAGGTGCTTGACCTCGAACACGTGTTCGTCTAGCGTCTGGCGGCAACAGCCCAGCGCGGACGAAGGGAACCGCCGGGATGCCCGTCGCATCCGCCGCCATCCAGGGTCGCCTCGACGACCTGGGGACACCGCTGCTCGACGTCGAGTTCGTCGTGCTCGACCTGGAGACCACCGGCGGGTCGCCCGCCAACGACCGCATCACCGAGGTCGGCGCCGTCAAGATCCGCGGGGGCGAGGTCCTCGGCACCTTCCAGACCCTGGTCAACCCCGGGGTCCCCATCCCGCCGCTGATCAGCGCCCTGACCGGCATCACCAACCCGATGGTGGCCGACGAGGAGCCGATCGAGGTCGTGCTCCCCTGCCTGCTCGAGTTCCTCGGCGGCGCCGTGCTGGTCGCCCACAACGCCTCCTTCGACCGGCGCTTCGTCCAGGCCAACCTGGAGCGCCACGGCTACCAGCGCCTGGCCAACCGGGTCGTGTGCACGGCCCGGCTGGCCCGCAAGCTGCTCCCCCGCGACGAGGTGCCCAACGTCCGCCTGGCCACCCTGGCCGCCTACCTGGGGGCGACGGTCGCCCCCTGCCACCGGGCCCTGACCGACGCCCGGGCGACCGTCGACGTGTTCCACTCCCTGCTCGAGCTGGCCGGCTCCTACGGGGTGCTCGCCCTCGAGGACCTGATCGCGTTCCCCTCGGCCCGGGCCTCGGCCAGCTTCAGGAAGGTCCACCTGGCCGACCGGCTCCCCCGCTGCCCCGGCGTGTACCTGTTCCGCGACGCCGCCGGGCGGGTCCTGTACGTGGGCAAGGCCAAGGACCTCCGGACCCGGGTCCGCAGCTACTTCTCGGGCGACGGGCGGGTCAAGATCGCCGACCTGCTGCGCGAGCTGGCCGCCATCGACCACCAGCCGTGCGCCACCGAACTGGAGGCCAGCGTGCGCGAGGTGCGGCTGATCCAGCACCACCGCCCCCGCTACAACCGCCGCAGCCGCAACCCCGAGCGCTACTGCTACCTGAAGCTGACCCGCGAGCGGTTCCCGCGCCTGTCGGTGGTCCGCCGGGTGCTGCCCGACGGCGCCCGCTACCTGGGCCCGTTCGGCTCGGCCGGACAGGCCGAGCTGGTCAAGGCGGCGATCGAGGACGCCCTGCCCCTGCGCCGCTGCACCATGCGGCTGGGGCCGCGGGGCGGCGGCTCGGCCTGCGTCCTGCTGGAGCTGGGCCGCTGCCTCGGGCCCTGCACCGGCGCCGTGGCCCAGGAGCGCTACGCCGCCCTGGTCGACACCCTGGAGGCGGCCCTGGACGGCGACCCCGAGCCGGTGCTCGGCCCGCTGCGCCGGCGCATGGCCGCCTACGCGGCCGAGCAGCGCTATGAGCAGGCGGCGGGCGCCCGGGACCGGCTGGAGGCGCTGACCCGCGCCCTGGCCGAGGCCCGCCGGGCGGCCGCCCTGGCCGGCGCCGACGAGATCGTGCTCGCCCGCCCCCACCCCGACGGGCGGGAGGTGACGGTGGTCCGGCGCGGCCAGCTGGCCGCCGTCGGCCTGGTCGCGGCCGACGACCAGCCGGGGGTGGAGCGCCTGCTGGCCACGGCCGCGTCACCGGAGCCGTTCGACGGCCCGCCGCCCCGGCACCTGGCCGACGAGGTCGGCCTGGTCACCCGCTGGCTGGAGGGCGCCGCCGGCAAGGCCGAGCTCCTCGCGGTGCGGGGCCGGCTGGCCAGCCCGGCGGTCGGGGGCGCGCTGCTCCAGCTCCGCTACGACCCGGGCCGCCACCGCCACGCCTGGCCGCCCGGCGAGGCCCGCGGCCGCCCCGAGGCCCGCCCCTCCCGACGTCAGCCGACCCGGCAGCCGGGGGGGACGGGGCGGTCGGGGCGGAGCAGGATGACGGTGCCGTCGGGGTCGTAGACGCCCAGGACCAGCACCTCGGACCTGAACCCGGCGACCCGGCGGGGCGGGAAGTTGACCACGCAGACCACGGTCGTCCCGACCAGCTCCTGGGGTGGGTAGCTGGTGATCTGGGCGCTGGCCACGCGCTCGCCGAGCGGGCCCAGGTCGAGCCGGAGCTTGTAGGCGGGCCGCCTGGCCTCCGGGAACTCCTCGACGGCGGTGACCACGGCCGAGCGGATGTCGACGGCGAAGAACTGCCCGGCCTCGACGGTGGGCAGGATATTGATATTGTCGGATTCGGTTGTCTGTGACATGAGCGGTAGGCTATCGCGCGTCCGGGCGGGTCGTCCGGCGAGATAGGATTTCGCCCACCGGTCCCCCACCCGCAGAAAGGGAGGTCTCCCCCGTGAGCGCGTTCGAGCCACAGCTGCCGACCGAGGCCAAGGTCGACATGCCCGACTTCATGGTCGTCCTCCGAGGCTTCGACCGCCGGCAGGTGGAAATGTGGGCCGCCGAGGTGGCCAGCCAGATCGAGCAGGAACGGCAGCGGGCCGACGAGGCCGAGAAGCGCGCCTACCGGGTGCAGATCGAGAACAAGGGCGCCCCGTCCTTCAGCCATCTCGGCACGCACGTGGCCAGCATCCTGGAGGAGGCTGGCAAGTCGTCCGAGAACATGCTGGCCGACGCGGCCGAGCGGGCCCAGGAGGCGGTCGAATCCGCCGAGGAGGAGGCCGCCGAGATCATCAAGGCGGCCGAGCACCGGGCCGGCGAGATCGAGGGCGAGGCCCGCCGGACCCTCGAGGAGGCCCAGGCCGAGGGGGGGCGGGTCGAGGAGGACGCGCTCCAGGCGGCCGAGGAGATGCGGGCCCAGGCCGAGCAGGACGCCAGGACGGTGCTGGAGGAGGCCCGGGACGCGACCGACATGATCTGGCAGGAGGCCGAGCGCGAGCGCCTCGGGGTCGAGGCCGAGACGATCCGGCTGGAGACCCTGCGGCACCGGTCCCTGGAGCAGCTCGGCCGGGTCTACGGCCACCTCGAGTCGGTGCTTGACGAGGTCAGGGCCGGCATCGGCCGGGTCGAGGAGGAGGAGGACCTGGACGAGGCGACCGCCGCGGCCGCGGCCCGGCTCGGGGTCGAGCCCCCGGCCAGCTCGCCCGAGGAGAGCCCCCGCTTCCCCGAGCCCCGCGACACCCAGCAGCACGACCGCGAGGGCGACGGGGACGACCTCGGGCGCCGCGACGGCGACGGCGCCGACGGGATGCTCGCGGCCACCCGACCCGACACCCCGCCCGCCCCCGCCCCCGCGCCGGACGACGCCGAGGCCACCCAGCCGGACCCGGCCGTTGCGGCGGCCGAGGCCACCCAGCCGACCCTGCCCGACAGCACGGCCGAGACCACCCAGCCGGACCCGGCCGCCGCAACGGCCGAGGCGACGGAGGACGCCGCCGACGGCCAGGACCCGGCCGGCGACCCGGACGCCACCCAGCGCCTGGAGCCGGTCGGCAACGCCAGCAACAAGGCCGGCCCGGCCAAGCCGGCCGGCGCCAACGACGACAAGGGCCAGCCCTAGCCGACCCGGCGGCCCCAGCCCACCCCCGACCTACAATGGCCGGGGCTCCCGACGACGACGGCGGGGCTCGTGGGCAGCCGGGAGGAGTGCATGGAGCAGCGTTCGGCCGTCGTGGTCGCCGCCAAGCGCACCCCGATCGGCCGGTTCCTGGGCGCGTTCGCCGACGTGCCAGCGGTCGACCTCGGCATCGCCGCCGCCCGGGCGGCCCTGGACGCCGCCGGCCTCGACCCGGGCGAGGTCGAGGAGACGGTGGCCGGCCACGGCCGCCAGGCCGGCAACGGCCCCAACCCCGGCCGCCAGGTCTCGGTCCGGACCGGCGTGCCCGAGACGGTCCCCGCCTACACGGTCAACAAGGCCTGCGGCTCCAGCGCCAAGGCCCTGACCCTGGCCGCCGGCTCGGTCCTCCTCGAGGAGCTCGACGTCGCCCTGGTCGTCGGCATGGAGAACATGACCCGCACCCCGTACCTGCTGCGGGGCATGCGCGGCGGCTACCGGATGGGCTCGGCGGTGGTCGAGGACGCCATGTCCTCCGACGGCTTCCTCGACCCCCTGGCCGGCGAGGCCATGGGCGAGACGGCCGAGAACCTGGCCGAGCGCTACGCCGTGACCCGAGAGGAGCAGGACGCCTTCGCCCTCCAGTCCCAGCGCCGGGCGGCCGCGGCCTGGGACGCCGGGCGCTTCGCCGACGAGGTCGTCCCGGTCGACACCTTCGACGCCAGGCGGCGCACGGTCACGGTCGAGCGCGACGAGCACCCGCGGGCCGACACCACCCTGGAGGGCCTGGCCAGGCTCAGGCCGGTGTTCCGCGACCCGGGCACGGTCACCGCCGGCAACTCCTCGGGGATCTGCGACGGCGCCGCCGCCCTGGTCGTGATGGCCGCCGAGGCGGCCCGGGCCCGGGGCGTCCGCCCGCTGGCCAGGATCGCCGGCTGGGCCAGCGCCGGGGTCGACCCGCACGTCATGGGCTGGGGGGTGGTCCCGGCCACCCAGAGGCTGCTGGCCAAGCTGGGCTGGACCCTCCCCGAGGTCGACGTGGTCGAGGTCAACGAGGCGTTCGCGGCCCAGGTCCTGGCCTGCGACCGCGAGCTCAAGTTCGACTGGGAGCGGACCAACGTCAACGGCGGGGCCATCGCCCTCGGCCACCCGATCGGCATGACCGGGGCCCGCATCGTCGGCACCGTCGTCCACCAGCTCCAGCGCCAGGGGTCCAGGCGCGGCCTGGCCACCCTGTGCATCTCCGGCGGCCAGGGCATGGCCGTCGCCCTGGAGCGGGTCGAGGACTGACCCGACCGGTCGCTGTGGCCGCGGGACCGGCCCGAGGCCGCCGATTGCGCCGGCCGCCGTGGGGCTGCTACGGTCCGGCTCTGTTCGCCGAGGTGGGAGGGTCCGGAGTTGGTCACCGCCATCGTGCTCGTCACCTGCGAGGTCGACCAGACCCCGGAGACCGCCCAGGCCCTGGCCGACCTGGCCGGGGTCAGCGAGGTCTACTCGGTGGCCGGCGACTGGGACCTGGTCGCGGTGGTCCGGGTGGGCGACCACGACGACCTGGCCGAGACCGTGACCGAGCACATCCGCAAGGTCCACGGCGTGGCCTCGACCCGCACCATGATCGCCTTCCGCACCTACTCCCGACACGACCTGGACGAGATGTTCTCGGTCGGGTTCGAGGCCGGCCAGCCCGACTGAGCCCGGCCCCGGGCCCGTCCGCGCCGCCCGTCAGGTGGCGTCGGCGGCCCGGCGTGAGCTCTCGACCCAGGCGTCGAGGGCGCTAAGGGCCCGGCCCTGGTCGATCGAGCGGGCGGCCGCCTCCAGGCCGTCGGGCAGGCTGAGGGCGGCGTCGGCCGCGACCAGGGCGGCCGCCGCGTTCAGCAGGACCATGTCGCGGGCGGGGCCGCCCTGGCCGGCCAGGACATCCTTGGCGATGGCGACGTTGCGGTCGACGTCGCCGCCGAGCAGGTCGTCGAGCTCGACGGCGGCCAGGCCCAGCTCGACCGGGTCCACGACCAGCTCCCGCACGCCGTCGGCGCTGACGTCCAGCAGCGTCGAGGTGGTCGTGGTGGTCAGCTCGTCGAGGCCGTCGTGGCCGTAGAACACCAGGGCGTGGTGGACGCCGGTGCGGCGCAGCACCTCGGCCATGACCGGCGCCATCCGCGGGTCGGCGACGCCCAGGGCCTGGTGGCCGGCCCGGGCCGGGTTGGTCAGGGGCCCGAGGAAGTTGAAGACGGTGGGCACGCCGAGCTCCCGCCGGGGGGCGGCGGCGTGGCGGTAGGCCGGGTGGAACACCGGGGCGAAGCAGAACCCGATGTTCACCTCCTCGAGGGTGGCGGCGACGCCCTCGGGGGGCAGGGCGATCACCACCCCCAGGGCCTCCAGCAGGTCGGCGCTGCCGCAGCGGCCCGAGGCGGCCCGGTTGCCGTGCTTGGCCACCCGCTGGCCGGCGCCGACCGCGACCAGCGCGGCCAGGGTGGAGACGTTGAAGGTGCCGGCCTGGTCCCCGCCGGTGCCGCAGGTGTCGAGCAGCGGCCCGGGCACCTGGAGGGGCGCGGCCACGGCCAGCATGGCCTTGACGAGGCCGGTGACCTCGGCCGCGGTCTCGCCCTTGATGCGCAGGGCGGTGGCGAAGGCGGCGATCTGGGCCGGGGTGGCCTCTCCGGCCAGCACCGAGCCCATGGCGGCGCCGGCCTGCTGCTCGCTGAGGTCCTCGCGGCGCAGGAGCGGCCCGAGCACGGCGGGCCAGGAGAACGGGTCGGACACGGCAAGCTCCCGGGTCACGTCGATGCGGTCGGCGCCAAGCCTAATCGACTTGGGCACCACCGGGCGCGCCGCCCTAGGACGCCGCGGCCGCGGGCGGCGCCGTCCCGGGGAGGGGGAACCCGGCCCCGGGGAGCATGGCCCGGGTGAGGGCGGCCTGCCGGCGGGCCCCGGCGGCGGCCACGGGGTCGCCCAGCGACGTCCAGGCCTGGGCCTCGTCCAGGGCCAGCTGGAGGGCGGCCACGCTGGCCGGCGGGGCCAGGTCCTGCCCGGCCCTGGCCAGCTCCAGGGCGTCCCGCCAGCGGCCGTCGGCCAGCGCCCAGGAGGCCAGCGCCTCGACGGCGCAGGCGGCGAGCTCGGCGTCCCCGGCCTGACGGGCCAGCCGGATGGCGGCGTCGCGGTTGGCCTCGGCCGCCGCCCGCTCCCCGGCGTCGAAGTGGAGCCGGGCCAGCTCGAGCGACAGCCAGCCGGCGGCGACCAGCAGCCGGCGCCGCCGGCCCATGGTGAGCCGGCCGGCCAGCAGGCGACCGACGTAGCCGCGCTGGGCCCGGACCGCGGGGATCAGCACCTCCGGCGGCGTGGCCGCGCCGGCCCCCCGCAGCCGCCGCACCGCCCGCTCGATCCCGGCCAGGGTCCCCGGTCCCACGTCGCAGGCCTCGACCCGCCTGGCCACCTCCATCGCCTCGACCACCGCCTCGGACTCGGCGTCGGGCCGGCCCCGGCCGGGCAGGTGGCGGGCGGCGATGGCCGTCGGGTCGCCCGCGGTCTCGTCCGCCGACGCCTCTCGGCCGTCGGCGTCGTCGGTGGGCGGATGGCCCGCGGCCGGGGCCGACCGGGCCTGCCACTCGGCGTCGGCCGGGGGCCACAGGGCCAGGAGCATCCCGCCCGCCCCGAGGGCCCGGTCGCAGCGTTCGACCAGGTCCCGTGAGGGGCGGACGGCGGCCCGCTCGACGGCGCCGACATAGGAGCCGTCGAAGCCGGCCGCGGCCCCCAGGCCGGCCTGGGTGAGGCCCCGGAGGGTGCGCAGGTGGCGCAGGAGGGCGCCGAGGCAGGCGGCGAAGGACGTGCCGGGGTCGAGTGTCCGAGCCCTGGGCATCGGCGGCCTCCTCTGCTCTCGCATGCGAAGGCATGCGAACGCTGTGCGAACGCGAAACCTTCGCATCCGAACCTCTGGACACCCGCGCCGGGCGGCGTCAGGTTCCCGGACGAACGTTCGAAGGGCGCGCACCCTACCAGGCGGTCGTGACAAAGGAGCGGATGACGGTGCGGGTGTTCGTGGTGGTCCTCATCGGCCTCGTGGTGGTCCTGGCCGTGCTCACCGAGGTGTGCCTGCTCCAGGCGGCGGCCCTGCGCCGCAAGGTCCGGGGGGTCCTGCCTCCCGGCGACGAGCGGGAGGAGGACCGCTGAAGCGGTCCGGGGGGCGCCGTCGCGTCAGGCCGGCTGGGGCTCGGCCGGGATGGCGTCGGCGACCGGGGCGACCACGGCCGAGCGGTCGAGCTGGAGGCGGCCGTCGATCATCGACTGGAGCTCGCCCAGGGCCCGGACCAGGGCGTCGTGGGAGGCCAGGATGCGTCTGGCGACCGCGGGGGCGATGGTGGCGTACGAGGGGGCGAACGCGAACCCGCAGAAGGGGCAGCGGAAGCCCTCGCTCGGCTGGAGGAGCTGGTCGAGCAGGAGCTCGCGGCGGCACGACCCGCAGCGGGCGGGGATGGTCACGAGGTCGCTCCTTCCAGGGTGGCCTCGCCCTGCTCCTCCTCGAGGAGCTGGCTGGCCACCTGGGCCAGGGCGAAGGGGTCGACGGGCCGGTTGACGAGGGCGTCGGCGCCCGACCAGCGGCCGAGCCACTCGTCCTGGAACCGGTCGAGGATGAGGATGACCGGGCAGTCGGTCTCGGGGTTGGCCTTGAGGTCGCGGGTCAGGCCGAAGCCGCCGTAGGGGGTGACCGACACGTCGGCGACCACCAGGTCGGGCTGGTGGGCCTCGGCCAGGACCAGGGCGTCGTTGCCGTTGACGGCCTCCAGGAACGAGACCTCCTCGCCGGTCAGCTCCAGGCGCTCGAGGGCGAGGCGGAGGCGGTCGCGGAAGCCTGGGTCGTCGGCGACCAGCATGATCTGGATCACGGGCGCTCCCGTTCTGCTCGGTTCAGCATCCAGTCGGTGACGGTGAACACCAGGGATGGATACCACGTCCCGTCCCGCTGGATGGTGACGACGTAGGGAGCCGGCTCCTTGGTGCTCGCCCGGCCCAGGTCGACCTGGTCGCCGCCCATGCCGGCGACCAGCCGGCCGGCGGTCGCCCGCACCCTGGCCACGCCGTCGGCGACCCGCTCGGTCCGGGTCTGGAGGCCCTCGACGCGGACGGCGGGGGCCGAGGCCCCGCCGCCCTGGTGGGCCAGCAGCGGCCCGTAGGCCTCGACGACCCGGCGCTCGGCCGGCGAGAGCTGCTGGAGGGCGGCCTGCTGGCCGCGGCCGGCGGCGGCGGCCAGGTCGCGGACGGCCGCCTCGGGCGAGGCGGCGCCGGGGGCGGCCTGCTGGCCGCCAGCGGCCAGCAGGTCCCAGTCGGGCTCGGCGGCCCCGGCGGCCAGGCGGGCCTGCTCGGCCGCGGTGGCCAGCAGCGAGACCCGCCAGCGGCCGTCGCTGCGGACGGTGACGACCCGCAGGGCCTTGATGGCCCCCTTGGACTGGTCGGCCAGGCGGCGGTTGAGCTCGGCGGCCGGCAGCTCCAGCTTGGCCCCGCGGGCGTCGTGGCCGCCGACGGTGCCGCCGGCCAGCTCGACCACGGCCACGTCGGCGCCGCCGAGGCCGGCCACCCGCTGGAAGCGGATGTCGCGGGCGGTCAGCTGGAGCCCGGACAGCGGCTGGCCGGTGGGGCCGGTCATGCGGCCCTCCAGCAGGGCGGTGGCCCGGTCCCGGTAGGTGTCGACCAGCATCGCCTCCTCGCCGTCGAGGTAGCCGGCGGCGCGCGCGAAGTCCTGGCCGCCCAGGGCGGTCAGCAGCCCGGCGGCGGCGGCCTCGGGCGAGGCGGCGCCCTCGGCGGTGGCGGCCGTCTGGCGGGCGGCGTACAGGCCGACCCCGCCGAACAGCAGCAGCACGGCGATCAGGCCGGCCACGAGCCCGGGGGCGAGCCCCGGTCGCCTGGCCGGCGGCGGCTGCGGGGTCCAGCTGGGCACGGTCGGGTGCTGGTCGGTCACGTCGGCTCCTTGTCGCTCGCTCCCCTCAAGGATAGGCCGACCGGCCCCGCAAGATCGGGGTCGCGGGTCGACGGCGCGCTAGGGCCTGGGCTTGGCGGTGGGGCCACGCCAGGGGAACTCGACGGTGTGGTTCCAGCAGTTGGGGCCCGGGTTGTACTGGGACAGCGGGTCGCCGCACTGCCGACAGACCCGGCCGAGCGGGAAGCTCTTCTGCCCGCCCTTGCCGGAGCTGGACTGGGTCCGGGCGCCCTGCACCGCGCGTCCCTTGGAGCTCATGAGCACTTCCTCGATCCTGTGCCTCCAGGTCAGCGGTAGCGTAGCAGGGTGCCGAGGCCGGCGTCCGCGGCCCGTCGCAGGAACAGGTCGGCCACGGCCAGGTCGGTGGTGGCCAGGCCCCGGTGCCAGAACAGCGTCCGCTCCTCGGGCCGCTCGCGCCCGGGCGCCGTGCCGGCCACGATCTCGCCCAGCTCGGCGTGGAGGTTGTGGCGGCCCAGGCGGCCCGAGTCGACGTGGCGGCGCAGGGCGCCCAGCGGCCCCACGGTGGCCTGGCCCCAGTCGTCGACCACCACCTTGTCCATCACCTCGACCAGGTCGAGGTCGACGGCGCTGACCGTGCCGTAGGGGATGACGGTGGTCCCGGGGGTGACCCAGCCGGTCTCCAGCAGCACCGCCGGCTCGGTCAGCCGGGTCGCCTCGACCATGATGTCGGCGCCGGCCAGCGCCTCGGCCGGGGTGGCCACGGCCCGGACCGGCTTGCCCAGGTGCTCGGCCAGCCGGGCCGCGAACGCCTCCCGGGACTCGGCCCGGCGGCTCGTCACCCGGATCTCGTCGAAGTCGAACAGGTCGTCCAGCATGGTCACGTTCCACCAGGCCGAGCCGCGGGCGCCGAGGTGGCCCAGCACCCGCGAGTCCGGCCTGGCCAGGTGCCTGGCCCCGAGCGCGGTCAGGGCACCGGTGCGGGCCGCGGTCAGCAGGGTCCCGTCGACGATGCCGAGCGGCATCCCGGTGTCGGGGTCCAGCAGCAGCACCAGGGCCAGCTCGCTGGGCAGCCCCAGCCGCCAGTTGCCGACGAAGTCGCCCACCACCTTGACCCCGCTGACGTGCTCGGGGCCGAGGTGGCCGCGGAGCACGTTGAAATGCCCGGCGCCCCCGTTGGGGGGCGCCAGGTGGACACGCGGCTCGAGCACGACGTCGCCTTCGCCCTGGGCCCGGACGGCGCCCTCGACGGCGGCCAGGATCTCGGCCCGCGTGACGTCGAGGGCGTCGACGTCCGGTCCAGCGACGAAGCGGAGCGTCAGAGCAGGCCCTGCTGGGTCAGCCAATCGTTGGCGACCTTCTCCGGGTCCTGCTTGTCGATGTCGACCAGCTTGTTGAGCTTGGTCAGCTCCTCGGTGGTGATCTTGGACGAGATGGCGTTCAGCGCCTGCTTGATCTGGTCGGTCATGGCGTCCTTGCGCCCGATGGGCACGATGTTCTGGGCCGGCTCGAGCGGCTTGTCCTCCTCGAGGAGGACCCAGCCGTTGTCGGCGATGGCGCCCTGGGTGGTGAACACCCGGCCGACGTCGATGTCGCCCTTGTTGAGGGCCGAGGTGGTCAGGGGGCCGCCGGCGTCCAGCGCCTTGAACTCCTTGAAGTCCTCGATGCCGTAGACCTTCTTGAGGCCGGGGAGGCCGGCCGGCCGGGTCTTGAGCTCCGGCGGCCCGCCGACCACCAGCTGGCTGGCCTTGCCCTTGAGGTCGGAGACCTTGGCCAGGCCGTACTTGTCGGCGGTCTCCTTGGTGACGGCCCAGCCGTCCTTGTCCTCGGCCGGGCTATGGTCGAGGGCGACCAGGCCCTTGGCGTCGAGCAGGGGCGCCAGCGCGGTGTTGACCTCCTCGGAGGTGGTCTGGGTGGCCTTGGGGTCGAGGAACGACAGCACCGAGCCGTTGTACTCGGGCAGCAGGTCGATGTCGCCCTTCTCCAGCGCCGGGAAGACGACCTCCCGGTTCCCCAGGTTCAGCCTGGTGTCGACCTTGACGCCGGCCTTCTTGAGCACGGCGGCGTACATCTCGGCCAGGATGAGCTGCTCGGAGAAGTTGGTCGACCCGACGGTGACGGTCGACCCCCCGTTCTCCTGGCTGCCTCCCTCCAGCGCGTTGTCCCCCCCGCCGCCGCAGGCGGCCAGGAGCAGCGCCAGGCAGGCCGCGACCGCGACACCACCGAGCCGGATCCTTCGCATGGACGATCTTCCTTTCCGTGGGAGCCGGGACCTTGTCGTCCCGTGACTATGCGGCCTTTGCCACCTTGGCGCGGACGGCCGCATCCGCGCCCTGCCCGGCCAGCCCCCGCGGCACCACCAGGGCCTGCACGCGGCCGAGCGCGAGCTCGGTGAGCAGGGACAGCACGGCGACCAGGATGGCGCCGCCGACCACCTGGGGAAGGTCGCGCTGGGCCAGCCCGTCGATCAGGTAGCGGCCGAGCCCGCCCAGGCCGACGAAGGCGGCCAGGGTGGCGGTCGCCACCACCTGCACCGCCGAGGTGCGGATGCCGGCCATGATCAGCGGCGTGGCCATCGGCAGCTCGACCTGCCACAGCACCTGGCGGCCGCGCATGCCCATGCCCTCGGCGGCCTCGCGGACGTCGCGGTCGACCGATCGGACCCCGATGTAGCTGTTGGTGACGATCGGGGGGACGGCCAGGGCGACCAGGGCGACCAGGACGGGGACGATGCCGAAGCCGACCAGGGTGAACATCAGGATGATGATGCCCAGCGAGGGGATGGCCCGGCCCAGGTTGGTCAGGTTGACGGCGAACAGGGCGCCCCGGCCGGTGTGGCCGATGTAGACCCCGATGGGCAGGGCGATGGCGCCGGCGATGGCCGCGGCCAGCAGCGAGTACCAGAGGTGCTGGAGGGTGCGCACCGGGATCCCGTCCGGCCCGCTCCACTGGGCCGGGTCGGTGAGCCAGGCGATCACCTCGTTGACGATGTTCACGGCCTCACCCCCCACCGCTCCGGGCCCAGGGGGTGAGCCGGTGCTGCAGCCCGACCAGCAGCAGGTCGGCGGCGAAGGCCAGCAGCGCCGACAGCACGATCCCGACGACGATGGGGGTGGTGAAGTTCAGGGTGAAGCCGTCGAGGAACAGCCGCCCCAGCCCGCCCCAGCCGATCAGGGCGGTGACGGTGACCAGCCCGATGGTGGTGACGGTGGCGATGCGGACGCCGGCGATGATGACCGGCAGGGCCAGCGGCAGCTCGACCTGGAACAGCTGGCGGGCCCGGGTGTAGCCCATCGCCTGGGCGGCCTCGCGGACGTCGGGGTCGACGCCCCGCAGCCCCTCGACCATGTTCCGGACCAGGATCAGCAGGGTGTAGATGGTCAGCCCGATCAGCGCCGTCTGGATCTGCAGCCCGGTGAAGGGGATCAGCAGGATGAACAGGGCCAGCGAGGGGATGGTGAACAGGACCCCGGTGAAGCCGAGGATCGGGCCGTACATGCGCGGCCAGCGGACCGCGGCCAGGGCCAGCGGGAACGCCAGCAGCAGCCCGAACAGCAGGGCCAGGCCGGTGAGCTCGACATGCTGGACCAGGTAGCCGCGGATGTCGTCGAGGTGGTCGCCCACCCACGACCAGCGGATCAGCTCGGCCGCCAGGACCGGGGCGGGGCCGTCGGTCAACTGATCTCCTTGGACAACAGCTCCAGGGTGACGATGCCCTCGTAGCGGTCGCCGTCGCTGACCCGCACGGCCACCCCGGTGCGCGACTGGACCATGGCGTTGAGGGCGGCCCGCAGCGAGTCGTCGGCCTGGACCAGGAGCTGGAAGGGGCGGATCTCGGCGTCGCCGACCCGGCCCCGCTCGGCCGCCTCGCGGGCGTGGGCCCAGCCGAGCAGCCGCCGGTCGTCGTCCACCACCACCGCCCACTCGCTGCCGTAGGCCTCGGCCGCGGCCAGGGCCTGCCGGCCCTCGTCGCCGGGCGAGACCACCGGGCCCGGCTCGGCCTTGACCGCCGACACCGGGATCAGGGCCAGGCGCTTGAGGCCGCGCTCGGCCCCCAGGAAGTCGGCCACGAAGTCGCTGGCCGGCTCGGCCAGCAGCTCGTCGGGGGGCGCGTACTGCTCCAGGTGGCCGCCCTGGCGGAAGATGGCGATGCGGTCGCCCATCTTGATCGCCTCGTCGATGTCGTGGGTGACGAA
>Ga0307296_10000036_pt1 | contig 48785 bp, 50 predicted proteins | sample ER_DNA_153_FD_194467 | JGI IMG/M metagenome (GOLD analysis project Ga0307296, IMG submission 194467) | Bulk soil microbial communities from the East River watershed near Crested Butte, Colorado, United States - ER_DNA_153 | ecosystem: Environmental > Terrestrial > Soil > Floodplain | place... | reverse complement strand
CGCTCGTCCAGGCTCAGGCGGCAGAGCTGCGCGAGCACAACGTCCACGCGGCGCTGCTGATCGTCGACGCGGTGATCGAGAGCGACAAGACGGCGAAGTGGCTGGAGGAGGAGCCGCCGGAGAAGTCAGCGTCGATGCAGGAGGTCGCGGCGGCCGTCAAGTACCTTCACAGCCAGAGCCCGCGCGGGTGGACCCACGAGCTGCAGCTCACACCGTCGCTCGAACGCTGGGTTCCGTAAGACACCCGGGATACCATGCCCCGCGGCACGGCGCCGTGGCCGAGTGGTTAGGCAGAGGCCTGCAAAGCCTCGTACAGCGGTTCGAATCCGCTCGGCGCCTTATCCGGTGATCCTTGACTCGATCTGGCCAAGACGCTTGTCGAGCTCCGCGATCGCCTTTCTCGTCTCGGTCAATGCGTCGACGATCGTCTGGGTGTTCCGCTCTCTCTGCGCACGGTCTTCCTGCGTGGCCCCCGCTGCCCCGCGCTGGATCACGGTGCTTGTCACACCCGCGGTAATGAACGCGATGAAGGAGATGCCGAGCACCATCTCGACGCCACCGACTACTCGCCCGGCGGTGGTAGTGGGCACGATGTCGCCGTAGCCAACCGTGGTGACCGTTTGCAGCGCCCACCAGACCGCCCAGCCCAGAGATGGGAAGTTGTGCTGATCAACGATCCGCATCACGACGGCGCCGAGGAGCGCCAGTAGCACGAACGTCAGAGCCAAGCCGATGGTCACGGAGCGCGCGTTCGCGATCCGTTGAACCCGGCGCTCGACGAGAGTCGGCCCCTGTGTCTTCGGTGCTGGGTTGACGTCGTCAGTCATCGTTTCCGCTGAAGTCCGCGACGTGTCGGGCTCGGTCCCGTGCTATCGCGCAACCGGCGGGCACGGTCATTCGACTGTCAGCGGCGCCCTTGTTCAGCGCGGCACTAGCGCGGCAGGCCGCAGACCGGACAGTGAGTCGCAGCCCCAGGACCAAGCCGATGCCTCAGCGGGCGCCCTAGGCGGGTGCCGCCCTCTCGGGCGGCGTCATGAAGGCGCCGAAAATCCAGAGGATCGGGAAGAAGATCCCGAAAAAGAACAGCCATCCGTGCCCGTTCCTGAGCGTCATCAGTCCGAGCGTGAATGCCACGATCAGATACAGGATGCCGCCTCCGATTCCAATCCCCCACCACATGATCCCTCCCTGTTAGTGAGCGGCGGTTTGACCGTCCGCGCCTGGAGTGTGGCGCCAGGAACGACGTCGTGCCTCATCCCATTTGGGTGATCGGCCAGGGCGAAGGGGGTCGACTTTTGCACTGGTGGCCACGAGAGCGACTGCTGGATGCCCCGAAGGGGGGATCCGTTCGTCGACTTGTTTGACGATCGATTGTCTAGCCGCAAGTTCTCGTTGTTCGTGAATGGAGTGAAGGATGTCGGAGCCGCTCAACTTTGCGGGGTCTACCCGTGTCGCCGGTCCGATGGGCGAGTCGGCTCTGTCGACGCGTCAAGGTCATGCCTTAGCGGCTCTGGGGTCTAATCGGCTCCTGAGGCTGCTCGGACGTGAGGGATATTTGATCGGGACGGCCTCGTTCTTTCTTGCGTTCCTGTGCTTCATGTCGCATTGGCTGCTCATGTCCGACAGTTGGCTGACGCTGGTTGGGGGCCGCGAGCTCGTCGCGCACGGGATCCCACACTACGACCAGCTCGCGGTCGTCAGCCACGGGCATACCTGGGTTGACCAGCAGTGGCTTGCCCAGCTCGCCTATTGGGGGATCTACTCGGCTACGGGTCTTCGGGGTGCTGTCCTCGCGACGATCCTTGTCCAGGTCTTTGCGCTTGGCCTTGCGTTTGTGCTCGCGCGCAGGCGCGGAGCATCTGCGACGAGCATCGTGCCGTTCGCCTTGATCTCGTTCTTGTATCTGGTGTCTTTCATGCGAGCTGAGGTTTTCTCGATGGCGTTGTTCGTCGTCGTCCTTGGTCTCCTCGCGGCCGAGAGTCGACGGCCTTCCCGACGGGTCTGGCTCGTGTTCCCGCTCCTTGTGCTTTGGGCGAATGTGCATGGAGCAGTGGTCATGGGGGTCCTGCTTGCGTCGCTGCTCGGAGGCTGCGAGGTCGCGGCGCTAATCGGCAAGCGTTCCCAACCCGGAAGGAACTGGCTACGGGCAGTCACGCTTGCGGTCGCTCCCGTTCTGACTCTGTTTGCCACGCCCTGGGGCGATCGTGCCGTCCCGTATTACCGCTCGACGATCGGCAATCCAGTTTTGCGGAAAGCAGCGAGCGAGTGGATGCGGCCCGAGCTCATGTCACTCAAGGGTTTCCCATTGTTCCCGCTCGCGGCCGTTGCGATCGTCCTCGCTACGAAGCGCCGACGGGATCTCAGCTCGTTCGAACTGGGTGCGCTCGTGCTCACGCTCATGGCGGCGTTTGCGGCGATTCGTTCCGCTCCGTGGTTCGCCTACGCCTGCATCGTGCTTCTGCCACCACTACTTGGGCGCGCTCGGAAGCAGCGTGATGAGGGGGAGCCCACGTGGCTCGGAGTGGGTTTCGCCACCGGCCTGCTCGGGTGCGCGTCGGTTGCGTTTGCGATGGTTGCGCTGGCGCCGACGAGCAAGCTGACCTCGAACTGGCCGGCCGGTGCCGAGGCCGCGGTAACCCATGTGCTTCGCGTCGACCCAGAGGCTCGGGTGCTGGCCGGGCCCGAGCACGGCGACTGGCTGCTCTTCCGGAGCCCCGAAGCCCGTGGCCGCCTGGCGTTCGATGGTCGCTGGGAGATTCTCTCCCTACCGCAGATGCGGGCCGTTGTCGACTATCTCGATCAGAAGGGCGACGCGTGGGAGCGGCTAGCACGGGGCTATCGCCTTGTTGTACTCGACCCACACAGGTTGCGGCTGGCGCGGGCATACGAGAGGCGGCCCGGGGTTCGGGTCCTCTACCGCGACCGAAACGTTGTCGTATATGACCGAGGCCGGATGGCGGACTGACCCGCTGCGGAATGTTCCGTCATCGATCAAACATCGCCCGCGAATCCGCTCGGCGCCTTTCGCTCTGAGGGTCCGCCGCAGACGAGGTGTCACGACCTCGATCGCAAATGAAGTCACCGGGATGGCAGTGCCGACCGGTGAAGGCGTGAAGCAACCTCGGCTCGTTCGCGCCGCGGCGGCGCCCGCACTCGTCCTCGTGTTGGCCGCAGCTTGGACGCTGCTGCGCGGGATCGATCACCGTTTCATCTCTTTCAGCGACGGGGTCTACATGTACACCGCCTCGGTCGCGGCGGGCCATGGGCTACACGAGCTCTACCGCGGCATCGCCGTCTCTCTGCCGCCCGGGACGCTGATCGGCGCCACACTGGTCTGGAAGATTTCGCCGAGCATCGAGTCGATCAGGCTCGCGCTCGCCCTGGCCAGCGGCGTCACGGCGCTGCTGACGTACCGGGTTGCGCGCACCCTTTTCGGGCTGGGCGTGGCCGCGTCGGTCGTCGCCGCGTTAGTCGCACTCGCAGGGCCGGTGCACGCGCAATTCGTGGGCCTCGAAGGTGAAACCTTCCTCACACCGCTGGCGCTCGGGCTCGCGATCGCGCTCGAACGGCGGCGCGACGCGGCCTGTCTCGCGATCCTCGGGCTGGGCTTCCTCTTCAAGTTGACGTGGGCGCCGTTCTTCGTCGCCGCCATGATCGCGCTCACTCTGCGCTCCGGCTGGCGCAAGGCGCTCGCAATCGGCGGGGGCGCATTGATCCTTGCCTTCGCCCTCTACGCGGTTGCCGTCTGGACGTCCGACTGGTCTCCACACCAGCTCGTGGTGCAGCTTCTGCTCGCCCAGTCCCACAGCGGGCTCCAGCTCGGTGTGGCGGCCGGCATCCTGGCAGCGGTGCTGGTGATCTGGTGGCCGCTGCTGGTGTTGGCCGCGCCGGGCTGGCGGGAGGCGGGCACATCCGTCCAACTCGTCATCGGGGCGGCCGCCGCCTGCAGTCTCTTCATGGTCAAGCAAGGAACGTTCTTCAACGTGCTCGATCCGCTCGAGCCGTTCCTCGCGATCCTCGCGGTGACCGGTGCCTGCCTCCTCTGGGAACGAAACAGGCCGCGAATGCGTGCGGTCGTCGTCCTCTGCGCCATTGGTGCCGCGCTGCACATTGCGAGCGTGACCGGCGGCACCGCCGCGCGCGTGCTGCCGCTCCCGCTCGGAGCCGCAATCGTGGACACGGACAACGAGACGCAGGTCGACCGCGTTGCCGCTGCGATCGCAACGCACAGCCGGCCCGACGACCCGGTGCTTGTCAGTCCGTTGTTCGCGCTCGTCGCGGACCGCAGCGAGCCCGCACACGCGGTGGACTGGTTCATCCTCCGTTCACTCGAGCGTTCTTGCGGGGAGCGCACGGATCTCGACCCGCACTGCGCCGACTGGCAAAGAGCAAAGGCCGGCCGCGTCGCGGTCGTCGGGGTCGACTCCAATGTCACCAGCTTCGATCCGTCGTTTCGACGCGACACCGGAGTCGCTTCGCTCAAGCTGATCCTCAGCATCGACGAGCCGCCGATCAAGACCGAGCTCTACGCCGGGCGCTGATCTCGTACATGTCCAGAGCGGGGTCAGCTAGCGTCGCCAGGTGACAGCGGTTCCTCTGCGCCGAAACCGCGACTTCATGTCGTTGCAGATCGGGCAGCTGCTGTCGAGCGTCGGCACGTCGTCGTCGTCGATCGCGTTCCCGCTACTCGTGCTCGCGATCACGCACTCGCCGGCCAAAGCCGGCATCGTCGCGTTTGCGCGAAGTCTTCCGTCGGTGCTCTTCGCGCTGCCCGCCGGGTTGGCGGCCGACCGCTGGAGCCGCAGGCGGCTGATGATCGCGGCCGACGGCGTGCGGGTGCTCGCGATCGGAAGCCTCGCCGCGACGATCTTGCTCGATCGGGTCGTCTTCTGGGAAGTCGTGGTCGTTGCATTCGCCGAGGGCAGCGGCGCCGCCGTGTTCTTTGGTGCTCAGCCCGGTGCCCTGCGTGCCGTTGTGCCGGCACGCCAGCTCCCGGCAGCCGCGGCCGCCGAGACGGGTCGGCAGGCGGTGGTGCGGCTCGCGGGTCCGCCGCTCGGCGGCGCGCTCTTCGGGCTCGCCCGTGCGCTCCCATTCCTCGTCGATGCGCTCTCGTACGCGTTCTCGAGCCTCTCGCTGCTCGCGATGCGAACACCGTTCCAGGAGAAGCGCGAGCCTCACCTCGCCTCGCTGCGCTCGCGACTCGCGGAGGGTTTTCGCTTCGTCTGGAGGCAGCCGTTCCTGCGCACGTGCGCGTTGCTCTTCGGGCTGGCGAACTTCATCGGGCCCGGCGTTCTGTTCGCCGTTGTCGTCATCGGCAGACAGCAAGGGCTGTCGGGGGGCGAGGTCGGAGCGCTCGTCGCAGTTTTCGGCGCCTGCCTGCTGCTCGGTTCGCTCGTATCCCCGCTCGTTCGCCGCCTTCTCACGGTCCGGGCTGTCCTACTGCTCGAACTTTGGACGTGGCTGGGCTGTGCGGTCTTCCTCGTCTGGCCGAACGTCTACGTGCTGACCGCCGGCATCTTGCCCACTGCGCTCGCGATTCCGTCGACCGACTCGGTCGTCCACGGCTACCGGATCGCGATGACGCCCGACCGGCTGCTCGGCCGGGCGGAGTCCGTGCGCAGCCTGATCTCACTGCTGATCGCGCCATTCGGGCCGCTCATAGCCGGCGTTTTGCTCAGCACCGTGTCGGCGCGCGCAACGATCGCGGTCTTCGCCGGGGCCGGTCTCGTACTGGCGGTCTGGGGAACGCTGAGCCCATCGATTCGGACCGCGCCGAGCCTCGACGAGCTGGACGGTCTAGCTGCGGGAAACGTCTAGGTACGTGCGCGCGTCGCGACCGTGACGTAGCGATCGCGATACGCCGTGACGCATTTACCCGGGCAATGGCCTGCGCCAGTGTCGTACAGGAAGACGTTGTAGCCGCTCGCGGCGTCGGGCCAGTGATCGCCTTTCTTCTTGCCGTAGTCCGAGAGCTTGGTGAATTCGCCGCTGCGAAAGAGCTCGAAGCGGGCGTCGTAGGCGATCCGGTTTCGGAGCTCCGGCTTGACCCAGAGGAGCCAGTCCGCGACCGTCGCGTCGGCGAACACTCGCTCGCGGCCGGGATGCGAACTGAGGAGCGCGACCCGGTCCGCCGCTGCGCGCGGCCAGTCCTGCTGTAGGGACGTGTTGGAGGACGAGAAGACGACAACGCCGACGACGAGCGCCACGGCTCCGGCCGCGAGCCCAGCCCGAGCGACCGTCCTGCCGGTGAGCGACCGCGTCGCTCCGAGCACGTCGTCGACGAGCGGCGTCAGCACGATCACGGCGGCGAGTCCGAACCAGATGATGCTGCGGAGAGCCATGATGGCGTTGACTGCGAGGAGGGTGAGCGCGACCTTGTCGTAGAGCGGGACCCTCCTACCGTATTTGACGAGCAGGAACAGTCCCCCCAACAGTGCTGCGTAGAACACCGCGGTCAACACGCCTGGCGTGCTCGTCTTCCACTCGGCGACGAACTTCGGCAGCAGTGGGTTCATGAGCAGGTCGCGGTAATACCCGCCAAGCTCGGCTCCATAGGGTGAAGCGAGCACGCACAGCGGGCTCAGGAAGACGAGCGCGAGTGCAGGCCTGCGGCGACTCCCGCCTGCCGCTTTCGCGGCGAAGAGCCCGCACAGCATCGTGAGCCCCGCACCCATCACGACCGTGCCGTGGACGTTTGCCCAGAGGAGAAGCAAGGCGAGGACGACCCCTACGCGCGCCCAGGTCAGTGGCCCTCGGAGCGTGAGCAGGCCGAACGTCGCGGCGAAGAGCAGCTGGGCCGGAGCCTGCGCGCGCACCTGCAGGGCCCACGGCGCCATGAGCGGGAGTAGGACCGCGATCAGGAAGATCGCGCGAGGGGATGCTCCGCGGAGTCGGGCGAACACGAAGACGATCGCCGCGGCACCGACGACGAAGAAAGTGTTCACGATCAATACGAGTCGAACTCCGCCGGAGACGTGGAGGCCGTAGTAGGTGAGCTGTGCGAGCCACTGCTGGTCGACCCATGGGCGGCCATGTGTCCAGAGAAACAGCGTGTCGCGATGAGGGAGGCCGTGCTGCGCGACCTCGCGTCCGCCCACGAGCATCATCCATGTGTCGCCGATGAGCTCCGCCCGCGCGAGGAGGATCGCGAGCAGCGCGACGACGGCAACCGCGCCCACGACCAGCCCGTTCGCCTCCAGGGCGAGCAGGGTGCGCGAGCGGCGATCGACTGCGAGGGCGGCGACAACCGGGGCTTCGATACTTCGGCTATCGGCACCGGACGTGGCGCAATCCTCCCCCGGATGGGGAGGCCGAGCGTCCGGCGGGCTGCGATCAAACCTAGCCAGGCCGCGCTACGACCCAGTGTGCGAACCTGCCCTGAGTTTGAAAGGCTTGCGATCGTCGTCCATGCCCGACCCTCTCGACTTCGCCCTGATCAAACGACTCCGCGAGGTGCTGGACCGCCTGCCCGCGACGGAGACCGAGCTGCGCACGCTGAAGGAACAGGCCGAAGGATGGCAGCGCGCGGTCAGCGGTCAGCTCCAGGCAAGCGAGCGACGGCTGCAGCGCCTCAACGCGAATCCTGCGAGCTCCCTGGCTCAGATCGCCTCGGAGCTGCGCCGGGTCGAGAAGCTGCGGCCGCAGTTCGACGAAGTGCGGAGCCTGCTCGCGGATCTCGAGAACCGATCACGTGAGCTCCGGACCGAATGGCTGCTCTCGCAGGCGACGTCCGCGAAAGCGTCTAGCCGACGACCAGACGGTCGCCGACCGTAACCCCGCGCCGGCCCGCCTCGCCGGCCGGAATCTCCAGCACAGCCTTCGCACCGCGGCTTCCCGCAAGTCGCCAGGGCTGAAGGTCAGCTGCGATCTTCACGACGCGCAGGTCGCGATCGAGGAACACGGCATCGATCGGAAAGCGCATGAACGCCATGTGCACCGACGACGCCGGCTTCAACAGGATGCCCTCGCCACTCGGAAGCTCGCGCCGCCCGAGCAGGCCCCGCATGCGCGTGAGCGCCGTGTCCCCGAGGACACAGCGCTCACATACGATGCTTCCGTCTTCGCGACGAATCGCGACTTCGGCCACTAGAACCCGATATGGATGTGGTTGTAGTGGTCGGCCATCGGGAACGACGGTCCGCCCATGCCGAGCAGAGAGATGACCTGCCGGGGCATGACTTCCGTCGGCAGGAACAGAATCTCACGAACGGCGCGCTCGGTGATGCCGCCGGGCTCCTGATGGCCCTGGATCGGCGTGTCGCCGAGCCCGACGATGTCGACCGCGTGCCCGGAGACATGCGCCGAGATCACGCCGGGCCGCGCATAGAGGCGGTGGCCGGAGATGAGTGAAGAAACGGTCACCTGACCGAAGGACTCGCGCAGGTACGCGATCACGGCCAGGACACGGACGTCGACCTTGTTCTGGACGATGTCGTTCCGGCCGGCTTCGTAGATCGAGACGTTCCGGTCCAACAGGAGCCGTGTGGCGATCGACTTCTTCGCCGCCTCGAGGCCCTTGACCAGGCCTTTGAGGCCAACTGCGCGGTCGTAGCGGGCCAGTGCAGCAGCCCTGTCCGCGAAGGTCGTGTCGCCCGAGTACGAGACGATCCGCGCCCAGTCACCCTTGGCGGGCCCGAAGGACGCGAGCCGCCCGGCGAGCTTCCGGAGCGTGCTGCGGTCGGCCGGAGTGTGGCCGGTTGCGCCCCGCGCGCGGAGGATGCCGAGCACCGTCGCCCAGTCAAGCCCGGCTGCCTTTGCAGTCACCTTCAGGTTCGACGCGAACTTCGGCGAGAGTCGAAGAGCGGGCGGCGTCGGATCGGGGAGCTGCGAGTTGAGCCAGATCGTCGCTGCGCTGGGCGGCCCCTCGATCTCGGGCGCCGGTGCAGGCTTCAGCTTCGGCAGGAGGATCGTGCGCAGCTTCGTCGCTTTCCACCCACGGGCGGCCTTTGCGGACTGCTTCGCGGACTGCTTCGGCCTGCTTACGGGAGCAGCAGCGCCAGTGGGGGCCGTCGAAGGCCCTCTGAGGCTTGCCGGGGGCGTGGTGTCGTCGACTACCGGCTCGGAAGGGGCTGCATCGGCCGGGGTCGCCGTCGGGTCGACTGGAGCGGTGGCGTCGGTGCTGGCATCGGCTGGACCAGAGCCCGCGTCCACAGGTGCAGCAGTCTCGTCGACCGCAGCCGGCGTTGTTCCGGCGTCGGTCGTGGTCGTTGTCGCGTCGCCGGCGAGCTGCTGGCTGTCTTCCCCGGTAAGAGGCCCGAACTGGTTGCCCGCAACAGCGGCGAGTGACGCGCCCGCGAAGAAGAGCGTCGTGAATACGAAAGTAGTGGCGAGCCGACGCTTCCTCGACTTGGGCTCGCCGGACGTGCCCTCTGCAGGAGTCGGCTGACCACCGAACTCCCAGTTGTCTCTACGGATGAAACGTCGTGGCATTGCCATTGCTCCTTCGGGTTAAGCGCCCTGGCCGCCACTTCGGGCGCGGAATCTCTGCGTTGTTCCGCAGCCGCTTACGGTTTTTCTGACTATCGATCCCAGCCGGGCCCAGCCAACTCCCTCCTTCAAGGGAACATCGGGGCGGATCACCCGCGTGAGGGATACGCGCTAGTCGGCTCTCAGGCGATGAATTTGCCGAGATCGACGGAAGGCGAAGCGGCGCGCCTTAGAGAGAAAGGACGCACAGCTTGTCACGCAGTTTTGACCGACTTCGAGTCGACTCCACATCCACTCGCCCAGTTTGCATTGCGCGCCAGAGCGCGCCCGAAATGGCGAAGGGGGGTGAATCCATGTCGTTCACGGATCTGGTCCAGTACCTTCGCGTGCGCTACGCCGCCGAGGAGGGGCAGACGATGGCCGAGTACGGCGTCGTCCTGGCAGTGATCGCGGTCGGCGTTGTCCTCGCGCTCACGGCGCTCTCCGGTGGTATCTCCGGCGCAATCAGCAAGGTCGTCAGCAACCTGTAGTCCGCAGTCGTAACCGAGAACAGGAGTTTGACCGTGAAGCAACACAACAGGCATCGAATCCAGGAGTTCCTCACGTTTCTCTCGCGTGAGCATGCCCAGGCGAAGCCTGACAAGACGGTCACGCTCGCAGTGATCAGCGGGAGCTCGCTTCTCGCCTTCACCCGCTTCTCGGAGAACGGTGCGAATGCAGTGACCAGCTTGGTGCGGCTATTCACGTAGCCGCCCAGGCATCAGCGGGGCCCTCTCCTGGCGGCGAGGGCCCCGTGAACCTTTCGAAGTGGGAGCCGAAATGCACTTGAAGAAGACAATCGAGAACGAGCGAGGGCAGACGATGACGGAGTTCGCGTTCGTCCTGCCGATCTTGTGCGTTCTGCTCTTCGGCATCATGCAGTTCGGGATCATCTTCAACAACTACGTCGCGCTCACCGACGCAGCGCGCGCTGCATCGCGCAAGGGCGCAGTGTCCCGGAACGCCTCCGATCCCAAGGGTGACTGCGAGGCGACCGGCTACGCCGCCGGAACGAATCTCAAGAATCCGGGGACAGATTTCAAGCTCACGTGCTCCTCCTCCTGGGCAATCGGGTCTGACGTCACAGTCACGGCCACGTACCCCTACGACATCAATTTGCTGGGCTGGGTTGTTGCGAGCGGGCAGCTCAACACGACCATGAAGGAGCGGGTCGAATGAACGGTCTCCGCAAGAGCGAAAGCGGTCAGGCAATCGTCCTGATGACCCTCTCGCTCGTCGTGATCTTGGGAATGGCGGCGCTCGTGCTCGACGTCGGAAACTGGTTCCACACGAAGCGCCGGCTCCAGGGAACTGCAGACGCCGCCGCCCTTGCGGGCGCGCAAAAGCTTCCCGATGACCCGAGCGCCGCCCAGACGATGGCCATGAGCTATGCCAATCAGAATGGCGGCGACGTTGCGGGGGCGAACATCGTCGTCAGCTCGACGGTGCTGCCGAACGACACCATCAGCGTCCGGGCGAGAAAGACGGACCCTGGTTTCTTCAGCAATATCTTCGGGATCGCCGGCGCGGACATCGACGCCCGCGCGAAGGCCCGTGTCGGCCCGCCGACGCAGGCGAAGTACGTCGCTCCGATGGTCGTCTACTGCGGGCACGACCTGATCCAGAACTGCGACGACGACCACGTGCCGACGTTCAACGTCGAGACGACGATGGACTTCGACAAGATGGGTGCGCCCGGCGCGTTCGGGATGCTGAATCTGAACAACGACAACGGCACACCCGGGGCGAGCGAAGAAGCGGATTGGATTCTCCACGGCTTCAACAAGTACCTGGGATTGGGCAAGTATCGCTCCGATCCGGGCGCCAAGTTCTCTTCGAGCAACGTCAACGGTGCGCTCGACGATCGCGTCGGCACCGTCCTGCTTTTCCCGGTGTTCAAGACGCTCGACGGCACTGGCCAGAACGCCGAGTACGACATCATCGGCTGGATCGGCTTCCACCTGACAGCTGAAGTGACACACGGCAACAGCGCCACGCTCACCGGCTATTTCACGGAGTACATCGCCCAGGGAATCCTGGCCTCCAGCGGCGGCGGGCCCACAGGACCCTCAAGTACTTGGGGCGTGAAGTCGATTCAACTCATCGAATAGCTCAAGTCCTCAGGCCCTTCTAACGAAAAGAGAAAGGACTATGAATTACCGCGCCAAGAATATCGGGATCGCCGTCGCACTGGCCGCACTTGCCGCCATTTTGACGAGCGTATACGTCGTCAACTACAAGCGCCACGTGCAGAACGGGGAGGGCAAGGTGACGGTCCTCGTCGCCGCGCGCGACATCCCGGCGGGTACTTCAGGCGCGGACGTAGTCGACCAGAAGATGCTCAAGGAACAGACCGTGCCCCGCAAGGCAGTCGTCGCAGGCGCGATCTCCTCTCCGGACCAGCTTGCACAGTACGTCGCGACGCAGGACGTGTTCGAGGGTGAGCAGGTGAGTACGAGGCGTTTCGCTCCCCCGACGGAGCAGGGGATCCGGTCTCAGATCAAGGGCACTCAGCGGGCTTACGAGCTCGCAGGTGATCCGAACCAGTTGCTCGCCGGCACGCTCAAAGAAGGCGACCACGTGGACGTGGTCGGCAACTGGACCGTCAAGGTCAACGGCGGGAACGGCGAGGATCATCACGTCACTCGCGTCATTCTTCGCAACATCCTCGTCATGCGTGCGCCGGCCGGTGGCGCCAGCGGGACAACCGTCACCTCCGGTGTTGGCGACAAGCAGAACGTTCAGCTTCGCGTCACCGACGTTCAGGTCCAGAAGTTGTTCTGGATCGAGAAGAACGGCGACTGGCATCTCACGCTTCGGCCCCCGACGAACGCGGTCGACAGCGGCAACACGATCCAGGAAGTCGACACGATGTACTTCGACGGACCCGGAAGGAGGCCGTAATGAGCCCCGCTAACGAAACCACCCAGCGCGTGCGTGTTTACGCCACCGGATCCTGTGAAGGGTTCGACAAGCTCCGCGAATCGCTCGCCAGCCACCCGGAGATCGAGCTGGTCGGTGCCAGCACCAACGTCGCCGACGGCGCCGCGGCGCTGGCCGGCGGCCACCTGGACGCGATCCTCCATGCAACACGGGCTGCATCGCTGCCCGCAGACGAACTCGCGGCGATCCGGGAGCACTCTCGTGCCCCGATCCTGATGCTCGCGTCGGGCGGCTCTTCGGGGCTGCTCGAGCAAGCACTGGATGCAGACGTCGCAGACGTCCTGCTTCTGCCCCAGCTCGTCGAGAACATCGTCTTCGCTATCCGCAAGGCGACGCACACCACCCGACGGCACCACGACACCGGCTCCGGCCGGCACGGCAAGATCGTGACGGTCTTCTCGCCGAAGGGCGGGACCGGCAAGACGGTGACCGCAACCAACCTCGCCGCCGCCTGCGCGAAGTTCGAGGGCCGCAAGACGCTGCTCCTCGACCTCGACCTGCAGTTCGGCGACGCGGCGATCATGCTCGGCATCGAGCCCGACAAGACGATCTACGACCTCGTCGTCGCCCCGGGCGAGCTCGACACGGAGAAGCTGGCCGGTTACACGACCAAGCACGCGTGCGGGCTCGAGGTTCTGCCGGCTCCGCTTCGACCCGAGGACGCAGAGCTCGTGACGGAGGCCAAGCTCGGTCGCCTGCTCGAGGTGGCCCGCGAGTCGTTCGACGTCATCGTTGTCGACACGTCACCGTTCTTCCACGGCCCGATGCTGGCGACGCTCGATCGTACGGACGAGCTGCTGCTGCTCTGCTCCCTCGACGTGCCGACGCTGAAGAACCTGCGCCTGGCCCTGCAAACGCTCGACCTGCTCTCCTTCCCGAAGCAGCGCGTCCGTATCGTTCTCAACCGCTCCAACTCGAAGGTCGGCATGAAGCCGAACGAGGTGGAAGGGGCGCTGGGGATGAAGGTGCGCTTCGAGTTGCCGTCCGACCGTGCAGTCCCTCTGTCGGTCAACCGCGGCACCCCGGTCGTGCTGGCGGAGGAATCAGCAGACGTTTCGAAAGCGATCAAGGCAATGGCGAAGGAGCTCTTCCCCAAAGTCAAGGAAGAGAGCAAGAAGCGTCGTCTCCTTCCCGCGCTCGCGAGGTCGTAACTCATGGGCCTCCACGACCGCCTCAAAACCCCCAACGGGAGCTCCTCCGCAACCGCGGAGCTGCTCACCGGCGGGCACAGCCATGAAACCTCGTCCCCGTCTCCCGCGCAGGACCCGTATGCCGAGCTGAAGACCCGAATCCACCATGCCTGCATCGCCACGCTGGGCGCGGAGCTGTTCAAGCGCGAGGCAACCGGCGATATCGGTGAACGCGTCACGCGCGCTGTCACGGAGCAGCTCGTGCTGGACCGGACGCCGCTGACGCGCGAAGAGCGTCGTCAGATCATCCGGGAGATCACCGACGACATCCTCGGCTACGGGCCGCTCGAGAACTTTCTCCGAGACGACTCCGTCACCGAAGTCATGGTCAACGCGTACGATCAGATCTACGTCGAGCGGCTGGGCAAGCTCGAGCGGACACAAGCTTCGTTCGCCGACAACTCGCACCTGCTGCGCATCATCGACAAGATCGTCTCGCAGATCGGCAGGCGCGTGGACGAGGCCTCGCCGATGGTCGACGCACGTCTTCCGGACGGCTCGCGTGTCAACGCGATCATCCCGCCTCTCGCCCTCAAGGGCCCGACGCTCACGATCCGGAAGTTCGCGCGCGATCCCTACACGATGAACGACCTGATCTCGTTCGGCTCGATCTCGCCCAAGGCTGCGCAGTTCCTCGCCGCCTGCGTCAAGGGCAAGCTGAACGTGCTGATCTCAGGCGGTACCGGCACAGGAAAGACGACCACGCTCAACGCCATGTCGGCGTTCATTCCCGGTGACGAACGCATCGTCACGATCGAGGACGCAGCCGAGCTCCAGCTCCAGCAGGAGCACGTCATCACGCTCGAGTCCCGTCCGCCGAACATCGAAGGCCAGGGCGAGGTCCGGATCCGCGAGCTCGTGCGGAACGCTTTGCGCATGCGCCCCGACCGGATCATCGTCGGCGAGGTCCGCGGCCCGGAGACCCTGGACATGCTCCAGGCGATGAACACGGGCCATGAAGGGTCGCTGACGACGATTCACGCGAACTCCCCACGCGACGCGCTCTCGCGGCTCGAGACTCTCGTGATGACCGCCGGCGTCGAGCTCCCCCTACGGGCGATCCGCGAGCAGGTTTCGAGCGCATTCGACCTGCTCGTCCAGATCACGCGCCTTGTCGACGGCTCGCGCCGGATTTCGCACGTCACCGAGGTCCTCCGCATGGAGTCCGACGTCATCACCCTCCAGGACGTCTTCATCGCGAAGCCGCCGGACGAGCAGACCGCCTCGACCGGCGTCGGGGTGCGGCTGCTCTCGCCTCTGGCCTGCACCGGCCTGAAGCCGAATTTCCTCGAGAAGATGGCGGCCAACGGCGTCGTCCTCCAGACGAGCTTCTTCAGCAAGGACGACGACACCGACGCTCCGGTGCTCGGCCAGGGACACCAGGCCTCGAAATTCAAGGGAGCATTTCAATGAGCCGACTCCGGCTCGCCGTCGCCGGGCTCGCGTTCATCCTCCTCGCAGTTCCGGCCGCCGCGGGTGCGGCGGTTCAGCTGCGGGGCGTAGACGCTAGCGCCTACCCGACCATCCGCGCTTCGATCTATACGCCCACGGGCGGCGGCAGGCCTGCCCTGTGGGAGAACGGGACGCCGGTCGCCGGCTTCCAGGCGCAAAACCTCGGAAGGGTCAAGGCGATCGCGACCGTCATCGACCGCTCGCAGTCGATGCGGGGCAAGCCGCTTGCAGACGCTGCCGCGGGTGCACGCGCGTTCGTGGCGTCAAAGCAGGCCGCCGACGAGCTGTCGGTGATCGCCTTCGGGTCGAAGGTTGCGACGCTGTCTCCGTTCTCGGCTGTCAAGCTCGACGCGGACCTCCCGCTCGGGCGCATGACGACCGATCGCCACAAGGGAACAGCGCTCTACGACGCCGTCATCGTTGCGGCGAACCAACTCAAAGGAAACCCACTACCCGGTCGCGTGATCATCGTCCTCAGCGACGGGGCTGACAACGCGAGCGCAGGCACGCTCGCGACCGCGACCAAGGCGGCTACAGCGGCGAACGCTTCGGTCTACGCGATCGGAATCGAGGGCGAGGGGTTCACCTCCGCGCCGCTCGAGCAGCTCGCGAGCTCGACCGGCGGCCAGTACTACGGGGCCGCGTCCACCTCCAAGCTCGCGGGCGTCTACGCGTCCATCGCCGCTGCGCTGAAGAAGACCTGGCGAATCCAGTACGTGACGGCCGCACGGCCGGGGGACAGCGTTCGGCTCACGGCATCGATCGTCGGCGAGGGCTCTACCACACAGCTCGCGAAGATCCCAACGGGTGATGCGACCTCCGCTCCGGAACCGTCGAAGCTTCTCCCGAAGAACGCTTACGGCCCGGGTGGCCCGCTTGCGATCGCGATCGCGGTTGCGCTGCTCATCCTTTTCGGTTGTCTCTTCTTCCTGGCCGGCATCCGCGGCTCGTGGGTGCGCAGCCGAATCGTCGCGCATACCGGCGAGGGTAAGGGGAGCGCGAAGAAGAACCGCAAGGAGCGGCGGAGCGAGGCACTCTCGTCCATGTTCGCCGCCACCGAGAAGGCTCTTGGCCACTTGAAGCAGTGGCGTGCGATCAGCCGCATGCTGGAACGCGCCGACATCCAGCTTCGAACCGTGGAGTTCGTCTGGATCACGGTCGGCGCTGCAGTTTTCATGGCGCTGTTCGCATTTCTCTTCGGCGCAGGCCCCGTCGTCCTGATCGCCTTGACGGCGACCGCCGCGATGATTCCGTTCAGCTGGGTTTGGCTCAAGATGCGGAGGCGGCTGAAGGCGTTCGAGGACGAGCTGCCCGATCTTCTGATCACGATCGCCGCTTCGCTGAAAGCAGGCCACTCCTTCAAGCAGGGCCTCCAGGCCGTCGTCGACGAGGGCCATCCCCCTGCGAACCAGGAGTTCAAGCGAGTGCTGACAGAGGCGTCCCTCGGCCGGCCGATGGACGACGCGCTGCTGGAGATGGCCGAGCGCATGGCGTCGAAGAACTTCGAATTCGCCATCACGGCGGTCACGATTCAGCGACAGGTCGGCGGCTCGCTCGCGACGCTGTTCGACATGGTCGCCGACACGGTTCGCCAGCGGCAGCAGTTCACACGCAAGATCCGTGCGCTGACGGCAATGGGCCGGATGTCGGCCTACACGCTAATCGGCATCCCGTTTTTCCTGGCCGGAATGATCACGCTCGTGAACAGGACCTACATGCATCCCCTGTTCTACTCACATAACGGACACGTACTCATCGTCATCGGATTGGTGATGATGGGCATTGGCTCCCTCATCCTGAAAAAAATCGTCTCTTTCCGAGGTTGATGACATGACACTGATCTTGATTCTCGCAATCGCAACCATCGGAGGCTCGGTCTTCTTCTTCGCGGAGCTCGCCACGACGCCGATGCGCAACCGGCGGAACCTCGTGCACCGCGCGGCCAACTACGGTCGTCTCCGCACCGTCACCGGCAAAGAGATGCCGCGCTTCCGCGAGCGTGCTCTTGACCCGTTCGTGGCGAAAACGGCCCGGCTCGTGCTTCGCATCAACCCGCGTATGTCAATGGAGGCCGTCTCAAAGAAGTTGATGGCTGCCGGTATGCGGCGAACGTCCCCGACGACGATTATCGGTGCGAAGGGCATTCTCGGCATCGGCGGGGTCTTCCTCGGCCTCGCACTCGGAAGCGCGACGGCCCCCAAGTACATGTTCCTCCTCGCGCTGCTCTTCGGCCTGACGGGAGCGTTGGCTCCCGGTCTGTATCTGAACAGCCGCGTGAAGGCGCGCCAGTTGGCGGTGTCGGCCGAAATTCCGGATGCGCTCGACCTGCTCTCGGTGAGTGTCGAGGCTGGTCTCGGTTTCGACGGCGCCGTGCAGAAGCTGACCGAACACATGGACGGGCCGCTGATCGAAGAGTTCGAGCTCGCACTGGGCGGGATCCGCATCGGCGAGGGCCGGAGCGAAGCGCTCAAGAAGATGTCCGAGCGCAGCTCGTCGCAGGAGATGGCCAGCTTCGTGCGGGCAATCATCCAGGCGGATCAGCTGGGCATCTCCCTCGGCCGGATCCTCAAGGTCCAGGCCGGCGACACGCGTCTCAAGCGGCAGCTGCTCGCCGAGGAGAAGGCGATGAAGGCGCCGATCAAGATGCTCTTCCCGACGGTCATCTTCATCTTCCCGGCGATGTTCCTCGTCGTGCTCGGGCCTGCGTTCCTCAACCTCTCGAAGTTCTTCCAGTTCTAGAGAGAGAATGGCAGTGGCCGAGCATGGCACCGAAGGCGGTTTCGGCACCGGGCTGAGGGCCAAGCTCCAGGCGCCCGAGACGCCGCCCGAGCCTCGGTCACCGGCCGAAGCGATAGCGGCGGTAACGCCGGTCATCGGCGAGACCGAGGTCGACGCCCTCCGCGCCGAGCTGAATGCCTCACTCGCGCGCGAGCAGCAGCTGCGTTCGTCCCTGAACGACCAGATGGACACCTCGGGCCGCGAGGTGCAGGTGGAACAGCAGCTCGCAGAGCAATCGGCCGGGCTCGATCGCCGCGCTGCGGCGCTGGCCGAGACTCAGGCCGAGCTCGACGAGCGCGAGCGCCGAATGACCGAGCGGCTCACCGAGCTGGACGGCTTGCTCGAGGCGAAGGAGGAGCTCACGAAGCTGGAGGCGCGGCTCGCAGAGCGGGAGCAGATCGTCGAGCTGAAGGTGCACGAGCTCAAGGCCGGCGACGACGAGCGCTCGGCGGCGGCTGCGGAGGTGAAGGAGAAGCTGGCCGAGATCACCAAGCGTGAGAAGGACCTCGCCCGCGCGGAAGCGCGCGTGTCGACGGCCGGCGAGGAAACCGAGGCGCGCCAGGCGAAGCTCGTGCGCGCACTCGAGGAGCGCGAGGAGAAGGCGCGGATAAAGGACGAGCAGGCGCGAGTCCTGGAGAAGAGGGTCGCGGAGCGCGAAGCTCATCTGGCCGCGACCGAACGCGAGTTGACTCAGGCACGCGTGCAGATGGAGGCGCGTGAGAAGGTACTCGGGAAGCGTGAAGCCGAGATCGAGTCGGAGAGCGTCAGCACCGAAGAACGACTTGTCGCCCGGGCGCGCGAGCTTGACGAGCGAGAGCTCGAGTTGTCGAAGAAGTCAGGCGACGTCGCGGCGGGGGTCGAGCACCTGCAGCAGCAAACAGCTTCGCACATGGCTGCCGTCCAGGAGGCCCGCGCGAAGCTCGGGGAGGCGCAGGAGCTCGGGCAGGCCCTCGCCGAACGCGAGGCGAAGCTCACATCCGCGGAAGCCGAGCTCACGCACGCGCGAGCACAGCTCGAGGCGCGCGAGAGCGTCGTCACGAAGCACGAGTCGGAGCTCGCCGCCGGAGCGGGGCGGACCGAGGAGCAGCTGGTGGCCCGGGCGCACGAGCTTGACGAGCGTGAGCTCGAGCTCTCGAGCAAGGCCAGTGAGCTCAAGACCCGTGTCCAGCAGTTGGAACGTGAGGCGGCGGATCGGGCAGCAGCGGCCGAGAAGACGAAGGCCAGGGACGAGGAGCTGCGAGCCGCCCAGGAGTCGCTTGCAGCGGAGGCCCGTGAGTTCGCACAGGCGCGCGCGCAGCTCGAGGCGAGGGAAAAACAGGTGGACAAGCGCGAGGCGGACGTGGCTGCCGCCGGCGGCCGTGACGAGCGTCTAGTCGCTCGAGCCCGAGAGTTGGACGAACGCGAGCTCGAGCTCTCCGCGCGGACAAGCGATCTCGCGGCGCGCATGCAGGACCTCGAGCGCCAGGCGGCCGAACGCGACGCCGTTGCGAAGGACGCACTCGCCAAGCTCGACAGCATCGATCAGCGCGAGACGGAGCTGATTGCGCGCGAGGCCGAGCTTCATCGGCTCGAGGCCACCGCGCGGCGAGCAGCAGAGGACGCGCGCCGGCCCGAGGTGGACGAGCTCGCGGAGCGACGCTTGAAGCAGCGGGACGACGACCTTTCGGCGCGCGAGTCCGCGCTCAACAAGGCCGAGCAGGCGATCCTCGCCTCCCGCAGCCGCTACGAAGGCAAGGAGAAGGGGCTCGACGAGCGCGAGAAGGTCCTCGCCGGCCGCGCCAAGGAGCTCGAGGAGCGCGACGCCGCCCTCAACCTCCGGGAGGCTCAGATGGAAGCCGAGCTCGAGGTCCGCGAGCAGCGGCTCGAACAGCGTGAGAGGGCCGGCGCCGAGCTCGAGGCCGCATTGTCGACACGCGAGAGCGACCTCTCCATGTACGTGGCCCAGCTGCAGGACAACTTCGACCGCCGCGAATCCGAATGGTGGTCGAAGCAGCTCGGCAAGGACACCGGGCAGCAGCCCGCCGCGTAACGGCGTAGCCACCCGTCAGAATCCCCGGCATGGCCCAGACGCTGAGTGACAGCGAGCTCGTTGCGCGTTGCCGGTCCGGCGACCAGCAGGCCTGGGCCGAGCTGGTCGATCGCTTCTCCCGCTACGTGTACGCCATCTGCGTCCAGGCGTTCCGGTTGTCGGACGCGGACGCGGAAGACGTCTTCCAGGAAGTGTTCGCGCGCGCGTACGAACATCTCGACGGACTCCGCGACGACGCCGCGGTCAGGCCCTGGCTTGCACAGCTCACCCGGCGGCTGTGCATCGACCGCTTGCGCGCCGCCTCGCGCGAGCGCCCGACCGTGGACGAGGAGCTCGAGCTCGCCGGGTCGGAGGAGACCTTGACCATGCTCGAAGAGGCGCTCACCGTCCACGAGGCCCTCGCCGCGACGCCCGAGCACTGCCGCGAAATTCTCGACCGCTTCTTCGCGCGCGACGAGAGCTACCGCACGATCAGCGAGGCGCTCGACCTTCCGGCCGGCACGATCGCGAGCCGTATCTCCCGGTGCCTGGGACGGCTCCGCGAGGTCCTCGAGGGAAGAACTCAGCCCGATACCCCGTCTAGTTCTCGATGACCGCCTTCGACGAAGAGCGCCTCGCACGCCTGATCCGGGCTCTGCCCCCGGCGCCTGAAGCGTGGGTGCGCGCGGCGCAGGAACTGCCGCTGGCCAAGGCCGGGCTCGACGAGATCGTCGCCCGCGCCGAGGCGGACGCGGAATTCCGGGCCAGACTCGTGGCCGATCTCGAGGCAGCGCTGGAGGCAGAGGGCTACCAGCGCGACCCCGCGGTCATCGAAGAGCTGAAGGTTCGCTTCAAGTCCACGTAGCGCTTCGAGGACAATCCCCGTGTGGCCTTGCTCGACCTGCCCCTGCGGGAATTCCTCGACGAGGTCGCGGCGGAGGGGACGACGCCCGGCGGAGGGTCGGTTGCAGCGCTGGTCACGGCGTTCGCAGCCGGGCTCCTCGCCAAGGTCGCCCGCGCGTCCGCGGCAACATGGCCGGAAGCGGCAGGAATCGCGGCGCAGGCGGAGAGCCTGCGCGCCCGCGCCTCTGCGCTCGTCCAGGCGGACGCAGACCACTACGAAGCCGCGCTCCGGGCTCGCGGGCAAAGCGGCGAGGGCCAGGGCGCGCGGCTGGACTTCGAGCTCGGGCAGGCCTATGCGAAAGCGGCCGAGCCTCCCTTGGAAATCGCGCAGGCCGCGAGCGACGTTGCCCTACTCGCGCTGACAGTCGCGCAGAGCGGCGATCCCGCCCTGCGGGCCGATGCCGTCACGGCCGCGTTGCTCGCTGCAGCCGCGGCGAAAGCCGGGGCAGAGCTGGTGGCGGTGAACCTGACCGCCTCCGCAGACGATCCGCGGGTCCTCGGCGCGGCGAAGGTTGCCGAGGAGGCCGCCCGCGCCGCAGAAACGGCGCGGGCGGTGCGGGATTAGATCAGGCGGTTCGAACCGCCGGCCGCCGCGCCACGAGGCCCTTCAGGGCGGCGGTCCATCGAAGGGCCCGCGTTCTCGCAGTCGCCGCGTGCTCCGAGTCCCCCTTACGGATGCTCGCGGCCAGACGCTCCTGAGTCGCCTCGCGGAGCAGGTCCGCGTGGCGATTTCGGGCGATCTCTTGATGCGAGTACGAAGACACTCCTCCCACCAGACGGACGCGACCCCTCTTGTCTTCCCGGAGCCGAGGCTCGTACGCTGCATGGATGTCCGAGGAACTTCCAGCCTGGAGCCTGTCCGCGGAGGCCGTCGAATCGATCGCCCTGCCGGAGGAATGGCCGGGGCAGATCACCCGCGAGTGGGCCTGGGGTGGAGCGACCGGAGCCGGTGCACGGGTTTGCGTGCTCGACAGCGGCATCGAAACGGACCATCCCCTGGTCGGCGACGTGCAGAGGTCGGTCGCGATCTCGATCGAAGGTGACGAGGTGATCGTGGAGGAGAACGACACCGAGGGGGACCTCTGCGGGCACGGCACCGCGTGTGCCGGAGTCATTCGCTCGCTGGCACCCGAGTGCGAGCTCGTGAGCGTGCGGGTGCTGGGCGCCGGCTACACCGGCAGCGGAGCCGTACTGCTCGAGGGCCTGCACTGGGCGATCGAGCAGGGCTACGACGTGATCAACATGAGCCTCTCGACGACGAAGCAGAAGTTCGCGTCGCTCTTGCACGAGCTGGCGGACAACGCATACTTCCGTCGCACGATGCTCGTCGCCTCTGCCCACAACATGCCTGTGGAGAGCTATCCGTGGCGCTTCTCGAGCGTGATCTCGGTGGGAAGCCACGAGCAGGAAGACCCGTTTGCGTACTACTACAACCCGGCCCCTCCGGTCGAGTTCTTCGCCCGGGGCGTCGACGTCGAGGTCGCGTGGAACGGCGGTGGGCGTCTCGTCTGCACGGGCAACAGCTTCGCGACCCCTCACATCGCCGGGATCGCGGCACTCGTCCTCTCGAAACATCCCGAGCTGACGCCGTTCCAGCTGAAGAGCGTTCTGTACCTCACTGCGACAAACGTGGGCGGTGGAAAGTGACGGACGAGCTTCGGGCGGCGGTGGCCGCGGGCGTGTTGGGCTCGGAGGATCAGTATCGCGCCCTGCTGCAATCGATCGTGGACGTCGCCCGTGCGATCTTCAAGGCGAAGGCCTCCTCGATCCTGCTCCTGGACGAGGAAGCTGACGAGCTCGTTTTCGAGGCCGCAGCGGATGAGGCGTCGGAGGCGCTGATCGGAAAGCGCTTCCCCTCGAGCACCGGAATCGCGGGGTTCGTGCTCGTCAGCCGCCAGCCGCTCGTGATCGAGGACGTGCTCACCGATCCGCGCTTCTCACGCGAAACGGCCGAAAGCACCGGCTTCGTCCCGAAAGGCCTGATGGCTGTGCCTCTGCTCCACGAGGAACGGGTGCTGGGAGTCCTCGAGGTGCTCGATCGTCCTCAGGACACGAGGTTCACCCTGGCCGAGATGGAGCTCCTTGGGCTCTTCGCGAGCCAGGCTGCAATCGCGCTCGACCTTCTGCAGCGCGCTCGACGGGCGCACGAGGCGCTACGTGGTAATGGAGAGCTTGCGGTGATCTCCAGGTTGGCCGAGACCTTGGAGGCTCGCCGCGAGGAGGGCTCGGAGAGCGCCCTCCGCCTCCTCGCCGAGCTGGAAAGGCTGCTCTAGAACGACAAAAGCCCGGGGCCGCCGGGCTCTTGTCACTCGATCGAGAGCGTGTTACTTGAAGGACTTCCTATGGGCCTCGACGTCGTCTGAATCGTCGGAGCCGGGCTCGTCGTTGGCCGCAAACTTCCTCTTATGGGCCTCGACGTCGTCGGACTCGAGCTCGTCGTTGGCCGCAAACTTTCTCTTATGGGCCTCGACGTCCTCGTCCTTCGCCCCCTCCTGCTCGAAGCGATCCTCGGGCATAAACTCCTCCTTCTAGAAGGTCGCGGCTGATCGCCGGTTTCAGGTACTAGACGGGCTGGTCAGACGGAATCTTCCCTCCTCCCCTTCAAATACACAAGGCGGGCTGCGATTCTCCGCCGAATGCGGCGATTCTTGGGGCCGTTGGCTGAGTCTGGCCGGGCGTTTAGGGACGTCTTCCGGAACGAGTCGCTGCGGCGGATCCAGCTCGCCTGGGCGGCCTCGATCATCGGCACCTGGGCGTACGGGATCGCGGTCATCGTCTACGCCTACGAACAAGGCGGCGCGACCGCCGTAGGTGTGGTCGGCCTTGCGCGCTGGTTTGCCGCGGCCGTTGCGTCCCCGTTCGCCGCAATCCTCGGCGATCGCTACGACCGTCGCTGGGTGATGGCCAGCTCGGACCTCGCACGGGCGACCCTGATTGGAGGAGCTGCGCTGGCCGTGTTTGCCCATGCCCCGCCGATCGCGATTTACATCATCGCCGGCCTCGTCAGCGTCGCGGCGACGGCGTTTCGCCCGGCCGAGGCCGCCTTGATCCCTTCGCTGGCCAGGACGCCAGAGGAACTCACGGCCGCGAACGTGGCCGCGAGCACGATCGAGAGCGTCGGGATCTTCGCCGGGCCGGCGATCGGCGGGCTGCTGCTGGCCGCGGCCGGGCCGGGAGTCGTCTTTCTCGTTACGGGTGCCGCCATGCTCTGGTCGGCGCTCCTCATTGCCGGGATTCGCCCCAGCTCCGAGGCGAAGAAGCAGCCTGATCGCGAGGCGGTCTCGGTCGTCGACGAGTTGCTCGCCGGCTTCCGGGCGATTGCCCGCGAGAGACGGATGCGTCTCTTGGTGGGGCTCTTCTCGGCCCAGACCTTCGTGGACGGAATGCTCAGCGTGCTCATCGTGGTCATCGCACTCAAGTTGCTTGACACCGGCCAGGCGGGCGTCGGCTTCCTCAACTCGGCAGTGGGCGTTGGCGGCCTGCTCGGGGCGCTCGCAGCCGCAGCGTTAGTCGGCAGGAAGCGGCAAGCCGCGGACTTCGGCCTCGGGATTTTCATCTGGGGAGTTCCGATCGCTCTCGTCGCCGTTTGGCCGAATCAGGTTTTCGTTCTCGTCCTGCTTGCAGTCGTCGGCATCGGCAACACGATCGTGGACGTATCGGGGATGACGCTGCTGCAGCGCTCGGCGCCGGATGAAGTGCTGGCGCGTGTCTTCGGCGTGTTGGAAAGCGTGCTGCTTTTCACCGTCGGGCTAGGGGCTATCGTCGCGCCCCTTCTGCTCAACTGGCTCGGGACGCGCGGCGCGTTGATCGTCGCCGGCGCCCTGCTGCCATTGGTGGTAATCCCCGTGTGGCCGCGATTGAATGCGATCGACCGCGCTGCGGAGGTCCCGGTCGAGCGGCTCGAGCTACTGCGTGCCAGTCCGATCTTCGCGCCATTGCCTGGGTCGACGCTCGAACAGCTTGCAGGCGCGCTCGAGGAGGTGCGTGGCCCGGCCGGCGAAGAGATCGTGCGCCAGGGCGACCCCGGCGACCGCTTTTATCTGATCAAGGATGGAGTCCTCGACGTGTACATTGACGGCAACCTCGTGCAGTCGCTCGGGCCCGGCGATTCCTTCGGCGAGATCGCGTTGCTCCGCGACGTGCCGCGGACTGCGACCGTCCGGGCGAAGAGCGATGCGGTGCTCTATGCGCTGGACCGGCGGGACTTCCTCGCCGCGGTCACGGGGTTCGGGCCGAGCCTCTCGGCCGCTGAGGGCGTGATCGGTATGCGGCTCGGGCCGGGTCGCGCCGGCATCGTTCGGGCGTAGTTCCCGTGCTCTAGTCGAGTTTGGCCATCACGTGCTTGATCTGGGTGTAGTCCTCGAGCGAGTATGCCGACAGGTCTTTGCCGTAGCCGGACTGCTTGAAGCCGCCGTGCGGCATCTCGCTCACGAGCGGGATGTGGTCGTTGATCCACACCGTCCCGAACTGGAGCTTGCGCGCGGCATTCAGCGCACGACCGATGTCACGTGTCCAGACGGACGCCGCGAGCCCGTAGTTGACGTCGTTCGCCCAGGCGAGCGCCTGGTCGTCCTCGGCAAACCGTTGCACCGTCACGACCGGGCCGAACACCTCACGTTGAACGATCTCGTCTTGCTGACCGACATCGACCACGACGGTCGGCTTGACGAAGAAGCCGCGGTCGCCGTTCGTACCCCCGCCGGTGAGGACGGTCGCCTTCTTGGCGCGGTCAAGGAATCCGAGCACGCGTTCCTGCTGGGACTTCGAGATCACTGGGCCCATCTCGATCTCGTCTCCCTCCGCAGGGTCGCCGACATGAAGCGACTCGACGGCAGGAACGAGCTCTTCCAAGAGCCTGTCGTAGATCTTCGGGCCGGCAACCACGCGCGAAGCGGCCGTGCAGTCCTGACCGGAGTTCCAGTAGCCGCCGATCTTGATCCCGGCGGCGACGGCCGCCGGATCCGCATCGTCGAAGACGATGACGGGTGCCTTGCCGCCGAGCTCGAGGTGCACGCGCTTCAGGCTGTCTGCAGCGGTCCGCGCGATGACCTTGCCGGTCTCGACGTCGCCGGTCAGAGACACGAGCCGCACATCCGGGTGCTTGACGATCGCCTCGCCGGCAGGCACGCCGTCACCGGTGACGACGTTCAGCACGCCGGCGGGCAGGATGTCCGCGGCCAGCTGTGCGAACCGAAGCGTCGTCAGAGGAGTCTGCTCGGACGGCTTCAGTACCTGGACGTTGCCCGCCGCCAGAGCAGGAGCGAGCTTCCACACGGCCATCATCAGTGGGTAGTTCCAGGGCGCGATCCCGCCGACGATCCCGATCGGCTCGCGGCGAAGCCAGGAGCTGTAGCCACGCATGTACTCGCCCGCCGACTTCCCTTCCAGCACGCGGGCGGCGCCGGCGAAGAAGCGGATGTTGTCCGCGGCGACCGGGATCTCGTCCCTCGCATACCCGAGGGGCTTGCCAACGTTCTGCGACTCGAGCTCGGCCAGCTCCTCGGCATGCTGATCGAGCGCGTCGGCGAGCTTCAGCAGCATCTCGGCGCGCTCGCCCGGTGTCGTCTCGAGCCATTCCGGTAGCGCCTTCTTCGCGGCCTGCACGGCCCGGTTGACGTCCTCGGCGCTCGAGCGGGGCACCTCGGCGATCGTCTCGCCGGTGGCCGGGTTCAGCACTTCCATGGTCTCGCCGCCGGTCGCATCGACCCACTCGCCGCCGACGAAATTCTGGTGCTTGGAAACGGTGGTGCTCACGATCTACCTCCTTCGCAGGATTCCCGTGTCGCGCGTCAGGCGCTGCGCGATCGTCACGGGAAGCACGGTCATCACTATGACGAAAAAGACGACGACGTTCACCTGAGGGAGCTGCTGGCCTAGCCGGAGATTCCCGAGGATCCAGATCGGCAGGGTGTTCTGCGCACCGGCTGTGAAGGTCGTCACGATCACTTCGTCGAACGAGAGCGCGAAGGCCAGCAGCGCACCGGCGACGAGGGCGGTCGAGATGACGGGAAAGGTAACGAAGCGGAAGGTCTGCCAGCCGTCCGCCCCGAGGTCCATCGAGGCTTCGGTCAAGGAGGTCTGCGTTCGGCGGAGCCGAGCGACGACGTTGTTGTAGACCACGACGATGCAGAAGGTCGAATGGCCGATCACGATCGTCCACAACGACGGCGTCAGGCCATGGATCGGATTGTTGTTGAAGAACGAGTTCAGCGCGATCCCGGTGACGACGCCCGGTAGCGCGATCGGCAGGACGAGCAGGAACGTGATCGCATCCCGGCCGAAGAATCGAAAGCGGCTCACCGCGGTCGCCGCGGCGGTTCCGAGCACGAGCGCGATCGCAGTCGCGATGCCGGCGGCCTTCAACGATAGGACGAGCGCGCTACGCGCCTCTTCGTCGTGCCACGCGGCGTGGAACCACTTGGTGCTGAAGCCGGCGATGGGCCAGCTCTGGATGTTCGAGGAGTTGAAGGCGTAGACGCAGATGAGGACTAGCGGGATCCAGAGGAACAGCACCACGAGCAGCGTCCAGACACTGAGGGCGAGCCTTGCGGTGCGGATCTCCACTACAAGGCCTCGAAGGCGCCGAGCCGCTTGGCCAGCACCAGGTAAACGGCTATCACAATCAACGGGACGGTCGCATAGGCCGCCGCGAAGGGGAGATTGTTCGTCAAGCCGAGGACGTTGCGGTAGATCACGTTGCCGATGAAGTCGACGTTGCCGACGAGCGAAGGTGTGATGTAGTCGCCGAGCGTCAGCGAGAATGTGAAGATCGAGCCGGCCGCGAGGCCCGGCAGCGCGAGCGGCACGATCACCCGCCGGAAGGTAGTCCAATTACGCGCGCCGAGATCGCGGGACGCCTCCAGTAAGGAGTCCGGAATCCGCTCCAGCGCCGCGTAGACGGGGAGGATCATGTACGGGAGCCAGATGTACGAGAACACGATCCACATCGCTGTGCTCGTGAACGCCCAGTTTTGCTGGGGTAGCCCGATCTTCGCGAGCGACCAGTTGAGCGCGCCGTCCTGGTTCAGGATCAACCGCCACGCGTAGATCCGGGCGAGGTAGCTCGAAAACAGCGGCAGCAGCACGAGGACGAAGAGGAGGTTTCGCAGTCGCGGCGTTGCAACCCGCGCCATGTAGTACGCGAACGGAAACGCGATCAGCACATCTGTCAAGGTGACGGCGGCCGCCATCCAGATCGTGCGCCAGGCGATCTGCCGATAGGTCGCGTCGTGGATGATCGTGTCGAAGTTCGCCCACGTCCAGACGTGCGTGAGCTTGCCGGTGAAGGAGTCGATGCTCCAGAACGCCGACACGAACAGGACGGCGAGCGCCGCCAGATAGAAGACCAGCATCCAGCCGAGCGGAGGCAGTAGCAACGCGACCGCGCGCAACCACGGGCGCCGCCAGAGCGCGGCCGAGAGGCGGCGGCGGGCCGACTGGGACCGACCCGCCGCTTCAAACGCCTGAGACGTCAACTCTTGATGTCAGTCCAGGCTTGCTGCCACTTCGTGTAGTCCGTGCAGTTGCTCTGGCCGTTGCCGCAGTCCTTTACTGGCGTCTTCCAGAACTTGATCGAGTTGAAGTAGGCCGCCGATGCGTCGCCGTGGTACTGAGCGCACGAGCCCTTCGACAACTGGTCCATGATCTTGCACGCCTTCGTGTTGGCCGGCGTTTCGCCGAAGTAGATCGCCTGCTGCGCCTGCACCTTCGGAGTCGAGACCCACTTGATCCACGACACAGCACAGTTCGGATGCTTCGCCTTGGAGGAGATCATCCACGTGTCGGCCCAACCCGTTGCGCCTTCCTTCGGGATCAGGTCCTTTACGGGCGCCTTCGCGGCCTGGAGCGTATTGGTCTGGTAGGGCCACGACGCTCCGACGACCGCGCCGCCGTTCTTGAATAGATCGATCTCGTCACCGGCGGTCAGCCAGTACTTCTTGATGAGGGGCCGCTGCTTCTTGAGCAGGTCGACCGCGGCCTTGAACTGCGACGCGTTCAGTTCGTACGGGTCCTTGATCCCGAGTGCAGGCTTCGTCTTCGAGAGGTAGAGCGCCGCGTCGGCGATCTGGATCGGGTTGTCCGGGACAGTGACCTTGCCCTTGTACTTGGAGCTGTACAGAACACCCCAGCTGTTCGGAGCAGGCTTGACCTTCTTTGTGTTGTACAGGAGCGTGTTCGGGCCCCACTGCAACGAGATGCCGTAGTGCACGCCCTTGACGGTGTTGTGCGGCGGCGACTTCAAGGCAGGGATGAAGTTCTTGAAGTCCGGGATCAGGTTCGGATCGATGGCGCGCACGTCCTTGCCGACGATCAGGCGCAGACTGGCGTCGCCTGAGGCGGAGACGGCGTCGTACTGGCCGGTCCGCATCAGCGTCACCATCTCGTCGGACGAGCCGCCGTACTTCGCCCGCACCTTGCAGCCGGTTGCCTTGGTGAACGGCTTGACCCACTGCGGTTGTGTGTAGCCCTCCCAGGCAATGAGATTGAGAGCGCCCTCGTTCTTCCCGATCTTCGTGATCATCGACGGCCCGGAGCTTCTCGAACTGACTCCCGACGCCGGCACGCACAGAGCCGCGGTCAGCGCCGCGACGAGTACGTGGATCCTGCGAATCCTCCTCATGCTTTTCCTCCTCGTTGGATCTCAAAGGTGTGCTCGGGACGCCACTCGAGGCGCACCCGCCTGCCCCTGGATTCGAGCGCCTCTTGCGAGGACGTCTCGAGGTTCTGCTTGACGACGGTGAGCTCGCCCCCGGAGTCGAGCTCGACGACGTATCTCGTGAACATGCCGACGTAGACGACGTCGCGGATGCGACCCAGCTCGCCCTCGCCGGCCTCGTCGAAATGCATCCGGATCTTCTCGGGACGGACGGTGAACTTCCTGCCGTCCCGCTCGAGCACGTTCGAGACGCCGACGAAGCCGGCGACGAACTCGGTCGCGGGACGTTCGTAGACCTCGGCCGGCGCACCGATCTGCTCGATCCGGCCCTCGTTGAAGACTGCCAGGCGATCGCTCATCGTGAGCGCCTCCTCCTGGTCGTGGGTGACGTAGACGAAGGTAATACCGACGTCGCTGACCTCGCGCTGGATGCGTTTCAGCTCGATCTGCATCTCCTGGCGAAGCTTCAGGTCGAGCGCGCCGAGCGGCTCGTCGAGGAGCAGCACCTTGGGTGTGTTGACGAGCGAGCGGGCGAGGGCGATTCGCTGTCGCTGACCCCCGGAGAGTTGCACAGGCTTGCGGTTTCCGAGCTCGGGAAGCCGGACGACCTTCAGGATCTCGTCGACGCGGTGCCTGCGCTCTGCGCGGGGGACGTGCTTGACGCGCAGGCCGTAGGCGACGTTCTCGGCGACGGTCATGTGCGGGAAGAGCGCATAGTCCTGGAAGACCGTGTTCACGTCTCGCTCGTAGGGCGCGCGATTCGTGACGTCTGCGCCGGCGAGCTCGACGCGCCCTTCGTCGGGCCGCTCGAAACCGGCGATCAGCCGGAGCGTCGTCGTCTTGCCCGAGCCGGACGGGCCGAGCAGCGTGAAGAACTCGCCGGCGGGAATCTCGAGATCGACCCGGTCGACCGCGACGACGTCGCCATACGTCTTGCGGATGCCCGTGAGCCGGACATCGATCTCGGCCGCAGGCATGGGATGTGCGGCCAGTTCCGACTCAACCAGCGCGGGCTTCGCCAAGCGATTCCTCCAGCAAATCGAGCCCACGCTCGAGGAGCGCATCGTCGATCGTGAGGGGGACGAGAATGCGAATGACGTTTCCGTAGATACCGCAAGAGAGCAGGACGAGGCCGCGGTCACGTGCCGCAGACGTCACAGCTTTGGCCAGGTCCGGCGTCGGCTCGGTGAGCTCGAGCGCGAGCATGGGCCCGAGGCCGCGCACCTCACCGATGGCCGCGTTTCGAGCTGCGAGCTGCTCGAGACGAGCACGGATCCGCGCGCCCAGCTCGTTGGCGCGTTTGCGGAACGCGTCGCTCTTCACCTGGCGGAGCACCTCGACCGCCGCGACGCACGCGAGCGGATTGCCGCCGAAGGTGCCGCCAAGCCCGCCGGGCGGGACGCTGTCGATCAGCTCGGCTGCGCCGGTAACGCCGGCGAGCGGCAGTCCACCCCCGAGCGACTTGCCCGAGACGATCAAGTCCGGCTCGATGCCGTAGTGCTCGATCGCCCACACCGGGCCGGTCCGGCCGACACCGGCCTGAACCTCGTCGTCGACGAAGAGGATCCCGTGCTCCTCACAGATCTCCTTCAGCCGCCGCGGGAAGTCCTCGGGCATCTCGACGAAGCCACCTTCGCCCTGCACCGGCTCGAGCACCAGGCAGGCGACCGAGGCGGGATCGACGTCCTGCTTGAGCAGCAGCTCGAGCCCACGGATCGCGTTGTCCGACGAGACGCCGCGAAAGGGGTAGGGCGCAGGTGCCCGATAGACCTCGCCCGGGAAAGGACCGAAGCCCTGCTTGTACGGGACGACCTTCGCCGTCATCGCCATCGTCAAGCTCGTGCGGCCGTGGAACGCGTGGTCGAAGACGATCACGGCCGGCCGCCGGGTTGCGGTGCGCGCGATCTTCACGGCGTTCTCGACGGCTTCGGCGCCGGAGTTCACGAGCAGCGACTTCGTCTCCCGGTCGCCTGGCCAGGTCTCGTCGAGCAGCTTGCACACCTCGACGTACGGCTCGTACATCCCGACCATGAAGCACTGGTGCAGATAGCGGTCGACCTGCTCGTGGATCGCCGCCGCCGCGAAGCCGTGGCCGGTGTTCTGACAGCCGAGCCCGCCGGCGAAGTCGACGTACTCGCGGCCGTCGACGTCCCAGATGCGTGCGCCTTCGGCTCGGGCGACGACGAGCGGGGTCGTCGCGACCCCGCGGGCCACGTACCTCTCGCGATCGGCGACGATTCGGTCGGACGCAGTGTGTTCGGTGATTGCCATCAGTGCTTCAAGTCTCCCAGGATCTCGTCGACGGCCCGCTCGCCGGTTTCCACCGCACCCTCGAGATAGCCCTGGTTGTCCGTCGACGTGTGCTCGCCGGCGAAGTGGCAATTGCCCTGCCGCGCTTGCTCCATCCCGGAGAACCTCGTGTACTGGCCAACCTTCCAGTACGAGTACGAGCCCTTCGCCCACTGGTTTCCGGCCCAGTAGTCGACCGTGGCGCGGCCGGTCCAGTGGTCGAACACGTTGATCTTGTACTTGTCGAAGAGTGGCTGCATCTGGGAAATGAACTGCTGCGCTCGTGACGACGGCGTGCCTGTGTCGAAGCTCGCGCCGATCGTCCCGCCCGTGTAGTCCACGAGCAGCCCCTCGCCCTTGCCCCCGCCCTGGGCGCGGGAGACCTCCCAGGTGTTCTGGTAGCCCGTGTCCGCGTACGTGTTGCCGTTGTTTCCGGCGCCGTACCAGAAGCGGTCCTTGAACTCGACGTGCAGCTTGGAGTTCGTCCCCATCGCCAATTCCTTGATCGCGGTCACCTTGAGCGGCTCGAAGCCGGCTTTGGAGTAACTGACCGAACGGAGCAGTGAGAACGGCAGCGCCAACACGACGTGGTCGGCCACGACCGTCTCCGAACCTGAATCCTTGCTGAAGGTGAGCGTGAACGAGCCGCCCGAGTTCCGCTTGATTGACGTCAGCACCGTGTTGAGCGAGATCTGACTCGCGAGCGCATCGGAGAGCCGCTTCGCGATCTGGTCGTTGCCGCCGTGCACGTGGTACTTCTCGTTCGACGCACCGAACACGCGGAACTGGCCCAGGCCGCGATAGCCGAGCAGGTACAGGAGGTTCAGCGAGCTCTGGATGCTGCACTCGGCGCCGTACTCGATGTTGTAGGCAATGTTGAGCACACGCCCGAGCTTCGACTTCGAGCCTCCGTTCGGGATGCTCTCGTCGAGCCACTGGATGATCGACATGTGGTCGAGCTCCCAGCCGCGCTGGGTATAGCTGTTCCAGAGCGTCGGATAGCCCGCTGCCACCACGTCCTTGTGCAGCTTTTGGTAGATGCCGTTGAGGTCGACGAGGAGTTGCGAGTACGGGTACTCGCCCTGGACCCAGAAGAAGTCCTCGGTCCCGTTCGGCTCGGCCTGCAGGAGGTTGTCGAGATTGAGGCCGAGCTCTGACGCCAGGTGCCGGACCCGCGTGTGGCCCTGGTCGATCAGCTCGCCGCCGTGCTCGGCGACCAGTGGGTCGAAGTCGTGGATCGACCAGCAGCGGCCGCCGATCCGACCGGACGCCTCGTAGACCTTCGCGTTGAGACCTGCCTGCTTCAGCCGATACGCGGCCGTGAGGCCGGCGAGCCCCGCGCCGACCACCGCGATCGTGGGCTGAGCGGTGCCGTAGGCAGCCTGGGCGAATCGGCCCATCGTGCTGGCTCCAGCCAGTGCCGCTCCAGCCGCCGCCGTTCGCTTGACCAGCTCGCGCCGCGTCGTCCGGCCTTGAACGACCTCCGCGGCTGCGTCCTCGATGCCCTGTGCAAGCGGTGTTCTCGCCACTTCCACTCCCCTCGGATGGTTTGCGGAGGGAGCATCCAACATTCGCAATGCGAGTTCAAGTAGGGGCCTACGTTGACCGAATGCGCACCGCATGGTACGAATCGCCTCGCTTTGCGTAGAACGATCGCGCAGCCGGCCGTGGCCGAGCCTCGCCGGGGGCCCATCAGTGCGCCCCCGCGCATCGACGGCCTGGATCAGGGGATCATCGAGGCGCTCCAGGCGAACGGCCGGGAGTCCTTCCGCGCCATCGCCTCCCGCCTCGGGGTCTCCGAGGCGACCGTCCGGGCCCGGTACGCGCGGCTCTGCTCCGAGGACATCCTGCAGGTCGTCGGGGTGACGAACCCTCTCGGCCTCGGCTTCGAGCAGGCTTTGGTCGGTGTCAAGACCGCCGGCTCGCCCGAGCCCGTCGCCGACGAGATCGCGAGCTGGATCGAAGCCGATTACGTCGTCGTCACCGCCGGACAGTACGACCTCGTTGTCGAGGTCGTGGCGACCGATCGCCGCGAGCTGCTCGAGTTGACGAACAGGATGCGCGCGCTCGACGGAGTCGTCTCCACCGAGACATTCCTGTATCTGCAGATGGTCAAGCAGCTCTACGACTGGGGCACACGAGTGGGGGAGGCGAATTGACGACGACGGCACCCGAGACGCTGGACCTTCAGCGCGCGGCACGCGAGCATCTCTGGCTCCACTTCACGCGCATGGGGGGTTACCGGGACGCCGAGGTGCCGATCATCGTTCGGGGAGACGGGTGCTATCTCGAAGACGCCCACGGCAAGCGCTATCTCGATGCGCTCGCAGGTCTCTTCTCGGTCAACATCGGCTACGGCTACGGCGAGGAGATGGGGGAAGCCGCAGCGGCACAGATGCGCGAGCTGCCGTTCTACACGAACTGGTCCTATGCACATCCGCGGGCGATCGAGCTCGCGTCCGAGGTGGCCTCGCTCGCGCCTGGTGACCTGAACCGGCTCTTCTTCGTCTCAGGTGGTTCCGAGGCCGTGGAGTCGGCCTGGAAGCTGGCGCGCCAGTACTACACGGCACGGGGCGAGATGCGCTTTCGCGCCGCGCGTGTTCCCGGGCAGCGCGTCGAGGCCGTCGTCGACTTCGACGCGATGGAGGCTCTTCAACAGGGCTCGCGACGCCGTTGGAAGGCCATTTCGCACCACATCGCGTATCACGGGACAACCATGGGTGCGCTCTCGATCAACGGGATCCCTGCGATCCGTGAGCCGTTCGAGCCGCTCGTGCCCGAGGTGCACCACGTTCGCAACACGAACCGCTACCACCGTCCACCCGACGAGAGCGAGGCGGAGTTCACGGCCTTCCTGCTCGACGAGCTGGAGCAGACGATCGAGGCCGCAGGCCCGGAGACGATTGCGATGGTCATCTTTGAGCCGGTGCAGAACGCCGGCGGTGCGTTCACGCCGCCGGAGGGGTACTGGCGCGGCGTCCGAGAGCTGTGCGACCGCTACGACATCCTGCTCTGCGCCGACGAGGTCATCACCGGCTTCGGCCGCCTCGGGGCGTGGTTCGGCTCGGAGCTCTACGACATCCGGCCGGATCTGATGACGATCGCGAAAGGCCTCTCCTCGTCGTACGCCGCGATCGGCGCGGTCGTCGCATCAGACCGGGTGATGGAGCCCTTCATGGAAGGCTCGCGGATGTACTCCCACGGGATCACGTTCGGGGGCCATCCGGTGCAGGCGGCGGTTGCGTTGAAGAACATCGAGATCATGCGCCGGGACCGCATCGTCGAGCATGTAGCCGACACCCAGTCCGCGTTTCGCGCGACGCTCGAGCAGCTGCTCGACCTCCCGATCGTCGGCGACGTTCGTGGAACAGGCTTCTTCTACGCCATCGAGCTCGTGAAGGACAAAGAGACGCGTCAGACCTTCGACGACGAGGAGTGCGAGACGCTGCTCCGCGGCTTCCTCTCGCCGGCGCTCTTCGAGCGCGGTCTCATCTGCCGCGCGGACGACCGGGGCGATCCGGTCATCCAGATCTCACCACCCCTCGTGGCGGGACAACAGGAGTTCGATCAGATGGTGTCGATTCTCGGAGACGTCCTCGCCGAGGCCTGGACTCAGGTGCGAAAGTGACTGAAGCCGCAGATGTCCGGCTCGTCGATGTGACGAAGCGCTTCGAGGACGTCCTCGCGGTCGACCGGCTCAGCCTCGAGATCGAGCACGGCAGCTTCTTCGCGCTGCTCGGGCCGTCCGGCTGCGGCAAGACGACGACGCTCCGGATGATCGGCGGCTTCGAACAGCCGACCGAGGGCCAGATCTATCTCGGCGACGCGGAGGTCAGCGGGCTGCCGTCCTACAAGCGCGACGTCAACACGGTCTTCCAGTCCTACGCGCTCTTCCCGCACCTGTCCATCTTCGAGAACGTCGCGTTCGGTCTCCGCCGCCGCGGCGTGCGCGGGCAGACCCTGACCGGGCAGGTCAACGAGATCCTCCGGCTCGTGGGGCTGGAGGGAATGGGGAAGCGCAAGCCGCGCCAGCTGTCCGGAGGGCAACAGCAACGAGTCGCGGTGGCACGAGCGCTGGTCAACAAGCCGAAGGTGCTCCTGCTGGACGAACCACTCGGTGCTCTCGACCTCAAGCTACGCAAACAGATGCAGCTCGAGCTGAAAGCGATCCAGCACGACGTCGCGATCACCTTCGTGCACGTCACGCACGACCAGGAAGAGGCGATGACGATGGCCGACCGGATTGCGGTCATGAACCATGGCCGCATCGAGCAGCTCGGCACCCCAACCGAGCTCTACGAAACGCCGTCGACAGCTTTCGTCGCCGGCTTCCTCGGGGTGTCCAATCTGATTTCGGGCACGGTGAGCGGTTCCGACACGGTTCGACTCCGCAGTGGGCCCGAGGTCCGTGTTCGACGGGACGCGCTCGACGGCCGCACGGGGGAGGTCGCCATCGGGATCCGGCCCGAGAAGATCGAGCTGGGCGAGGGCCAGTCGAACTCGCTCGAGGGGACGATTGTCGAGCAGGCATATGTCGGGGTCTCCACGCAGTACATCGTCGAGACCGGCTGCGGCCGACTGACCGTCTACCGGCAGAATGCTTCGCCGGGATTGAACGGCGCCGCGCCGGGTCAAAGACTCACGCTTAGCTGGAGCCCAGATTCCACGTTCGTCGTCGACTCATTGGAGGGATCCGAATGACAGATGCCCTGACCCGACGCCAGCTGCTCCGCCGCGCGGCGGCTGGTGGCGCCTTCCTCACCGTGCCCGGGGTGCTTGCGGCCTGCGGCGGCACGACCAAGAAATCCGCGGCCACGAGCGGGAGCAAAAAGCTTGCAAAGACCCTGCGCTTCTCGAACTGGACGCTCTACATCGACATCGACGAGAAGACGAAACGCCACCCGACGCTCGATGCCTTCAAGAAGAAGACGGGGACGACTGTCCAGTACACGGAGGACATCAACGACAACGCCACCTACTTCGGGAAGATCCAGGGGCCGCTTTCCCGCGGGCAGTCGATCGACCGCGACATCATCGTGATGACCGACAACTCGCGCTATCCGTCCCTTCTGATCAAGAAGGGCTGGGTCGAGAAGCTCGACAAGAGTGCGATCCCGAACATCAAGAACCTGGAACCCAGTCTCCAGCATCCCAATTGGGATCCCAACCGCGACTACAGCCTTCCGTGGCAGTCGGGGCTGACCGGGATCGCCTACAACGACAAGCTCACCGACCCGGTGCTTACGGTTCCCGACCTGCTCGAAAACCCGAAACTGAAGGGCAAGGTAACGCTCCTCCAGGGCATGGGAGACACGATGCCCCTGATCATGTCGGCGAACGGCGACGATCCCACCAAGGTGACCGATGCCTCGTGGAACCGGGCGATGAAGGTCGTCACGAAGGCCGTCAACTCCGGCCAGATCCGGCAGTTCACCGGCAACGACTACAGCGGGCCGCTCGCGAAGGGCGACCTCAAGGCGGCGGTGGCATGGTCTGGCGACGTCGTCCAGCTGCAGGCGGACAACAAGCATCTCCACTGGAACCTGCCGAAGGAGGGCGGGGGCATCTGGACGGACAACATGATGATTCCCAAGGGCGGAAACGTGTACACCGCGTCTGTCTACATGAACTACGCCTACGAGCCGAAGGTTGCGGCAGCGATGGAGGACTACGTGAACTACATCTGCCCCGTCGTCGGCGCGAAGCAGGTGCTGCTCAAGGCCGATCCCGCGATCGCCAAGAACACGCTGATATTCCCAACGAAGGCGATGCTCGACAACGCGCACAACTTCGACGCGAAAGCACTGAACAACGAGAAATACATCACCGCCTGGCAGAACCTGATCACGAGCTGACGGCTTGGGATTCCTGCACCGGCACCGAGGGCTGACGCCGTACCTCCTGCTCGCCCCTGGGCTGCTCTACCTCGCCGTCTTCTTCGCCGTCCCGCTCGGCTTTCTCCTCTATCAGTCGCTCGAGTCCGGCAACTTCGACGTCGGTTACTCGTTTACTTGGGCCTGGGGGAACTATTGGGACGCGATCAGCGGCTACAGCAGCCAGTTCGCCCGCTCGTTCGAGTACGCCGGCCTTGCCACAGTGCTGGCGCTGCTGTTCAGCTATCCGCTTGCGTACTGGATCGCGTTCCGCGGCGGCCGGTGGAGGAACCTGTTCCTGCTGTTCATCGTCGCGCCGTTCTTCGTGACGTACCTGATCCGCACGCTCGCGTGGGAGACGATCCTCGCCGACCAGGGACCAGTCGTCCGCATCCTGCGGGACGTCGGGATTCTCGGTTCCGATGGACGGCTTCTGGCGACATCCGTCGCCGTCGTCGCGGGGCTCACATACAACTTCCTGCCCTTCATGGCCTTGCCGCTGTACGTCTCGCTCGAGCAGATCGACGAGCGGCTGATCGAGGCGGCGCAGGATCTCTACGCCAGCAGGTGGAAGGCGTTCCTTCGCGTCACGCTGCCGCTGTCGCTCCCCGGCGTCGTTGCCGGAACGCTCCTGACGTTCATTCCCGCGGCCGGTGACTTCATCAACGCACAGCTGCTCGGCTCGCCCAAGCAGCACATGATCGGCAACGTCATCCAGTCGAAGTTCCTCGAATTTATCGACTATCCGGCGGCTGCGTCCATGTCGTTCGTCCTGATGGCGACGATCCTGCTAGGCGTTGCTCTGTACGCCCGTGCCGTCGGCACGGAGAAGCTGACGGGATGAGCGCGGTCGCGGTGAGCGCACCTCGCCGTTCGCGAGGCCTGGCACGAGTGTGGGCGTTCGTTCGTCGCCACGTGCTGACGGTCTACGCGATGCTCGGATTCGCCTACCTGATGCTTCCGATCGGGGTAGTGATCGCGTTCTCGTTCAACAACCCGCAAGGCCGTTTTAACTACGTCTGGAGCGGCTTCACGCTGGACAACTGGAGGTATTGGGACGGCGTGCCCGGGTTGCGCAGCGCCCTCGTGCTTTCGATCGAGATCGGGCTCCTCGCGAGCCTCCTAGCCACCGCTCTCGGCACGCTGATCGCCCTTGCACTCGTGCGCTACCGGTTCCGCGGGCGCGGTGCCACCAACATCCTCATCTTCCTACCGCTCTCGACGCCGGAGATCGTCCTTGGTGCGTCGCTGCTGACGCTCTTCGGCAATCGCCAGATCAGTCAGATCGTTCCGCTCGGCTTCTGGACGATTCTGATCGCGCACGTGATGTTCTGCATCAGCTTCGCGGTCGTGACGGTCAAGGCGCGGCTAATCGGTTTCGACCGGCACCTCGAGGAGGCAGCGATGGATCTCGGCGCGAACGAGTGGGCGACGTTCACGAAGGTGACATTGCCTCTGATCTCACCGGCGATCCTCGCCTCGATGCTGCTGTGCTTCGCCGTCTCGGTGGACGACTTCGTCGTCACGTACTTCAACGCGGGTCCGCGGATCACGTTCCCTGTGTTCGTGTGGAATACGGCGCGCATCGGCGCGCCGCCGCAGGTGAACGTGATCGGGAGCGTTATCTTCATCGTCGCGGTGACCGGGATGATCGCGAGCGTGGTCCTGCAGATCCGGCGGCAGCGATCAGCCGCCGCGGCGTAACCCGTCCATCCGTCGAGCCGCGTCTCCCGCCATGGTGGCGGGACGAGGCCGGTGCGGACGAGCCGGCGCCATCGCTCGAGGGCGAGGTGCGCGCCGACGTCTGCATCGTGGGCGGCGGCTACACGGGCCTATGGACCGCCCTCGCTCTCAGGGAACGCGACTTGTCCCTGAAGGTGGTGCTTGTCGAGGCGGAGGTCTGCGGTGCCGGGCCGAGTGGGCGCAACGGCGGTTTCCTTCATGGGTACTGGGCGGGCCTCGCGGATCTGCTGCCGCTGCTCGGACAGGAGCGGGCGGTGCAGCTCGCACGTGCAGGGGAGCGAATCGTGCCCGCGGTCCGCGCGTTCTGCGAGTCGCGCGGGGAGGACGTCTGGCTGCGTGAGGCTGGATTGCTGATGGTGTCGGCCTCGCCGTCACAGGACGATGCAGTCGACCGCGCAGTCGGCGCCGCGGCCGAGGTAGGTGCAACCGAGCAAGCCCTGGCTCTCGATGCGAACGGTGTCGCCGAGCGAATCCGCTCTCCGGTCTTCCGGCGCGGCGTCTACTTCCCTGACGGCGCGACCGTGCAGCCGGCACGCCTCGTCCATACACTGCGCCGCGCCGTCGTGGACGCCGGCGTCGAGCTGTACGAGCACACGCCGGCACTCCGAATCGGCACCGGGCGCATCGCGACGCCGCGCGGCAGCGTTCGCGCTCCCGAGATCGTCGTCGCGATCAACGCCGCCGCGACCGGGTGGCGGCCGGTCTCGCGGCACGTGACGAACTTCGGCTCGTACGTCGTCCTGACGGAGCCCGTTCCCGAGCTGCTCGAGGAGATCGGCTGGACCGGCGGCGAAGCCGTCCTCGATGCACGCATGTTCCTCCACTACTTCCGGACGACGGCCGACGGGCGCGTGCTGATGGGCAGCGGCTCCGGCCCGATCGGATTTCGCGGCCGCGTCGACGGACGCTTCACGTCGGACGCCGCGACGGCGGCGCGGGCGGAGGAGGGTCTCCGGCGTCTCTTGCCGGCGCTGGCCGACGCCCGGATCGAACGCGCGTGGGGTGGACCCATCGACGTGTCCGCCGACCACCTCCCGTTTTTCGGGACCGTGAAGGGCAAGCGCATCCATTACGGCCTCGGCTACTCGGGGCACGGCGTCGGCCCGACGTGGCTCGGTGGCCAGATCCTCGCGTCGCTCGTGCAGCGGCGCGAAGACGAGTGGACGGCGCTGCCGCTCGCGTCGCGCCGTGTTGCGTCGCTACCGCCCGAGCCGCTCAAGCATCTCGGCGGCGCGCTCGTGCGCTCGGCAATCCTGGCCTGCGAGCGGGCCGACGAGGAGAACCGCCGCGCCCCGCTACCGGCTCGGGTCGGCGCCGCGTTGCCGCGGGTGTTCGGCATGGAGATCGGAACGCGCTAGTGCTCCTGCCAGTGATGCTGCAGAGGCCGGCGAGTATTGCTGGTAGGAGCACTAGGTGTTGTGGCTGCTCTTGATGCTTGCGGGGCAGCGCCAGTACTCGCGTTTGCCGACGAGGCTCATGGACTTGCAGCCTTGCCTGGTGAGATCCGGCGCGCCCTCGAGCTTGCCCGGGTCGCAGGCGTGCCAGGCGCCGTCGTCGCCTGCCGGTGCCGCCACGGCCTGACAGCTGCCGGTCAGGCCGAGATTGTGCGAAACGCGGCCGTCTTTGATCACCAGCATCAGGGCGAAGATCAGAACCGCGGCCACGAGTACGCCTCGCATGCAGTGAATATCGGCACTTGAGGCATCTGCCTCAAGACTCAGGAGGAGCGCAGGCCGCCCCGTTCGTGGTGCGCCCGGAAGAAGTTCTCGGAACCGGTCGTGGCCATCGCGGCACTGGCCGAGATCTCGAGCGCCAAGGTCGCGGCCGCCACGATCTGCGCGAAGCGGTACACCTTGCCCGCGCCGGCGCAGTCCATCAGCTCGAGCCACGTGTGCGCGTACGGGAACATCGTCCCGCCTCCGACGGTGCCGACCTCGAGCCCCGGCAGGCGCAGTGTGCAGTGGATGCCGCCGTCGACGCGTCGTGCGGTGCCGTGCGCCATCGAGCTCGTCCCGACCATGCCGAGGTCCTGACCGGTCGCCGCGAAGATCGCTGCGATCGCCGACGCCGGCGTGAACGCAACGGATTGCATGCCCGACGCGACGGCTCCGTGTGTCCCGGCGAACGAGAGCTCGAGCAGGTCGTCGACCGTCGTGCGGAGGACGCGTCGCACAGCCTCCTCGGTCAGCGTCGCCTCGACCAGCACCGTCTTCCCATGCCCGCCTCGCTCGAAGTAACGGTGGGACGGTTTCTTGTCGCCGCCCATGTTCGCCTCGAGGATTGCGCGCTCCGGCTTCAGCGGCGCGTGCTCCATGACGTAGCCCATGTTCAGCGCGTACGCATTGCGCGTCATCATGTTCGGGCCACATGCGTCGCCGGTGGTGAACGCCCACATCACGTGACACATGGGACCGACGACGTGCGTCTCGACCTCGCGCAGTCGCGCGAACGTGGAGATCCAGTCTTCGTCGCGTTCGGCCAACCAGCGGCGCATCTCGGCAACGTGCGCGTCGAGGAAGCGTGCAAGCTGCACCGCCTCCTCCGTGGACTTGCAGACGAAGCAGGATGCTCTGGTCATTCGGTCCGCGAGCACGTACGTTCTGAAGCCGCCGGACTCGGCCGCGGCTCTCGCCCCGCGGTAGAGCGAAGCCGACAGGCCGCCTTCCGTATGAGCCAGCGGCACGAAGACCTGGTCGTGCTTGCGACTTGTTTCCGTGACCCGGCCGAACGGCTCCTCGAGCTCGTACTCGCCTAGCACGATCTCGAGCGGACCTACCACCGACACCGGGATGACGGCCGCGCCGGTCAGCATCTCCTGGGCGTTCACGAACGGGGAAAGGTCGATTCGAGTCACGCCGTCGCTGAGCTCGAGCGCCTTCTGGCGGGCCTCGATCGACTCCGGATCATTCTTCCGCGGCCAACGCTTCAGTTCCATCGGCCCACCTCGCTCTCCCACGACGGTCCTTCTGTGCGGCCGCACGGGCCGAGCCCGCACGGCCTCTCTGCGGCGCCGCCCAGTCGGCGCCTTGGCGGCCAGCGCTTCAACTCCATCGGAGAAAGCTTACGGCCCAGCGAGTCGACGCTTCTGAGGTCTCTGCTCAAAGGATGCGGATTCAAACCGTCGCACGGCAAAGGCCGCACGGCATCTATGCCGCGCCGCTAAGGCGGCGCCTGGGGGGATAATGCCCCGGCAATGGCGACCGGACAGCTGATCGAGATGAAGGACGAAGGCCGCGAGGCCTTCGCTGACGTACTCCGTTTCTACGAGCTTGCAAAGCGCCGCGAGTGGCAGGTGCGCGATCTCCCCTGGGGTGAGCTGCCGCCGATCCCCGAGGGGAAAGGCTCTCCGCAGAGCAAGGCTCGGCGCCGGGACATGTGGCGCTCCGTGCTGACGCAACAGCTCCAGGCGGACATGCTCGCGTGCGACATGGCGTCGCAGCTTCTCAACATGGCGCCGGACGTCGAGGCGAAGCTCTACTACTCGACCATGGTCCAGGACGAGTCACGTCATACCGAGGCGTGGCTCAAGCTGGTCACCGAGGCCGGCGGCACGGCCGAGCGCGACCCCCATCTCGACAAGCTCGCGAAGACGACACTGGAAGCGGACACGCTCGAGGAGAAGGTCTTTCTGATGCAGGTCTTCTACGAGCGGCTGATCATCTCGAGGTTCCGCCTCATCGCTCGCTCGGCGCGCGGCACCGTGCTCGAGGAGCTCTGCGGTCGCCTCGCCACGGACGACGGCATCCACCACGGCGCCGGCATGGCCTACGAGCGGGTGCTCCTCCAAAATCTCTCGAAGAAGATGAACCAGAAGCTCGTCGACGCGGCGAATCGCCTCCTGCCCGAGTTCGCGGCACACGCGTTGTGGCGGCCGCAGGAACGTGCGTGGATCGGACGCGCTATGGAATCGCGCGACGTCGAGCGTCTGCGGGAGGACCTCGAGCTCGGTGTTCGACTCGCCGAGTCGCTCGGCCTCGACGTCAGCGGCGTCGAGCTGACGATCCCCTAGACCGCGTGAACGCCACGCTGATGGACGGCGCCGCTCTCGCGGCGCGGCTGCGGGAGGAAGTCAAGCGCGATGTCGCCGAGCTGGGGCACGTAGGCCTGGCCACAGTGCTCGTCGGCGACGATCCAGCCTCCGACGTGTATATCCGCCTCAAACACAAGGCGGCGGACGCCGCCGGGATCGTGGCGGTCGACTATCGGCTTCCTGCCGAGACCACCGAGGACGAGCTGGTCGAGCTGGTAGAGGAGCTGAACGACGACGACTCTGTCGACGGGATCCTCGTGCAGACGCCGCTCCCGGACCAGATCGACGAAGCGCGCGTGATGCGCGCGATCCACCCGATGAAGGACGTGGACGGCCTCCACCCGTTCAGCGCCGGCCAGCTCTACCTCGGACGCCAGACGCTCGTGCCCGCCACTCCTCTAGGGGTCATGCACCTTCTGGAGGAGTACCGGATCCCGATCGCCGGCTCGCGCGCGGTCGTCGTCGGACGCAGCGCCCTCGTGGGCAAGCCGATGGCGATGCTGCTCTTGCAGGCCAACGCGACCGTCACGATCTGTCACTCGCGTACCGAGGATCTCGCCCGGCACACGCTCGACGCCGATCTCCTCGTGGCCGCAGTCGGCGTTCCCGGCGTCATCACCGCAGACATGGTCAAGCAGGGAGCGACGGTCATCGACGTCGGGATCACGCGGACGGAGGCCGGGCTCGTGGGTGATGTCGAGCCGGACGTGGCCGAGGTGGCGGCCTTCCTGACGCCGGTCCCGGGCGGCGTGGGCCCGATGACGATCGCAGCCCTGCTTGGCAACGCAGTGCGCGCGGCACGCTACCGGCGCGGGAAGGTTGCGTTCCCCCTCATCTGAGCTAAACTCCGGCCCGCTGTATCAGTAGTGGCGGCTCGGTGCCCGGGCCGTCGCATGTTTTGAAGGAGGAAGTCGTTTGGCTCAGGGCACCGTGAAGTGGTTTTCGAACGAGAAGGGCTACGGATTCATCGAGCGTGAGGGTGGCGAGGACGTCTTCGTTCATTTCTCCGCCATCACGCAGGAGGGGTACAAGTCGCTGACCGAGGGTCAGCGAGTTGAGTTCGAGGTCGTGCAGGGCCCCAAGGGCGCTCAGGCCGCGAACGTCCAGCCTGTCTAGCTTTCCTTTCGATCGAAACTAAAAGAGACGCGGGCCCCGAAAAGGGGCCCGCGTCGTCTGTGCTCTACGCGTGCACTCCCGCGCGCACCTCGACGATCGGTGCCTCGTAGAGGTCCGCAGAGCGGACGGTGGCGCCCATTCGGCTGACCATCTCCTCACGCCGTGACGCCATCTGGCGTTCGGCTGCTTCCGCGTTTTCACGCGTCTCCCAGAGGACGATCGAACGTGCGCGGCGGTTGTCCAAGTCCGCGAGTGAAATGAAGCCCGCGAAGCCCTCGAGCTCCTGCAGCGCGGGGATCACCGTCTCGCGAATGTTCTGCAACGCCTCTTCTCGCTTGGACGGATCGAGGTTCTCGATCTCGACGAGCCGTCCGTACATAGCCTCTCCTCCCTTAGATGTCCTGTCGATCGTACGCCCACCAGCTGCTCCGCTCAACCTAGGATCTGGGGGGAATGACCATCTCACGCGAAGATGTGCTCCACGTCGCCGCGCTGGCGCAGCTCGAGCTGAGCGAGCCCGAGATTGCCCGGCTGACCGAGGAGCTGAACGACATCCTGGCCGCCGTCGGCAAGGTGTCGGAGCTCGACCTTTCGGACGTGCCGCCGACGTCACATCCACTCTCGGTCGTGAACGTCTTCCGGCCGGACGTGCCGCAGCCCTCACTGCTGCTCGACGATGCGTTCGCCAACGCGCCGGAGCGAGATGGCGACCTCTTTCGCGTGCCGCCGACCGGCGTGACCGAGGAGTCGTCAGCGTGATCGTCGCTCGCCTTCGGCTCGCTCCCGTGAGGGAAACCATGTTTCCCTCACGAGCTCCCTTCTTTAGGGATCGCCTCAGCTCACGCGCCGCTGAGATCGCCGCGTGTGCTGAGGAGAAAGAGCGGGGAAACCTCTCGGTCTCCCCCAGGGCCCCTTCCCACGATCGCGGGCCAGAGGTCGGCCCGTGATCGACACACTGCGACTCACAGCCGAGGAGGCGAGGGCTCTGCTGGAGCGCGGCGAGGCTTCCGGAGCCGAGCTGCGCGCGGCCTACCGCGAGGCGATCGACGCGCGCAACGAGGAGCTCAATTGCTTTCTGACGCTCGTCGAGGGCGACGGCAACGACGGCGTCCCGATCGCGCTCAAGGACGTGATCTCGACGAAGGGCGTGCGCACCACGGCGGGCTCGAAGATCCTCGAGGACTACGTGCCGGTGTTCGACTCGACTGTGGCCGACCGTTGCAAGGCGGCGGGATTGCAGCTGCTGGGCAAGACGAACACCGACGAGTTTGCCATGGGCTCGTCGACGGAGAACTCCGCCTACGGCCCGTCGCGGAACCCGTGGGATCCAACACGCGTTCCGGGCGGCTCGGGCGGCGGATCAGCTGCGGCCGTGTCCGCGGGTCTCGCCCCGTGGGCGCTGGGATCCGACACGGGCGGTTCGATCAAGCAGCCGTCAGCACTCTGCGGCAACGTCGGTTTACGTCCGACGTACGGCACCGTCTCGCGCTACGGGATCGTCGCCTTCGCATCCAGCCTCGACCAGGTCGGGCCGGTGACGAAGAACGTGCGCGACAACGCGCTCCTCTACGGAATCATCAGCGGGCGCGACGACTGCGACTCGACCACGGTCGAGGTTCCGCCCGTCGAGCTGCCCGAGGCGGAGGATCTGAAGGGGCTGCGCGTCGGCGTTCCGAAGGAGCTGAACGAGGCCGAAGGGATCTCGCCAGGTGTCGCCGAGGCGGTGCGCCGCGCGATCGATTTCTGCGACGAGCTAGGGGCCGAGGTCGGCGAGTGTGAGCTACCTCGCTCGGTCGAGTACGGGTTGCCGTGCTACTACTTGATCGCACCGGCTGAGGCGTCCTCCAACCTCGCCCGCTACGACGGTGTGCGCTACGGCCTTCGCGTTCCGGCGGACAACTACTACGAGATGGTCGCGCGCACCCGCGACTCAGGCTTCGGCGACGAGCCGAAGCGACGCATCATGCTCGGCACCTACGCGCTCTCCGCAGGCTACTACGAGGCGTACTACGGGCAGGCCCAGAAGGTCCGGACAGTGATCGCACGCGAGTTTGCTGCAGCGTTCGAGCGCTTCGACGTCCTCGTCAGCCCGACCTCTCCGACCGTTGCATTCAAGATCGGCGAGAAGGCGGAGAGCCCGCTGGCCATGTATCTCACCGATGTGCTGACGATCCCACCGAACATGGCCGGGCTGCCCGGACTGTCGATTCCGTGCGGCCTGTCCGAGGGATTGCCGGTCGGCCTGCAGTTGATCGGCGCACAGTTCGCGGAAAACACGCTCTTCCGCACCGGTCACGCGCTCGAGCGAGCGATCGGGTTCGACACCGTTCCGGAGCGCCTGCGCTGAGAAGAATCGTCGACACAGCAGCCGATTTCGTGCTCGCCGTCGAGCGCGTTTTCGGGGTGCGGCCGCGCGTGCTCGACGGCTCGCGCGCCGTGCAGATCGACGACGTTCGGCTGTCGCTCGAAGCGGGCGAACGAGAGCTCTGTCTGATCCGCATGCACGGCCTGCTGGAGGAATACGTCGCGATCTTCGAGGTGCGCGGCGACATCGAGGTGCCGCTGCTCAAGGCCAAGGAGTTCTTGCGTGCCTGAATGGGAACCGGTCATCGGCCTGGAGATCCACGTGCAGCTGAAAACGCGCACGAAGATGTTCTGCAGCTGCGAATCAGGGTTCGGAGGTGAGCCGAACACGCGCACGTGTCCCGTATGCCTTGCTTTTCCCGGCGCTCTCCCCGTCCCGAACGAGGCCGCGGTGGAATGGACGATCAAGCTCGGGCACGCGCTCAACTGCCGGATCGCAGAGCGGGCGATCTTCCACCGCAAGAACTACTTCTACCCGGACAACCCGAAGGGCTACCAGATCTCCCAGTACGACGAGCCGCTCTGCGTCGACGGCTCCTTCGTCGTGCCGGGCCCCGAAGGTGACGGCGAGGTCGGCATCGTGCGTGCGCATCTCGAAGAGGACGCCGCGAAGACGATCCACGTCGGCGGTGCAACCGGTCGCATCGTCGGATCGGCCCACTCCAACGTCGACTTCAACCGCGGCGGCACGCCGCTCGTCGAGATCGTCACGCAGCCGGACCTCCGGTCTGCGGACGAGGCGAAGCGCTTCCTGCAGCTGCTGCGGCAGACCATCGTCGAGCTCGGCATCTCGGATGCGGAGATGCAGAAGGGCACGCTGCGCGCCGACGCAAACGTGTCCGTACGCGAGGTGGGGGAGACGGGTTACCGAACGCGCACCGAGCTGAAGAACATGAACTCGTTCAACCACATCGCCCGCGGGATCGAGGCCGAGCTGCGGCGCCAGATCGAGACGTGGGAGTCCGGCGGCCAGGTCGTCCAGGAGACTCTCGACTACGAGGTGAAGTCGGACACGGTCACGCCGCGGCGGCGCAAGGAAGAGGCGGACGACTATCGGTATTTCCCGGAGCCTGATCTCGTCCCACTGGAGCCGGAGGTCGCCGTCGTCGAGCGGCTCCGCAGCGAGGTGCCCGAGCTGCCCGGTGCACGGATCCGCCGCTTCGAGACCCAGTACGAGCTCCCGTACTACGACGCGGAGGTGCTGAACGGCTCAGCCGCCCTTGCAGCGTTGTACGAGCAGGTCGCGCTCGACGGCATCGATGCAAAGGCGGCGTCGAACATCCTGATGAACGACTTCGTCGCTACCGGGATAGACCCGGCGGCCGTCGACGGGGCGGAGCTCGCGAAGTTGATCGCGGCACGCTCGACGCTCCCTCGCGAGACGTTCACGCGCGCGCTCGCCGAGAGCGCCGATCCGGAGTTTCGCGCGGGGACCTATCTGGGCGACACGCTCGTCTCAGACGCGGCCGAGCTCGAGCCGCTTATCGAACGCGTCCTCGCGGACCACCCGAGTCAGGTCGCCGCCTACAAGGGCGGCAAGGAAGGCCTGCTCGGCTTCTTCGTCGGACAGGTGATGAAGGAGACTGAGGGCAAGGCCGACCCGAAGGTCGTGAACGAATTGTTGCGCTCGAAGCTCTCCGCCTAGATGAGCCCGCAATAGCGGGCCGTGTTCGGCCAGGGATAGAACCCACGGCCGCTGCGGTGCGCGCGCTCCGCAGCCCACATCTGCTCGAGCGGGGTCCAGTGATCCGCTGTGCCCTTGCGCGAGAGCAGCCCGCCGCCGTATGTCCGCTGGAAACCGAGATTCATCTGCAGGCCGCCGTAGTAGGGAGGATCCGGATCGTTCCACGCGCCCTCGAAGCGGTGGATGCAGAGCCACTGTCTCTTGTGCGGCGGGTTCAAGGCGTGTTCGCGGACGGTTGTGGCGACGCGCTTCCACGCCGCGATCTTGCTCGGGAGCTCTGTCGGAGGATTG
>Ga0307296_10000034_pt1 | contig 49394 bp, 48 predicted proteins | sample ER_DNA_153_FD_194467 | JGI IMG/M metagenome (GOLD analysis project Ga0307296, IMG submission 194467) | Bulk soil microbial communities from the East River watershed near Crested Butte, Colorado, United States - ER_DNA_153 | ecosystem: Environmental > Terrestrial > Soil > Floodplain | place... | reverse complement strand
TCGGAGACGGCGACTTCTCGCCGGTCTTCCTCCGCTGCGCCACCGCCTACGGCGCCTCGCCTCGGCTGCGCCTCGACGTGGTGCTGAACAACCTCGTCGGCTGGGCTCTCACGACCGGCAAGGTGCGGATCCTCAGCGACGGGACGCCCTGGCGGCCGATCGTCCACATCGAGGACATCGGCCGGGCCGCGGCCGCGATGCTCGACGCGCCACGTGAGGCCGTCCACGCCGAGGCCTTCAACGTCGGCGCCCACCGCGAGAACTACCAGGTGCGCGACCTCGCGGAGATCGTGCGCGAGACCGTCGCCGGCTCGGAGACCGAGTACGGAGACCGCAGCGATCCCGACCCGCGCAGCTACCGCGTGGACTTCGGCAAGCTCGAGCGCGCGCTGCCGGAGCTGCAGCTCGCGTGGAACGCACGGGCCGGGGCGGAGGAGCTCGATCGCGAGTACCGGCGGGCCGGGCTGACCTTCGAGGAGTTCGAGGGCCCGCGCTTCACGCGCCTCAAGCGCCTGCAGCAGCTGCGCGAGGAGGGCAAGCTCGGCGACGACCTGCGCTGGACGGCATGACGTTCCGCGAGCTCGAGCTGCCTGGGGCCTTCCTGATCGAGCTCGACCGGATCGAGGACGAGCGCGGCTTCTTCGCCCGCACGTTCTGCCGCGACGAGTTCGCCGAGCACGGCCTCGCGACCGAGATCGTCCAGGCGAACACGGCCTTCAACCGGCGCAAGGGCACGCTGCGCGGGATGCACTTCCAGGCGGCGCCGCACGAGGAGGCGAAGCTCGTGCGCTGCACGCGCGGAGCCGTCTACGACGTGATCGTCGACCTGCGCCGCGACTCGCCGACGTTCACGCGCTGGGTCTCGGTCGAGCTGACCGTGGAGAACGACACGATGCTCTACGTCCCCGAGGGCTTCGCGCACGGCTACCAGACGCTCGAGGACGAGACCGAGACCTCGTACCTGATGTCGCAGCGCTACGAGCCGAGCGCAGGGCGTGGGGTGCGCTGGGACGATCCGGCCTTCGGGATCGAGTGGCCCGACGAGGGCGACCGCACGATGAACGAGCGCGACCGCACGTGGCCGGACTTCAGTCCGGACGCCGCAGGCGCATGACGTAGAGGTCGTCGCGCACCAGCTCGTCCGCGCTGCGGGCCAGGGCCTCCCAGTCGTCGAGCGCGTGCAGGAAGCGGCCGTTGAGCCGGTCGGCGGCCCCCGAGGCGAGGAACGCGACGAGCTCGCCCGAGCGCGCTGCGTCGACCTCTCCGCCCGAGCCGGCCTCCGGGGCCCAGCCCGACGCGCGCAGCCGGTCGGTCATCGGCGTCCGCACGAACCCCGGGCTGATCGCAAAGACGGCGACGCGGCCGGCGGTCTCGGCGGCAAGGCTCTCGGTCAGGTTCAGCAGCGCAGCCTTGGCCGCCGAGTAGCCGCTCGTGTACGGGCCGGGTCTCGTGCCGGCGTAGCTGGAGACGTTCACGATCCTGCCCCGGCCGCGTTCGAGCATCCCGGGGAGGACGGCGTGCGTGCAGAGGAGCGTGCCGCGCAGGCTCGTCTCGACGTCGAGCCACCAGTCGGCCGGGTCGACCTCGGCGAGCGGCCCGATCGCGGCCAGCGTGCCCGCGTTGTTGACCAACACGTCGAGCGGCCCGAGCTCTTCCTCGGCCAGGGCGACCGCGCTCTCGACCGCGCCGCGGTCGCGCACGTCTGCGACGAGCGGCAGCGCACCGAGCGCCCCGGCTGCCCGCTCGACCTCCTCGCGCGAGCGGGCCGCAACCGCGACCCGCGCGCCCGCGTCCGAAAGCGCACGCGCGATCGCGAGGCCCACTCCGCGTGCGCCTCCGGTCACGAGGGCCGTCTGTCCGGCGAGATCAGCCAGCGGGAGGCACCTTGCCGCGCAGGAACCGCGTCACGGCTCCCAGGTCTTGCGGGTAGGCGAGACGCTCGAACGCGACCAGCGCGACCAGGTAGCCGACGGCTCCGGCGATCGCCGCCGCCGCGAGCGAGTCGCGCAGGACGAGCATCAGCCCGGCCGTGACCGCTCCCGCGACCAGCGGGCCGCCGAGCATCCGCACCCAGTTGAGCCCGCCCGTCACGCGCTGGGCGAGCACGCCCATCGCCAGGAAGAGCAGCACCTCGGTCACCGCCGTGTTGATCGCCGCCGCCGTCATGCCGTAGCGCGGGATGGTCGCGAAGTTGGCGACGATGTTCTCGACCGCCATCGTCCCGTAGACGACGGCGAGCCAACGCTGCCGGTTGCGCGCGAGCAGCAGCACGCCGCCGACGTGGTTGAACGAGTAGAGGACGATCGCCGGAGCCAGCAGCGCGAGCGCCCTCGCGGACGGGCGGAAGTCGGCTCCGTACAGGAGGCTCACGACCGGCTTCGCGAGGATCGCCGCCCCGAGCGCGAAGGGCAGCGTTGCCGCGACCGCCAGCTTGAGCGAGCGCTCGAAGACGGTCCGCAGCTCGCGCGTCTCGGTCAGGCGGGAGAGCACCGGGTAGACGGCGGCGGCCACGGCCCAGCTGATGAAGAGCGGCGACTCGAACAACCGATACGCGGCGCCGTAGTAGCCGACCACGCGCTCGTGCTCGAAGATCTGCAGGATCGAGGCGTCGACGCGGAAGAGCGTCACCTGGAAGACGAGCGCGACCCCGACCGGGAGCGCGACCCGCATCAGGGGCCACCAGCGGGACGTCGAGATCGTCATGCGCGGGCGCACGACGCGGCCGTAGAGCAGCCAGAAGGCGAGCACGAGCGCGAGCAGCGAGCCGCCGAGGTAGACGACCGCCACCGCCTCGATGCCCGCACCGGCGGCCATCACGGCGATTCCGACCGCCGCCGTCACCAGGCGCTGCGAGATGATCACGACGGGCAGGAAGCCCAGGCGCTCGAAGGCCTGGAAGACGGCGAAGCAGGTCGAGGTCAGCAGCTCGGCCAGGACTGCGAACGTGATCAGGACCGCGACCACCCGGGTCGTGTTCTGCATGTGCGCCAGCCCCAGTCCGCCCAGCGCGACGACGGAGACCGGCAGGGCGAGGACGAGCTTGAGCGCGAGCGTGTTCGCGAAGTACTCGTCGACGCGCCGGCGGTCACGGGCGATCTCCCGCGTCAGGATCGCGTCTTGGCCGAACCCGGCGAGCACCGTCACGAGCGCGGCGAAGGAGAGCCCGAAGGTGAAGGAGCCGAAGGCCTCGTTCCCGAGCATCCGCGCCATCACGACGAAGAAGGCGACCGAGACGAGCTTCGAGCCGACGTCTGCGGCCGCCCTGTAGACCGTGTTCGGGAGGATGCGCGCGGTGCCCGACGCGCGCACCGCGCCGTCCGCCGCGGCCGCTACTTCATTCGTAGGCTGCGGCGCCGTGCCCACTGACCCAACGTACTACACGATTGCGAACGCCCCGTTCTTCCCGGGGCTGGTGGCTCTGCTCAACTCGCTGCGGCTGAGCGGGAACGATGGCGAGCTGGTCGTGCTCGACCGCGGGCTCGAGCCCGGACAGCGCGCCTGCCTCGAGCCGCACGCGCGTGTGGTCGAGCTGTCGCAGGAGGCCGCCGGGCACCCGACGCTGCTGAAGCCGTTTCCGCAGGTCTTCGAGCCGAGCGGGGTAATCGTGATCGTCGACTCGGACATGGCCGTCGTGCGGTCGCTCGACCCGATCGTAGAGCGCGCCCGGGCCGGCAGGATCTGCGTCTTCCCCGACCCGATCCCGGACCGCTGGTTCGCGGAGTGGGCCGAGGCGCTCGGGCTGCGCGAACCGCTGCGCCGGGAGACGTACGTGAACGCGGGCTTCGTCGCCTTCTCGGTCGAGCACTGGCCCGATCTGCTCGCCCGCTGGTGGGAGCTGTGCGGCCGCATCCCGCCGGGGGAGTTCATGAGCGGTCAGGACGCGCTCTTCTGGGCCGGCGACCAGGACGTCCTCAACGCGCTCCTCTCGAGCGAGATCCCCTCGGAGGCGCGCGAGGAGCTGCCGCTCACGGGCGAGGCCTACCCCGAGCAGCAGCTGCGGGTGCGGGTCGAAGACGCGCGCTCGCTGCAATGCGAGCTCGACGGGGAGCCCGTGACGATCCTGCACCACTCGCTCGGCCCAAAGGTCTGGCAGCGTTACGGCTGGCTGCGGCTCCGCACCGACGCGTACGTGCAGCTGCTGCCACGGCTGTGGTTTGCGGACGACGTGCCGCTTCGGCTGGACGAGGGCGAGGTGCCGTTCCGGCTCCGGCGCGGCTCCGCGCCCGGGGCGATCCGATCCTCGCTCAGCGGAACGCACCGAGGCGTTCGCGGAGTTGTCCACGCGACGCCCGGCCCGCTCCGCCGGGGCTTCGTCCGCCTGCGGAACCGTCTCTTCCAGCCGCTAGGCGGCTGAGAGCAGGCCGGCCTCGGCGAGCGCGTCGGCCGCGTCGGCGATCTCGCCGAAAGGCAGGCCCGAGCGCTCGGCGACCGCGAGCAGGTCGTGCGAGCCGTCGGAGAGGTTCAGCACCCACAGGAGCGCGCCCTCGGCGAACGAGCCGCCGCCCACCGAGCGGTAGAGCCCGCGCTTGCCGAGCTGTGGCTCGCCCTTCGGGCTCAGGTTGCGGTAGGTCCGGTTGCGCTCCAGCACCTCGATCACGTCGAGGTAGCGCTCGAACGACTCGCCCAGGGCCTCGGGCCGCACGAAGTCGAGGTCGTCCGCGGAGGAGTGGTACTCGGGGTAGCGGTCGGTCGGCGTGCGCGAGAGCACGCCCACCGGCAGGTCGAAGCCGGGCGAGCAGAACTGGCGCTCGTCGGTGCCGAGCGGGGTGAAGTCCTCGATCCGTCCTTCGTCGCCGAGCACCGCGGCCACCGCGCGGTCGATCTCCGCGTTCCCGCGGCGGCTGCGCTTGTACGTGAACGGCCCCGGGTCGCCGACGCAGCTGGCGACGAGCCCCGCGGAGATCCGGGGCAGCCGCTCCTCGTTGCGGGAGAGCCAGGTCAGCGGCCCGATCGTCGCGGGCGCGAAGAGGAAGCGGTAGGAGCAGCGCAGCGGCTGGCCGTCGAGGTGGCGGGCCAGCGCGGCGGCGAGGACGACGCCGGAGAGGTTGTCGTTCGCGAGCGAGGGGTGGCAGACGTAGGTCGAGACCAGCACCTCCTCGTCGCTCTCGCCCGGCAGGAAGCGCTCGGCGTAGACGACGTGCCCGTCCTCGAGCGTCGAGTCGATCTCGACCTGGTAGTCGCCCTCGGCGAGCCGCTCGTAGACGGCGTGGGGGAGGCAGAAGCCCCAGTTCTCGTTGTGGTACGAGGTGCGGTACGGGATCATGTCGGGGCGCTCGGGGTCGGTGAAGAGATGTGGCCGCAGCTCCTCGAGCGAGAAGGCGCCGCTCACCGGAACGCTGTAGTTGAGGACGTGCAGGTTCGAGTCGGCGAAGTCGGCGACCGTCTCGCCGTTCGGGTCGACGAGCCGCGCGCCGCGGATGTTCCACTCGCGCGGGAGCGTCCAGTCGTAGACCTGCGTCCCGCTCGGGACCTCGGTGCGCTCGAGCGGCACGTCGCGCTCGATCACGTCGAAGGTCTGGCGCACGCCGTCGCCGGTGAGGCTGCGGCAGAAGGGAAACAGCTCCCGCATCAGCTCGTGCAGCTCGGCCCCGGCCTCCGCGGCGGACGGGAGGGCCGCACGGTCGAGGCTCACTCCAGCACCTTGACGGTGGGGACCGGCGTGACGAAGCGCCCGCCCCAGTCGCGCACGTGCGCCATCTGCTCGACGATCTCGTCGCGCAGGTTCCAGGGCAGGATCAGGACGTAGTCCGGCTTCGTTCGGGCGATGTGGTCAGGCGCGTAGATCGGCAGGCGAGTTCCGGGCAGGTAGAGGCCCTGCTTGTATGGGCTCAGGTCGACGACGTAGTCGAGGAGGTCCGCTCGGACGCCGCAGTAGTTGAGCAGCGTGTTGCCTTTCGCCGGGGCGCCGTAGCCGGCCACGTGCCTGCCCTCGCGCCGCGCGCCGATTAAGAACTCGAGCAGGTCGCGCTTGGTCGCGCGCACCTGCTCCTCGAAGGCGCCGTAGGTCTCGAGCCGGTCGAGCCCGGCCGACCGCTCCCGCGCCAGCAGCTCCTCGACCCGCTCGCCCGGCCCCTCGACGCCCGAGTGGCGCACGTAGAGCCGCAGCGAGCCGCCGTGCGAACGCAGCTCCTCCACGTCGACGACCTCGAGCCCGTGCGCGGCGAAGACCTTCTGCACGGCGAGCAGCGAGAAGTACGAGAAGTGCTCGTGGTAGATCGTGTCGAACTCGGTGTGCTCGATCAGCGTGAGCAGGTGCGGGAACTCGAAGGTGGCGGTGCCCTCCGGCTTCAGCAGCATGCGCACGCCCTCGACGAAGTCGTTCAGCCCGGGCACGTGGGCGAGCACGTTGTTGCCGAGCACGAGGTCGGCCGCGACGCCTTCGTCCCGCAGCGCCTGGGCGGTCTCGGTGCCGAAGAACGCGACCTTCGTCGGGATCCCCCGCTCGATTGCAGTCGCGGCCACGTTCGCCGCCGGCTCCACCCCGAGCACCGGAATCGCGCGCTCGAGGAAGTACTGCAGCAGGTAGCCGTCGTTGCTCGCGAGCTCGACGACCTGGCTCGACTCGCCCAGGCCCAGCCGTTCCGTGATCGACTCGACGTAAGCCTCGGCGTGGCGGAGCCAGCTCTCGGAGGTCGAGGAGAAGTAGACGTAGTCGCTGAAGATCTCCTCGGGCGAGGCCGACTCGGGCAGCTGCACGAGGAAGCACTCGCCGCAGACGTAGACGGTCAGCGGGTAGAACGGCTCCGGCTTGGCGAGGTCCTCCTCGCGCAGGTTCGAGTTCGCGAGCGGCTGGGCGCCGAGGTCGGCGAACACCTGCTCGAGCCGCGCGCCGCAGAAGCGGCAGGCCAGCCGCTCTACCACGTCTTCCAGGGCGGGCTGCCGGTCGCCCACTTCTCCTCGAGCACCATCTTGTCGCGCAGGCTGTCCATGTTCTGCCAGTAACCGTGGTGGCGGTACGCAGCCAGCCGCTCCTCGCTCGCCAGGCGCTCTAGCGGCTCGCGCTCCCAGACGGTGTCGTCGCTGGAGATGTACTCGAGCACGTCGGGCTCGAGCACGAAGAAGCCGCCGTTGACCCAGCCGCCGTCGCCCTCGGGCTTCTCGCGGAAGCGCTCGATCTTCGTCGCGTGGTCCTCGAGCGTGAGCGCGCCGAAGCGGCCGGGCGGGCGGATGGCGGTCAGCGTCGCGAGCGCGTCCTCGGAGCGGTGGAACTCGAGCAGCTTCGTCATGTCGAGGTCGGTGACGCAGTCCCCGTAGGTGAAGAAGAACGTCCCGTCGTCGACGAGGTGCGCGACCCGCTTCAGGCGGCCGCCGGTCATCGTCGCGTCGCCGGTCTCGATCAGGTGCACCCGCCAGGGCTCGACGCCGCGTGCCTCCAGCTGCAGCTCGTTCCCAGCGAGGTCGACCGTGACGTCGGCGTGCCGCAGCGCGTAGTTCGCGAAGTAGTCCTTGATCACGTGCGACTTGTAGCCGCAGCAGATCACGAACTCGCGCACGCCGTGGGCCTCGTAGCCCTTCATGATGTGCCAGAGGATCGGGCGCTCGCCGATCTCCACCATCGGCTTGGGCCGGACCGCCGTCTCCTCCGACAAGCGCGTGCCGTAGCCGCCCGCGAGGATCACGGTCTTAAGCGACATGGGCGGGCTCCCGGTCGAGCAGGTCGAGGATCTCCGAGTCGACGGCCGCGTCGAACTTGCGGGCGAAGAGCGTTTCCGACGCGCGCAGCTTCGGCAGGTCGGCGGCGGTGAGCGTCGCCGGGTGCGCGCTCCCCGCGCTCCAGTCGAGGTAGTGCAGCTCCTCGTTGTCTACGGTCTCGGCCAGCGGCGAGCTCAAGATCAACGTCTGGAAGAACGTCTCGTCTGGCATCTTCGTCCGCTCGAAGAAGCGCAGTACCTCGGGCCGCTCGGCGACGAAGCGCATCAGCCACTCCAGCGTCTGGCCCGTGAGCGCCCAGAGCGCCATCCCGCCGTACGGCTCGAGCCCCTCGGGCAGCCTGCGCGGGATCGGCAACCGCAGCAGCCGCGTGCGATAGCGGATCCGCTCGAAGTACGGGTAGCGCAGCCGGTTGAGGCCGCCGCCCTCGCCCGTCCACTCGACCGCGGGCAGGTGGAAGTGGTGCAGGAGGTTCCGGCCGCGGCGGGCCGAGAGGTAGGCGTCGATCTCGCGCGGCGCGGCGAGCGGGTAGTCCTGGCCGGAGAGCAGCAGGGCGTGGTCGGGGAGGTCGCCGGCGGCGAGGATCGCCTCGATCCCGACCAGGGTCGCGCGGAGCAGGCTGAAGCCGCCCCAGTAGCAGGGGACGCGAGGGAGCCAGACGACGTTGCCGCGGCTCTCGAGCCCGGCCTGCATCGCGCGGAAGGTCTCGTCGTCGGTGAGCGCGTTGACGTGGACGTAGAAGCGGACGTCGCCCTCGTCGAGGCGGCCGATCAACCGCGCCAGCTGCTCGGGCGCGGTGTGGGCACGAATCAGGTAGTCGGTCCTCATTGCGCGGCCGCCAGCTTCGCGTCCTCGAGGCCGGTCAGCGGAGCCTGCAGGAGCCGGGCGTACAGGTTGGCTGCGGCCCGGGTCGAGTCGCGGAGGTCGTGGTGGCGCTCGACCCGCACGCGGAGAGCGGCTCCCTCCTCCGCCGCCAGCCCGGGGTCGAGCAGCCGCGTGACGATCCCGGAGGCGAGCGCCTCCCGGTCGCCGAGCGGCACGATCCCGGCGGCGCCCTCGCCGAGCGCGTCATGCGCGCCGGGGACGTCCGTGATCACGAGGCTGCGTGCAGAGGCCATCGTTTCCAGCATCGCAAACGACATGCCCTCCCAGCGCGAGGGTGCGGCGACGACGTCCGCGGCCGCGAGCCAGTCGGGCACGTCCGAGCGCTCGCCCACGAAGTCGACCGCGTCGCCCGCCTGCGCCCTGACCGCCTCGAGGTCCGGCCCGCCGCCGACGAGCACGAGCCTCGCCTCCGGCACTCGCGTGAGCACGTCCGGCCATGCCTCGACGAGCTGGTCCTGGCCCTTGGCCCGGCAGATCCGCCCGAGGCAGACGACGAGCGGGCCCTCGGGGAGCCCGAGGCGCTTGCGGGCGGCTGCGCGGTCCCCGGCCGACGCGGGCGCGAGCGCGCGCACGTCGACGCCGTTCGGGACGACTTCCCAGCGCGCGCGGATCCCCTCGGCCTCGCCGCGACGGCGCTCGGTGTCGCTCACGCACACGACGGCGGCGGCCCAGCGCGCGCCCGTGCGCTCCCAGGCGACGGCGGCCCGCCGCAGCGCCCCCGAGAGCGGGTAGAACGACCAGCCGTGCGGCTGGAAGACCGTCGGCCGGCGGCCGTGCAGCGCGAGCCGGCCCGCGACCCCGGCCTTCGAGGAGTGCAGATGCACGAGCGTCGGCTCCGCTCGAGCGATCAACCGGCGCAGGCGCAGGGTCTCGGCCGCGGTTCCCGGGCCGGGCGAGCGGCCGGCCTCCCAGGTGAGATGCCTCGCCCCGAGCTCGCGCGCCTCCTGCCCGAGCTCGCCGCCCGGGCTCGCGACCGCGACCTCCCAGCCCCGCTCGAGCTGGTCGGCCGCGAGCTCGAGCACGCAGCGGCAGACGCCGCCTTCGGTCGGCTGTGAGACGTGCAGGATCGAGGGCGTGATCGAGTTCAAGGCCAGCCGCCCTAACTATGCACGCGCGGGCGGCAGGCGCCAGCCCGGCCGGCTAGCAGCTGTACAGGTGGTGGGTGTAGACGGGAACGGCGCCCGCGAGGATGCCGCTGTAGTTGTTCCCGGTCGTGTCCCAGAGGTTGCCGACGCCGGCGTAGTTGCCGATCGCGCCGCAGCGCTGGTGGACGAAGACCGAGTTCCGGACCGTCGTGCGCGTGGTGCCCTCGTCCAGGTAGACGCCCAGCACGCGGGTGTCGAAGTAGGAGTCCTCGATCACGTTGTCCGTGCAGGCCGCCCGCGTGCCCCAGGCCGGGTCGGCCCACTCACAGGTCAGGCCGCGATCGACGTTCGGTCCTGCGTGGATGCGGCGGAAGAAGGTGTTGCTCGCGAAATGCTCGACGTAGACGCCGATGCCGACGTCGTTCAGGTCGAGGTCCTCGAAGACGCTGCCGCGGGTGCCGGTGCCGACCCAGAGCCCCTCCCAGGCGCAGTTGCGGGCCTTGATCCGCTTGACGACGGCCTTCACGCCAACCCAGACGCAGGCCTCGGCGGTGCCGTTCGAGGCGCGAGGGGTCGGCCAGGTGACGTTCGCCGCGTTGATGTCCTCCAGCACGGGAGGAACCGCCGGCGTGTAGCTCGACACGTTCGTGTCGACCATCACGCCCCAGTCGAGGAAGTCCTTTGCGACCACGCGGCGGACGACGAGCCCTTCTACCTGGCGGGCCATCAGGCCGGTCGAGATCACATGGTTGCCCTCGAACGTCGTGTCGAGCACCTGCGTCCCTGCGCCGGTGCCCCAGACGTGGACGATCGAGCCGTTGAGCACCTTGCTCGGGTCGGAGACGTCGAAGGCAAGGCCCTGGAGCAGGCCCTTCCCCGGGCCCCAGTTACCGCCCATCACGAAGCCGGCCCGGAAGACCGCGCCGCCGAGGTGCTGCGCGTAGACGTGCTGGCCGCCCGCGTTCACGAAGGGGCCGTTGTTGTCGTAGAGGCCGTCCGCGACAACGATGTCGGGGGCCGAGCCAGCGAGGGCCTGCTTCAGCTGCGCGGAGCTGTAGACCGTGATGGCCGTGGGCGGAGGCGCGTAGGCCGAGGGCGGCGTAACGGGCGCGAAGGTGACCGTCCCGGGCGGCGGCGGGGGAGGTGAGACCGGCGGCGGGGGCGGCGGAGCGAGGACGACCCAGCTCGCGACCGCAGTCGCAGCACCTGCTGCATTGGTGGCGAGCACGGTGAGGGCGTGCTTGCCGAGTGCGAGGGCGGTGAAGGACACCGGGCTCGAACAGGATACGAACGCCGCACCGTCCAGGCTGCAGCTCGTCGAGGCCGCGTTCGTGGCCTTGAAGGCGAGCGTTGCGCGCGTGGAGGTCGTGTTCGCCGGCGTGCTCGTGAAGCGGACCGAAGGCCCGCGCGTGCGGGTCAGGGTCGCGGGCCTGCCCCAGCGGACGAGGCCGGCGAACGCGAGCCGGCGGCCCTTGCGGCCGCGCGCGACGAGCTTGATCCGCGCGTCGGCGCTGGTGCCGCGCGAGGCGGGGCGGTACCCGTAGAGCACGAGGCTGAAGGGCGCGCGCCGGACGTGGCGGATCGTGTGCCGGCCGAGCGTGTAGCGAACGGCGTTCGGCTTTGCGCCGACGAGGCGCACGACGACACCGCCGGGGACCGCGCGGAGCTTCAGTCGCGCGGCGACCCCCTGAGCGGGCAGAAGGGCGGTGACGGCAAGTCCAGCGGCTACGAGCAGGACGATCCTGCGTGAGGTGCGGCGCCTCATCCCACCCCGCATCGGCGGGGTCGGGGAAGGGCGCGCCCCTCGTCCGAGTGATCATCCGGGCGGCCTGGTACCGACCGCAGATTCGGCTATCGTGCGCCAAATGTCGGAACGCGGAGAGGTAACCCCTCCAGGTCTCCGCTCGCCGAGCTCGTTCCAGCTCCAAGCGGACCAGCCGATCGAGGTTCGCCGCAGCCTGGACGCGCTCCGGCGGGCCCGTGGGGTGATCGCGCTGGTGGTGATCGCCACGACCGCCGCGGTCGTCGCCGTCTCGCTCTACCTGCCGAAGACCTACCGCTCGATCGCCAAGATCGTCTACCAGCCGGCGACGTCGGTCTTCGCGAGCACCGACGTGAGCACGGTGCAGCGGAACCTCGAGACCTTCCAGCGGCTCCTGACGACCCGCGAGGTGCTCTCACTGGCCGCGCAGCGGATCCCGGGCGAGAACGCCGACACGCTCTCGACCGACGTCTCGGGCTCCGTCGACCAGTCCGCCGACATCATCAGCGTCTACGCGCTCGCCCCGAAGGCACAGCGCTCGGCGCTGATCGCGAACTCGGTCGCGGCGGCGTTCCTGCAGAAGCACCAACAGGACGCGAAGGCGCAGCTGGAGGCCGCGCAGGCCGCCTTGAGTGCGCAGTTACGGGCGGCGGTGGCCCGCGGGGCCTCGGTCCAGGAGCTCGACGCGCTGCGGCAGCAGCAGGCGACGCTCGCGACCGAGCTCGCCACGGCCGGCTCGGACCTGTCGATCGTGCCTGCCGAAACGCCCGACGCTCCCTACACACCGCGCCCGGTGCGCAACGGTGTGCTCGCGTTCTTCGCCGCGCTCTTCCTCGGGATCATCGCTGCGCTCGCGCGAGACCGGCTCGTCCCGCGCGTCGGCAACCCGCGCGAGGTCAGCCGCCTGCTCAACCTGCCGCTGCTCGTGGGCGTGCCGTTCGTCAGCCGCCGCTTCGGCCGCCGGCCGAAGCTGCTGCGGGCGGTCGCCAACGAGGCGTACCAGACGCTGCAGGCCTCGATCCGGTTCCACCTGCCCGCGACCAAGCAGCAGGTGATCCTCGTGACGAGCTCGGTCGAGGGCGAGGGCAAGACCAGCGTCGCCGCCGGGCTGGCGCGCTCGCTTGCGCGGGTCGGCGAGAAGACGCTGCTGATCTCCGGCGACCTGCGCTTCCCGAGCCTGCACGAGCTCTTCAAGACCCCGCTCGCGCCTGGCCTCTCCGACATCCTCGTCGCCGCCTCCAGCAACGGCGCGCGCCCGGGAACGCTGACCGAGGCGATCGACGAGAGCGTCGTGACGGTCTTCGGCGGCGTCGGCGACAACCTGCACGTGATCCCGAGCGGCACGCGGGTCCCGGACCCGGCGAAGCTGCTCTTCAGCGACGCGCTCTCGGCCTTCTTCCACGACCTGGAGACGCGCGACTACAAGTACGTGATCGTCGACGGTCCCCCACTGCTGGGGATCGCCGACAGCCACGCGCTCGCGCAGCGCGTCGACAGCACGATCGTCGTCTCGCGCCTCGACCGCGCGACCGTCGAGGACCTGACTGAGCTGCGCGACGTGCTCGAGCGCCTCGAGGTGCACTCGCTCGGCGTCGTCGTGGTCGGCGCCCGCCGCTCGATCGCGTACGCCTACGCCGGCGCTTCGACCATGCGGGACGAGCTACCGCGCGGCAGGGTTCCCGCGCAGCTGGCCTCGCATCGTCCCCGCCCAGATCAGCCCGGCGAGGATCCAGAAGTGACGCCAGTGCAGCGTGTCGACGAACGCGCTGTTGGCGACGAGGCCGCACCAGGCCCCTAAGAGCGCGGCCGAGCCGATCCCGTAGGTGTCGCGCCCGATCACCGCGTTGCGGCCTGCCAGCACGAGCGTGGTGAGGATCAGGGCGAGAATCGTCACCAGCCCGAGCACGCCCTGCTCGGCCAGCGCGCGGATGTAGGTGCTGTGCGCCGAGACGGGCACATAGGACTCGAACTGCCCGGGCCCGATGCCGAACGGGTAAGCCGCGACGAGGTGCAGGCCGCTCTCCTGCGCGCTGAAGCGCGACGTGTCGTAGCTCTGCAGGCGGGCGCGCTCGCTGAGGAAGTTCGCCGAGCCGCTGAGCGACACGAACACGGCCAGCGCGGCCAGCGCCGCGAGCAGCGTGACCAAGATGACCATCGCCTTCTGCCCGCCGCCACGACGCAGCGCGAAGACCACGAACATCGCGAAGACGCCCACCGCGGCGTTCAGCCAGGCCGCGCGCGAGAACGAGAACAGCGTCGCCGCGCCGAGCGCGAGCAGCATCGCGAACTTGAGCGAGGTGCGGACGCGCAGCAGCCGCGGCTGGAGGAGTTCCTCGAGCACGAACAGCGCGAGCATCAGCATGTAGGGGCCGAAGATGTTCGGGTCGTGGAAGAGCCCCTGCGCGCGCTGTGCCCCGGTCATCCGGTTGGTCAGCGGGATCCCGGGGAGGTACAGGGCGAGGCAGGCGGCCGTCGCGGTGGCGACGCCCGTGATCAGCATCGCCACGAGCACCCGGCGCGCCCGCTCGGTCGAGTCGACGTAGCCCGCGAGCCAGACGGAGAACGCCGCCAGGTAGAGCGTGATCGCGAAATAGCGCTCGGCCGTCGGCACGTCGACGACGAACGTGGCCGAGAGGATGTTGAGGAAGACGAAGGCCGCCACGAGCGCGCCGACGCTCAGCGGCAGCCGCTGCAGGTGGAACCGGCCCGTGGCGACCGCGACCGCAAGCACGACCAGGAAGACCATGTCGGGCGGCCCGGGCTGGAACGGGACGATGCTCATCAGCATGAACCCGAGGAAGACGGCGCTGTCGAAGCGCGTCAGCGTCAGGGCCAGCAGGCCGATCAGCGCGATCCCGCCCGCCGCGATCAGCCTCAGCGAGGGCGGCGGGTGGCCGGTCAGGACGAACGCGATCAGCGCTCCGAGGAGCGCGAGCGGGAAGAGCCACGCGACCCAGCGCGCAGCGCGCACCGCAGGACCGGGGAGCGTCCTGACGACGACCGGCTCGACGAAGCTCACGTGCCCGAGGGTAGAGGGGCCTGCGAGATCACGTCAGCGAGGATCTGGTCGAGCTTCCGCTCGGGCCGCCAGCCGATCGCCTGGCCGATCTTCTCGATCGCTGGCTCCCGGTGGAGCGTGTCCTCGATGCCGAGGCCGTAGACCTCGTCGTACGGGATGTAGGCGAGCTCGGAGCTCGAGCCGGTGAGCTCGAGGATGCGGTCGGCGAGGCCGGAGACGCTGATGCGCTCGGTCGAGCCGACGTTGAAGACGTCGCCAGAAACGCCGTTTGCCTCGACGAGCCCCTTGAGGGCGCGGATCGTGTCCTGCACGTGGCAGAAGGCGCGCGTCTGGCTCCCGTCGCCGTGCACCTCGAGCGGCTCGCCCGCGAGGGCGCGCTCGACGAAGCGCGGGATCACCATCCCGTAGCGTCCGCTCTGCCGCGGGCCGACGGTGTTGAAGAGCCGCGCGATCACGCAGTCGAGCTCGCGCTCCTGGTGGTAGCCGAACGCGAGGAACTCGTCCATCGCCTTCGAGTCTGCGTAGAGCCAGCGCTTCTCGGTCGTCGGCCCGTAGACGCGGCGGTCGTCCTCGCTCAGCGGCCGCTCGGTGCGGTGATCGCCGTAGACCTCCGAGCTCGAGGCGACGAGCACGCGCTTGCCGAAGCGGCTGCAGCAGTCGAGCACCGTCTCGGTGCCCTGGACGTTCGTGACCATCGTGTGCACCGGCTGCTCGACGATCAGGCGCACGCCGACCGCCGCCGCGAGGTGGTAGACGACGTCGCACTTGTTCACGAGCTCGTTCACGATCGCCGGGGCCAGGACCGAGTCGACCACCAGGTGATAGTCCGGCCTGTCGCGCAGGTGCGCGATGTTCTCGAGCGAGCCCGTCGAGACGTCGTCGAGCACGAACACCTCCCAGCCGTCGGCGAGGAGGAGCTCCGAGAGGTGCGAGCCGATGAAGCCCGCGCCGCCTGTAACGAGGGCCCTGGGCACAGTGCCGGAGAGCGTACCGACTGGCTCGGCCCGCTAAGACCGCGGCAGGGAGCTCAGCGCCTGGTCGATTTGAGGCTCGCGCGGGTCGAGGCGCTTGGCCGCGAGCAGCTCGCGCCGCGCGGCCGCGATCTGACCGGCACGCTCGTAGCCCTTCGCCAGCGCGAAGCGCAGCTCGACGACCCGCGGCTCCTTGCGCACGGCCGCTCGCAGCGGCTCGAGGGCGGCCTGCGGCGTGGACGCGCGCGCTGCCGCGGCCAGGTACGGGTCGATCGCGAGCGGGTCGAGCCGCTTCGCCCAGGAGATCTGCCCGCGCACGGCGAGGCGGGCCGAGAGCCAGGGGGGCACGAACAGCAGGACGACGATCGCCGCCACGGCGGCCGCAGCAGGTGCGGCGACTCGGCGCGAGAGCAGCGGGCGCTCGCCGCCGGCGCCGCCGCTGCCGAGCAGCAGGAAGAACGGCAGGCCGCAGGCGGGCACGGTCCAGAGCCAGTCCACCGAGCCGTGCGCGAGCCAGTACGCCGCGCCGCCGAAGACGGCCGTCGCAGCAGGGTCCCGCGCGCGTGTGCGTAAGAAGACGGGAATCAGGAGCAGCACGAGCGACGTCCCGAGCAGCAGGAATCCGACGATCCCGACCTCGCTCAGGGCGTCGAGCTCGAACGAGTGCGCACGCACCGGGGTGTCCGGGCTCTCGCGCAGGCGGAGGTAGGCCGGGCCGAAGCCGCGCGAGCCGATCCCCGCGAGCGGGTGGTGCTCGAACTCGTTCAGCGCCACTCGCCAGATGTCGTAGCGGTACGAGCCGAGCTGGAGCAGGTGGCTGGAGGCCGAGTTGGTCGGCGCGTGCTTGAAGGCCCGCCACTCCGCGCCGAAGTCGACGCGCGAGACGACCACGGCGCTCGCGGCCACGACCGCGACGAGCGCGCCGACCGCGGCGACCGCTCCTAGCATCCGCCTCGTGCGGGCGCTCAGCTCCAGTCGCCGGTCGGCGAGCGCGTACAGCAACCCGACGACGACAGCCACCGCGGTGAGGAGCAGGATCGTCGTGCCCGTGTTCCGCACGTCGCTGACGAGCTGCGCCTGGCCGTCCGACCTGAACGGCGCGGTCAGCGGGCGGTAGCCGACGGCGGTCAGCCCGGCGGCCACCAGCGTCGGCGGAAGCAGCCGGAGGCGCAGCGGCGAGATCGCGAACAGGAGGACCGCCGAGACGCCGATCGCGAGCACGCCGCCCTTGCTCTGGGCCGTCAGCCACCCGGCCGCGATCGCGGTCGCGCCCCCGAGCGCGAGAGCGCGCAGCAGCACGGGTGCACGGCGGTGCGCGGCCAGGACAACCGCCGGCCAGAAGCCGATCAGGAAGACGGCAGCCTGGGCGTTCGGGTAGGAGATCGGGAAGGAGAGCCGGCCCGCGTAGAAGTGGTCGACCTGGTTGCCGCCGAAACGGAGGTTCAGCGCGGCGGCCAGGGCCAAAAGCGCCGCCTCGGCCGCGATCGTCCCGGCCGCGAGGAGGCGGTCGCCGTCTCCGCGCAGGGTCAGCAGCGGAACCAGCAGCGCGATCGCATAGAAGAGCGTCAGGAGCCCCTCGTCCCTCGCAAGGGAGGGCACGGCCGACCAGGTCAGCGAGAGCGCTTCCCAGGCTGCGAGCCCGGCCAGCGCGCCAAGCGCGGCCAGTTCGAGCGGCCTCGGCGTCGCCGCCGCCCCGGTCAGGAGTAGGACGACCAGGAGGACGCCCGCGATTGACGCGTAGGGCAGCCAGTCGGCCGAGTCGAGGCTGCCGGTGGCGAGCCAGGCGAGCGCCCAGGCAGCGGCGGCCAGAGCGGCCGTGGGCAGAACCCGAATCGCCGTTTCTCCGTTGATGATCATATGAGTGTGGTTTTGAGTGTGATTGTTTGGGAATTGGATGCTGCCCTTGCGGAACGGACGTGGCGCGTCTACGTTTGAAGCATCCCCAGACAAAGGGCGGGGATTTCTGCGGCACCTCGTGCAATGGGGCGCGGGGTTGAAGGTCAATAGGCTGGCCTACGGGCCACCGAGGAGGAGGGAGAGCGGCGATGTGGCGGCGATGTGCAATTTGGGGAGTGACTGCTTGTGCGGCTTTGGCGCTTGGCGCGGGGTCGGCGCTGGGAGCCACTCCGCAGCAGATCTACAGGGACTACGCCGACAACGGTCGGCTTGATCAGAGATATTCGCAGGCGGACTTGCAGCGAGCGCAGCGAGACGCAGCGCTGCAGGGGTACCCACGGGTGGGTGTCCAGGGAGCCGTTGAGCAGGCACTCGGTGCTCAGGCGGTCAAGACGCAGGGCGGGCTCCCGTTCACGGGCCTCGACCTGGCGTTGCTGGCCGCGGGCGGCGGGCTTCTGCTGGTAGCGGGAACCGGGCTGCGCAAGCTCGGCCGGGCCAAGAACAACTAGGCACCGGCAGCTAACCGGAACCGGATCGCGCTGTGGCGACGCGACAACTGACGAACGTCGAGGTGCTCCCTGCGCTCGAACCGCTCGAGCTAGAGCGGGCCGAAGAGCGGGCGCTCAGCCGTCTGCGCTCCGGCTCGTGGGCGCGGGGAGCCCTCCTCCTGGACGCGGTGATGCTCGCCGCGGCCAGCGCGGCGGCCCAGCTCGGCGCCGGTGACGCTGGGATCCTCCGCGTCGCGCCGGTCTGGCTGGTCGCCTACGCGGGCTTCGTCCTGCTCTTCCTCTACCTGAGGGGCCTCTACTCGTGGCGCCTGAAGGTGTCGGTGCTGGACGACGTGCGCGCGGTCGCGGTGATCACGGCGCTCGCGTCGATGACCGTCCTCAGCCTGAGGATCCTGCTCCCCGGCGAAGTGGACGACCTCGCCTCGCAGTCGCTGCGGCTGCTGGCCTTCAGCGCCGTCTACCTCGCAGCCGGTCGCGTCGCGCTCGACTGGGCCCAGATCGCGGCCCGTCGGCACGGCGAGCTGTCGAAGCCGACGCTGATCGTCGGCGCCGGCCGCATCGGCCGCCTGACCGCCGATCGCCTGATCGCGCACCCCGAGCTCGGGCTGAAGCCGGTCGGCTTCATCGACAAGGAGCCGCTGAACGAGTCCTCGCTGCCCGCGCCCGTGCTGGGGGCGAGCTGGGATCTCGAGCGCCTGATCGAGCAGCACGACGTCGAGCACGTCGTCGTCACCTTCTCGACGGCACCGAGCGAGGTGCTGCTCCGCCAGGTGCAGCGCTGCGAGGAGCTCGGCGTCTCGGTCTCCCTCGTGCCGCGCCTGTTCGAGCGCGTCACTCATCGCCTGACCATCGATCACATCGGCGGCCTGCCGCTGCTCTCTGCGAAGCGCGCCGACCCGAAGGGCTGGCAGTTCGCGCTCAAGTACATCGGCGACCGGATCGTCGCCGGGACGCTCCTGCTCGTGACGCTCCCGATCTTCGTCTTCCTCGCGCTCGGCACGATGCTCTCGGTGGGGCGGCCGATCTTCTTCCGCCAGCCGCGCTTCGGCCGGGACGGCCGCGAGTTCGAGATGCTCAAGTTCCGCTCGATGCGCGCGGGCGCCGAGCCGGGCGAGGTCCCCGACCTGCCTCCCGACACCGCACCCGGTGGCGTCGAGGGCGACGACCGCCGCACCCGCTTCGGCACCCTGCTCCGCCGCACCTCGCTCGACGAGCTGCCTCAGCTCCTGAACGTCGTCAAGGGCGACATGAGCCTGATCGGCCCGCGCCCCGAGCGCCCGGACTTCGCGCGGATGTTCGAGCTCAACGTCCCGCGCTACGGCGATCGCCATCGCGTCAAGTCGGGGATCACCGGCTGGGCGCAGGTGCACGGCCTCCGCGGCAAGACCTCCCTCAGCGACCGTGTCGAGTGGGACAACTACTACATCGAGAACTGGTCGCTCTGGCTCGACGTCAAGATCCTTCTGATGACGCTCTGGGCCGTCCTGCTGTACTTCACGCACGCCGAATAGCCGCGCGGCGCTCTTAGCGCTATCCCTCGATCGCGGTGGCTTGGAGGAGTGATTCTCCGCAAGGCCCGGCTCCAGCGCGCCGATGCACGGCTTGAGCAGGAGTGCGGTTGCCGCCCGACCGCCGCCGTTAAGAACGCATCGACGAGCCGGTCGCGGGCGAAGCGCCTTCGACCGGCTCGTTGGTCGAGAGGAGGCACACGAATGAGGCGGTTCCTACTGGTTCTCGCCGCAACTGCTGCAGCGTTGGTCGTCGTCCTGCCCGCCACCGCCGGGGCTGCGACATTCCGCGGCGTTGTGATTGCAAAGGATTCGGCGCGCAAGGCGATCGTCACCGCGTCGGCGAACGGCACGGTTCGAACGGTCCGGCTGCATGCTGGCTTCAAGCGGCTTCGGGTCGGAGGCGTCGTCGTCGTGCGCGGCTCGAAGCTGCCCGACGGTACGTTCTCCGCCGGCGCGGTCAAGCGCACGGGCAAGGCGCGTCAGGCCCACGTGCGCGGCACCGTCGTCAAGCGGATCGGCGCGCGGCTGGTGATCTCCGCCGGCGGCAGCGTCTTCGCGCTTCGCCTGCGCGGCAAGGCCGGCGCGTCTGCGCGCGGAGGCGGGCTCGAGCCCGGCGACCGCGTCGAAGGGAAGACCGAGGTCAGGAACGGCGGTCTCTCGTGCAACGAGCACGACCTCCAGACGGTCGGCCACGAGGGCCGGCTCGTCCTCGAAGGCATCTACCTCGACACCGCCGAAGACGGGACGCTCGAGCTCGCGGTGGTTCATCGCGGGCGCGTGTTTGTCAAGGTTCCCGCCGGCATGGAGGTTCCGGCCTTCGAGGCCGGCGACGAGATCGCGCTCGTCGTGACCGTCGAGAGCGACGGCTCCTTCACGCTCGTCAAGGGCGAGAACGAGAACGAGGCCGGCGAAGGCGTCGAGATCGGCAAGGAGCAGTTCTCCGTAGCCGGCATCCTCGCCGCCGTCGGTCGCGCGGGCGTCGCGGTCAAGGTCGAGGGCAGGAACGAGCCGGTGCGCTGCACCGTCCCGGTGAGCTACGACCTGACCGGCTTCGAGGTCGGCCAGCGCGTCTACATGACCTGCAAGTACCGCGAGGCTCACTTCGTCCTCGTCGAGCTGAAGAAGAAGGAGTCCGCGCCGCCTCCGTCGGGCGAGTACGTCTCGGCCGAGGGCATGATCTCCGAGCTCGACTCGAGCCACGTCACCCTCGAGGTCGAGAACCACGCGCCCCTCACGTGCGGTGTCCCGGCAGGCATGAACCTGCTCGGCTTCACCGTCGGCGACGAGGCGAAGATGTACTGCAAGAAGGTCGACGGGGCGTGGATGGTCAAGGCGCTGCTGAACGGGCACGCCTCGGTCAGCCCCGAAGGCTCCTGGTTCATCGTCGAGGGCACCATCTCGGAGCTGAACTCGCTCCGGATCGGCCTGGACGTCGAGGGGCGCGTGAGCCCCGTCACGTGCAACGTCACCGCCGGCGCCGACCTGACCGGCTTCGCGGTCGGCGACCAGGTTGCGATGAAGTGCAAGCTCATGGACGGCAGCTTCAGGCTGAAGCTGCTCGAGTCCGAGACTGCGCACTACGAGCTGACCTAGCTCGGCAAGGACGAGCCGGCCGCCTCGCCGCCCGGGGCGGCCCAGCTCTCTTCCTTAGATACGAGCCGGCTCGGGTTCCCGCGCAAGCAGGAGCGTCGCGGCTACGAAGGCGGTCAGCGCCGGCCCCGCCGCGATGAGCGGCGTGAACGTGGCGAGCACCAGGTAGCCCACGACGAACAACAGCAGTGAAAGTAGTCTTCGACCCATCCTCTGAAGGGCTATTCAACGCTATTCGGAGGCAAAAAGATACGGGTGTCGAACGCCCGGACGGGGGATGCGCCACCCCCCGACCCGTTCGCTACGATGGGCGACTCAGAGATCCGCGGGGTCCGCGGGGGAAGGAAGAAGCGAGTTGTTCGAACGCTTCACCGAACGAGCCCGACAGGTAGTCGTCCTAGCGCAGGACGAGGCGCGGGCGCTCAAGCACAACTACATCGGCACCGAGCACATCCTCCTCGGCCTCCTGCGCGAGGAAGAGGGGCTTGCCGCACGCGTGCTCGAGTCGCTCGACATCACCGTCGAGGAGGTGCGCGCGCAGGTCGCCCGCATCGTCGGCCAGGGCGACGAGGTCACGACCGGCCAGATCCCGTTCACCCCGCGCGCGAAGAAGGTGCTGGAGCTCGCGCTGCGCGAGGCGCTCTCGCTGGGTCACAACTACATCGGCACCGAGCACATCCTGCTCGGCCTCGTGCGCGAGAACGAAGGCGTCGCGGCGCGCATCCTGCTCGACTTCGACGCCGACGCCGAGAAGATTCGCAACGAGATCATCCGCATGCTCTCCGGCCCCGGCCGGCGGCAGCAGGGCGCGGGCGGCGCCCCGGGCGAGAAGTCGAAGAGCTCGAAGCTCCTCGACCAGTTCGGGCGCAACCTGACCAAGCTGGCCGCCGAGTCGAAGCTCGACCCCGTCGTCGGGCGCCAGACCGAGATCGAGCGCGTGATGCAGATCCTGTCGCGCCGCACGAAGAACAACCCGGTCCTGATCGGCGAGCCCGGCGTCGGCAAGACCGCCGTCGTCGAGGGCCTCGCCGCCCGCATCTCCGGCAACCAGGTCCCGGAGCTCCTGAAGGGCAAGCAGATCTACACGCTCGACCTCGCCGCGCTCGTGGCCGGGTCGAAGTACCGCGGTGAGTTCGAGGAGCGCCTGAAGAAGGTGATGAAGGAGATCACCCAGCGCGGCGACATCATCCTGTTCATCGACGAGCTGCACAATCTCGTCGGCGCGGGCGCGGCCGAGGGCGCGATCGATGCGGCCTCGATCCTGAAGCCCGCCCTCGCGCGCGGGGAGCTCCAGACGATCGGCGCGACGACTCTCGACGAGTACCGCAAGTACCTCGAGCGCGACGCGGCCCTCGAGCGGCGCTTCCAGCAGATCCGCGTGGACGAGCCGTCGGTCGACGACACCGTCCAGATCCTGCGCGGCCTGCGCGACCGCTACGAGGCGCACCACCGCTGCAAGATCTCCGACGAGGCGCTCACCGCGTCGGCAGTGCTCGCCGATCGCTACATCCAGGACCGCCACCTGCCCGACAAGGCGATCGACCTGATCGACGAGGCGGCCTCGCGCATGCGCATCAAGACGATGAGCGCGCCCCCGCGCTACCGCGAGCTCGAGGACGAGATCGAGAAGGTGCGCAAGGACAAGGAGGCCTCGATCGAGGCCCAGGAGTTCGAGAAGGCCGCGTCGCTGCGCGACAAGGAGCGCAAGCTGACGCAGAAGAAGCGCGAGCTCGAGGACAACTGGCGCTCGGAGGAGGGCAACACCGAGCAGCCCGAGATCGGCGAGGAGGAGATCGCCGACATCGTCTCGATGTGGACGGGCATCCCGGTCTTCAAGCTCACCGAGGCCGAGTCCCAGAAGCTGATCCGCATGGAGGACGAGCTGCACAAGCGCGTGATCGGCCAGGAGGAGGCGATCGTCGCCGTCTCCAAGTCGATCCGTCGCGCGCGCGCGGGCATCAAGGACCCGAAGCGCCCGACCGGCTCGTTCATCTTCCTCGGCCCCTCGGGAGTCGGCAAGACCGAGCTGGCGCGCACGCTCGCCGAGTTCCTGTTCGGCGACGAGGACGCGATGATCCAGGTCGACATGTCGGAGTACATGGAGAAGCACTCCGTGTCCCGGCTCGTCGGCTCGCCCCCGGGCTACATCGGCTACGACGAGGGCGGCCAGCTGACCGAGGCCGTGCGCCGCAAGCCGTACTCGGTGGTGCTCCTCGACGAGGTCGAGAAGGCCCACCCGGACGTCTTCAACATCCTGCTCCAGATCCTGGAGGACGGGAAGCTGACCGACGCCCAAGGCCGCAAGGTCGACTTCCGCAACACGATCGTGATCATGACCTCGAACATCGGCGCGGCCACGATCTCGAAGAACCAGACGCTCGGCTTCTCCGTCGGCGACGACTCCGGCCTCTCGTACGACGAGATGAAGGACCGGATCATGGGCGAGCTGAAGAAGGTCTTCCGGCCGGAGCTCCTGAACCGGATCGACGAAGTGATCGTCTTCCACAAGCTGACGAAGGAAGAGATCATGGTGATCGTCGACCTGATGATGAAGCGGCTGCGCGACCAGATGGGCCAGCACGAGGCCGCGATCGAGCTCACCGAGAGCGCGAAGGAGCTGCTCGTCGAGAAGGGCTACGACCCGACGATGGGCGCCCGTCCGCTGCGCCGTGCGATCCAGCGCTTCATCGAGGACCCGCTGGCCGACTTCGTGCTCGGCCGCGAGCTCGGCTCGGGCTCGACGATCCTGGTCGACCGCAAGAACGAGGACGAGGTCGACATCACGGTCATCCCGGCCGACATCACGCCCGAGAAGGTCACCGTCCCGCCGGAGGAGCCCACCGACTCCGCGGACGACGAAGAGCCCGAAGCCGAGTAAGACCCCGCCGAGCGGGTAATCGGCAGGCATGAAGGTCGAAGAGGTCGGTCATGCCGCGCTGAGCGGCTGGAAGGAACGCGTCGCAGAGGCTGTCGCGCGCCGGGCGCCGGTGCGGGACGACACCGTTCGCGCGGCCTTCGGGCTGATCTTCCTCGCGTTGTCTCTGAGGTACCTCGTGAACACCGCGCGGCAGCTCGCGGCTCGGCGCTAGCCTGCCCCCGGTGCGTCGCAGGCTTCACGAGCGGCCGATCGCGGTCGCACTCATCGGTGCGCTCGTGCTCGCGTTCTCCGGGATCCTGTACCGGGTCGCGCACGTATCGCCTGCGACCGGCGCGGTCTTCCGCTGCCTCTACGCGCTGCCGCCGCTGTGGCTGCTCTCCCGTTGGGAAGACCGCAAGTACGGGCCGCGGCCGTTGAAGCAGCGAGCGCTCGCGTGGCTCGCCGGGCTCTTCTTCGCCGTCGACCTGATCGCCTGGCACCAGGGCATCGAGGAGGTCGGGGCCGGGCTCGCGACCGTGCTCGGGAACCTGCAGGTGGTGCTCGTCGGCCTGCTCGCCTGGGCGATGCTGCGAGAGCGGCCCTCGAACCGCTCGCTGGCCGCTATCCCGGTCGCGCTCCTCGGCGTCGTGCTGATCTCGGGCACGCTCGAGCAGGGAGCGTACGGCCGCAACCCCGGCCTCGGGGTCGCCTTCGGCATCCTGACCGCGCTCTCCTATGCGGGTTTTCTGCTCGTGCTGCGCCAGGGGAACAAGGACTTGCGCCGGCCGGCGGGGCCGCTCTTCGACGCGACACTCGTCGCCGGGCTCGGCTGCATCGGGATCGGGCTCGTCCTCGGGAACCTCGACTGGACGCCGGGATGGCCGTCTCAGGGTTACCTGTTACTCCTGGCGTGGGGCCCGCAGGTGCTCGGCTGGCTGCTGATCTCGATCACCCTGCCGCGCCTGCCGGCGGCTCTGACCTCGGTGCTGCTGACCTTCCAGCCGGTGCTGACGGTGCTGTTCGCATGGGCGATCCTGAGCGAGTCGCCTTCTGGGTTGCAGCTCGGCGGCGTCGCGCTCGTGGTCTGCGGCCTCCTGATCGTCTCCGCGGGCACACGTGCAGGGCGTCCCGCGCCCGAGCCGGGGTTCGTCGCGGGACCTCAGGAGTCGCTCGGCTCGTAGTCCCACCGATGGATCGGCGAGCCTTCATCGCCGGAGCCGCGTCGCTGGTCGTCGCTCCGAGAGCGCTTGCGCTGGGCTCGGGCCGCGAGGTCGCTCTTGTCACCGCGGATGAAGAAGCGCGGCTCGTCGCCGTCGAGCTATCGAGCGGGCGAGTGCACGGCTACGTTCGCACGCTGCCGAAGCCGCGCAGCATCGAGGCGGTTGGGCCGATGGCGGTCGTCGCGCACTCCGAGCTCGGCGCGCTCACGCTCGTGCGCGGCTCGACGCTCAGGGTCGAGCACGTCCTGCACGGCTTCGGCGAGCCCCGCTACACAGCCGGTCATCCGGACGGCCGCCACGCCTACGTGACCGACGCCAAGCGCGGCGAGGTCGTTGCGCTGGACGTCTTGCGCGGCCGCGTGGTCGGGCGAGCCTCGGTTGGCCGCCTCGCACGCCACCTCACGATCGACCCCAGCGGGCGGAGGCTGTGGGTCGCCCTCGGCGCAAAGGCGGAGCAGATCGTGGTGGTCGACATCACCCGCCGCGACCGGCCGCGGCTCGTGCGGCGATTCCGGCCTCCGTTCCTCGCCCACGACGTCGGCTGGGCTCCCGGCGGCAAACGCGTTTGGGTCAGCTCGGGAGACCGGAACGAGGTCGCGATCTACGCGGCCCGAAGCGGTCGGCTGCTGCGGCGCCTGGCGGCAGACAAGCCACCGCAGCACTTCACCTTCCGCAACGAGCTGGTCTACGTGGCGAGCGGCGAGAGCGGGACCCTCCGCGTCCACCGCGTGGATGGTCGGCGGCTCCGCACCACGGCGATCCCGGACGACTCGTACAACGTCCAGCAGGCGCACGGCTGGGTGGTGACGCCCGGGCTAGGCCGCGGCACCCTCTGTGTGCTCGACCGCGAGGGCCGGCGCCGCTGGACGAAGACGATCGCGCTCTCCTCGCATGACGCATGCATCGTCACGGTTTCGTGACGATCCTCGTCCGCGCTCGTTCCTAGGATGACCCAGTGCTCCATCCAGCAATACATGCCGGCTTCTGGCCCGCGATCACGCGGCGTCAGAGCCCGCCCTTGCCCTTAGCAAGGCCGCCCGGCCTTGCTGCGGTCAAGTGCGAACTCTGGCTTGGTGCTCGCGACCCAGAAACTCGGCGGCATTACTGGACGGCGCACTAGTGGCGAAGACTGCGACCCAGTTCGCGTGCACCGACTGCGGCTACGCGGCCGGGCGGTGGTTCGGCAAGTGCCCTCAGTGCGGCGAATTCGGCACGCTCCAGGAGGAAGGACCGGCCGCCGCCCCTGGCAAGGCCGCAAAGCCGACGCTGCGGCTGATCGACGTCAAGGCGGAGGAAGCCGAGCGGATCCCGACCGGCGTGGCGGAGCTCGACCGCGTGCTCGGCGGCGGGCTCGTCCCCGCGTCGCTCGTCCTCGTCGGCGGCGAGCCAGGGGTCGGCAAGTCCACCCTGCTGCTGAGCGCCCTCGCGGCGATCTCGAAGGAACGGCGCGCCGTGCTCGTCACCGGCGAGGAGTCGGTCGCTCAGGTCAAGCTGCGCGCCGCTCGGCTCGGCGGGGCCGATCAGGTCGAGATCCTCGCCGAGACCGAGCTCGACACCGTCTGCGCCACCCTGGAGCAGGAGCGGCCCGATGTCTGCGTGATCGACTCGGTGCAGACGCTCTACTCGTCGGAGCTCGGCTCGGCGCCGGGCTCGGTCGCCCAGGTGCGAGAGTCCGCGTCGCGCTTGCTGCGCGTGGCGAAGGAAGCCGGGGTCGCGACGATCCTCGTCGGGCACGTCACCAAGGACGGCGCCGTCGCCGGGCCGCGCGTGCTCGAGCACCTCGTCGACTGCGTGCTCCAGTTCGAGGGCGACCGCTACCACGAGCATCGCATCCTGCGCGCCTCCAAGAATCGCTTCGGCTCCACGAACGAGCTCGCCGTGTTCGAGATGACCGGCACCGGCCTCGTCGGCGTGCCCGAGCCCTCGGAGCTCTTCGGCCGCACGGTCGAAGGCGAGATCGGGGCGGCTGTCGGCTGCGTGCTCGAAGGGTCGCGGCCGCTGCTGCTCGAGATCCAGGCGCTCGTCGCGCCGACCGACCTGGCGATGCCTCGACGGGTCGGCACCGGTGTCGATCCCAAGCGGCTGGCGATGATCGTCGCGGTGCTCTCGCGCCACGCGCGCGTCGCGCTCGGCCAGGCCGACGTCTTCGTCAACGTCGCCGGCGGAGTGCGCATCGACGAGCCCGGCGCGGACCTGGCGATCGCGCTGGCGATCGTCTCCGCGGCCAAGGGCGCCCCGGTCAAGCCGAGCACCGCGGCCTTCGGCGAGGTCGGCCTCACCGGCCGGCTCAGGCCCGCCACGCAGTCCGAGCGGCGCCTCGAGGAATGCGCGAAGCTCGGGCTCACCGCCGCTGTCGCTCCCGCCGGCACCCCCGCTCGTGGCAAACTGCGCGTGCTCGAAGCCGAGACGCTGAAGCAGGCTGCGAAGGCGGGGATCGATGCAGAGCGAGCCGAGCCAGGATAGGACCGACCCGAGGATCCCGCCGCCGCTCGGGATCGTTCGCAAGCCCACACAGCACGACCCGCGCCTCGACCCGAAGATCCTCGCCGCCGTCGGCCGGATCGCGCCGGGCACGGAGCTGCGCTCCTCGATCGACGACGTGATCCGCTCGCGCGAGGGCGCGCTGATCGTGATCGGCGAGCCGGGTGAGCTCGCGTTCCTCTTCTCGGGCGGGATCAAGCTGGAGGTGCCGTTCACGCCCCAGCTGCTGTACGAGCTGGCAAAGATGGACGGCGCGATCATCGTCAACGCGCCGGTGACGAAGCTCGCCTACGCCAACGTTCAGCTGATGCCGGACCCGACGATCCCGTCGAACGAGACCGGCACGCGCCACCGCACGGCCGAGCGCGTCGCAAAGCAGACCGAGGCGCTCGTGATCTCGATCTCGCAGCAGCGCGAGACAGTGACCGTCTTCGTCGGCCACAGCCGCTACCAGCTCGAGCCGATCGCGGACGTGCTCGCCAAGACGAACCAGGCGCTCTCGACCCTCGAGACCTACCGCGCGCGGCTCGAGCAGGTGCTCACCCGGTTGACCGCGCTCGAGTTCCAGAACGCGGTCAAGCTCGACGACGTGCTGGTCACGCTGCAGCGTGCGGAGCTGACGACTCGCATGGCCGAGGAGATCGAGCGCGCCTGCGTCGAGCTCGGCGAGGAGGGCCGCTTGATTCGCATGCAGCTCGACGAGCTCGTGGCCGACGTGCCCGACGAAAAGGCGTCGCTGGTCTACGACTATCACGCCGAAGGGGGCGCCGAGCGCACCCAGGAGGGCCTCGAGGCGCTGGCCGGGCTGCCCTACAACCAGCTGCTCGAGTTCGAGCTGCTCGCCGTGCTCGGCTACCCGGCGACGACGGTCCCGCTCGACCACTCCGTCTCGCCACGCGGCTACCGCGTCCTCTCGCACATTCCGCGCGTGCCAGAAGGGGTCGTCAAGCGGGTCGTGGCCACCCTCGAGGGGCTCGACGGGATCGTTCGTGCCTCTCAGCGCGAGCTCGAGGCGGTGGAGGGCGTCGGCACCGTCCGGGCCCGCGAGATCAGGGAAGGCCTGAGGCGCCTTCAGGAGCACAATCTGGTCGACAGGTACCTTCAGATCTAGCGCTGAGCAGGGATTTTTCCCGAAAAGTGGGTCTTTTCCAGCGATTTTTGCTAGACTTAGATCGTTAGCCGGCGGAAGAACGACCCGCCGGCTTCGTTGCGGATAGCCACTACAAACGGGGAGGCACGGCGTTGTACAAGGTCGGTGACAAGGTGGTGTACCCACACCACGGGGCAGGCACGGTCGTGAAAAAGGAGTCGCGCGAGGTGCTGGGAGAGAAGCGCGAGTACCTGACGATCAAGATCCTGCACAACGATATGACGGTGAACGTCCCAGCCGACAATGCCGACCGTGTCGGCCTGAGGAAGGTCATCGACGAGCAGATGGTCTCGAAGGTGCTGAAAGCGCTGACGGGCAGCGGCACGGTGATGCCGAAGAACTGGAACCGGCGCTTCAAGCACAACCGCGACAAGATGAAGACCGGCGACATCTTCGAGCTCGCCGAGGTCGTGCGGAACCTCTCGCTCCGTGACCACGAGAAGGGGCTCTCGACCGGCGAGAAGCAGATGTTCGTGAAGGCGAAGAAGATTCTCGCCAGCGAGCTCATGTACGCGAAGGACATGGACGAGGAAGAGGCCGCGGAATGGCTCGACGGCGTCCTCGCCCGCGGCGGCAAGAAGAAGAAGACCACCGCCAAGGTCCCCGCGACCGCGTAGTCATTCGTGTCGGTCTGGGCCGTCCTCGCTGCGGCAGGTCGCGGCGAGCGGCTCGGCTCCGACCGGCCGAAGGCGTTCGCGCGCCTCGGCGGCAGGCCCCTGCTCGCGGAGAGCCTCGAACGGCTCGAGAGCTCGGAATGGATCGACGCGATCGTGATCGCGGCCCCTCCTGACTGGGAGGAGCCGTCGATCCTGGTCGCGGAGGAGATCGCGGCGACGAAGGTGAGCTCGGCGGTCACCGGCGGGGCCTCGCGCTCGGAGTCTGTCCGCCTCGCGCTTGCGGACGTGCCGGAGGATGCCGCGGTCGTGCTCGTCCACGACGCCGCGCGTCCGCTCCTTCCGGAGGAGGTGATCGAGCGCGTGCTCGCCCCGCTCTCCGAGGGCTGGGACGGGGTCGTCCCGGCACTCCCACTCGCGGATACGGTCAAGCGCGTGGAGAGCGACCGTGTAGTGGAGACGCTGGCGCGCGACGACCTCGTCGCGGTGCAGACGCCGCAGGCATTTCTCGCAGACGTTCTCCGTCGAGCCGTCGCAGGCGACGTGTCCGAGGCGACGGACTGCGCGTCGCTGGTCGAGGCGAGCGGAGGCCGCGTGAAGTGGGTCGAAGGCGACCCGAGGCTGTTGAAGGTCACCGACGCCGACGACCTCGTGCTCGTCGAGAGCTGGCTGGGCCAGTGATCGTGGACTACCACATGCATCTGCGCGGGCCCGACGGGCCTCCTAGCGGGGGCTACTCGGCCGACCGCGCGGAGGAGTACGTCGAGCAGGCGCGGGTCGTCGGCGTCGACGAGATCGGCTTCAGCGACCACGTCTACTACTTCCAACAGGCGGCGGGGCTCTGGGAGATCCCGTGGATGCGCAAGCGTGCGAACGACGACCTTGACGACTATGCCGGCGCCGTCGAGGAAGCGAAGAGCCGCGGGCTGCCGGTCAGGCTCGGGCTCGAGGTCGACTACTTCCCCGGCCTCGAGGAGGATCTCGAGCAGCTGCTCGACGCGTACGCCTGGGACTACCTGCTCGGCTCCGTGCACTTCGTCGACGGCATCGCGGTCGACCAGCGGCCGGGTCTCGCTCGCGAGCTCGAGGTCGGCGACGCCTGGGGCCGGTACTTCGAGTGGCTGCGCGGCGCGGCACGGAGCGGCCTCTTCGACGTCCTCTCGCACCCCGACCTCGTCAAGATCTTCGGCGTGCGGCCGAGCGACGAGGAGACGCGCGACCTGCACGTCGAAGCCGCCAACGCGATCGCGGAGGCGGGCGTCTGCGTGGAGGTCTCCGCGGCGGGGCTGCACAAGCCGGTCGGGGAGCTCTATCCGGATCGGGAGCTGCTCGCGCTCTGTCACGAGCGCGGAGTGCCGATCACGCTCGCCTCGGACGCCCACGAGCCCGCACACGTAGGCCGAGACGTCGATCGCGCCGCCGAGCTCGCGGCGGAGGTCGGCTACGAGACCGTCACGGTCTTCGACGCGCGCACGTCCTGGCAGGAGCCGCTCGGATGAGGATCGGTCTCGGCGTCGACGCGCACGCGCTCGTCGAGGGCGTGCCGCTCGTGCTCGGCGGTGTCGAGCTCGAGTCCGAACGCGGGCTCGCCGGTCATTCCGACGGCGACGTGATCGCCCACGCGCTGACCGACGCGATCCTCGGCGCGGCGGGGGTGGGCGACATCGGTTCCCTCTTTCCGTCGGAGTCCGCCGAGTGGGAAGGCGCCGACTCGCTCGACCTGCTCGCGCGCGCCTACGCGCAGGTGCGCGAAGCCGGCTTTGAGCTTGCGAATGCCGATTGCGTGTTCGTCGGCGAGGAGCCGCGCATCGCGCCGGTTCGTGGGGCCATGCAAGCACGGCTGGCCGAGGCGCTGGGCGTCGAGGCCGGGCTCGTGACGGTTCGGGCGACGACGACCGACCGGCTCGGCTTCACAGGCCGCGGCGAAGGTCTGGCCGCGATCGCGGTCGCACTGCTCAGCCCGGCAAGCTGACGCAGTCGTCCTCGACGAGGACGAGGTCGTCGCGTTCGAGCGCGCGAACGGCCTCGGCGTCGAGCACGGCAAGTGGCCGCGGCTGCTCGGCCACGAGCCGCAACGTCTGCGCGCGCCGTTGGCGGAACGAGCCTTCGAACGGGCCCTGCCTGCGAAGCGGCTCGAAGCGCTGCCCGCGTGAGGGACAGGCAGAAGCAAGCGGGCACTCCTCGCAGCGCGGGATGCGGGCGATGCAGACCGTCGCGCCGAGGTCCATCAGCGCCTGGGCACACGTGTGGTCGAAGCGCTCGCCGGTGCGCTCCTGCACCCGGCGCACGTTGACGTCGACCGGCAGCACCGATCGGCCAAAGGCGAAGCAGGCGACCGCGTCGGCGGTGTAGGGGCCGACACCGGGCAGCCCCGTCAGGTCGTCGGGCCAGCCGTGCTCGGCGACGTGCCGTGCGGCCCGCTGCAGGCTGAGCGCCCGGCGGTTGTACCCGAGGCCCTGCCACTCGCGGATCACGTCGCCGGTCGGGGCGGCCGCCAACGCCTCCGCGGTGGGCCAGCGCTCGAGCCAGGCGAGCCAGCGCGGCACCACGCGCGACGCCTGCGTCTGCTGCAGCATCACCTCGGAGACGAGGATCGCGTAGGGGTCCCGAGTGTCGCGCCAGGGCAGCTCGCGGCCGTTGTTCGCGTACCAGTCCAGCAGCAACCGCCTCACGCGCGAGACCCTAGACTCCGTCCCGGCCGTGTGCTTCGAGCTCGATTCCCTCCCGCCGGTCCCGGTCATCTCCGGGGCCGCGGTCTCGCACGACGACCTCGTGCTCGAGGCGCGCGACGGCAACCGCTTCGCGGCGTTCCTGGCGACTCCTGACGAGACGTCCGCGACCGGCGTCGTGATCCTCCCAGACGTCCGCGGGCTCTACCGCTTCTACGAGGAGCTGGCGCTGCGCTTCGCCGAGCGCGGCCACACGGCGCTCGCGCTCGACTACTTCGGCCGCACGGCCGGCGTCGAGAAGCGTGGCGAGGAGTTCGAGTACATGACACACGTCGAGGCGACGACCCCGGAGGGAATCCAGGCCGACGTGGCCGCTGCGGTCGAGCACCTCCGCTCGCTCGGCGTGCGTTCGATCTTCGCGGTCGGCTTCTGCATGGGCGGGCGGCAGTCCTGGCTCGCTGCCGCCGGAGGGCACGGGCTCGCGGGCGCGGTCGGCTTCTACGGCCGGCCGGGCGAGCGAGACGGCGCACCGGGGCCGCAACAGTTGGCCTCGCAGATGGACGCGCCGGTGCTCGCGCTCCAGGCCGGCGACGACCAGAACATCACGGCCAGCGACAACGAGGCGTTCGAGCAGGCGCTCACCGACGCTGGTGTGGAGCACGAGCTCGTCGTCTACGAGGGCGCGCCGCACAGCTTCTTCGACCGCAAGCAGGAGCAGTTCGCCGGCGCCTCCGAGGACGCGTGGTCGCGCACGCTCGAGTTCATCGAGCGGAACGCGAGTTGATCAGGGCGGCGCGGCCGGACGAGGCCGAGGCCCTCGCCGGGATCCAGCGCGAGGCCTCGCTCGCCGCCTTCGCGCACATCTTCCCGCCGGAGCTCTATCCGTACCCGTTCGACGACGTGCACCAACGCTGGCGCGAGGCGCTCGGCGACGGAAGTCTGAAGGTGCTCGTAGCCGAGGAGGACGGAGCTGCAGTCGGCGTGGCGGGTTGTCGCGCCGAGTGGCTCGACGGCCTCTACGTTCTGCCGGAGTGGTGGAGCAGGGGCGTGGGACGTGAGCTCCACGACGAGGTCCTGAAGCGTCTGCGCGCGGACGGCTCAGCGCGGTGTCACCTCTGGGTGCTCGAGCACAACGACCGTGCGCGTCGGTTCTACGAGCGCCTCGGCTGGCACGAGAACGGCGACTCGCGCGTCGTCCCGTTCCCGCCGAACCCGATCGACCTCGGCTATTCGATCGAGCTCTAGACGCCGTAGGGGTTGGGTAGGGCTGTCCAGAGCACGACTGCTTCCTCCCTCTCGGACGGGTTGCGCCACGTGTGCGGGTCGCGCGGCGAGTACGTGAGCGTGTCGCCTTCTTCGAGCGAGTGCGTCTCGCCTGCCACGCGCAGTTCGAGCGAGCCGCTCAGCACGTAGACGTGCTCGACGTCGGCCGGGAGCGTGTAGGGCTCCTCGCCTGCGCTGCCGCCCGGGGGAATGTGCGACTCGGTTACATGGAAGCGTCGCTCGTCGCGTGAGCTCAGCAGCAGGTGCTCTGCGTTGCCCATCGCGAGCGAGCGCCGCGCCTGCTCCTCGCGCCGGATCAGCTTGCCCGCGGGGACGTCGTCGACCAGGTTGCCCACGCGTATGCCGAGCACGGCGCAGATCCGGTAGAGCGACGACAGGGAGGCGGAGGTCAGGTCGCGTTCGAGCTGGCTGATGAAGCCGGCCGTCAGTCCCGCTTGTTCGGCCACCTCGCTGATCGTCAGGCCACGCTCGAGCCGCTGCGCTCGCAGACGAGCGCCGATCCGGATCTCGCCGGTCTGCGTCGAGCTCATTTCGATGTAAGTCTAGCCAAATGGATTTTAGTCCTGCTAAAGTGCGCGGCATGCGCAGCGGTGTTCTCGTGATTCTGGCAGCGGCACTTGTCGTCGCCGGGGGCGCGGCGCAACGGGCCACGCCTGCCTCGACCAGCGCGGCCGACGACGTGCGGCTGCTGATGCAGCAGATCCGCGTCGTCCACCCGAACCCGTTCCACGCCACCCCGGAGGCGCAGTTCCAGGCGGCCGCGGACAATCTCGCCGCGCGTGCGCCGAGCCTGTCGCCGGACCAGCTCCTGGTCGAGCTGATGCGGTTCGTGAACCTCCTCGGCGAGCGCGAGGGTCACTCGGGGATCTTCACGCTCGACTCCGCGCACCGCCGCGTGTTCCATGTGTTCCCGCTCTACCTCTACAAGTTCAGCGACGGCTTGTTCATCATCTCGGCGCCGCAGCAGCGGAGCCTGGTCGGCTCCAAGGTGCTGGCGATCGACGGGATCCCGGCCGGCGAGCTCGAGCAGAAGGTCCGTCCGCTCGTGCCGCGCGACAACGAGGCGACGCGCACCGACCGCTTCATGAGCTTCATGCTCACCGCCGAGGTGCTGCACGGGCTCGGGCTGCGCAACGGCACGGGCCCGGCGCGCTTCACGCTCCAGAAGCCGGGCGCAGCCGCTCAGGACGTCACCATTGCCCCGGTCACGGCGGGCGCCTACCTGCGCCTGATGAAGCCTGAGTTCCCGTCGTTCGTCTACGCGCTGCCGCGCCGTCCCAAGCCGCTGTACCTCCGTCGCCGCGCGGAGGCCCACTACGTCACGACCCTCGATCACGGGCGCGTCGTGTACGTCGGCTACAACCTCACGCTCGGCTCGACCGGCCCGCTCGCCCGCCGCGTGTCCCGCCTCGCCGCGAAGCGCAAGACCCGCCGCGTGATCGTCGACGTGCGACTGAACCCCGGCGGCGACAACCACACCTACGCGCCGCTGCTGAAGGCGTTGCGCGCGAAATCGGTGAACCGGCCGGGCCGGCTCGTCGTGCTGATCGGCCGCGCCACCTTCTCGGCCGCGCAGAACTTCATCACCGAGCTCGAGCGCCGGACGCGGGTCACCTTCGTCGGCGAGACCTCGGGCGGCAGCCCCAACCTGTACGGCGACGTTCAGCACGTCGAGCTCCCCACGGCCGGGCTGAACGTCGACGTGGCGGCGATCTACTGGCAGAAGAGCTTCGCCGCCGACCTGCGCACCGCGATCGAGCCGAAGGTCTCGGTACCGCTGAGCTCGAGCGCATTCTTCCGCGGCAAGGACCCGGCCCTCGCGGCCGCGTTGGCCTACCGGAGGGGATAGCTCGATAGATTCCGCGCCATGCCGCGCGTGCGCTTCGCTCCGAGCCCGACCGGGTCGCTGCACGTCGGCAACGCCCTCAGCGCCGTCGCCAACCGTGCGCTCGGCGAGTGGCTGCTGCTGCGGATCGACGACACCGACCCGGCCCGCAACGTCCCCGGCGGCGAGGTCGAGCTGCTGCGCGATCTCGAGTGGCTCGGGCTCCAGTGGGAGGAGGGCCCGGTGCGCCAGAGCGAGCGGCGCGAGCGGCACCTCGAGGCCGGCTCGCAGCTCGGCGAGCGCTTCGACGGCGTCACGCTGGTCCGCGAGGACGGCTCGCCGACCTATCACCTCGCGAGCGTCGTGGACGATGTGGACTTCGGGATCACGCACGTCGTGCGGGGAAACGACCACCGCCCGAACGAGGCGCTGCACCGGCGGCTCTTCGAAGCTCTCGGCGCCCAGCCGCCCGAGTTCGTCCACCACGGCCTGATCCTCGGCGAGGACGGCAAGAAGCTCTCCAAGCGCGCCGAGGGCGCAACGGTCGCCTCGCTCCGCGCGGCGGGAATTCCGGCCGAGGCGGTACGCCGGTATCTCGAGGAGCTCGGCGTCCCGAAGCACGACGTCCACTACGACCTGCCGCGGATCCGGCGGCTGGCGACCGATGCGATCGGTGCCATGAGCGACGAGGAGCTGGCCGGCCGGGTGGGCGCGCCGGTCGAGCTCGCGCCCGCGCTGCGAGGCGCGCGCGACCTGAACGAGGCGGGCGACTATGCGGCTTCGATCCTGAGCCCCGAACAGGCGCAGGTCGATGCGCCCGAGACGCTCGAGCGTTTCCGCGAGCTCGTCGAGCGCTCGAACGGGAGCGCCGACCCGAAGGCGCTGCTCAGGGAGCTGAAAGCCGTCGGCGGCGACCTGCGCGCTCTCCGCCTGGCCCTGACCGGCCGCGAACGAGGCCCCGAGCTCTGGACCGTGATCGCCGCGCTGCCCACGGACGAGCTCCTGCGCCGGACCGAACAATGAGACGATCGGCCCGGCCAATCGATCGAAAGGGAGGAGCCGATGATCAAGGAATTCAAGGAGTTCCTGCTCCGGGGCAACCTCGTGGACATGGCGGTCGGGATCGTGATCGGTCTCGCCTTCGCCGCAGTCATCACCGCGCTGGTGACCGACCTGATCACGCCGCTGATCGCGGCGATCGGCGGGAAGTCGGACTTCTCGAACCTCAGCTTCACGATCAACAAGAGCCACTTCCTCTACGGCGCGTTCATCAACGCGTTGATCTCGTTCGTCGTGATCGCCGCCGCGGTGTTCTTCCTCGTGGTCAAGCCGGTCAACGCGCTGATGGCACGCAGGAAGACCGAGACGCCGGTAGACGAGCTCACCCGCCAGTGCCCGGAGTGCCTGAGCGACATCCCGGCCTCCGCGCGGAGATGCGCGTTCTGCACGTCAGAGGTCGGCCCGGCACCCGCAACGGCGTAGGTCAGGGAGGCCGCCGTGCGGCTCTATGACACCGCAACCCGGGGGCTGCGGGAGCTCCCGCCTGCCCCGGGACCGGTGCGGATGTACTTTTGCGGGCCGACCGTCTACCAGCGGATCCACATCGGGAACGCGCGCCCGTTCGTGCTCTCGCTGTGGCTGAAGCGCTGGCTCGAGCGCCGCGGCTACGACGTCACGCTCGTCGAGAACATCACCGACATCAACGACAAGATCTACGCGGCCGCCCCCGGGGCGAGCGCGAAGCTCGCGGCGGAGGCGAGCGACTGGTACGTCGAGGACACCGGCGACCTGGGGCTCGGCCGCCCCGACCACGAGCCGAAGGCGACCGAGACGATCCCACCGATCGTCGCGATGGTCGGCGAGCTGGTCGAGACCGGCCACGCCTATCCGGCCGGCGGCGACGTCTACTTCCGCGTCTCGAACTTCCCCGACTACGGGAAGCTCTCGGGCCGCCACGGCGACGACGAGGCGACGCGTAACCCGTCCGAGGAGGACGAGCCCTCCGAGCTGAAGGAGGACCCGCGCGACTTCGCCCTCTGGAAGGCGCACAAGGAGGGCGAGGACACGTCGTGGGACTCGCCCTGGGGCCGCGGCCGGCCGGGCTGGCACATCGAGTGCTCAGCGATGGCCGAGGCGCACCTCGGGCCCGTGTTCGAGATCCACGGCGGCGGACTCGACCTCGTCTTCCCGCACCACGAGAACGAGGTCGCGCAGTCGCGCGCGCTCGGCCACGAGTTCGCCCAGCTCTGGATGCACAACGGGATGCTGCGGCTGGCCGGCGAGAAGATGTCGAAGTCGCTCGGCAACATCGTCGCGCTGCGCGAGGCGCTCGACGAGTGGGGCCGCGAGACGGTGCTCGTCTATTTCCTCGGCGGCCACTGGCGCAAGCCGATCGACTACTCCGACGAGGTGCTCGGACAGGCGCGGGCGCAGGCCGAGAGCTTCCGCAACGTCTTCCGGGGCAAGTCGGAGGCGGTCGGCGACTGGGAGACCCTTGCCGCGGCGCTCGACGACGACTTCAACACGCCCGAGGCGCTCGCCGCGATGCACGGCTGGCGCGATCACGAGCTGCTGCGGCGGGGGCTCGAGGTGTTCGGGCTCGAGTCGCTGGCGAAGGCAGAGAAGCCGCCCGCGGAAATCGAGCTGCTCGCTCAGGCCCGCGCCGAGGCGCGCGCCCAGAAGGACTTCGGCGAGAGCGACCGCCTCCGCGACGAGATCGAGGCCGCCGGCTGGGTCGTCCGCGACGTGGACGCCGATCCGGGCTTCCAGCTCGTCCCGAAGCGGTGACCTCCGAGCTCCTCTACGGGCGGCGGCCGGTGCGCGAGGCCGTGCGCGGGGCGCGCGAGGTGCTCGAGCTCTGGACGACCGAGCGGGCGCTGAAGGCCGAGCCCTGGCTGAACGAGGCCGGTGCGCGCGTGCGGGTCAAGCCCGAGCGGGAGCTGACCGCCGCGGCCGGCACCCAGGATCACCAGGGCGTGCTGGCTCGAGTCGAGCCGTTCCGCTACGCCGACGCGCACGAGCTCGCAGCTGGCGAGGCGTCGCTCCTGGCCGTGCTCGACTCGGTCACCGACCCGCGCAATCTCGGTGCAGTTATTCGCAGCGCGGAGGGAGCGGGCGCGAACGGCATCGTCCTCCCGGCCCACAACTCGGCCCGCGTGACGCCTGCAGTCGCGCGAGCCTCCGCAGGAGCGGTCGAGCACCTTCCCGTCGCGGTGGTCAAGAACCTCGCCCGGTACCTCGGCGAGATCAAGAGCCCGCAGCTCTGGATCTGGGCTGCCGCAGGCGACGCGGAAACGTCGATGTGGAAGGCCGATCTCTCCGGAGGCGCCGTCTTCGTGCTCGGCGCCGAAGGAAAGGGTGTGCGCCCGCTCGTGCGCCGCACCTGCGACGACGCGGTCTCGATCCCGCTCTACGGCAAGGTCGAGTCCCTGAACGTGAGCGTGGCGGCGGCAATCCTGCTCTACGAGGCGAGGCGGCAGCGCGGTGGCTGAGCCGACGCTCTACCTCTTCGACGGCTACAACCTGCTGCATGCGGGGCCGTTCGAGGACCCGCGCGAGCTCGTGGACCGCTTGGCCAGCTTCGTCGCGTTGCACGGGGCGCGCGGGGTGATCGTCTTCGACGGCGTGGGGGAGGAGCGGACGCACGGGCCCTTGGAGGTCCGGTACGCCGACCACGCCGACGCGTTGCTGGAACGGCTCGCGGCCGAGCACCGCGGCCAGGAGACGGTCTGCCTCGTCTCCTCGGACTCGGCCGTCCGGGGCACATCGGGTCAGGAGGTACAGAAGCGCAGCTCGCGAACCTTTCTCCTGGACCTCGACGAGCCACGGCACGAGGACCCGGGACGATCGCAGCTTCGGGATCGCGTGGACGAAGAGACGCGAAGACGCCTAGAGAAGCTGCGCAGAGGCCAAGGGTCCGGTTAAGCAAGACAACCAGCAAGGTCTTGTAAACGTGCTGGGACCTTGCTATCTTGATCCTCAACCTCAGGGTGAGGCTTGCGCAGCTCACCGTCCTCGAGCGAGGGGGAGCCGTGCCCGCTCGTACCGCGCAGACCGTTCACTCACCCCAGAAGCTCCAGCGGGAGCTCGCCGATCTCCAGCTCGTGATGCGCGCCCGCAACGGCGATCAGAAGGCGCTGGACGAGCTGATCCGTCGCTATCAGGGTTTTGTCCGCCTCAAGGCGAGCTCGTACTTCCTAGCCGGCGGCGATGCCGAGGACCTGATCCAGGAAGGCTTGATCGGGCTCTACAAGGCGGTGCGCGACTTCAGCCCGGAGCTCTCGTCGTTCCGCAGCTTCGCCGAGCTCTGCGTCACCCGGCAGATCATCACAGCGATCAAGACGGCGACCCGCTTCAAGCACGCGCCCCTGAACACATACGTCTCGTTCAGCCACACTCCGGCCGGCCAGGAGTCGGACGGCGACTGCACCCTTGGAGACGCGCTGCCCGGGCCGTCCGTCGACGACCCATCGGTCTGCGTGATCTCGACCGAGGAGCTGCAGAGCCTCGTCTTCACGCTCGGAACCGGCCTCTCGAAGCTCGAGGCCGACGCGCTCAAGCTGTACCTCGAGGGCGAGTCGTACGAGGAGATGGCCGAGCGCCTCGGCTGCGACACGAAGACGATCGACAACGCCCTGCAGCGCGTCAAGCGCAAGGTGCTCTCGCACCAGCAGGAGCGGCAAGTCCTGCAGTAGCCCGCGCTACGCTCACGGCAGCGCCGGAGTAGCTCAGCTGGTCAGAGCAACCGCCTTGTAAGCGGTAGGTCGTGGGTTCGAATCCCGCCTCCGGCTCTCGCAATCCGGCCCGTCTCTCCCTCCGTAGCCCTGAGGGGAATGAAACACGCGACGAAGGGAGCGTGGAATGGGAGAGCACCGCCGTAGCCGCCGGACGAGGCTTCTGCTGATACCGGCGCTCGTGATTGCAGCGCTCGTGGTGGCCTCGCCACTCGGTGCTGCTAAGCAGACGACGTACACGGTGACGCCGCTGGTCTCGGATCAGCCGGGCGTCGCACCCGTCACCGACCCCGATCTCGTCAACGCCTGGGGCCTCGTCTCCGGGCCGACGACGCCGTGGTGGGTGGCGGACAACGGCACGAACAAATCGACGCTCTATCGCGGCTCGGACGGGCAGAAGCAGGGCCTCATCGTCGCCGTGGCGGGTGGCCCAACCGGGACCGTCTTCAACGGCACGGCCGGGTTCTTGCTGCCGACGGGCGGCAAGGCGCTGTTCCTCTTCGACAGCGAGGACGGCAAGGTGCGCGCGTGGAACGGAGCGCAGGGCACCACGGCGATCGTGGTCGCCGACCGGTCGAACGTCGACGCGATCTACAAGGGCCTGGCGCTCAGCGACACGGCCTCCGGCCCCAGGCTCTACGCGGCCGACTTCCACAACCAGCGGATCGACGTGTTCGACAGCACGTTCACGCTGGTGCCAAACAGCGGCTTCGTCGACCCGGCGCTGCCGAAGCGCTTCTCGCCGTTCAACGTCCAGGTGATCGGCAACAGGGTCTTCGTCGCCTACGCGAAGCTGGATGCAGAGGGCGAGGACGAGCTTGCCGGCCAGGGCCGCGGGTTCGTCGACGTCTATGACCTCGCCGGCAACCTCCTGGGCGGGATCAACGGGCACGGCCAGCTGAACGCGCCGTGGGGGCTCGCGATGGCGTCGGCAAGCTTCGGCACGTTCGCCGGCGACCTGCTGGTCGGCAACTTCGGCGACGGCCGGATCAACGCCTACCGCGAGGTCTCGCCGGGGCAGTTCGTCCACGACGGCAAGCTGCGCGGTGACGACAACCGCCCGCTCGAGATCGACGGGCTCTGGGCCCTTCAGGTCGCCCAGGGCGGGAACAACGGGACACCCGGCACGCTCTACTTCACCGCCGGGCCCGACGAAGAGACGCACGGGCTGTTCGGGACGATCACGCCCGGCTAGAGACGGCTAGGGGCGGCGCTCTTGCGGCGGCGCCGCCCCTGCCACTCGTTCGATCTGGTCCGCGGCGCGCTCGGTTCCAGGCCGCCGTTGCAAGCGCGCCGAGGCCTTGCGTAGGCGCGGGTCGGGGGCGGCCAGCAGCCGCTCGATGGCCTCGTGCAGCTCGCGGTCCTCGAACTCGTAGCTCGGCAGCCGCACGCCGAAGCCGCGCTCCTCGACTCGCTGGGCGTTGTCGGGCTGATCCCAGAAGAGCGGCAAGACGACCATCGGCTTGCCGAAGTGGACCGCCTCGGTGACGGTGTTGTTGCCGCCGTGAGTGACCACGAGGTCGACCTCGGGCAGGATTGCCGGCTGCGGCAGGAACTCCGCGCCCGTCATGTTCGGCGCCAGCTCGATCAGCTCGTGCTGCGGGCCTTTGCTGACGACGTAGCGGTGCGGCGTCTCGGCGAGCGCGGCGACGAGGCGGTTCATCAGCGCCACGTCGGCCGAGCCGAGGCTGCCAAGGCTCACGTAGACGAGCGCACCTTCGCCCGGCGGAGGCTCGAACGGCTCGTCCACGGACCGCACGCAGGAGTCGAGCCGCTGCCAGGTAGGCCCGAGCGGGCGTGAGCGCTCGTAGTCGAGCTCCTCCGGATAGAGGTAGAGGTTCAGGAAGGGAGACTCGTGGTCGAACTCGAGGCCGGGCAGCGGCGTCGCGCCGCGCTCCTCGCAGAACGCCGAGAATTGGGCCTGCAGCGGCTCGTGCAGCTCGCGATACCGGCGGCGGAACTCGTCCCAGCCGGAACGGTCGCGGGTCGGGTAGCCCGAGAACGTCGGCGGCAGGGCCGGATCCTTCAGCTCGAGCGGGTTGCAAGAGACGATCCGCACCCAGGGCCGGCCGAACGCGAGCACCGCGGGGAAGCCGACGACGTTGTCCTGCACGATCACGTCGGGCTCGAGCTCCCCGAAGATCTCCCGCAGACGGTCGTCCACGTAGCGCGCGCCGTCGACGAGCTCCTGCCAGACCGGGAGGATGAACGTCTCGAGCTGGTCGATCGTCGGCTTGCGGAATTCGGGCGCTGTGTCGCGGACGAAGTCCTTCCAGAACTGGCCCGGCGCCTCCTCGACCTCGGCCGGCGGCTTCAGCCTCATCAGCGCCTCCTCGAAGCCCTGCGCCTCGAGCGTGCCGGTGAACGACTCCTCGACGACGAACGTCACGTCGGCGCCGCGCTCCAGCAAGACGCGGCCGATTCCGACGCAGTTGTTCGTCGGGCCGAAGGCGCCTTCGGGGAAGAAGACGACTTTCACGAAAGCGCTTGCTCGAGGTCGGCCCAGAGTTGGTCCGGGTCCTCGAGCCCGACGCTCAGCCGCAGCAGCCCGGGTGGCACGCGGTCACCCTCCCAGCGAGTGCGGCTCTCGAGCACCGACTCGACGCCGCCGAGGCTCGTAGCGTTCTTGATCCGTCGCAGCGAGGTCTCGACGCGGCGCGCCGCCTCCGCGTCGGCGACGTCGAACGAGAGGAGCCCGCCGAAGTCGGGATAGCGCACGACCTCGACCGCCTCGTGGGCGCGCAGACGCGCGGCGATCTGGGTCGCGCCGGCGGTGTGCCGCTCCATGCGCACGCGCAGCGTCTTCAGCGAACGCGAGAGCAGCCAGCAGGGATCGGGCGCCGCGACGATCCCGGTGCGCCCGCGGAAGTCGCGCACCCGCTCCGCGTCCTCGGCCGAGCGGCACGCGACGGCGCCGAGCAGGACGTCGTCGTGGCCGCCGAGGAACTTCGTCGCGCTGTGGAGCGCGAAGTCGGCGCCGCGCTCGAGCGGGCGCAGGTAGACGGGGGTCGCCGCGGTCGAGTCGACTACCACCCGAGCCGGGTGCGCGGCGGCCGCCTCGAAGTCGGGCATGGTCAGGAACGGGTTCGAGGGCGCCTCGAGCCAGACGAGGTCGGCGCCGTCGGGCGGCGCGCCGCTCTGATCGAACTCGACGACCTTCAAGCCCCAGCGCTCAAGAGCGGCGAACAGGACGCCGGTGCCGTAGTAGCCGCCCTCGGCCAGCGCGATCGTCTGCCCGGGCTCCAGGAGCGCGAGCACCAGTGAAGTGGTCGCGCCGGCCCCGGAGGGAAAGAGGAGCGCCTCGCCGCCCTCGAGCTCCGCGAGCGCCTTCTCAGCGGCGAGGCCGTTCGGATGCGCGTAGCGCTGGTAGTACAGCTCGCCCGGCTCGCCGTCGCGATAGGGCCAGATTGTCGCGCGGTCGAGCGGCTCCACGGGCATCAACTCTAGTGCGGCCGCGGTTCCGATTTGACGCCGACAGGGGCTTCTCCTAATCTCTACTAACTCCGTGGACAAACTAGGAAGATAAGGAGCAAGAATGAAAGCTATTTGCATTGCTTTGATCGGGGTCGCGCTCCTCGCCGGGTCAGCAGCCGGAGCCTCCAAGGGTGGGTCGGTCGACCTCATCGCCTACTCCACCCCGAAGGACGCGTACGGCAAGATCATTGGCGCCTTCCAGAAGACGAAGGCAGGCGGCGGCACGAGCCTCAACCAGTCGTACGGCGCCTCGGGCGACCAGGCGCGCGCGGTCGCGGCGGGACAGCCCGCCGACCTCGTCGCGCTGTCGCTCGCCCCCGACGTGAACATGCTCGTCGGCAAGGGGCTCGTCCCGAAGAACTGGGCGGCGAACGCCCACCGCGGGATCGTCTCCGACTCGGTGGTCGTCTTCGTCGTTCGCAACGGGAACCCGAAGAACATCAGAGGCTGGGGCGATCTCGTCAAGCCCGGCATCCAGGTGATCACGCCGAACCCGTTCACCTCGGGCGGCGCGCGCTGGAACGTGATGGCCGCCTACGGCGCGATGCGCCGCGCGGGCAAGAGCGACAAGCAGGCGATCGCGTATCTGTACAAGCTCTTCAAGCACGTCCCGGTGCAGCCCGACAGCGCCCGCTCCGCACTCGCGATCTTCGCGCAGGGCAAGGGCGACGTTCTCCTCACCTACGAGAACGAGGCCATCTACGCCGAGAAGAAGGGCGTGCACACCGAGTACAAGACGCCGAAAGCGACGCTGCTGATCGAGACGCCCGTCGCGCTCACGAAGAGCGGCCTCAAGAAGCCCGCCGCGAAGGCGTTCTACAAGTACCTCTGGTCGAGCACGGCGCAGAAGGCGTTCGCCGCCCAGGGCTATCGGCCCGTCGTCAAGCGCGTGGCCAAGGGCTACAAGTTCTACAAGCCCGCCGGCCTGTTCACGATCAGCTCAGCCAGGCTCGGGCTGAACGGCTGGACGAAGGTGAACCGCCGCTTCTTCCATCCGGAGAACGGGATCATGGCCAAGATCGAGAGGTCGATTGGGCACTGACGCCGCGGCACTAGAGCCGCCGCGCGACGCCGTTCTGAGCCGGGGAGGCGGCGCCCTCGCAAGGGGCGTCGCCACCGGCTACTTGAGCATCGTCGTGCTGCTGCCGCTCGCGGCGCTCATCTGGAGCGCGCGCGGGGACGGGCTCGCGGCGTTCTGGCACCAGGCGACTCGCCCCGAGGCGGTCTCGGCGCTCAAGCTGACGCTCGCCCTCGCGGCGGTCTGCGCGCTCGTGAACGCGGTCGCGGGCACCGCCATCGCCTGGGTTCTGGTGCGCGACAGCTTCCCCGGCAAGTCGACCGTCGATGCGCTGATCGACCTCCCGTTCGCGCTGCCGACGATCGTCGCGGGGCTGACCCTGCTTGCGCTGTACGGGCCCGGCGGGCCTTTCGGCATCGACGTTGCGTTCACCCGGATCGGCCTGCTGTTCGCGCTCCTCTTCGTGACGCTGCCGTTCGTCGTGCGCGCGGTGCAGCCGGTGCTGCTCGAGCTCGACGTGGAGATGGAGGAGGCCGCAGCCTCGCTCGGGGCCGGCTCCCTCGGGATCTTCCGCCGCATCGTCTTCCCGAACCTGCTGCCGGCGATCCTTTCCGGAGTCGCGCTCGCGTTCGCGAGGGCGGTGGGCGAGTTCGGCGCGGTCGTGCTGATCTCCGGGAACATCCCGTTCAAGACCGAGGTCTCGTCCGTCTACATCTTCGGCCAGCTGCAGTCGGGCAACAGCCAGGGGGCGGCGGCGGTGTCGGTGCTGCTGCTGGCGATCTCGCTCGGCGTCCTGCTCCTGATCGGGGCGTTCAGGCGCTGGAGGACCCGCCACGACCATGTCTAGATATCTGCTCCGCTTCGCGACGCTCGGCTATCTGGCGCTGCTGCTGCTGGTGCCGGTCGGGCTCGTCTTCTACCGCGCGTTCGAGCACGGCTTCGCCGCCGCCTGGGACGCGGTCACGACGCACCAGGCGATCCACGCGCTGGAGCTGACCTTGCTGATGGCGGCGATCGCCGTCCCGGCGAACACCGTCTTCGGGATCGTGATGGCGCTTGCCCTCGTCCGCAGCCGCTTCCCCGGCCGCGGCCTCGTGAACGCGATCGTCGACCTTCCGCTCGCGCTCTCACCCGTCGTCGTCGGGCTCGCCCTCTTCCTGCTCTACGGCCGCGGCGGCTGGCTCGGCGGCCTAGCCGGCCACGGGCTGAAGATCCTGTTCGCAGTCCCGGGGATGGTCCTGGCGACGATGTTCGTCTCGCTTCCGTTCGTGGTGCGCGAGGTCGTCCCGGTGCTACGCGAAATCGGAACCGAGCAGGAGCAGGCGGCGGAGACTCTCGGCGCGCGGCCGTTCCAGGTCTTCCGCAGGATCACCTTTCCCGCGATCCGCTGGGCGGTCGCCTACGGCGTCGTCCTCACGACAGCGCGCGCGATCGGCGAGTTCGGCGCCGTCAGCGTCGTCTCCGGGCGCATCCAGGGGCAGACCGAGACGCTGCCGCTCTACGTCCAGGACCAGTTCGAGTCGTTCAACGTTTCCGGCGCTTATGCCGCATCGGTGGTGCTCGCGCTGATCGCGGTCGCTACTGTCATCTGCCTGCGGGCCTTCCAGCCGAAAGAGGAGACCAGCTGATGGGCATCACGGTCGTCGACGTCACGAAGCGTTTCGGGGAGTTCTCGGCTCTCGAGAACGTGTCGGTCGCGATCCCGGAAGGCTCGCTCACCGCCCTGCTCGGGCCGAGTGGCAGCGGAAAGTCGACGCTCCTGCGCGTGATCGCGGGGCTCGAGGAGCCGGACTCCGGCCAGGTGCTGATCGGCCAGGAAGACGTCACCGAGCGCCCGGCCCGCACGCGCGGCGTCGGAATGGTCTTCCAGCACTACGCGGCCTTCAAGCACATGACGGTCGAGGACAACGTCGCCTTCGGCCTGACGATCCGGAAGCGGCCCCGAGCGGAGATCCGCACGCGGGTGCACGAGTTGCTGGAGCTCGTCCAGCTCGAGGGCCTTGCGAAGCGCTACCCCGCACAGCTTTCCGGCGGCCAGCGCCAGCGCATGGCGCTCGCCCGCGCGCTCGCGGTCGAGCCGAGCGTGCTGCTCCTCGACGAGCCCTTCGGCGCCCTCGACGCGCGCGTCCGCAAGGAGCTGCGCGCCTGGCTGCGGCGCCTGCACGACGAGGTGCACGTGACGACGATCATCGTCACGCACGACCAGGAGGAGGCGATGGAGGTCGCAGGCCAGATCGTCGTCCTCAACGACGGCCGCGTCGAGCAGGTCGGCTCCCCGCGTGAGCTCTACGAGAAACCGGCGAACGAGTTCGTGATGAGCTTCGTCGGCCCGGTCAACCGCCTGGGCGACACATTCGTGCGGCCCCACGACGTCGAGCTGCTGCTCGAGCCGGACGCGGGTTGCTCGGAGGCGATGGTCGAACGCGTCGTGCATCTCGGCTTCGAGGCGCGCGTCGAGCTCGTGCGCGACGACGGCCAGCACCTACTGGCGCAGCTGACGGGGGAGGCGGCCGAGCAGCTCGAGCTGGAGCGCGGCCAGATCGTGTACGTGCGGCCGAGCCGCGAGACGGTCTTCGCTCGTTAGTGCGGCAACCAGGCGTCCGGGTTGGACGCGATCCGGGAGACCTCGTCCGGGAGGGTGCCCGCGGCAACGTCGCCGAGCGTCACGGTCTCGAGCACGCCGCGCAGGCTCGCGCGCACCGCGATCCACACCTCGCGTAGCGGGGTCGCGGCGCCTGGGTACTCGACCTGCTCGGGCCGCTCGCCGCGCACGTTCGCGATCGGGCCCTCGACCGCGCGGATCACGTCGGCGAGCGAGATCTCCCCGGGGGCCTTCGCGAGCCAGTAGCCGCCCTCGGCGCCGCGCTGGCTCTGCACGAGCCCTGCGTGCTTGAGGTCGAGCAGGATGTTCTCGAGGAACTTGAGCGGGATCTGCTGGGCCTGGGCGATCGTGTCGCCCTTGACGGGGCCGTCGCCCGCCGCCGCGGCGAGCTCGGCGCCCGCTCGCACTGCATAGTCGACCTTCGCGGAAACGCGCATGCAGGCGAAATCTAGCCGGGGCTAGGTTTCGCCCTCGGTGGCCGGCTTTGGCGGCGCCTTGCGTTTGCGCGCAGCGGCCTTTGCCGGAGACTTCTTGGCCGGAGCTTTCTTCGCGGCGGTTGGCGCCGCGGTGCGCCTTGCCACCGACTTGCGAACGCGGCGCTCCGGCTTCCGCAGCGCGGCCTCGGGCACGCCCGGCGGCTCGGGCACCACGCGGTTCTTGCCGGCCCGCTTGGCCTCGTACAGCGCTTGGTCGGCGGCCGCCACGAGCGCCTCCGCGCTCGGCAGCTCGCCCTTGGAAGCGACCCCGAAGCTCGCCGTCGTCGTGAGGGAGGTGCCCTCGGCGACCTCGACCTGTGCGGCCGCGAGAGCCGTTCGAAGCCGCTCGGCCAGATTCTGTGCGCCCAGCAGGTCTGTGCCCGGGAGGATCAGCCCGAACTCCTCGCCGCCGTACCTGCCGGCAAGGTCGACCTGTCGGACCCCCGACGCGAGCAGCTCCCCGACGGCGCGCAGCACCGCGTCGCCTGCCAGATGACCGTGGCCGTCGTTGACACGCTTGAAGTTGTCGAGGTCCAGCAGCACGAACGAGAGTGAATCGCCCACGCGATCGGCGCGGCGCCACTCGAGCGTGAGCTCCTCGTCGAGCATCCGCCGGTTGCCGAGGCCGGTGAGGCTGTCCGTGGTCGCCTGGGAGGCAACGCGGCGGAAATCGCCGAGCAGGCGCAGGATCGGGCCGGCAAAGAGGAGTGCCACCAGGGTCAGCAGTGCGAACGAGCCGACTGCCGCGTAGCGGATCCGCTGCTGGTAGGGCGCCACGGTCGCGGAGATCTCGTGCTCCGGCCTGAGCGCGAGCAGCCGCACGCCGGTCGTGTCGGGCACGAGCGCCGGGAGCGCGCGGTAGCGCACCCCGTGAAGGCTGATCGTCCGACCCTCGGTCCGAAGCGTGCCTCCCGTTCCGAGCAGCTTTCCTCGGCGGGCCAGGACGAGCCGATCGTGGGAGCCGTGCGGGGCATGCCTCGTGAGCCGGCGCGCCAAGCCCTCGTCGAGTCGGACGCTGGCAACGACCTTCCCGATCCGGACTCCGTTGACCGTCAGCCAGATCGAGCGGGCAAGGCCTTGCGTGGGGATGGCCCCGGCCGCCCGCTTGCCGCGCAGGAAGAACGAGGTCCCGGGCCGGCTTGCGGCCAGGCTCCTGAGAGTGTTCCGGTTGCCGGTGAGCATCGCGCGCTGGACGACCGGTGAGCGGGCGAGGTCCCCGGCTCGGTACGAGGCGTCGTCAGCCTGGCGCGTCAGCTCGCTCAGCCCTGCCTGGAGCTCGTCGCGCAGGACGGAGTCGGCGCGCGCCCGCTCGTTGCGGAGCGCGTTCGCCTGGAGGATGCGGGCCGTCGAGAAGACGGGTATCGCCCCTACGATCAGGACGCCCAGGAGCAGCTGCAGGCCGGCGCGGCGCGCAACCGGGGGGCGGTTTCGGCGTCGGCGACCGCTGGCCGCGTCTTCGACGGCCGTCGCGGGAGGTGCCGCAGTCATCCACTGGTTATCGGCTCTCGAAAACCTTCGCTTGAGCCGCATTCCGGGGAACTGAGACGGCCAGGACCTAGAAGTCGGCGTCGAGCGGGCCGGACTCCGTCGCCGTGCCCTGCGGCGTCGTCCAATCCATCGCCTTGGCCGAGCCGTTGTGGTGCGCGTTCCCGGACTGGGAGGCGAGGACGATCCTGATGGTGCTGTTGCCGACCAGGGTCATCTGCGAGCTCGTGAACTCGAGCGCCTGCCCGTTGGAGTGCTTCCCGTTGAGCTCGACCTGACCGAGCTCGGTCAGGTCAACGGTGTTCGCTCCGTTGCGGACATCCAGCGCGTCGTTTTGCCCTTGGCCCTGGATCCGGACCGTGACCGCGACGGCCGAGCCGTTCCAGCCGGTGAGGATCAGCGCCGGGTTGACGGCGCCGGCGAACGTGAACGTGACGACGTCACCCGCTTCAGCGGTGCCGACCGTGCCGCCGCCGTCGGTGATCTGGATGTCCGCGGGTGCGGGCATCGCTGGCGGGGGCGGAGGCGGAGGCGGGGGAGGCGGTGGCGGAGGCGGTGGCGGAGGTGGCGGAGGCGGTGGCGGAGGTGGCGGAGGCGGTGGCGGAGGAGGGGGAGGCGGAGGCGGAGG
>Ga0307296_10000033_pt1 | contig 49951 bp, 45 predicted proteins | sample ER_DNA_153_FD_194467 | JGI IMG/M metagenome (GOLD analysis project Ga0307296, IMG submission 194467) | Bulk soil microbial communities from the East River watershed near Crested Butte, Colorado, United States - ER_DNA_153 | ecosystem: Environmental > Terrestrial > Soil > Floodplain | place... | reverse complement strand
GAATCTTCCTGATCGCCGTCGGCGCGATCCTCGCGTTTGCGGTGAACAGCACGTCGGGGGTGGTCGACGTTCAAACGGTCGGCTGGATCCTGATGGGCGTCGGGCTGGTGAGCATCCTGGTCGCCCTGATGTTCTGGCAGTCGTGGGGCGGTCCGGGGTACTGGACGCGCCGCCGAACGACTTACGTGGACGACGGCCCTCCGGCCGGACCCCCGTACTAAGCGAGACACGTGTTGACGAGGCTCTAGGGCTCGCGCTCGTCCTCGGGTGGCGGCTTCTCCACCACTTGGCCCCCGCCGAACATCCCCCTGAGCCAGCGCCGGAGCCGGCGCGAGGCGAAAGTCTCGTCGACCCCGCCGTGCGCCTCCGTATCAGCGGCCTCGTCGCGGTCGTCGTCGGGTGCTTCAGCCCAGACCACTGCGCCCATGCGTCCACCCTTGCACGGCAATGTCGCGATTGCTAGTCGGCGATCGGGAGCTCGGCCACGAAGGTCGACCCGCCGCTGCCGCTCGACTCGACCCAGATGCGGCCGCCCATTCGCTCGAGGAGCTCGCGGCTGATGTAGAGGCCGAGCCCGGTGCCGCCGACGCCACGGGTCAGGTTGGGGTCGAGCCGGTAGAACTTTTCGAAGATACGCCGGTGCTCCGCGGGCGGCACACCCAAGCCTTCGTCACGAACGGTGTAGCGCAGTTGCGATCCGGCGACCGCGACCTTGACGGTGACCTTGCCGCCGTCGGGTGAGTATTTGACCGCGTTGTCGACGAGGTTTGTCAGGACTTGGCGTGCCTTGTCCGGGTCGGCAGCGACCTGCGGTGCCTTCCTCGGTGCTTTGATCGTGAGCTGGATGTTGGGCGGGATGTAGTGACGAGCGGTGTCAACGACGCTGCGCGCGATCTCGACGCCGTCGCACTTCTGGATTGTCGTCTGCATCGTCCCCGACTCGAGCCGGCTCGCCCACAGGATGTCGTTCACGATCCGTGCCAGCCGGTCGGATTCGCTCGCGATCACTTCCAGCAGACCGGTGCGCTGCGGCTCTCCGAGCGGGACGTCCTCGCGCCGGAGTGTCAGCGCCGCGCCGTAGATTGCGGCAAGCGGCGTTCGCAGTTCGTGCGAGACAGTGGAGACGAAATCTGACTTGAGCTTCTCCACTGCGCGCTCCGAGGTGAGGTCGCGGAACGCGAAGACGGTGCCGCTTTCGAACCCGACACCGGTGATCGACAGCCAGAGCTCACGGCCGTTGATCTCGACGGGCTGCGTCTGCGGCCGCACCTCGTTGCGCGTTGCGAGGTCTGCGATCGTCTCCCACGGTGCGAAGACCTCGGCTGTGCTCCGGCCGACCGTGTCCGCTGCCGCGAGGCCCGTGATTTCCTCGGCAGCCGGGTTCCAGAGCCGGATGACCTCGCCCTGATCGACGAGCAGTACGCCGTCTGCGACGTGCTCCACGACGATGGCCGCACGGGCACGTTCCTCGGCCGCTCGATACAGACGGGCGTTGTCGACTGCGACGGCGGCACGGCGTCCTAGGTGCTTCGCGAACTCGAGATCGTCCTCGTCGTAAAGACGGGCAGGGTTTGAGGACACGAGCATGAGCCCGCCGAACGTGCGCCCGGCGGCCGTGAGCGGGACGACCATCGCCGACTCCATCCCCAGCTCATGCAGGATCTCGTAGTGCGCAGAGTCCTTCGTCGAGGTGGCGAGGAGCTCGTCGGAGATCGTCCTGTAGAGCACCGCCTCCCCCGTGCGCGCGGCACGGCCCGTGCCTTCGTCTTCCTCGAGATCGGGTGGATAGAGGTCGCGCGACTTGGCAGCCCACTCGGCCTTCGCGGGATCGGAATGCACCACCGCCAGGCGCCTGAACCGCCCGTCGTCGTCGAGGATGTCGACGGCGTACCAGTCGGCGAACCTCGGCACGAGAAGCGAGGCGATGCTTGCGAGCGTGGATTCGTAATCGAGTGTCGAGGCCAGCGTCTGGCTCGCCTCCGCAAGCACGGCGAGACGGGCTCCGGCGCGCTCGGCGGCTGCGAGTGCCTGCTCCCGCTCCGAGACGTCGGTGATGACGACCCCGACACCGATCTTCCTGTCGTCAAGGTCGCGGACGGGGTAGTAGCTGACGAGCCAGTTGCGGGTTTCTCGCGGCCTTGCCGGTCGCGCTCGCTCGATGTGAAGGTCGAGAATCGGCTCGCCCGTCTCGAGCACCTGGCGGTGGAGCGGCTCGATCTCGGAGGCGAGGTCCTCCCCGAGCACGTCTCGCAGGGTGCGGCCGACATGCTCGTCGCTCGGCACCCCGTTCATTGCTGCCAACGCTTCGTTCACCCGGACATAGCGGAAGCTCGTGTCCATGAATGCCAGTCCGATCGGCGCCGCTGCGAAAACGGCGTCGACGACCGCGAGGGACTCCTGTGTCTCCCGCCGCGAGCTCTCCGCTTCCCGGAACAGGCGGGCGTTGTCGACCGAGATTGCCGCGCGGCGCGCCAGGTCCTGAGCGGTCGCGAGATCGGCATCCTCGTACCGTCTTCCGCTCTCGGCGGAGACGAAGGTGATTGCGCCGAGCGCGCGGTCGCGCGCGATCAGTGGGACGCACAGCGACGACTTCAGTCCGAGCTCCTCGAGGATGGCGTAGAGCTCCGGCGTGTCCGCCGTCGCCTCGCGCAGGAGCTCGTCGGGAATGTCCTCGAGCAGCTCCGGCTCCCGCGTCCGGATGACGTTCGGGACTCCGTAAGGTGCATTCGGGTCCGGCGGATACTGCTGAGCAAGTTCGTGGGCCCAGCGCACTTTTTCGGGATCGACGTGGGCGACCGTGAGCCGCTGGATCGATCCATCCTCGCCGACCATGTCGATCGCGCACCAGTCGGCGAAGCGCGGGACCGCGAGGGTTGCAAGGTTCGAGAGCGTGGTCTCGTAGTCGAGCGACGATGCGAGGAGCTCGCTCGCCTCGGCGACGAACCGCTGGTCCTCGGCCAGACGCCGCTGCGCCTGGTAGAGCTCGGCAGTCCCGATGGCGGCCGCGGCGATGTTTGCCAGGAGCGATGCGGAGCTCTTCTCGGCCTCGCGGAACTCACGCGGCTCGCGATAGTAGAGGACGAGCGTCCCGAGGATACGTTCGCCGTAGCGGAGCGGTAGCGCCATCATCGAGCGCGTTCCTTCCGCGGCGTGCGCGTCCCGGTGCTCCTGCGTCAACCATTCGGTCCGCTCGATGTCTTCGACGATGATCGGCGCGTCGAGAGAGACGGTGGCCGTGTTGCCGCGGATCGCCGCCATCGCCGTCGCGACGTAGACGTCCGACAAGCCGCTGGATGCGCCGACGCTCCAGATCCCACTGCGTTCGTCGTACTGCCAGAGGGAGTACGCGTCGGCCAGGAGCGTCCGGCCGGCGAGGGCGAGCACCTCCGGGAGCATCGCCTCGACGTCGAGCGAGCCGAGGAGCCTCGAGGACGCCTCCAGCAGGAGCCGCAGCCGCCCGAGATCCTCGGCGTACTGCCGCTCGGCGTCGTCTAGAAATCCGGTTTGGACGTGAGTCGCCAGAAGAACCCCCCGCGGGTTTGGGCGAACTGACTGACTTTACTCCGCGTACGCTCGTTTTCCTTATCAGGAGGACTTGATTTAGAGCAGACGCCCTAGCCGGGAAACAGACGCCGTGCCGATGTCGGCTCAGCCGGCGTCGGCCACCCAGCGCCATGATCGGAGCCCGAGCGCGCGGAAGTCATCATGGCCGCGAAGCGGCCGGACTTCCGCGCGGAGTGGGCCGTGCAGGGATCGAACCTGCGACCTTGGGATTAAGAGTCCCCTGCTCTACCAGCTGAGCTAACGGCCCTGGAACGGCAGCGAAGTGTAGCGCCCGAGGATCGGCGCTCTCGCCGTCGCGGCGCGCTTTGCCTATCGAGACACGCAACGCGGTCTCCGATAGAAGGTGAGTAGCCTTGTGCGCGCATGAAGTCTGACGTAGCCATCGTGGGTGCCGGATACGTGGGGATGCCCCTTGCGCGAGTCTTTGCCGAGGCTGGCAAGAAGGTCGTGCTCGTCGACGTGAACGAGGACGTCGTCGCCGGGATCAACCGCGGCGAAAGTCACATCGGCGATGTCTCGTCGGACACCCTCAAAGCTCTCGTCGACGCCGGCCGCGTCTCGGCGACGAGCGACTACGACGCACTCCGAGAGACGGATGCGATCCTGATTGCGCTCCCGACTCCGCTGTCCAGCCACCGTGAGCCGGACCTCACAATCGTCGAGAGCGCGGCCGCCGAGATCGCGCCGCGCCTTCGGAAGGGCCAGGTCGTCGTGCTCGAGTCGACGACCTATCCGGGGACCACCCGCGAATCCTTGCAGCCGATTCTCGAACGCAGCGGGCTGAAGGCGGGAGAGGACTTCCACCTTGCGTTCTCGCCTGAGCGCGTCGACCCCGGCCGCACCGATTGGACGACGAAGAACACCCCGAAGCTCGTCGGCGGTCTAACGCCTGCTTGTACGGAGCGAGCGGCTGAGCTCTACCGCTCCGCCGTCGACGCCGTCGTGCCGCTCTCCTCGCCTGAGACGGCGGAGATGACGAAGCTGCTGGAGAACATCTTTCGGGCGGTCAATATCGCACTCGTCAACGAGCTCGCCCAACTCTGCGAGCGCATGGAGGTGGACGTCTGGGAAGTCGTCGAAGCGGCTGAGACGAAGCCGTTCGGCTTCATGAGCTTTAAACCGGGACCCGGTCTCGGTGGACACTGCATCCCGATCGACCCCTTCTACCTCACGTGGAAGGCGCGCGAGTACGACTTCTACACGGAGTTCATCGACCTCGCCGGCAAGGTGAACGCCAACATGCCGTTCTTCTGCCGGTCGCTGATCTCGCAGGCGCTGAACCACGGTGCGGAGAAGTCGCTCAAGGGGTCGCGGGTCCTGATCCTCGGCGTGTCGTACAAGGCGGACATCGACGACGTACGCGAGTCGCCCGCGGAGAAGATCGTCGAGCTTCTGCGCAAGGGCGGCGCCGAGGTGTCGTACCACGACCCGCACGTCGAGGAGTTCGACGGCCTGCGCTCCGTCGGGTATGCGCCCGAGGAATACGACTGCGTCGTGATCGTCACCGCGCACAGCTCCATCGACTACGAGGACCTGGTCGAGCGGGCACAGATCGTGGTCGACCTCCGGAACGCAACCGGTAGGAACGGCACCGGCAACGGCAAAGTGTGGAAATTATGACCCGCATTGCTCAAGTCGGGCTCGGTCAGTGGGGCAAGAACCTCGTCCGCAACTTCGACGACCTCGCAGACCTTGTGTGGCTTTGCGATGTCGACGACGAACGTCGCGCCGACCTCGCGCAGCGGTACCCGGACGCGCGCATGACTGCGAGCTTCGACGACGTGCTCGAGGACGATTCGGTCGATGCGGTCGTCGTCGCGACGCCGGTGCCGACGCACCACGAGCTCGCTCGGCGCGCCCTCGAGGCGGGCAAGCACGTGTTCGTCGAGAAACCGCCCGCCATGCGGGGCGTCGAGATGGAAGAGCTCTGCGAACTCGCCGAGGAGCGCGGACGCGTCCTCATGCCCGGCCACCTGCTCCTCTACCACCCGGGCGTGCAGAAGCTGAAGGAGATCGTCGATTCCGGTGACCTCGGGGACGTCCTCTGCGTCTACGGCAACCGGCAGAACCTCGGCACTATCAGGACGCACGAGAACGCGCTCTGGTCGCTTGGTGTGCACGACCTGTCCGTTCTCCTCTATCTGATTGGGGAGGAGCCGGCCGAGCTGTGGGCGCACGGCCACGCGTTCCTCAACCCGCACGTCGAGGACATCGTGTTCTGTTACTTACGCTTCCCGTCCGGCAAGATCGCCCATCTGCACCTGTCCTGGCTCGACCCGCACAAGATCCGGCGCATCACGGTCGTGGGGCGCGACAAGATGGCGGTATTCGACGACATGGAACCCGAGCGCAAGGTTACGGTGTACGACAAAGCGCCGGAGGAGCCGACGACGACCTACGGCGAGTGGCGCACACGCACGGGCGACATTCACAGTCCGAAGGTGCCGCTACTCGAGCCGTTGCGTCTCGAGTGCCGGCACTTCCTGAACCTCGTGGCCGGCGACGGCGATTCTTCGCGCGCCGCACGCGACGGCCTCGCCGTGGTGCGTGCCCTCGAGCAGCTGCAGGCGTCGCTAGAAACAGTCACCGCGTGACGGTGACCGCCAAGGTCGCCGAGACCGCGATCGTCTATCCCGGGACGGTGCTCGGAGAGGGCTGCAGGATCCTCGACTACGCGGTGGTCGGGAAGCAGCCCACGCTCGGTCCCCGGTCCACAGCGAAGCAGGAAGACCTGCTACCGCTCGCTCTCGGGCCCGGAACGATCGTGTCCACCGGGGCGATCGTCTTCGCGGGATCGCGCATCGGCGCGCGGGTCATCGTCGGCGATCAGGCATGCCTGCGCGAACGTTGCGACATCGGCGACGACGTGGTCATCGGTCGCGGCGCGCTGGTAGAGAACGATACGACGATAGGGGCGCTGACGAGGATCCAGGCCGACGCGTACATCACGGCGTATTCCACGCTCGAGGACAAGGTGTTTATCGCGCCGCGCGTGATCACCACGAACGACAACTTCATGGGGCGGACCGAGAAGCGGCACGCCCTGCGCAAGGGCCCGACGATCAGGCGCGGAGCGCGGGTCGGCGCGGGCGCCGTGCTCTGTCCCTCGGTGGAGATCGGCGAGGAGGCGTTCGTCGGCGCCGGCTCCGTCGTGGTGAAGGACGTTCCGCCGCGCGTCGTCGTAGTGGGGAGTCCGGCGCGAATCCTGCGCGATGTAGCGCCCGACGAGCTGCTCGACTAACGTCTCGCGATCGTCAGTTCGTACGGCCCGAAGCCCCGGGCGGTGAGCTTGACCTCTGCGTAGTACCAGCCGCTCGCGGGCGCCTTGTAGCCGATCCCGTGGACCGGTCCGGGGCCGATCGCCTGGGCGGCGCGGAGATGCTGGTTGCGGAGGTCGTTCACCCGCTTCGTCCCGGGCTTCCAGAGCAGCAGATTCGAGGTGGAGCCCTCGGGCCCGTTGAGCGTGAGCTTCAGCTTCTGCTTCTTCTTCAGATAGAGGCGGTACACGTCGATCTGGTCGTCCCAGAAGTCGATCGTCGCCTTGACCGACGTAACTCTGGTGCCGAGCCGGGCGGCGGAACCGCCCGCGTCGTCGTTCGGCTCGAGCCGGTCCGGCGGCGGCAGGACGCCCTGGAGCGCGCCGATCGCCTTCGAGATGTCGAGCCGGCCCCAGCCACTGAACGTGTCGCGTTGCAGCGGACACTGCTTGCAGCCGTCCGAGGCATTCATGTCCGTCGCGGTTCGCTCCAGGATGTTCAAGACCTGATCGGGCTGCAGCGTCGGATCGAGCGCCAGCAAGATCGCCGCCGCCGCCGTGACCTGCGGTGCGGCGAATGAGGTCCCCGCCGCGTGCCGGAACTCGTCCGGGCCACAGTCGGAGTACCCCTGGTTCTGGCAGAGCGGGTGCGGCGCCGTCAAGGCGCGGGGCAGGGTGGAGTAGATCTCCTGGCCCGGCGCCGAGATGTCGTTGTAGATGCGGTCGCGGTTGGAGAACTGCGTCACGTTGCCGGTGGGGCTGAGCGCGCTCACGCCCAGCACGTGGGGCAGCGCTGCTGGATAGCTGGCGAACGGCCAGGGCGACTGCGGTGCATCATCGGAGTTGCCGACCGCCGCGACGAGGACGGCGCCACGGCTGACGGCGTAATTGATCGCACTTGCTTCGACTCGGGAGAACGTGTCGCGCCGGGTATTGAACGGATCACGCAGGCCGCCGATCGACAGGTTGATCACTCGGGCACCTACGTCGACCGCCCAGCGGATCGCATCGGCCTCGTCACGCACGTCGATCGACTGATCCGAGCGTGCGATCTTGGCAATCACGAGCTGCGCCGGGAACGCCATGCCGGCAATGCCTTCGTTGTTGTTGATCGCGGCTGCGATCATTCCCGCGACGAAGGTGCCGTGGCCTTCCTCGTCGCTCAGAGCACTACCTCCCACCCAGGTTCTGGCCTGCCAGATCCGGGAGCGCGGAAATTCCGGGTGGCCGCCGTCGATCCCCGAGTCGATGATCGCCACGCGGACCGGGTTCACGACGGGAAGCTCGGCCGGGAAAGCGTCGAACGCGTGGTCTTGGGTCAGGTAGTACTGCTTCGCCACCAGGGGGTCGGTCGGGACGAAGCCCGTCCGAGAAGGCATCGCAGCCGCAGCCGGCGCCAATGCGAGCGCCAGGACCGCAATTGCGGCTGTCTTCACGAGGTCGAGACCTGAAGCACCGGCGAGAAGCCGACGACGAAACCATGGCCCGAGCTCACTCGGGCGCGGTAGACCCCGCTCGTGAGTTGGAGCTTGACGAGGAAGTCACCCTTTGCGTCGACAACGGCCTGGCCGACCGTGGGCCAGGCCGCCGGGCCCTGCTGCTTCTGGATGAGCACCGTCGTCCCGGCTAGCGATGCCGGACGGATGTAGCCGCTGAGCTGGTCAGGTGTCCTCGCGGGATAGAAGCGCGCGAGCGGCGCAACCGGAACGCGTATCGACGCTGCGCTCACCTTGCCGCTCGACAAGCGGTAGCGCGTCGTGACGGTGGGCTTCACGAGGGCAGTGACGACCCCGTCCTGGTCGGACTTGAGTGATGCAACCTCCGTCCAGCTGTCTCCCTGCAGCTGTTGCAGCACCGCCTGCGTCAGACCGCGCGCGACACCGGTCAGCTTGCCGCGTCCTCCGTAGGTGACGGGTTGAGGCGGCGCGGTCAGGGAGAGCACGCCGACGCTGAACCAGGTCGACCGTAGTCCGAGCCGCCGGCGTAGGTCGGCGCCCGGCACGGCAAGCGTGCTCTTCGTCCCGATGACGTTGAGTGTCTTGATGCGGCCGGAGGCGTTGAGCTCAGGCTGCAAATCGACGACGCGGCCCTTCATCTTCAGCACCTTCGCGAGCTTGACGCCCGTGAACACGAGCGGGCCCCAGTCGTGGTGTGGAGAGATCGAGTCGTACGGGTCAGGAACCGACACGAGATAGGGAACGGGCTCTCCCCAGACGTCTTCCGCCGATGCCGTGCGCCCGCCGGAAGTCGAGAAGAAGTACGTCTTGGCGACCGCGCCCTGATAGAGCACGACCTGGCCGGCGGTCGCGTTGACGGCTGCGTTCGTCGAGGGCTTCTCGTGCTCGATCCCGAGGTACACCTGGCTGCGCGTATCGGGATAGAGATCGAAGGCGCCGGTCCTGCGCGTCGCCAGTGCGTACGAGCGCGCGACGACGGCCTGTGCCTTCAACGCCTCCGGATGCCAGGTGAACGGCATCTCCGACGGGACGACGCCGTAGAGGTACTGCTCCAGCCCGACCATGTTGATCGCGCGCAGCTTTCCGGCGGCGACGTCGATCTGAATCGAGCCGCGATAGCGGTGCTTGAGGCCGAGGGCTGCGGCTCCCGGCTGGAACAGCAGCGGGCCGGGCAGTGCGCGCGGCGCTGTCTGCCCGTCCACGGCGAGCTTGAGCGCGGGCGTCAGCGTGTACTTCCCCGCGGTGACCGTGTGCACGACTCCGGTCCCGTCGCGCACCTTGAAGTCGGCGGTCGAACCAATGTCGAGCTTGGCGATGCCGCTCGTCAGAAGCACTCGTACGCGCGAGATCGGTGCGGCTCCGAGCTCCGTCCCGGGGAAGTAATGCAGCACGATGCTGTCGTAGAGGACGCCTTTTTGCGCGTAGCCGTAGGCGCCGTACTGGCTCAGGCCGACGCCGTGTCCCCAACCGTGGCCGGTGACGAGAAACGTCGCGGCCCCGACAGGAGCGGACTGCGCGAGCGCAGTCGTGCGCGCACGCGCCGCCGAGCCGGCGACGAGCACGAGAACGGAGACGAGTACGAGGGTTCTACGCATCGAGCTGACCCCAGCAAGGACGCGACCGAGGCTAGCAAAGGGCCCCGCGAGCAGCGTCTTTCTTTACGGAACCCTCATCTCATCGTTTACGCGACCATGAGCGGGGGAAATCCAAAATCGTTTCCTTTCCGTGGCTGTGAAGATCGCCATCCTGCCGTCCCGCTACCTCGGCCCGGAGCAGATCGGGCGCGGCGGCATGGGCGACATCTACCGCGCCACCGATTCGGTGCTCGGCCGTGTCGTGGCGATCAAGATCCTGGCCGATCGCTACGCCCGCGACGAGTCCGTTCGCGAGCGCTTTACGCGCGAGGCTCTCTCTGCAGCCCGTCTCTCGGGAGAGCCCAACACCATTACGATCTACGACGTCGGCGAGCACGGCGACCGTCCGTACATCGTCATGGAGTACCTCAGCGGCGGGTCGCTCGACGATGTGGTCCGAAGCGGCGGGGCGAAATCCCCTGAACGCCTCTTCACCTGGCTCGAGGAAGCGGCGCGCGCTCTCGACGCGGCGCACCGTGAAGGCATCGTCCATCGAGACGTCAAGCCTGCGAACCTGATGCTCGACGGCGAAGGCCACGTGCACGTGGCGGACTTCGGGATCGCAAGCTCTGCCGGCATGGATTCGCTGACGATGACCGGCACCGTGCTGGGAACCGCAGGCTATCTCTCACCCGAGCAGGCGCAGGGTGAACGCGCGGGCGCGGCGAGCGACCGTTACGCGCTGGCGATCGTCGCGTGGGAGCTGCTCACCGGCAGACGTCCCTACGAATCGGAGAGCGCGACTGCGGAAGCGGTGGCGCACGTCAACGCGCCGGTTCCCGCGATCTCTTCCGCTGGGAATCTCCCGCGTGAGCTCGATCCCGTCTTCGAGCAGGCGCTCGCGAAGGAGCCGGCGGAGCGGTACGAGACCTCGGGCGAGTTCGTTGCCGCACTGAGGTCTGCGTTCAGCGACGCGGCCGGATCGACGAGCGAGCTTGCCGCAGTGGGGCCGCCGCCGACCGCGGCGACGCGGCTCCAACAGCGAGTCGAAGCAGCGGAGGACGCGCCTTACCCGCCCCGTGCGCATCCTGCGCGCGGCGCCTGGCCGCTCCTCGCCGGACTGCTGCTCGCCGGCGCGATCGCCGGTGCGCTCCTCGCGTATTTCCTCACGCGCGGCGACGGTACGACGTCGGCGCCTACAACGGTGGTCACGCACGTGCAAACGGTGACGACCCAGGGTCAGGTCACGACCGTGGAGAAGCCCGTCACCGTCACGACGGCACCCAGCGCAGGCGTCGGCGCGAGCGCCAACGGCGTCGCCCTGAACAACGCCGGGTTCAGGAAGATGCAGGCAGGTGACTATGCGGGAGCGCTGCCGTTGCTCGAGCGCGCCGTGCAGAAGCTTCAGGGCTCGAGCTCGCTCGACGAGGCGTACGCCGACTACAACCTCGCGTTCACACGCTTCCAGCTCGGCAGCTGCGACGGCGTGCTCGACCTTCTCGACCGCTCCGAGTCGATTCAGGGCCAACGCTCGGAGATCGACCGTCTCCGGCAGCAAGCGCAGGAGAACTGTTAGCTGCTAGCTGAGGCGCGCGGCGTACTGCTTGTCGTAGTACTCCCGGAACCCGCCCGAGCGCTTGATCGGTTCCCACCAGTCGCGGTTGTCCCGGTACCAGTCGATTGTGGCGCGCACGCCGTCGGCCCAGTCGCGCCGCGGCTGCCACCCGAGCGAGCGAACCTTCGCCGTCTCGAGCGAGTAGCGCCGGTCGTGCCCCGCGCGGTCCTCGACGTTCCGGACGAGTGACGGATCTGTCCCTAGATGCTCGACGATCACCTTCGTCAGCTCCACGTTCTCGTGCTCCTCGTTTGCGCCGACGTTGTAGACCTCGCCCGCCTCCCCCTGGTGGAGCACGAGCTCGATCGCCGCGCAGTGGTCGTCGACGTGGAGCCAGTCCCGGACCTGGCGCCCATCTCCGTAGAGCGGCAGTGGTCCGCCGTCGAGCGCGTTCGTCGCGAAGAGCGGTAGCACCTTCTCCGGATACTGGTTGGGTCCATACGTGTTCGACCCTCGGGTGACCGATGCGTTGACGCCAAAGGTCCTCACCGCTGCTAGCACCTGGAGGTCGCCGCCGGCCTTCGAAGCGCTGTAGGGACTCGAGGGGCGCAGCGGATCGTCTTCGCGCGACGACCAGCCGGGCTCGACGTCGCCGTAGACCTCGTCGGTCGAAACCTGGACGAATCTCGCGCTCAGCTGCTCGGCCGCCTGCAGGAGCACGAGCGTCCCCAGCACGTCGGTGCGCACGAAGTCCTCCGGGCCGAGAATCGATCGATCCACGTGGGTCTCGGCCGCGAAGTTGACGATCGCGTCCACCCGGCCGATCAGGTCGACGTCCTCGCGTGTCGCGATGTCGCCCCGCCGGCAGTCGATCCCCTCGGGCAGGTTCGCCGGGTTCCCCGCGTAGGTGAACTTGTCCAGCACCACCACGTCCTCGCCGGCCGCGAGCATCCTTTTGACGAAATGCGAGCCGATGAACCCGGCACCACCGGTGACCAGTAGGCGCACGGCGTCACCGTATAGACTCCGACTGTCAGTGAGGCAATGGAGCCTCGGGCGCCTCGTCTGCGCCTGGGGCTTTTCGCGTTTCAAGGGAGGATTTCATGGCGCAGGTCGAGACACGCAACAGGGCGACGTCGAGCGAAGATTCACGCAAGCGGGTGCACGGCCGGATCGAGCAGGAGGGGATCGAGTTCGTCCTCCTCTGGTTCACGGACATCGAGGGCCACCTGAAGAGCTTCGCGGTCACGCCGAGCGAGATCGAGGCGGCGCTCGACGACGGCATGGGGTTCGACGGCTCGTCGATCACCGGGTTCAATGCGATCGAGGAGTCGGACATGGTGGCGATCCCGGACCCGGAGACCTTCCAGCTGATGCCGTGGAAGGAGGGCGAGACGAAGGTGGCGCGGATGATCTGCGACATCGTCACGCCGGACGGGAATCCCTACGAGGGCGACCCGCGCTACGTGCTCCGGCGCGCGCTCGACCGTATGGCTTCCCTCGGCTTCGACACGTTCAACGTCGGCCCGGAGCTCGAGTACTTCCTGTTCCGCGACGACAAGGGCACAGAGACGCTCGACGAGGGCGGGTATTTCGCCATGACGACCCTGGATGCGGCGAGCGAGCTGCGCCAGGAGACCGTCCGCGCGCTCGAGGGCATGGGCATTCCGATCGAGTACGTGCACCACGAGGTCGGTCCCTCCCAGCACGAGATCGACATGCGGTTCTCAGACGCGCTCGCGATGGCAGATCACACGGTGACGTACCGGTTGATCGTGAAGGAGATCGCCAAGAAGTCCGGCTTCCACGCGACCTTCATGCCGAAGCCGATCTTCGGCGAGAACGGGTCGGGGATGCACACCCACCAGTCCTTGTTCAAGGACGGACGCAACGCGTTCTTCGACGGTGACGACCAGTGGCACCTCTCCGCCGACGGGAAGGCCTTCATCGCCGGCCAGCTGAGGCACGCGAGAGAGATCAGCGCCGTCTTCGCGCAGTGGGTGAACTCATACAAACGGCTCGTGCCGGGTTACGAAGCCCCGGTGTACGTCGCCTGGTCGCGACGCAACCGCTCGGCGCTGATCCGAATCCCGCTCTACAAGCCTGGGGCCGAGCAGGCGACGCGGGCGGAGATCCGCTGTCCCGACCCTGCCTGCAACCCGTACCTGACGTTCGCCGCCCTGCTCCACGCGGGCCTGGAGGGGATCGAACAGGGCTACGAGCTACCCGACCCGATGGAGACGAACCTCTATCACCTCACGCCCGAGCAGCGGAAGGAGCGCGGGATCGTCTCTCTCCCGGAGACGCTGGGCGAGGCCGTCGACGCGCTTGCCGGGTCGGACCTCGTTCGCAAGGCACTCGGCCCGCACATCTTCGACCGGTACGTGGAGCTGAAGCGAGCCGAGTGGGACGAGTACCGAGTCCAGCTCACCGAGTGGGAGCTCAAGAAATACTTGTCCGTTCTCTGAGAAAGAGGGAGAATGAGGGCCGGTCTCGTGAGCTCTGCGGCCTACGAGATCCAACTGACGGCCGACTGCGAGCTGCTGCAATATTGCGCAGCTCGTGGTCGTTCTAGCCGACGAAAATGCTCCGCATTTTCGTCGGGGAAGAGTTAGGACTTCGCTTCGCTCGTCGGACTAGAGGAAACGGCGGATGGTCTCGCGCGCCACACGGAGGCCGACGACCTGGCTGGTGGGATCGACGTCGGCGATAGTGTCGGCCGGGACCAGGCGGCGGCGGCGTGAGAAGAGGCCGCCGCGAACCGACAGGGCGTCGGGCACGTCGGGAAGCGTCCCGTACATCGGACACTCGACCTTGCCGACGAGGCGTCCCCGGTTGTCGGCCACCAGGAACCCGGCCGTGTCCACGAGATTCAGAGGGAGTGCGGACATGGTCCGAACCTATTCCTCGTCTGCAAGGAAATTCCCCTGCGCGCGGTAAGGGTTGTGTAAATGGGTCAGCCTCCAGGTTTGGCGGACATGGCCCACCAGGCCACCGCCAGAGCCGCGAGATAGAGCGGCGCCAGGATTGCCACAGCCACCGCCGCGCGGCCGACTCCGCCGCGGCGCGCGCTCGCCCAGGCGAGAATGCCGAGGGCGATCAGGATGATCAGGCCGGGCTCCGAGACGACGAATCCGACGTCGACCCAGCCGGGAGTCTTGTCCGGAAACTCCTTGTCCGCGATCAGCGCGGCGCCGACGCGCATCACGATCCAGGACGGGAGGACCACGAAGATCAGCGTTCGAAAGGCAACTCGTGACAGCAGCGCTGCGTGTGCCCTGCGCGTCCGCGTCGCCACCGCCAGGACGGTCACGGCCCCGATCGACCCGGCGAGAGCGATGGCGCCCAGCACGTGCAGGAAGAGTGGGAAGTTCCAGCTGTCGGGACGCACGAGTGCGAGCATCAGGCGCCCGGCTTCCAGATCATCAAGGCGAGGATCGCGACGATGACGATTCCGCTGCCCCAGCTCAGGGCGAGCCACACGGGATCGCGCAGCCGGGCCGACAGTTCCTGGCTCGGGGCGTCGCCCTCCGACGCGAGACGTTCGGCGAGCTGCCGGGTCCGCTTTTCCCGTCCCCCTCCGATGCCGCCGAGGGCATTGGCCAGGACCCAGAGGACGAGTGCCAGGACGATCCAGGTCTGACCCCAGCCGTAGCCGACCTGGTGCACGAGCCAGAGCCCGAAGCCGAGTGTGAGCACCATCCCCGCCCCGATCGCGATCACGGCCACCCGCGCCAGCCGGAACAGCACAGCGATCTCGCTGGGACGCTCTCGTTGCAGCGCCGCGAAGTTGAAGATCCCGGCCATGACGGCGCCACCGAGGACGAGGAACGCTCCGGTGACATGGAGGAAGAGCAGCCAGTCGTAGGTGTCCACGACGACTAGCCTAAGACCCCGAGTGGACGTACGAGCACGGCACCTACGCCTTCTCACCGAGACGATCGCCGCGGTGAACTCGACGCTCGACCTCGAAGAGGTGCTCGAGCTGGTCGCCAGCAAGGTCGCCGACGCCCTCCGGACCGAGGCCTGCTTCGTCTACCTCTACGACGAGCGCACGAACGAGCTCATCCTCCGGGCCACGCATGGAACGAGCGTCGAGGAGATGACGAAACGCCCGCGGCTGCGGCCGGGCGAAGGAATCACGGGAACCGCCGCAGCCGACCGGGCGCCCGTGATGATTCCGTCGCAGGCGCATCTCGATCCGCGCTTCAAGCAGTTCGCGAACCTGTCGGAGGACGACTACGAGTCGATTCTCGCGGTGCCGATCCTTGCGCGCGACAAGCTCGCCGGCGCGCTGAACGTGCGCACGCTCGCGCCGCGCGAGTTCACGCAGGACGAGATCGAGCTGCTCGTCGCGATCGCGGACCAGGTCGCGCAGACGATTCAGCACGCACAGCTGTACGCACAGGCGCAGAGCCGGGTCGCCGAGCTCGAGGCCCTGGCGAAGATCTCGGAGGCGGTCTCCGAGTCGCTCTACCTCGAGGAGTCGCTCGAGGCGATCGTGAAGACGACGATGGAGGCCGTCGGCGCTACCGGCGCGGCGCTCGTGCTCGAGGACGGCAACATCGCCTGGCCGGAAGGTCGCGCCGGGGCGCACAACGTGCGGCTTCCGTTGCGCTGGAAGCGGCGCCAGATCGGCGAGCTCGTCTGCGACCGCGACACGCCGTTCACGGATGAAGAGCGAGCGTTGCTCGTCTCGATCGCCCACCACGCAGCGGTCGCACTCGAGCATGGGCGGGCCGTCATGCGTGGAGTGCTCGCGCAGGAGATCCACCACCGGGTGAAGAACAACCTTCAGACGGTCGCGTCGCTTCTGCGGCTCCAGGCTCGCGCGCCGGACGCCGACCCACGCAAGGCGCTGGAGGACTCGGTGCATCGCGTCCTTGCCATTGCGGCTGTCCACGAGGTCCTGACGGAACAGCGCGAAGAGGTCGTCGAGCTGCGCGAGCTGCTCGAACGACTACGTGCGATGCTCGTGCAGGGTCTGGGTGTCGGGAAGGAAGTTCACGCCGACCTCGAGCCCGTATCGATCGCGGGCAACCGGGCGACCGCTCTTGCCTTGGTCTTCAGCGAGTTGTTGCAGAACGCCCTCGAGCACGGCGGCGACAGCGTTCAGATCGAGCTCGCCCAGCAAAACGGCGAGGTCGTCCTCTCGATCGCGGACGACGGGACAGGGATCGAAGCCGACGCCACGGGAACAGGCCTCTCGATCGTGCAGGCGCTGGTCCGCGACGAGTTGCAAGGTCGCCTTGACCTTCGCAGCGATGGCGGAACTCGGGCCGAGGTGGTCTTCCCTCAGTGACCGGTTGACGACAATCGCGAACCGCAGACGCGGCAAGAGTGCGCGGGCTTTGCCCGCGCACGTTCAGCGCGAAGGGCAGTACCCAATGCCAAGCGAAAGCGAAGCTTTCGCGCGGAGCGCGGAGCGCTAGCGGACGCCGCCGTCGCCGCCGGCGGGGCGGGACCACCAGGCGCCGTCGTTGCTGGACATCGCGCCTTGGAGCTGGTCGACGTAGCTGACTAGGTCTCGCTCACGCCGGTCGAGCGTCTGTTCCAGCTCCTCGAGCTCCGTGCGCCAGCGCTCGATCCGGTCCTCGCGGAACTGGACGTCGGCTTCGAACTCTGCTTCGCGCTGTTCGAGGTCGACCTCGAGTCGCTTGAGCTCGGTCACCCTGGCATCCGCTTCGTCGTCGGACAGCGGGAGCTGCCCGACGTCGCTCCGCCCACCGAGGAGGGGCGCAAGGAAGGCGGCCTGCTCCGTCGAGATTTCGACACGGAGCACGAGGGGCCTGGGGATGCTGAATTCCTGGTCAGACATGAGGAGCCGCACAACCTGAATCGCCCGGGTCGAGGGACGGCACGATCCCTCGGCTGAGCGGTTTCCGCCAAACTCACCCAGCACAGGTGAGGATTCTGGTCGCCGAGGACGAGACGATCATCCGGCTCGACCTCCGGGCCCTACTCGAGCACGCCGGTTTCGAGGTGTGCGCCGAGGCCCGGGACGGCGAGGAGGCCGTGGCCCTCGCCCGCTCGCAGCGGCCGGATCTGGCCCTCCTCGACGTGAAGATGCCGAAGCTCGACGGGATCGAGGCGGCTCGGAGGATCCTCGACGAGCGGCCGATTCCGATCGTGATGCTGACCGCCTACGGGCAGGACGAGCTCGTCCAGCGCGCCGCCGAAGCTGGCGTGTTCGGCTACCTGGTCAAGCCCTTTCGCGAGCAGGACCTGCTGCCGGCCATCCGCACGGCCCGCGCCCGCCACGAAGAGCTCGCGGCTCTGCGCGAGGAAGCGGAGTCACTGGCAGAAGCGCTTGCCGCGCGCAAGGCGATCGAGCGCGCGAAGGGCCTGCTGATGCAAAAGGAAGGGCTTTCCGAGCAGGACGCGTTCGCGCGGTTGCGCAAAGCCAGCCAGGTTTCCGGGCGTCCACTCAAAGTCGTTGCAGAAGCGCTGATCGCCACCTTCGAGTAGGTGTCCGCTCAGGTGTGCGCCCGCTCGAAGAGGTGTTCCCACCTCTGGAGCAGAGCCTGGAGCTCGTCGCGCGCGTGGCGGTGAGCCGCGAGCATCTCCACGTCGTTCCAGTCTTCTGCCAGGCGCCGCTCGAGCTCGGCGACCGTGCTCTCGTGTGCGGCGATCTCCGCTTCGATGCGCTCGAGCTCCGAGGGAGCCTTCGGCTTCACCGGCGCTTTGCGTGACTTGGCCGCGGGCTTGCGCTCGACCGGCGGAGGAGACGGCACCTTGCGTTCCTCGCGCCGGCGAACGTATTCCGCCCAGCCGCCGTCGTAGGAGTTGAGGTGCCGCTCCTCGATCGCGACCGTCCGCTCGGCGACGGCGTCGAGGAGGGCACGGTCGTGGGAGACGAGCAGGATCGTGCCCGGAAACGCCTCGAGCGCCGCCTCGAGTGCCTCACGGCTCTCCATGTCGAGATGGTTCGTCGGCTCGTCGACCACGAGGAAATTCGCGCCGGAGGCGACGACCAGGGCGAGTGCGAGGCGCCGGCGTTCGCCGCCCGAGAGTGCGACGACGGGCTTCTCGTGCTCGGTCCAGCCGGAGAAGAGAAAACGGCCGAGCAGCTTCTGCGCGTCGGGGCGCTGCAGGCCGGTCGCGCGCTGCACGCATTGCAGGACCGATCCGCGCGTGTCGAGCTCCATCTCCTGCTGGGAGAAGTACGCCGGCACGACGCCGTGCCCGAGGCGCACAGAGCCGCCGTCGGCTTCTCGCCGTTCCAGGATGGTTTCCAGCAGCGTCGTCTTGCCCGATCCGTTCGGACCGACGAGCCCCACGTGCTCCCCGCGCTCGATCGCGAAGCTCGCGCCCTCCAGCAACACGCGATCGCCGATGCGAAGCGCGACCCCTTCCGCCTCGAGGACGGTCCGCCCGCTGCGTGCGGGCTTGAGGAACTCGAAGCCGAGGCTCCTGCTCCTTCGGGTGAGGAGATTGATCTCGCTCTTCGACTTCGCGCGTTCCTTTTCCAGGCGTTCGATCTGCGTCAGCTTCACCTGCGCCTTGCGCGCCATCTTCTCCGTCGAGGCCCGGAAACGGGCGACGAAACGCTCCAGCCGTTCGATGTCCCGGCCGACACGGTCGGCCGCCTTCGAGGCGGCGTGCAGGCGGGCCGCCTTCTCGAGACGCCACGCGTGCCAGGGGCCCTTGAAGTACGTCGAGCGTCCGGCATCGAGCTCGAGCACGACGTTCGTCACCGCTTCCAGGAACCAGCGGTCATGCGCGACGATCATGATCCCGGCGTCGAGTGACTGCAGCTCGCGCTCCAGCCATTCCAGGCTTTCGACGTCGAGATGGTTGGTCGGCTCGTCGAGGAGCAGGAGATCGGGATCGCCGCCGAGCGCCCGTGCAAGCGAGGCCCGCGTGAGCTCGCCCCCGGAGAACGTGTCGAGCTGACGGTCGAGCTGCTCGTCCGCGAAGCCAAGGCCGCGCACGACCGCGGTTGCGCGCTCACGCCAGTCGTAGCCTCCGGCATGCTCGAGCCGTGCCTGGGCCTCGCCGTAGCGGCGAATCGTCGTGTCGTGGTGATCTCCGCCCGCCATCGCCCGTTCCAGCCGCCGCAGCTCTTCCTCGAGAGCGATCAGGTCGCGGGCCCCGGAGAGGACGTACTCGCGCAATGTCAAACGCCGCTCGAGCGGCGGCCTCTGGTCGTGGAGAGCGACGCGCGTCCCTTTCTGGAACGCCAGATCGCCGCCCTGGAGACTCGTCTCCCCCACGAGCGCTCGGAGCAGGGTCGTCTTGCCGGCGCCGTTGGGGCCTGCGAGCGCAACGCGGTCCCGGCGCTCGACCTTGAACGACACCCCGTCGAACAGCGGGTCGCCGGAAAACTCCTTGCGCAGGTTGGATGCAATTACGACTGCCATCGCTGTAAGGGTACGGCCCGTGGCCCGGGTTCTTGCGCTCGACATCGGCACGTCCTCGGTGCGGGCACACGTGTTCGACGCGACAGCCGAGGAGCGGGGTGAGCCCGCGCGCCGCGACTACCCAGGGGAGTACGACCCCGATCGGATCCTCGCGCACACGCGCGAGGCGATCGACGAGGCGGGCGGCGCAGACGGGATCGATGCGATCGGCGCATCCTGCTTCGGCCACAGCCTGCTGGCGCTCGACAACGTAGGGCGGCCGCTGACGCCGATCCTCTCCTGGCGCGACACGCGTTCCGCCGACGCGGCCGACCGGCTCTCGCGCCGTGTCGACACGGAGGCCGTGCACGCCCGGACGGGCTGTCAGATCCACACGAGCTACTGGCCGGCAAAGCTGGCGTGGCTGGCGGAGGAAGTGCCGGAGGTGTTCCGCTCCGCGCGCCGTTTCGTCTCTTTCTGCGACTACCTCTACGCACAGCTGCTCGGGCGGGACGTTCCCACGAGCATCTCGATGGCGTCGCCCACGGGTTTGGTCGACCTGCGCACTCGCACGTGGGACGAGGAGCTCCTCCGCACGTTGGGCCTCGACGCCGAGCGACTGTCCGAGATCTCTGACACGCCGGTCGACGGGTGGTATCCGGCGCTGCTCGACGGTGCGTGCTCCAACTTCGGCGCCGGCTGCGTCACCCGCGAGCGCGCTGCCCTGATGGTCGGCACCTCAGGGGCGATCCGAGTTGTCTACGAGACGGAGCACCCGGAGCCTCGCCCAGCACTCTTCTTGCACTGGGTCGACGAGACGCGCGTCGTCGAAGGCGGGTCACTGTCGGACGGCGGGAACCTCCACGCCTGGCTTGACGGGACGTTGAGAGAGGCTGGGGGCTCGCTGACAGGCCGCGACCCGGATTCACATGGACTGACGTTCCTCTCGCTGCTCGGCGGAGAGCGCAGTCCGGGCTGGCACCAGCACGCGAAGGGCGCCATTCACGGTCTGACGTTCGACACCACGGCGCTCGACCTGCGTCAGGCCGGCCTCGAGGGCGTCGCCTTCCGCTTCGCCGAGGTTGCAGAGCTGCTTCCCGAGATCGAAGAGATCGTCGCTACCGGTGGTGCGCTGCTCAGGGATCCGGACTGGGTGCAGATGATGGCCGACGCGCTCGCGCGGCCGATCACGACGTCCCGGGTCAAGGAGGCGTCACTGCGCGGCGCGGCCGTCGTCGTGCTCGAGCGACTCGGACAGACGCCGGCCCCTGCGCCGCTCGGCCCTGTCGTCGAGCCCCGCTCCGACAAGGTGGACGTGTTCCGTGCCGCCCGCGAGCGGCAGCGCCGGCTCTACGAGGTGGTGACTTCCGAGCCGACCAGCTGACGCGCCGCGGCTGCGATGTGCTCAGCGTCGATGCCGTAGGCGTTCAGCAGCTCCTCCGGCTTGCCCGAGCGCGGCATCTCCCGCACCGCCAGCTTCAGCACGTGCGGATGCTCGTCCTTCTCGGCGAGCGCGGCCAGAACGGCATCGCCGAGACCTCCTTCGGGGAAGTGGTCCTCGACCGTCACGATCCTGCCCGTCGTTTCGGCGGCTGCCTGCAGCGTCTCAGCGTCGATCGGCTTGATCGAATAGGCGTCGATCACGCGCGCGCTGATGCCGTCCTCCTCCAGTGCGCCCGCCGCCTTTAGTGCCTCGTGCACGGTGATGCCCGTGCCGACAATCGTGACGTCGTCGTCGTCCGACGAACGGATGACGCGGCTGCCGCCGACCTCAAACTCCTCGTCGGGCCCGTAGATCACCGGCGTATTCGGGCGGAGGGTGCGTAGGAACACGATGCCCTTCGTGTCCGCCATCGCCACCACGAGCCTGGCGGTCTGATTCGCGTCGCACGGGTGGAGGACCACGCTGGAGTGAATGGCACGTAGCGAAGCGATGTCCTCGAGCGCCATCTGGGACGGGCCGTCCTCGCCGATCGACACGCCTGCGTGTGAGCCCGCGAGCCGCAGGTCGACGCGGCTGATGGCGGCCATCCGGATGAAGTCGTACGCGCGTGAGAAGAATGCGGCGAAGGTAGAGGCGAAGGCATTCCAGCCGCGCGCGTGCAGGCCGACTGCTGCGGCGATGAGCTGTTGCTCCGCGATGTACATCTCGAAGAAGCGGTCGGGGTGCGCCTGCTTGAAGATCTCGGCGAACGTCGAGTTGCTCACCTCGCCGTCGAGCGCGACCACGTCTCCGCGGGCCGACCCGAGCGCGGCGAGCGCCTCGCCGTAGGCCTTGCGTGTGGCGACCTCCTGGCCGAGCTCGTACCGCGGCAGCTCGAGCGGTCCGTCCGGAAAGCGGTGAGGCTCGGCAGGTTCAGGCTTCGCGACGTCGACGTGGATGTTGCGGATACCGCCGAGCTCCGCGATCGCTGCGTCGGGGTCGTCGAGCGCCTTGCCGTGCCAGCCATCCTTGTCCTCGACCGCCTTGACGCCCTTGCCCTTGATCGTGCGCGCCACGATCACGGACGGACGGCCGGTCGTCTCTTCCGCTTCCTTGTAGGCGCGGTCGATCTCCTCGACGTCATGGCCATCGATCTCGATCGCGTTCCAGCCGAATGCACGTGCCCGCTCGACGTAGACGCCGGTGTTCCAGCCGATCATCGTCTCGCCACGCTGCCCGAGCCGGTTGACGTCGATGATCGCGGTCAGGTGGTCGAGCTCGTAGTGCGACGCATGCTCGAAGGCCTCCCACATCGAGCCCTCGGCCATCTCGCTGTCGCCGCAGAGCACCCAGACACGGGAAGGCAGGCGGTCGAGGTACCTGGCGGCGAGCCCCATGCCGACGCCGATCGGCAGGCCCTGTCCGAGCGAGCCTGTCGCGACGTCCACCCACGGGATCAGGGGAGTCGGGTGCCCCTCGAGGATGCTCCCGAACTTGCGGTACGTGAGCAGCTCCTCGTCGGTGATGGCTCCGACGGCGCGCAGGATCGCGTAGTAGAGCGTCGAGGCATGCCCCTTGGAGAAGATCAGCCGGTCGTTCGTTGGGGTTTTCGGCTCGTCGTAGTCGAAGCGGAGGTGGTTTGCGACGAGGACGGCCATCAGGTCGGCGGCGGACATGCCTGAGGTGGGATGCCCTGACTTCGCGACGGCTGCAGGGCGGATCGAGTCGACGCGGAACTGCTGGCCGAGCTCTCGGAGTTGGTTCGGGTCCATCGCGGCCATTCTAGGAGTCAGGCGTCAGCCTCTGCCGGTGGGGTACGTTCCAGTCGTGAAGGTGGCGATCGCATTCGACCACCGGGGCGTTCGCCTGCGTGAGGCGGTGCTCGAGGCGCTTGCCGGGCACTCCGTGGTTGACCTGGGTACCGATACCGACGCCGTCCGGATCGATTATCCGGACAAGGCTCGCGAGATCGGCGAGGCCATCCTCGGCGGAGACGCCGAGCGCGGAGTCTTCGTCTGCGGTTCAGGTGTGGGCGCCTCGGTCGCCGCATCCAAGCTGCCCGGCATCCGCGCGGGGATCTGCCACGACGTTTACTCGGCCCACCAGGGCGTCGAGCACGACGACATGAACATCCTCTGCTTGGGCTCGGAGGTCGTGGGGCCGTCTCTGGCGCGCGACCTCGTGACCACGTTTCTCGCCGCACGTTTCGATGGTGGCGCGCGGTATGTGAAACGACTCAAGCAAATCGAAGACATTGAAAGGGCGATGTCCAGTGCCTGAATCGAACCTGCACAAGCTGTCGGCGCTCGGCCAGAGCGTCTGGATCGACTACCTCTCGCGGCAGATGCTGCAGAGCGGCAAGCTCGCGAAGATGATGGAGGAGGACGCTGTCGTCGGCGTCACCTCCAACCCCACGATCTTCCAGAAGGCGATCGCGGAGGGTGACGCGTACGACGACCAACTGCGTGAGATCCTCGAGTCGGGCGAGGAGGGCCCGAAGGAGATCTTCCTGCAGCTCACTTCGCACGACATCTCGGATGCCTGCGACCTGCTGCGCAAGGTGTGGGACGGGGGCGGAGGGCTCGACGGGTATGTCTCGTGGGAGGTCGATCCGACGCTCGCTTACGATCGCGACGGAACCGTTGCGGAGGCGCGCCGGCTGCACGAGTGGATCGAGAGGCCAAACCTCTACGTGAAGATCCCCGCGACCGAACCGGGCCTTGGCGCGATCGAAGAGATGATCGCCTCGGGGAAGAACATCAACGTCACGCTGATCTTCTCGCTCGACCGTCACAAGGAAGTCATGGAGGCGTACGTCCACGGCCTCGAGCGCCTCGTCGAGAGCGGCGGCAACCCGAGGCAGGTGCACTCGGTCGCGAGCTTTTTCGTCTCGCGCGTGGACACGGAGACCGACAGGCGTCTCGACGAGATCGGCGGCGACGCGACGAGGTTGAAGGGCAAGCTCGCCATCGCCAACGCGAAGCTCGCGTACCAGAACTACCTCGAGACCTTCGCCGGCCCGCGCTGGGACGCGCTCGAGGCGAAAGGCGCGACGAAGCAGCGCTGCCTGTGGGCGTCGACGTCGACGAAGAATCCCGACTACCGCGACGTCATGTACGTCGAAGAGCTGATCGGCCCGGAGACGGTGAACACGATGCCCGAGGAGACGATCCGCGCCTTCCAGGATCACGGCAAGCCCGAGCTGACGCTGACGAAAGACGTCGATGCTGCGCGCAAGCTCTTTGACGATCTCGCAGCCGTCGGCATCGAGTACGACGACGTCTCGAACACGTTGGAGCGCGAGGGCGTGCAGAAGTTCACCGATTCCTTCCGCGAGTTGTTGGACGGGATCAGCGCCAAGCGCGGCGAGCTCGTTCGAGCGTGAGCGTCGCGACGCGGCAGCAGCTGGTCGAACGCATCTGGGCGCGGGACGCCACCGTCTGGACCGGCACGGACGAGGACAAGTGGCTCGGCTGGCTCGACGAGCCGAAGCGCATGCAGGAGCGGGCCGGCGACATCGTCGCGTTCGCCACCGAAGCGCGCAAGACGTTCGAGACGTTCGTCCTGCTCGGCATGGGGGGTTCGTCCCTGGCTCCAGAGGTGTTGAAGCGCACCTTCGGCGCCAAGCAGCTGCACGTCCTCGACACGACGCACCCCACCATGATCCGGCACGCCGAGAAGTCGCTCGACCTGAGCAAGACGATGTTCGTGGTCTCGTCGAAGTCGGGCGGCACAATCGAGACGCTGTCGCACTTCGAGTACTTCTGGGAGCAGACGGGTGGGCACGGCGATCAGTTCGTCGCCGTCACCGATCCCGGCTCGGCGCTCGAACAGTTGGCGAACACGCGCAGCATGCGTGTGTTCGCAGGTGAGCCGACGATCGGCGGGCGCTACTCGGCGCTGTCGCCGTTCGGCATCGTGCCGGCTGCGCTGATGGGAATCGACATCGAGCGCGTGCTCGAAGGCGGAGACCGCATGTCGGCGGCTTGCCGCGGCGATGCCAACCCGGGTCTCCACTTGGGCCTCCAACTCGGCGAGCGCTGGCGCGAAGGGCGCGACAAGGTCTGCATCGAAGAGACGGGAGGCAACTTCGGGCTGTGGGCCGAGCAGCTGATCGCCGAGTCCACGGGCAAACAAGGAAGGGGGCTCGTGCCGGCCCCCGGCGAGAGCCCGGACGGCCCCGACCGCCAGGCCGCCGAGGTGCAACTCGCCGATCCGCACGAGATCGGCGCCGAGCTCTTCCGCTGGGAGTTCGCCGTGGCGGTCGCTGGAGCGATCCTCGAGATCAACCCGTTCGATCAGCCGGACGTCCAGGCCGCGAAGGACAAGACGAAGGAGGTGCTCTCGTCGGGCGAGGACCCCCGACTCGAGCCCGCAGGCTCGCTGGACGAGCTGCTGGCGGGCGCCGAGCCGCCGAACTACGTCGCGATCCAGGCCTTCATCGATCCGCTCCGGGAGCGCGAGCTGCAGCCACTGGTCGAGCGGGGGCACGAGACCGGCTGCGTCGTCACGCACGGCCTCGGGCCGCGCTACCTGCACTCGACCGGGCAGCTCCACAAGGGCGGCCCACCGACCGGCCTCTTCGTCCAGGTCGTCGACGACACCGGTGAAGAGATCCCCATCCCCGGCCAGGACTTCGGCTTCGGTCGTCTGATCCGGGCCCAGGCCGAGGGCGACTACCGCTCGTTGCGCGAACGCGGGCGGCCGATCGTGCGGGTCAGACTGGAAGACCTGTAGTGCAACTCGGAATGATCGGGCTCGGGCGCATGGGGTCGGGCATGACCGAGCGGCTGCATGAACACGGCCACGAGGTGCATACCTACGACCCCAACGTCGACACGCGTACGGCCGATTCGCTCCGGCAGCTCAAGGAACAGCTGGACGCCCCGCGCGCCTTCTGGATGATGATCCCCGCGGGCGAGATCACGGAGCAGACCTTCCACCAGCTGCTCGAGATCGCGGACGCGGACGACACGATCGTCGACGGCGGCAACTCGAACTTCCGCGACTCGAAGCGGCGGTTTGTCGAAGCGCAGCACCGTGGGATTCATTTCGTCGACGCCGGCGTGTCCGGTGGCGTTTGGGGCCTCGAGGTCGGCTTCTGCCTCATGGTCGGCGGCGACGACGAGCCGGTGAAGCGACTCGAGCCGATCTTCAAAGCACTCGCGCCGGAAGCGGGGTATGCGCATGTCGGTCCCTCCGGCGCCGGCCACTTCGTGAAGATGGTGCACAACGGGATCGAGTACGGCTTGATGCAGTCGTACGCCGAGGGCTTCGAGATCATGGAGCACTCCGAGTACGACCTCGATTCGCTCGAGATCTCCGGCATCTGGCGCAACGGCTCCGTCGTTCGCTCGTGGCTGCTGGAGCTTCTGCACTCGGCATTCGAGACGCACGGCGCGAAGCTCGAGGACATTGCGCCCTACGTCGAGGACTCGGGAGAGGGCCGCTGGACGATCAACGAGGCGATCAACGAGAACGTGCCGGTCCCCGTGATAGCGGCCTCGCTCTTCGCACGGTTCGCCTCGCGTGACGAGATCAAGTTCTCCGCCAAGGTCGCGGCCGCTCTGCGGAACCAGTTCGGCGGCCATGCCGTCAGGGCCGCCGAGCGTGCGAAGGCAGGACCAGACCCACGGTAGCCGTGGCGATCGCGCAAGAGAATCCACTGCTCGAAGGGCTGGAGATCCGGCGCGCACCGGACGACTGCATCCTCGTCATCTTCGGTGCATCCGGCGACTTGACGAAGCGCAAGCTGTTCCCGGCGCTCTACTCGCTCGCGTACCGTCGTTTGCTGCCCGAGCATTTTGCGGTCGTGGGCGTTTCGCGCTCCGAGGAGACCGACGACGAGTTCCGGGAGAGGATGAAGGAGGCGGTGCAGGAGCATTCACGCGACGAGTTCCGCGACGACGTCTGGGAGCTGCTGGCGAGCGGCATGCGCTACGTCGCGATGGACTTCGCCGACGAGGAGCGCGAGGACGGGCTCGCCAAGACGCTGACCGAGCTGGACGAAGAGCGCGGGACGCGAGGCAACCGCGTCTACTACCTCGCAACGCCGCCGGCCGCCTTCGAGACGGTTGTCCGAGCCGTCGGCAAGCGGCGCTCGGCGCAGGGCTGGGTAAGGCTCATCATCGAGAAGCCGTTCGGCCACGATCTCGCGTCCGCGCGCCAGCTGCAGAAGACAATCGAGGAGTTCTTCGAGGAGCGAGAGGTCTTCCGCATCGACCACTACCTCGGCAAGGAGACCGTGCAGAACATGGTCGCGCTCCGCTTCGCGAACGGGATCTTCGAGCCGATCTGGAACAGGCAGTTCGTCGACCACATTCAGATCACCGTCGCCGAAACCATGGGCATCGAGGGCCGCGCCGGCTACTACGAGCAGGCGGGTGCGATTCGCGACATCTTCCAGAACCACATGTTGCAGCTCGTCGCGATCACCGCGATGGAGCCGCCGATCGACTTCACCGCGGACTCCATGCGCAACGAGAAGGTGAAAGTGCTGCGCGCGATGCACACGCCGGGGCCGAAGTCGGTGGTGCGCGGGCAGTACGGCCGCGGCTACATCGAGGGCGAAGAGGTTCCCGCGTATCGTGAGGAGGAGGGCGTCGATCCGAACTCGATGACGGAGACCTTTGTTGCAGCCAAGGTCTACGTCGACAACTGGCGCTGGGCCGACACGCCCTTCTATCTTCGGACCGGCAAGCGGCTGGCACGGCGCGAGACGACGATCGCGATCCAGTTCAAGCGCGCGCCGCATCCGCCGTTCGAGGAGCTGTCCGCCGAACGACTGAAGCCGAACGTCCTCATCGTGCACGTGCAGCCCGACGAAGGCGTGTCGCTGGCCATCGGCGTCAAGGTTCCCGGGCAAGGCATGACGATTCGCACCGTGCACATGGACTTTCTCTACGGCGGTGCGTTCAGGACGGGCCTGCCCGAGGCATACGAGCGCCTCATCCTCGACGCGATGCTCGGCGATGCGACCCTGTTCACGCGGATCGACGAAGTGGAAGAGCAGTGGGCGCTCGTCGACGCGATCGCGGCTGCCTGGGCGCGCGACCGCCCGGCTTTCCCGAACTATTCGGCCGGGACCTGGGGGCCGACTGCGGCCGACGAGCTGATGGAACGAGACGGACGGGCATGGCGACGGCACTAGCGTCGGTCCGGGAGATCGAGCGCGAGGTAGCGGCGCTGCGCATCGCGCCGGGCTCCGACGTGCCCTATCAGCGGACGAGCGTGATGACGCATACGGCGTGGGTTCCGCCCGAGTGGGTCGAAGCGGCGGACGACGTCCTGGCCGGGCTCGCGGAACGCCACCCTTCGCGAACGATCGTTCTCGTTCCCGAGCCCGAGCAAGAGGACGGGCTCGAGGCTCAGGTCGACGTCGAGATCTTCCCGTCGGGCGAGGGCCGCCAGATCTGCGCCGAGACGATCCGGATCAGGCTCTGCGGCCCGCGCGCAGCAGCGCCGGCAAGCGTCGTGCAGCCGCTCCTCCTGCCGGATCTGCCCGTCTTCCTGCGTTGGCGCGGCGTGCCGTCGTTCGGCAGCGACTCGTTCGAGAGCCTCGTGGGCATCGTCGATCGCCTGATCGTCGACAGCACCGAGTGGCCTGAGCTTCCCGGTTCCTATGCCCAGCTGTCCGGCGTCTTCGAGCGTGTCGTCGTGTCGGACATCGCCTGGGCGCGGACCAGCCGCTGGCGCCGGCAGCTCGCGTCCCTTTGGCCGGAGATCGGGAACGTGGAACGGATCCGCGTCACCGGCACTGCGGCGCAAGCGGCGTTGCTCGCCGGCTGGCTGCGCTCGCGCCTGGCCCGCTCGGTCGAGCTGGAGCACGAGCCGGCCGACCACCTCGAGGCCGTCGAGATCGACGGTGAGCCGGCCCCGTTTCCCCCTGGCGATCCGCCGCCGCCTTCCGATCTGCTCTCCGAGCAGCTCGACCGGTTCGAGCGCGACCGCGTTTACGAAGAAGCCGTACGCTCCGCGTCAACGTGAACGACTTCGCCGTGCACGTCAAGCCGCTCATCGCGGAGGTTCCGGGCTGGCTGACGGACGAAGAAGGCGAGGCGCTCTACGATCTCGCGCGCGCGTGTACCGGAAGGGGAGTGATCGTCGAGATCGGCTCGTGGAAGGGCAAGTCGACCATCTGCCTCGGCCGCGGGTCGCTGGCCGGCGCGTCTGTTCCCATCTATGCGATCGACCCGCACGCCGACTATCGCTTCGGCGACTTCAAGGCGAATCTCGACCGCGCGGGGATCATGGACCTCGTCAGGCCGATCGCGTCGCTCTCGCAGCCCGCGGCGAACGACTTCCACGAACCGATCGAGCTGCTCTTCGTCGACGGGTCGCACGAGTACGACCTCGTGCTCGAGGACTTCGAGAAGTGGGTCCCGAAGGTCGTCCAGGCAGGCTGGGTCGCCTTTCACGACACGACCTGGACGTCGGGGCCGCGCAAGGTCGTCGGACAGGCGATCTACCGGTCGAACCGATTCAAGGACGCCAGGTTCGTCGTCGGCTCGACGACCGTCGCGCGCAAGGTCGAGCAGAACTCGCTCGCCGACCGCGCCCGCAACCGCTACGTCCTCGGCGTGAAGACAGCGTTCTGGCTGGGTTCGTCCGTAGTGAAGAAGCAGCGCAACCTCTTGCCGGAGCCTGTCGAGCGCCTCGGCCGCAAGATTCTCAAAATCATTCAGTGACCATCGTCCTGGGCACAACACAAGGCCGGAGGCTAAGACCAGGCGGAGCCGGGCTTAGCCGGAGGCGAACTGATGTGGGCGCGGCCGCGTGAGCGCCCGCGCCCGGACGGTTGAGGACGGTCGCGGACCGGGGACGCGGCAGGAGTGCGCGGGCTTGCCCGCGCGCGTTCAGCGCGAAGCGCCGTACCCAATGCCAAGCGAAAGCGAAGCTTTCGCGCGGAGCTAGTGTCCGCCGACGACGCGGAACTTCGGTTTCGCGACCACGAGCTTGGCTGGATCCGACCACGACATCTGCTGGGCTCCCGTCGGCAGGGCGTAGTTGAAGCCGCGCACGCGGTAGTACCACGTTCCCGCTTTGAGCGGAAGGACGGTCGAGGTTCCGAGCGTTAGCGTGCCGAGTGCGTTTGCGTTCTGGGGGTTCGGCTCGGGCTTGAACGGATACCGCTTCTTGCTCCACTGCACCTCGTAGATGGACGCGCCGAGCGCGGGCGTCCAGGCGACGAGCGGGGCGCCGTAGAACGCCTGGTTCGAGCGACCGGCCGTTAGCGTCCCCTTCGTCGACAGGCCCGAGGCGAAGAGCTCGCCCGCGGCGGTGAGCGAAGGCTCGCTGTTCTTGCCGAAGCGGGCGACGCGGTTGTACGGGGCGGCGCAGACGTCCTGCGGGAGCTCGAGATCCTGGTACTGGAGATTGCCTCCGGTGCGGACGATCGGCTCGCCGATGCCGTGCGCGAACTTCAGCGTTCCCGCGAGCGAAAGCGACGTGCCGCTGACGGTGACGACCGTGACCGTCTCCTGATTTGCCTTGCCTCCGAGCAGGACGGTGTCGCCGCTCGAGAAACCGACGGCGCTCACGACGCTCACACTCGAGCCGCCTATGGCCGCGGCTGAGGAGGTGCTGGTGCTGATCGCGCCCGGTGAGACGGCTGCCACGGGAATGACCGTCCAGTAGTAGCCGCTGCTCGGCCAGTCCGTGTCCCACAGATCGACCGGAGCGCCGACGACCGCGCTCCCGACCTGTATCTGCGTGGGGCCGGCCGCGGGCGCGGTGCTCGAGCCCGGATTCGAGTCCGAATCTGCTGGGACCGCGGTCGTCGGCGTTGCGGACGCCGCGAGCTCGGTCGGCTGCACCTTCAGACCGTCGAAGCTGTAGCTGGCAGGCTCGGAGCCGTCGCTGAGGTACGAGGCGCGTGCGAGTGGAAGCGAGGCGGGGAGCGCAGGCAGCGCCAGCGGTCCGAAAGGTCGCGGAGCGTAGGCGGGACCGCCGATGACGGCGCTCGTGAACACCCGGTTGAGGCACTGCCGGTCGGTGAAGACGTAAACGCGGAAGAGCTCTGCACTGGCGCCGTTGATCGCCTGGTCGCCGCTGAAAGTGAATGCCGGCATGAGGCGGTGCACCGGGGAGGACGCGTCGCCGGTCGAGATGACGTCTGAAACGGTGTGCCCGAGCTTGATCGGTCCGCCCACATACGCGGGATTCGTGGAGCTGTAGACCGGGCTCCAGGGGCCGTAGCCGACTGCAGGCAGGCCGTTCTGACGGGTCTGCTTGTTGTCGTCCGTGCGGTCGGTGCGCAGCGCGCGGATTCGCCAGCGCACCGTGTTCGTCCAGCTCGACGTGCGGTGAAAGGTGTAGAACTCGCGCTCGTCCAGGACGTTGGTGAAGACGGTTTCCATCTTCGGCGTCGGGTTGTTGATGTCGACGAACCAGACCTGGTAGCCGTCGGCGCCCTCGATCGGCGCCCAGCGCAGCAGTCCCGGCTCGCTCGGCAACGGCTTCGGCGCCGGGCCGGGCTCCATGTCGAAACCAAACGGGGTGCTCCACGCCGTCGTCGCGGTTGCCGTGATTCCGCGTACGCGCGCGAACAGCGCGTGCGGGTTCCCCGTGATCCACGGCAGCATCACGGTCGGGGCGGCGACTGGCGTGCTCAGCCCGCTCGTCGAGTAGACGAGCCCGCTTTCCCGGAAGCTCGAGCTCGTCGCGAGTTGGAACTGGTAGCGGATGGCGCCGGCGACGGGGTTCCACGCGAAGGACGGCGTGCGCGGGAAAGAGTTGTCGACGGGCTCGTCGGAACGGAGCAGGAAACCGTGCAGATTCGCCGGGGCGGCTCCTCGAACAGGCTTCGCCGCCTCCGCGGCAGGAGCGAGCAAGAGCAAGCCGAGACAGACGGCGGCAAGTAGAGGCGCACGCAGCATCGTTCTATGTGGTTGTCGGCAGCCTCCCCCGTTCGGCTGTCCCTCGAATGAGGGACGCCAGGCGGTCGCCGGCCGCCAGAACGAGCGCATCGGAGCCGGGTCTTCCGATCAGCTGCACCGACGCCGGGAGGCCGTCCTCCGCCGGTCCGCACGGTAGGGCGAGAGCGGGCCAGCCGAGTGTGTTGAACGGAAGGGTGTTGGCGATCAGCCGCTCCCGCAGCGCCAGGTCGCCAATGCCGGTAGGAGGCGCGACGCACTGCAACGTCGGCGTGAGCAGCAGGTCGAGCCTGTCGAACAAATTCAGGCAGCGTTCGGCGTACTCTGCCCGCGCTTGCTCGGCCCGGGTGGCTTCCGCATCCGACACCGCCAGGCAACGTTCGACCTTCACAGCGACCTCCTCGCCGTAGAGCTCGCCGTTCTCTGCATAGAGCTCGCGGTGAACACCCGCGACTTCGTGCATGAAGACGGCCCCGATCTCGGGTCTCGGCCATTCGAGCGAGCGGCTCCGGGGGAAATGTCCGGCCGCCTCGCGAAGGCGTTGGGCGACGAGCGGGTCGGCCTCTTCGACCCATGCCGTCCCGACCACGAGCTCTTCGAGGGAGGCGAGCTCGTCCGCCTCGAAGCCCGGTGCGATGACCTCGAGCAGTGCCACACACTCCTCCACGGTCCCCGCCATCGGTCCCACGTGGTCGAAGCTGGGGGCGAGCGGGAAGCAGCCGTCGATCGAGACGAGGTTGTACGTCGGCTTGAAGCCGACGATGCCGCAGCAGGCGGCGGGGATGCGGATCGAGCCGCCGGAGTCGGTTCCGAGGGCAGCGTCGGCAAGCCCCGCTGCGAGGGCCGCTGCCGAGCCGCCCGACGAGCCGCCGGCGATTCGCCCAGGTGCGCGCGGGTTCGGGACGGTGCCGAAATGCGGGTTCTCCGACGTGGTGCCGTACGCGAACTCGTGGAGATTCGTCTTGCCGACGTTCGCATACCCGCCGGCCTCTGCGAGGCGCACGGATTCGGCACTGGTCGCCGGGATGTGTTCGGCAAACACGGCCGAGCCATACGTGGTCCTCACCCCTGCAGTGTCGAGCAGGTCCTTGACCGCCAGTCGGATGCCCTCGCCGGGCTCCTCTGGGATTGCGAGGAAGATCCCGTCGGCCGCCACGGGGCGACCTTACTGGCTACTTGCGGCGTTTCGGCTTCGTCGTCTTCTTCACGAGCTGCATCGCCACGCGGCGGGTGACGCTCGCGCCCTGCGTACCGCCGGGTGAATAGCTCGTGAGCATCAGGACGTTGCCGGGCGTGTTCGTCTTGCGAAGGGTCTTGAGCAGCTGCGTCGGCAAGATGAAGCGCACGTCGTTGTTGCCGGCGTGCAAGCCGGCCGAGCCGAGCCAGGTCGAGCCGAGCGTCGCCTTCAGCGTTCCGTCGCCGCTCGAGAAGACGATGAAGCGGAGCAGTCTCGTCTTCGCGGAGACGCGGATGAGCTCCGGGGCGTGCAGCGTGAGATCGGGTGCCGGGTCGGTCGTCGGCGCCTGAACGACGGGACCGATGACCTTGACACCCTCAGGCGCCTCGCCTGCCGCAGCAGGCTTGGACTTGTCGACCGTGACGGTGCCCGAGACCGTGAACTCGCGGCCGTCCAGAGCGGGCGGGACGACGTCGTTCGTCTCGTTCGGCAAAGAGACGTAAGCATGCGGGCTCGCGCCGCAGGTGTTCCACGGAACCGTCAACGAGGCGGTGGTGCCGGAGACCGAGAAGGCCTGCGCCACTGCTCCCTTGGTGTTCGCGTAGTAGTAGGGCGTCGACGCGACGCCGGCCGGAAGCGCAACCTTGAGGGCGAGCGAGGCCGAGTAGCACGGGCCGGTATCGGTGTCGAGCCCGTGGGCGACATCGACATAACGGACCGCGAGATGGTTGACCGCGAGCGTCACGGGCGAGACGGCACCGCTCGACGAGGCGACCACGATCGAGGCTTGAGTTTGCGGGAGCACACCGGCGAGCGCTTCGTAGGTGAAGTTCCCCGTGAGGCGCGCGGTCGTGTAGTCCTCGAAGAACTTGCCAAGCGTTGAGCCGAGCGTCTGGACGACGCTCGAGAGGGCCTGTGTCCCGCTCCAGCCGGGATTGGCCGCAGCCGCGTCGAGCACGGCCTTGACCTTGGCATCGCTGGATCCCGGTCGCTCCGCCAGGTACTCGAAGAGCATCCAGCCGGGATAACCGTTCCGATCGAACTCAGTGTCGCCGCACTCCGAGCCGACGCAGTCCATCGTCCGGTCCGGATTCAGCTCGAGGCCGCCTGCCGCCGCATTCGCGCGTACCGACGCCCATTCGGCCAGCCCCTCCGTAAGCCACTGTTGAGCCCCGGGCGCGACGGCATCCTCGAACACATGGAAGACCTCGTGCGCAACGACGGGATATGCGAGGCCGGTGGAAACGCTGAGATGAATCTCATCGGGCCCGACCGGCGTGATGATGGCGTCCCAGCGGCCGTGGGGCATCGGCGTGCCGAGCGGGATGGCGCCATGGGCGAAGCAGTCGATCGAAAAATCGTCGACGGAGATGTCGACGAGCGCGCCCGGCGCGGTGTATCCCCAGCCGCTGTAGAGGTCATACGCGCGCTCTGCCATGCCTAGGATCTCGCCGGCCCGTTCCTGGCTGATGCTTGCGGTGGGACACGGCGCGACGTCGCGGCTCCAGCGGATCTGAAAATGATCGCTGGAGAGCGTTGCGACCCCGCTGGTGGGAAACGGGTCGATCGCCACGGCCCGCGGCACGCCCACGGCCAGCGAGGCGGCCAGGGCGATCACGGCAAAGGGCAGCAGGAACCGAGACGAACGCGTCATCAAAGGCCAGATCGGCTCTGGCGGAGGATTTCTTTAGCCGCGGCTCAGTCGTAGTGCAGGTACACAAGCGCGACGACGATCGCCCCGACCGCGATCAGGATCGCGAGCCCGAACAGTGACGCGGCCAGCGCGATGTTCCTCTTCGCGACCTCGGCGGTCGGCTCCACGGGTGTCATCTGCTCGGGCATTACAGGAGCGGGTCCACCGCCATCGCTGCGAACAGCAGCGCCAGGTACAGCAACGAGAAGTGGAACAGGAGCGCCGCCTGTCGCGGAGTCGTCTCGCGCCGCAGTCGCAAGGCCAGGAGCAGGAAAGCCGCGCCGAGTGCGAGAGCGGCGCCGAGATAGACGAGGCCGAGAGTCCCCCAGAGGAACGGCACGACCGTGACCGCGACCAGAACCAGTGAGTACAGGACGATCTGCCGTGTCGTCTCGCGCGCGCCGCGCACCACGGGCAGCATCGGGATCCGCGCCGCTTCGTAGTCGCGCCGGATCAGCAGTGCAAGTGCCCAGAAGTGCGGGGGTGTCCAGAAGAACACGATCAGGAACAGCCACAACGCAGGGAGCGTGAGGTTCCCGGTCACGGCCGCCCAGCCGACGAGCGGCGGCACCGCTCCCGCCGCACCGCCGATTACGATGTTCTGCGGCGTCGTGCGCTTGAGCCAGCGCGTGTACACGAGCACGTAGAAGAGGTTCCCGACGAGCGCGAGGACGGCGGCGAGCACGTTCACGAGCGATGCGAGCAGCACGAAGCTGAACGCCGAGAGCGCCAGGCCGAACTCCAGGGCGCGCGACGCCGGCATTCGCTCAGCGGCCACCGGACGCGCCCGGGTCCGCTTCCCCATCAGCCTGTCGATGTCGCGATCGAGGACGTGGTTCAGCGCGGACGCGCCGCCGCAGGCGAGTGCGAGGCCGCCCATCGTCACGAGCACGAGCCAGGCGCGAGGAGCGCCCTGGGCCCCGACGAACATCGCGCAAAGGCCCGTGATCAGCAGCAGCGACATGATGCGCGGCTTCGTCAGCGCCACGTAGTCGCGCCACGAGGCCCGTGGCGCAGGCTCGCCGCGATACGTCGAGGCCGCGAGCACGAGGGTCGCCGCGAAGGCGACTGCGGAAAGCGCGAGGTGCAGACCAGGCGCTGTCACCAGCGCCGCGATCCCGAATAGGACGAGCGCGCCGACCGACGGCACGAGCAGCCGCCGGTGGACGAGGACGGCTGCGACCACGAGTGCGAGGAGCGGCGGAAGTGCAAGTGCCGCGAGCACGCGATGCGCCGCGCCCAGCGACGCCGCGCCGCTGACGACGGCGAGCAACGTCGACAGTCCGGCGAAGACCGCAGTCAGGCGCAGCCAGGGCCCGGGCCTAGACACGGGCCTCTGCCAGCCGCCGCCGCAGGTCGCGAAGGGGTCGGGCGCTGGTGATGTAGGGCAGGCGGTCGAAGTTGTGCGGCGGTGGCGGTGAGGTCGTGTACCACTCGAGCGTGTCCCCGAGCCAGGGGTCGTTGACCGCGCGCGGTCCCTTGCGCGACGTCTGGACGACGTTGACGACGAACAGGAGCAGTCCGATCGCCATCACGCCCGAGCCGATCGACGAGATGAGGTTGTAGGTCTGCCACAGGCCATGCTCCGAGTATGTGTAGATCCGCCGCGGCATGCCGAGGAGCCCGAGCATGTGCTGTGGGAAGAACGTCAGGTTGAAGCCGAGGAACACGAGCCAGAAGTGAGCCTTCCCCAGGCGCTCGTCGAGCATGCGCCCGAAGATCTTCGGCCACCAGTAGTAGAGGCCGGCGAAGATCCCGAACACCGAGCCGCCGAACAGGACGTAGTGCATGTGCGCGACGACGTAGTACGTGTCCGTCACCTGCCAGTCGACCGGGAAGGCGGCGAGGAAGATCCCTGAGAGGCCGCCGATCGTGAACAGCGCGATGAAGCCGAGAGCCCAGAGCATGGCCGTATCGAAGATGAGATTTCCGCGCCAGGTCGTCGCGAGCCAATTGAAGATCTTCACGCCCGTCGGGACGGCGATCACCATCGACGAAAGCATGAAGAAGACGTTCAGGAAGTTCGGCAGCCCGACGCTGAACATGTGGTGCGCCCACACGAGCATCGAGTAGAAGCCGATCGCCACCGTCGAGAACGCGATCGCCTTGTAGCCGAAGATCGGCTTGCGCGAGAAAACGGGGATCACCTCGGAGATGATCCCCATGGCGGGCAGGATCATGACGTAGACCTCGGGGTGGCCGAAGAACCAGAAGAAATGCTGGTAGAGAATGGCGTTGCCGCCGTCCTGTGGCTCGAAGAAGTGGGTGCCGGCCTGTCGGTCGAGCAAAAGCATCGTGAGCCCGACCGAGAGGACGGGCAATACCAGGACGAGCAGCGCAGAGTAGATCTCGATCGACCACACGAACAGCGGGATCCGCATCCAGCTCATTCCCGGTGCACGCATGTTGTGGATCGTGGCGAGGAAGTTGATCGCACCCAGGAGAGACCCGAGCGAGAGCAGGTGCAGCGACAGGATCCAGAGATCCTGACCGTGGCCGAGCGAGAACATGTTGGCCGACAGCGGCGGATAGGCATACCAGCTGGACCTCGACGCGCCGTACTTGGCGAGGAAGCTGAGATAGAGGACGATGCCGCCGAAGAGAAAGAGCCAGTACGACAGCGCGTTGAGCCGAGGGAACGCGACATCGCGGGCGCCGATCATCAGCGGCACGAGGAAGTTCGCAAACCCGGCGAAGATCGGGACGACGACGAGAAAGATCATCGTAGTGCCGTGGATCGTGAACAGCTCGTTGTAGCTCTGCTTCGTGATGAAGTGCTCGTTCGCCTGCGCGAGCTGCGCGCGCATGAGCAGTGCGAGGATCCCCCCTGCCGCGAAGAAGACGAGGGACGTGCAGATGTAGAGGATCCCGATCCGTTTGTGGTCGGTCGTGGTGACCCAGCTCATGACACGCCCCTGGCGCCAGTCGGGCCGGTACGGCTCTACGGTGGCTCTAGTCGCCACTGGTTGTCGCCTTGTAGACGCTCTGCTTCAGGTAGGCGAGGAGCGCCTGGACCTGCTCGTCGGACCAGCCGCGCGCGACCGGCGGCATCTCGTTCCTGCCCTGGCGGATCAGCTGCTCGAGGCCCTGCCGCTGTACGAGCAGCGCGTTGTTCGAGATCTTCGGTCCGAAGCCGCCCTGTCCCTGAAGCCCGTGGCATTTCGCGCAGGAGCCTTGCCACTCGCCGCGTCCTAGTGTGCCGGTCGCAGTGCCGAGCCAGGCGGTGTAGTCGGCACGCGATTGCACGTCGACGACAGCCTTCATCGCCGCGTGGAAGACGCCGCAGAACTCCCCGCACCTCCCCCGATACGTCCCGGTTTGATCGGCCTTGAACCACGTGTGCGTCATGTGACCGGGGATCGCGTCGAACTTGCCGCCGAGCTCCGGGACCCACCAGCTGTGGTCGACGTCCTGCGAGGTGATGTCGACGCGCACCGTGCGATTCACGGGTGCGTGCAGCTCGTCGATCGAAATCTGCCCGTCGGGATACGTGAACTGCCAGTAGAACTGATGCGCATTCACCTGGACGACGAGCGGGCCGCCCTCGGCCTTCGCGCTCGGCACGTCCTGGATACCCGGCAGCTTGTAGAAGATGAACGACGCGATCGCGGCGAGGATCAGAACGGGCACCGCCGTCCAGATCAGCTCCAGCCGGGTGGCGCCGTGGATCTGTGGGCCCTCCGCGGTGCGCGGTCGTCCGCGCCGCCTGTACTTGAACACGAACAGGATCAATGCGCCCTCGACGAGGACGAAGATCGCGCCCGTGAAGATCGAGATCCAGACGTATGAGTCGTTGATCCGCTTCGCGTTCGGAGAGTGGGGCGTGGCCGGCGCGAAGCCGCCGTTGCCGGCGTAGGCGACAGAGGCGAGCGCCAGCACGGCGCCCAAAGCAACAAAGAGGACGAAGGTCTTGCGCCTCACCGGCACGCTACGCGTCAAAGTTACGCCGAAGGAACCGAGCCGCGCTCGAACTGTTTCCCCCGCGGCAGCTGCAACTTCTCGGGCCAACGTCCGGCATCCTATGAAACGTGGAGGGACATTCGCGCGTTCACCTACCGGCCGGGGTGGGCGATAGTTACCAGGTGTACGTGAACGGGGTCCCGCAGGAGCCGGGGCGTGACTTCGACCGGGTCGGCGACGAGCTGATCTTCCGGCGGAGGCTGGCTCAGGAGGGGCGGTTGGGCCCGATTCGCTGGCTCTCGATGCTGCTCGGGGTGGCCGGGACGTACCGCAAGCACGAGAACGTCGACGTGGTCTACGAGCAGGGTGGGCGGCGCACGGTGGCCTCGCTCACTCCTTCATGACCGGCTCGAGCCGGTACCCGACCCCGTAGCGCGTCTGGATGAACGTATGCCGGGGCGCGCGCCGGTCCACCTTGTCCCGCAATCGCCGGACGAAGACGTCGACGGTGCGGTCGCGGTGCGCTTCGCGGCGGCCCCAGATCTTCTGCAGCAGCTCGTCGCGCGTGACGACACGGCCGCGTTCGAGCGCCAGTTGATAGAGCAGCCGGAATTCCGTAGGAGTCAGGCCTGCGCTCTCGCCATCGACGAAAGCCTGCACCTCTCGCGGGTCGATGAGGAGCTCCTCGATCTCGATCGGGTCGCCTCGCTGGGCGTCGTCGCGGCGTAACGCGCGCCGGGAAGCCGCGCGCACGCGGGCGACGAGCTCGTTCATCGAGAACGGCTTGACGAGATAGTCGTCCGCTCCGATCTCCAGTGCGTGCACACGGTCGTGCTCCGTGCCTCGGGCGCTGACCACGACGATAGGAGTCGGGATCCCTTCGGCGCGAGCGCTCTCGATGATGCTCCAGCCGTCACGTCCTGGGAGCATGAGGTCGAGGACACAGACGTCCGGACGCTCGAAGCGCAGCCGGGCGAGCCCCTGGTCGCCCTTGCCGACGACGACGGGGTCGAACCCTGCGGCTGCGAGGTGTTTCGCCATCCCGTCCGCGATGACGGCATCGTCCTCGACGATCAGGACCTTCGCCATACTCGTCTCTGATGGAGGAGGCACGGGCCTACGAGGAGCTGCGGGTCGGTTTCACGGCCGCAGTGTCCCACGAGCTGCGCACTCCGCTGGCGCGGCTCCTCGCGTTGCTCGAATCGGCGTCGCTTCCGGACGCCGACAGCGAGGCACTCCTTGCCCAGGCCAGGGAAGAGGTCGAGGAGATGAGTGAGCTGGTCGACGACGTTCTCTTCCTCTCCGAGCTCGAGAGCGGCCGCGAGGTCGTTGCGCTCGGCTCGACGGCGGCGATGCCGGTATTGGAGGACGTCCGCGATCGGCTGGCCGACAGTGCCGAGCGTGCCGACGTCACGATTCGAATCGAGGCTGACGCGGACGTCGAGCTGCCGCTCCGCCGACGGATGCTGCAGATCGTCGCCGAGAACCTGGCGGAGAACTCGATTCGCTACGCCGGACCGGGCTCGACGGTCACGCTCTCGGCCCGCGACGGCGTGCTCGCAGCCGCCGATGATGGGCGGGGAGTGGATGAGGACGAGCTGTCGCGCCTTTTCGAGCGTTTCTACCGCAGCGACCGGGCCCGCGCCTCGAGGGGCACAGGCCTCGGTCTTGCGATCGTGAAGCACGTGGTCACAGCCGCCGGCGGCCAGGTGGAGGCGGCCGGTGGTCCGGGTCACGGGCTTACTGTTCAGTGCAGGTTCTCTATGAGTGCACCGAATTCAGCGTCTTGATCGACGCCTTCAGTACCACGTTCGGGAGTGGCGAGAAGAGCAGTTTCGGTCCCGAGGCCTGACCCTTCGTCACTGCCCAGCGCACGAACTGCTTCAGCTCTGTCGCCTTGGGCGTGTTCGTGGGAAGGATGACGTATGTGAACGTGCAGATCGGATAGGCCAGAGGCTGCCGCTTCGCCGGGTTGACGATCGAGATGCCGCTGTTCCCTGGCGCCACCCGGAGGATCGTCGCTCCCGCGGCTGCGATCGCCCGCAGGCCGGGTAGCTGGAAGATGCCGGCGCGGTTCTTGACTGCCGCGATCTTGAAGTGGCTCTTGAGGGAGTACGCGACGTCGACATAGGTGATGCCGCCATTCGTTTGGCTCAGCGTCGCGGCGACCCCTGAGCTTCCACGTGCACCCACACCGGTCGGCCAGTTGACCGCCACACCCTTGCCGATGCCGCTCTTCCACTGCCTGCTGACGCTGTTCAGGTACTCGGTGAGGTTGTAGGTCGTGCCGCTGTTGTCACTGCGGTGGATGACGGTGATCGCCAGGTCCGGCAGTGACTTCCCCTTGTTCAGCTTCTTGAGCGCCGGGTCGTTCCACTTCTTGATCATTCCGAGGAAGATGCCCGCAACGGCGTTGCCGTCGAGCTTGATGTGATCGGGCAGCCCGTCGCCGCGGTAAGCGAGCGACGTTGCCGACAGAGCCCAGGGAATCTGCACGCAACCCTTGCAGGCGGCGAACTGGTCGGGGGTGAGCGGCGCATCGCTCGCGCCGAAGTCGACGGTGCGGTTGGTGATTGCGTTGATGCCGCCACCCGAGCCGATTGGCCCGTACGTCACCTTGACGCCGTACGCCGCGTCGACCTTCGGAATCCACGCCGACACGAGCGGAGCGACGAACGAGCTCCCGGCGCCGGTTAGAGATCCGGCAGAAGACTTGGCTCCCGCTCCGGTGGTGAGGACGAGCGCCGCGCCGATCGCGGCGAGGACGGCCAGTGTCCTGCGAGTCAAGATTGCTCCTCTCGTTTGGTCATGTCACGCGAAGGGTGCCCCGGCCCCTCCCTCGCGTGGGAGGAACGGTGGTTGCAACCTGGTGACAAGGTGGTGAACGGCGGCCGCGGAGGCATGACGGGTCAGTAGGCTCGCGCGCTGGTGAGCGCCGTTCCGACGACGAGCCCGTTGCAGGCACGACGCCACCGCGTGCGCGGCCGTCTCGGTGATCTCGTCCTGCACGGGCTGACGCTGGCGGCCGCGCTGGCCTGCCTCGTGCTCGTAGGGGCGATCGTCTGGAAGATCCTCGAGCTGGCGGGCCCTGCCTTCGACCGGTTCGGTCTGGGCTTCGTCACCGCGCGCTCGTGGGACCCCGTCAAGCACGTCTTCGGTGCGCTCCCTTTCATCTACGGCACTGCAGTCAGCTCACTGGTCGCGCTGGTCCTGGCGACGCCGCTCGCGATCGCGATTGGGCTCTATCTGAGCGAGCTTGCGCCGCGCGGCGTGCGCGGGATCGTCGGATCGCTCGTCGAGTTGCTGGCTGCGATCCCGAGCGTCGTACTCGGACTATGGGGGATCCTCGTCCTAGGGCCGTTCCTCGCCCACCACGTTGAGCCGTGGCTGCACAGCACCCTGGGCTTCATTCCACTCTTCGGCGATCCCCAGCAGACTGGACAAGGTCTATTCACCGCGGCGGTGATCCTCACGATCATGATCGTCCCGATCGTCGCCTCGATCAGCCGCGAGCTCTTCCTGGGCGTGCCGTCCGAGCTCGAGGAAGGTGCACTGGCCCTCGGCGCAACGCGCTGGGAGATGGTGCGCGGCGTGATCTTGCCCGCGACGCGGTCGGGAATCGCCGCGGCCGTGATCCTCGGGCTCGGTCGCGCGGTCGGCGAGGCGATCGCGGTGACGCAGGTGATCGGCGGCGGCACGCGGATTGGCTGGTCGCTCTTCCCGCCCGCCGACACGCTTGCTAGCAAGATCGCGTCCAGCTACCAGGGTGCCGGCTCGGGTCTCGAGACGTCTTCACTGCTCTACCTCGCCGCGATCCTGCTCGTCCTCGGCCTGATCGCCAATCTGATCGCCCAGGTCATCGTGCAGCGGTTCGATCCCCTGCGAGGAGCGCGCCCGTGAGCGTCGCTCGCCTTCGGGCTCCCTTCTTCAGGGATCGCCTCAGCCCCCGCGCCGCTGAGATCGCCGCGTGGGCCGAGGAGACAGTGAGGGGAAACCTCCCGGTTTCCCCCTTCGCCCCTTCCCCCGCTCGTCGGCCAAAGGACAGCCGATGAGTCGCTATCGCCGCCGCCGGCTCGTGAATCGCGCGATGGAGGTCCTCGCGACTGCCGCCGCTCTTGCGGCGGTCGCGGTGCTCGCAATCGTCGTGATGTCTGTTGCGAGGCGAGGCGCGGGAGCGTTGAGCTGGGACTTCTTCACAAAACCGCAGGCGCTGTTCGGGCAGCCGGGCGGCGGCATCGCGAACGCGTTGGTCGGGACCGCCTTGCTCGTCTTGCTGGCGACCGCTATCGCGTTGCCCGTCGGGGTGCTCACCGCGATCTACCTCACCGAGTTCGCGCCCCGTCGCCTGGCCGTCCCCATTCAGGTCGTCATCGACGTGCTCGCGGGCCTACCCACGATTGTGATCGGCATCTTCGTCTACGCGCTGCTCGTGATCGGACACACTCAGAGCGGCTACGCAGGCGCGTTTGCACTGGCAGTGATCATGCTCCCCCTGATCGCGCGGGCGACCCAGGAAGTCTTGCTCCTCGTGCCTGCCACGCTAAGGGAGGCGAGCCTCGCGCTCGGAGTACGGCGTTGGCGCACCGTGGTCGGGGTGATCCTTCCCTCGAGCGTCGGCGGCATCCTCACCGGGACTGTCCTGGCGGTCGCGCGCGCCGCGGGTGAGACCGCGCCGCTGCTCTTCACCAGCTCGATCTTCGCGAATACCGTCCAGACCGATGTGACGAAGGCGCTCCCGAACATTCCGGTGCTCATCTTCACCTACTCCGAGCAGCCCGATCCGGCACTGCACGAGCAGGCATGGGCTGCAGCGTTGGTGCTCATGGCCTTCGTTCTCCTTGCGAGCTTGTCCGCCAAGGGCCTCCTTGCCCGGAGCCGTAGAAAGCTGGCGCGGTGACCGAGAGCTTTACGATTGCCCCCGTGATCGACGTCGCACAGGCGAGGGAGGAGGCCCACCCCAGTAAGCGCGAAGCCGTCTTCGACATACACGACTTGACCGTCAGCTATGGGCGCCTGACGGCGATCAGCGGCGTCGACTTCCAGATCTTCCGCAAAGTCATCACGGCGATCATCGGTCCATCGGGCTGCGGGAAGAGCACCTTCATCCGCTGTCTCAACCGCATGAACGATCTGGTCCCCGGGACGCGAATCGAGGGGCAGATCTTGTACCAGGGGTCAGATCTCTACGCCTCCGGCATCGATCCTGTCGAGGTGCGCAGGCGCATCGGCATGGTCTTCCAGAAAGCCAACCCGTTTCCAAAGTCGATCTACGACAACGTTGCCTGGGGACCGCGCGTGCTGGGCATGCGCAAGGACCTCGACGAGCGCGTCGAGAAGGCGTTGCGCAGTGCGGCTCTGTGGGACGAGGTCAAGGACCGCCTGAAGAAGAACGCTCTCTCGCTGTCGGGCGGGCAGCAGCAGCGGCTCTGTATTGCGCGCGCAATTGCGGTCGAGCCGGAAGTGCTCTTGCTCGACGAGCCGGCGTCCGCACTCGATCCGATCGCCACGTCTGCCATCGAGGACCTGATGCACCAGCTGAAGCACGAGTACACGCTGGTAATCGTGACGCACAACATGCAGCAGGCGGCGCGCGTCGCGGATCTCACCGCCTTCTTCAGTCTCGAGGTCGACGAGGAGCGGCGGAGCGGCGTGCTCGTCGAGTACGACGCGACGAGCAAGATCTTCACCAATCCGTCCGACAAACGTACCGAGGACTACGTGACGGGGAGGTTCGGATGAGGACGACCTTCCAGGAAGAGCTCGATCTTCTCGAGGCGACACTGCAGGAGGAAGGTCAGCTGGTCCTGCGTGCCTTGCGGGGCGCGATCAATGCTCTGGAGCAGCGCGACGAAGAGCTCGCCGACGAGGTGATCGCGTTCGACGACGATGTCGACCAGCATTACGTTCGGATCGAGGAGGGCATCCAGCTTCTGCTTGCGCGCCAGACGCCGGTCGCCAGCGATCTTCGCCTCGTCCTGGCGATCCTCCACACAAACCTCCATCTCGAGCGAATGGCCGACTACTGCGTGACGATTGCCAAGCTCACGAAGCTCGTCCCAGAGGTGGATCCCGGCCCACGCTTCGTCGAGGGCTTCGAGGAGATGGGGTCTCGCTGCGAGGAGATGATCCGAGTTGCCCTCGACTCTTTCGGCAACCGGGACCTCGCAGGCGCCGAGTCGCTCGTCGATCTCGACGAGCTCATCGACCGTGCGAACCGGCGCGTCGTCGAGCGCATCCTCGAGCTCGGCGGCGATCCCGCGATGCGCGAGTACGGTCTCCGCATGGTGGTCGTCTCCCGGGCTCTCGAACGCATCGGGGACCACGCCGTCGACATCGGCGAGCAGACGGCGTACCTCCTGACGGCGGAGTTCCGCGAGTTCACGGACGCCTCGCACCCCACGCCGCGCGAAGCCTGACAAACTCCCGCCGTCAACTCCGGAGAGGGGCGCCGTGGCACGGGTTTCGCTGGTCCCGCAGAACAAGCAGTTCTTTCGGCTCCTCGAGCGCGCCTCCGACAACGCGGTAGGCATCTCGCGTCAACTCGTCCGGCTCCTGGATGCCTTCCCTTCGAATGGGACGAACCTCCGGGAGATCAAGGAGCTGGAACACGAGGGCGACCGCCTCACACGCGAGGTCGTCGACCTTCTCAACCGCACCTTCGTAACGCCGTTCGATCGTGACGACATCTATCTGCTGGCGAGTGCGATCGACGACGTCTGCGATCACGTCGACGAGGCGGCGGGCAACATCGTCGGCTACGGAGTCGAACAGATCCGGCCGAAAGCAAAGGAGCAGGCGCAGGTGATCCTGCGCAGCGCCGAGAAGCTGCACGAAGCGGTGAGCCGTCTCGAAGGCTTCAAGGACTCGAGTAGTCAGTTGCACGCTCTCCGCGATCTCGAGGACGAAGGTGACCGCCTCAACCGCACCGCCGTGTCGGAGCTCTTCACTTCCGGAGAGGATCCGATCGGCGTAATCCGGTGGAAGGACATCCACGAGCAACTCGAGGAAGCTGTCGACGCCTGCGAGAACGCTGCCGACGTCCTCGAAGCAATTCTCGTCAAGAACCGCTGAAAGTGCTGCGCACTTTCAGTTGGTCTGGTTTTGGCCTTCGCTGTGCTCGGGTGAATTAGATGAATGACGTCCTGCTGGTCGTCGTGATCGTCGTCGCGCTCGGCTTCGACTTCACGAACGGCTTCCACGACACGGCGAACGCGGTCGCGACCTCGGTGTCGACGCGGGCCCTCACGCCGAGGTTGGCCGTCCTCATTGCGTCGGTGGCAAATCTCGCCGGAGCATTCGTCACGACTGCGGTCGCGAAGACCGTGGGGACGGGCATCGTCGCCACAGGCCTCATCACCACGAAAACCGTGCTCGCTGCACTTCTGGGCGCGATCGCGTGGAACCTGCTGACCTGGTGGTTCGGTCTCCCGTCCAGTTCGTCGCACGCACTGATCGGCGGTCTGGTCGGGGCCGCTCTCGCGCAGTCCGGCGAGAACGGAGTGTTGTGGCACGGGCTCGCCCACAATGTGGTGATTCCGGCACTCCTCGCGCCGCCGATCGCGTTCGCCGGAGCATTCCTCCTGTTGCTTGTCATCTACTGGATATTCCGGGGAATCACACGCGGCGTCGCGAACCGCGGCTTCCGCTCCGGCCAGCTCCTGTCGGGGACGTTCGTGGCGTTCACGCACGGAGCCAACGACGCACAGAAGACGATGGGCGTGATCGCTCTCGCGTTGGTCGCGAACGGCAACCTGAAGGAGTTCGAGATCCCGACGTGGGTCAAGATCTCCGCGGGGCTCGCGATCGCGCTCGGCACCTACGTCGGCGGGTGGAGGATCATGCGCACGTTGGGCCAACGCCTCTACAAAATGGAGCCTGAGAGCGGTTTCGCCGCCCAGGCGGCCGCCGGGGCGACCATCTGGGCGGCGACGAAGTACGGCTACCCGCTGTCCACCACCCATGTCATCTCCGGGGCTGTGCTCGGTGCGGGCGCGACGCAGCGCCTGTCGGCGGTGCGCTGGGGTGTGGCCGGCAACATCGTGGTCGCGTGGGTCCTCACGATCCCTGCAGCCGCGGCGGTCGCCGCGGCGCTTTACTGGCCGATCCAGGGGATCTTCTGAGGCTAAGGTGCACGGTCGGGAGCGGTCGCAACACTCGGAACGGCGCAAAGCTACGATTTCGCGGTAGTGGCTGTGACTGCGCCCGATTCCGTCAACGGCTCTCGTAACTTCACGGCAACGTACGTCGACACGAAGGACGGGCGCCTCGCGCGCGCGGGGGTTGTCCTTCGTCGCCGGATGGAAAACGGGAAGAACATCTGGGAAGTCGAGATCGGCAACGCGACGCGCGCTGCGGACGGCGGGCCTGCGGGGCCGCCGGAGGAGATCCTCCGACTGCTCACGGCCCCTCTGCTGGGACGCGAGCTCGTCGAGATCGCCCAGACCCGGACGCGTAGCAACGGCGACGACGTCGAAACAGCCGTGCTCGAGGGCCAGCACGTCATCACGGTCGTGCCGGAATGGAAGCCGAAGCTTCCGAAGCCCAAACGACGGTCGCAGCCCAAGAAGGGCGCGCCCGCGCTGGACAGACTCCGCGCTTACCTCCGCGAACAGGTCGACGAGCTGGCGCGCCACGATCCCGGAGCGCGTCTCGACGACGACCCCGAACGGATTCATCGAATGCGGGTTGCGACCAGGCGTGCACGCTCGGCGCTCCGCACGGCTCGTCCTCTGGTCGACCGCGAATGGGCCCAGGGCTTGCGTGGGGAATTGAAGTGGCTCGGCACCGAGCTGGCCACGGCGCGCGACCTCGACGTGCTGCTCGCCAGCCTCGCGGCGGACGCGGACGAGCTCGGCAAACCCGCGGCGACGATCGTGCGCCAACTCGAAGGCGAGCGCCGCCGCGCGCAGAAGCGGCTTGTCGCAGCGCTCGAAAGCCCGCGCTACCTCGCACTCCTCGGCGAGCTGGAGCGCGCCGCCGATGCTCCGCGTGTGCGGAGGGCCGATGCCAGGCTCGACAAGCTGGCACGCAAGGACTTCGGCCGCCTCCGCCGTGCCGTGCGCGCGCTCGGCAAGAGTCCCTCCGACCAAGCTCTGCACGATGTGCGAAAGCGCGGAAAGCGGGCCAGATACTCGGCTGAGCTGGCCGGCGGCAAGCAGGCGAAGAGGTTCGTGGAGGCCGCGAAGTCGTTTCAGGACGTCGTCGGCGAGCATCAGGACGCGGTCGTCGCCGAGGAGCGCCTCACAGCTCTCGTTCCGCGTGCGAAGAGCACTGAGGCCGTCTTCGCGGCGGGCCGGCTGGTCGAGCGCCAGCAGAGGCGCCGGCGCCACGCGAGGAAATCTCTGCCGAAGGCGTGGAAGAAGCTCCGGCGACAGGGACGCAAGGCCTGGGCCTGAGAGGCACGGTGCAGGCCGCAGGCGGCGTACCGATGCGTCGCCGCGACGACGGAGCCCTGGAAGTGCTGCTCGTGCACAGGCCCCGTTATCTGGACTGGACGTTTCCGAAGGGAAAGGTCAAGGACGGTGAGCGGGAAGCGGATGCAGCGCTGCGGGAGCTGCGCGAGGAGACCGGTCTCGTCTGCGAGCTCGGCCCCGAGCTGGCAAGCACGCGCTACACCGACTTGAAGTTGCGCGACAAGACGGTTCGCTACTGGGTGATGGAGAACTGCCGCGGCCTCTTCGAGCCGAATGACGAGGTCGACCGCATCGAGTGGCTCACGTTGGACGAGGCGGCCGGGCGTCTGAGTCACCGTCGCGACCTCGATGTCCTGCAGTCGCTGAGCTGACTCGATGATCCTGCTCATTCGCCATGCCCGGGCGGGCGAGCGCGACAACTGGTCCGGCGACGATCGCCGGCGGCCCCTCGACGAACGCGGCCGGAAGCAGGCTGCCGATCTGGTTGATGCGCTCGCCGACTACCGCTTGACCCGCATCCTGTCGAGCCCCTACGACCGGTGCGTCCAGACCGTCGAGCCACTCGCGCAGGCCCGCGGCCTCGAGGTCGAGATTCGCGACGAGCTCGGCGAGGAACAGCAGCTCGAAGAGGGCGTGGAGCTCGTACGCTCACTGCTCGATCAGGACGTCGCGATATGCGGTCACGGCGGACTGAGCGACGCACTGGTCGGCGTGAGTCAGAAGAAGGGTGAGACGCTCGTGCTCGACGAGCACGGACATGTCCTCGAGAGCATCCGTCCTTAGCCGGTCGCGGCGGCGAGCTCCTCCAGCGCCAGTAGCGCCGCGCCCTCACGAATTCCGCCACGTCCGACCTGCAGCCCGATTCCGAGACGGCGCTGCACTTCCATCAGGATGATCGTGCCCGCCAGGAGCGTGCGTGCACGAGCGGGGTCGACACCGTAGTCATCTGTGATGTCTCGGTTGGAGCGCTTGCCCAGTTTGCGCACCGCGCTTGCAAGAGTTTCAGGCTCGAGTGTCGCGCCGACGATGCGGCGCAGCGCACGAGCCGTTCCACCGGTCGCGATCGCCGCTAAGGCGAGAGGCGGGGTGAGATCGACGAAAGCCGCCTCGACCTGAGCTCGCGCGGCCTCGAGCTCCCTCTGTGCGGGCGGCGCGGTAGCGAGCGCTCTCCGCGTGAGCCGCAACGAACCGAGATCGACCGAACGCACCCAGGCCGGCCCGCCCGAGACCGTCCCGACGACGAGCTGGGTCGAGCCGCCGCCGACGTCGCAGACGGCAACAGAATCAGGTGGGTATTCCGCAGTCGCAACCGCGCCGTACCAGGCGAGCTCCCCTTCTTCCTCCGCCCGGAGCACCTTCGTTGCGATGCCTGTCGCCTCCCCCAGAATCGAGGCCAGCTCATTGCCGTTGCTCGCCTGGCGTCCCGGGGACGTGACGAGCACGTCGATGCGCTCGCAGCCGAGCTTGCGCGCCCGGCGGACGTGTGCGCGGGCGACGGCGGCTGCCTCGGCGAGCTTCTCCTCGCCAATGACACCGAAACGCTCGATCTCCTCACCCAGTCCGAGCTGTACGCGCTGCTCGCGCAGCGCCACGATCCGGCCGTCTTCTCGAGCAGCCACGAGCAGCCGGAGCGTGTTCGCTCCCACGTCGATGATTCCCACCCGCACGGCGCCGATTCTGACCATCCGGCCGGTCGTCACCCTTTGCGCGTCCGATAAACGGT
>Ga0307296_10000030_pt1 | contig 51595 bp, 49 predicted proteins | sample ER_DNA_153_FD_194467 | JGI IMG/M metagenome (GOLD analysis project Ga0307296, IMG submission 194467) | Bulk soil microbial communities from the East River watershed near Crested Butte, Colorado, United States - ER_DNA_153 | ecosystem: Environmental > Terrestrial > Soil > Floodplain | place... | reverse complement strand
GGCGGCGCCTCGATGTGCAGGATCCCGCCGCCGGCGGTCATCCACTGGGTGTCGCCGTCGGTGATCAGGCCGCCACCGCCGTTGGAGTCCTGGTGCCGGAAGACGCCGTCGATCATGTAGGTGACGGTCTCGAAGCCACGGTGGGGATGCCAGGGGGTGCCCTTGGGCTCGCCCGGGGCGTAGTCGACCTCACCCATCTGGTCCATGTGCACGAATGGATCAAGGGCGGCCAGGTCCACGCCGGCGAAGGCGCGCCGTACCGGGAACCCCTCACCCTCGAACCCGGACGGGGCGGTGGTCACCGAGACCACCGGGCGGTCGGCGGCGGTGGGGTCCACGGTGGGGATGCGTGGCAGGGCCACGGTGTCGGCGCTGATGGCTGGCATGGATGCTCCTTGAGAGGAACCAGGGCTGTTCCCTTACTGCAAGGATACTTGCAGGCGCAACATTCCTGATGTGCCGGCACTCCTTGGCGGATCGGTGGTGCAGCGGACCGGCGCGGTGTGGCCCGACGGCTGTGGGCGCGGCATCATGACGCGGGCGCCCGCCCGCGCCCACAAGCCTGGAGGCCAGCGCTGGTCGATCCCGAACCGAGACAGCAGATCCGCTTCTGCACCACGCCCGCCGGCGTACGGGTGGCCTACGCGACCGCCGGCCGGGGCCCGGCGCTGCTGGTGCCGGCGGCCTGGATCGGCCACCTCGAGCTGGCATGGCAGGACCCGGCGGTGCGCGCCTTCTACGCCCCGCTGGCGGCGCACCGGACGGTGGTGCGCTACGACAAGCCGGACTGCGGGCTGTCGGACCCGTGGCCGGGCCGGCAGACGCTCGAGACCGACCTGGAAGTGCTGCAGGTGGTCGCCGACGAGTTGCGGCTGGACCGCTTCGACCTGCTCGGCATCTCGATGGCCGCGCCGGTGGCGGCCGCGTTCGCGGCGCGCCATCCCGACCGGGTCGGGCGCCTGGTCCTGTACGGCGGCTACGCCAACGGCCGCCGGGTCGCCTCCGCCGAGGTCGCCGCGGCAATGGTCGACCTGGTCCAGGCCCACTGGGGGCTCGGCTCCGACGTGCTCGCCGACGTGTTCCTGCCCGACGGCAGCGCCGAGGCCAGGGCGCAGTTCGCGCGGCTGCAGCGCGACTCGGCACCGACGGAGGTCGCCGCCCGGTTGCTGGCGCAGTGCTACGAGCTCGAGGTCGAGGGGCTGCTGGACCAGATCGCCGCACCCACGCTGGTGCTGCATCGACGCGACGACCGGGCGATCCCCTACCGCCTCGGCCGCGACCTCGCCGCCCGCATCCCGGGCGCGCGGCTGGTGTCGCTGGCCGGCCGCAGCCACCTGCCGTACGCCGGCGACGCGGCGGCGGTGGTCGGCGCGATCCTGGCATTCCTCGACCCGCCGGCCCGCGGGCCGCGGCCCGCCCCGCCCGCCGGGCCGGCGGACTCGCTCACCGCCCGGCAGCTCCAGGTCGCCGCGCTGGTCGCCGAGGGGCTGACCAACCGGCAGATCGCCGAGCGGTTGGGGATCCAGGAGCGCTCCGCCGAGGGCCACCTGGAGCGGATCCGCCAGCGGCTGGGGGTCAGCTCCCGTGCCCAGGTCGCCGCCTGGTGGGCCCGACGCGCCGACGCCAGTGAGGTACCGGGTTGAGGTACCGGCTGGGGTGATCTCCCGCCTGACAGCCGGCCCGCGCCGCCTATCCTCACAGAGGAAACCTGACGATCGAACGCGAGGAGGACCTTCGACGTGGCCGAGCTGCGCGTCCCGGCGCGGTTCTGCGGGCCGCCCGGCGTCGCCAACGGCGGCTTTACCGGCGGCTCGCTGGCGGCACTGCTCGGCGGCGTCGCCGAGGTGACCCTCCGCCGCCCGGTGCCGCTGGACCGCCCGCTGCCGGTGCGCTCCGACGGCGACGGGACCATGGTGGTGGAGGACGGCAGTGTGCTGCTCGCCGAGGCGCGGCCGGCGAAGGCGCCGCTGGAGCTGCTGGCCGTGCCCGCCGCGGTGACGTCGGAGGCGGCGGAGGCCGCCGCCGGTCGCTCGCGCTACTACGACGACCCGCTGTTCCCCGGCTGCTTCGTGTGCGGCCCGGCGCGTCCGGCAGGCGACGGGCTGCGGATCTTCCCCGGCCGGCTGGCCGGCCGGGCACTCTGGGCGGCGCCCTGGACGCCGGACACGACCGTCGGGGACACCGACGGCCGGGTCCGGCCGGAGGTGGTGTGGGCGGCGCTGGACTGTCCCAGCGGGATCGCCGCCGCCGAGGCCGCCGCCGTGCCCGCCGGCACCGCGGTCGTGCTCGGCCGGATGGCCGCCACCGTGGGTGGCCTGCCCCGGCCCGGCGACCGCTGCCGGGTGGTCGCCTGGCCGCTGGCGGGCGACGGCCGCAAGCTCCGCGCCGGCTCGGCCCTGCTCGGCCCCGACGGCGAGGTGCTCGCGGCCGCCACGACCGTGTGGATCATCGTGGCCCAGCGTGCGGTGGCGGCGTCCGCCGGGGCGGGCTCATGACCGCGGGGCGGCGCGGGGTGGCGTTGACGCCGATGGAGACCCGCCATGACGTGATCGTTCGGGCGGCGCAGCTCGCCGACGAGCTCGGCTACGAGGCGTTCGCCGTGCCTGAGGGCTGGGGGCTCGACTCGACCCTGCTGCTGACCGAGCTGGCGCTGCGCACCCGACGCATCACGCTGGTGTCCGCCATCCTGTCGGTGTGGGGGCGCACCCCGGCCACGCTGGCGATGACCGCCGCGACGCTGTACCGGCTCGCGCAGGGCCGCTACGTGCTCGGGCTCGGCACCAGCACCAAGGCGTTGGTGGAGGGCTTCCACGACGTCGCCTTCGAGCGGCCGGCCGACAAGCTGCGGGAGGTGACCACCAAGGTGCGGGCGCTGCTCGCCGGTGAGCGCGCCCAGCTCGACGACGCCGCCGGGGCGCGGCCACTACGGCTCGGCCTGCCGCCAGTCCCCGAGCTCCCGATCTGGCTGGCGGCAATGGGCGAGCGCACCACCAGGGTGGCCGCCGAGCTCGGCGACGGCTGGATCCCGATGTTCGTCCTCCCCGACCGCCTCGCCGGGCGGGCCGCGGAGCTCGGGCGGGCCCGCCGGGCCGCCGGTCTGCGTTCCCGGCCGCTCACGGTCGCGGCCGGCCCGTGGACCGTCGCCGACGCCGATGCCGGCGCCGCAAGGGGCGTGGTGGCCGGCTGCGTCGCCTGGTACCTGTCGGCAATGGGCGACGTCTACGGCCGCATCGTGGCCGACCAGGGATATGGTGCCGCCGTCGAGGCCATCAAGGCCGCCAACCCCCATCCCCGGCCGCAGGATGGGACCGTCCCCGGCGAGGCCCGGGTCGTGCTCGACGAGTTCACCGCCCACGGGACGCCCAGTCAGGTCCGCGAGCAGCTGGAGCGCTGGGACAGCGTGGCCGATGTCACCCTGGTCGCCCTGCCGCCGGGCATGGCCTGGGACACCGTCGAGGCGACACTGCGCGCCGCCGCGCCCTGAGCGTCGGAGCGACCGCGATCCGAGGTTGGTGCAATCGTATTCATGCTAGCCTGGCAGGGATGCCAACCAGCAAGCGCGGCCCCGTGACCATGCGCGACATCGCGGCGGTGGCCGAGGTGTCCCAGAGCACCGTGTCACGGGTGCTCAGCGGCGCCGCGACCAGCGTGCCGATCGCGCCCGAGACCCGGGCGCGGGTCGTCGAGGCCGCACAAAAGCTCGGCTATCGGCCGAACCCGCTGGCCCGCGGTCTGCGGGGGGCGTCGACGAACCTGATCGGTGCCGTCGTCAGGGATTTCAGCGACCCCTTCTTCGCCGGGGCGATCGAGGTCCTGGTGCTGGAGTCGATGGCGCACGGGTACAACGTGGTGCTGGGCCACGCCCACGGCGGCCTGGACGAGACGATCTCCCTGACCTCCGTGCTCGAGACCCGGCACACCGACGCCATCGTCCTGCTCGGCGACATGCAGGTCCAGCCACGGCTGCTGGCTGATCTGAGAACCTCCAGCGTGCCGGTGGTGGGCCTCTGGCAGGGGACGAGCCCGCTCGAGTTCCCGACCGCGGACACCGACGACCGGGCCGGCATCCGGGCCGGGCTGGAGCACCTGGAGTCCCTTGGGCACCGGCGGATCGCCTTCCTGAGCGCCGAGCTGCCGGTCGAGTACCGGGTCCGCGAGGACGCCTACGTCGACTACATGCGCGATCGGTTCGGGGTCGTCCCGTCCGGCTACCTGGAGCGGTGCCCGAACACCCTGGCCGGGGGCGACGCCGCGCTGCGGCGCCTGCTCGAGCTGCCGGAGCCACCCACGGCGGTGGCGACCTCGACGGACCTGGCGGCCGTCGGCGCCCTGCACGCCGCGCACAGCCTCGCTGTGACCGTGCCCGACCGGCTCTCGGTGGTGGGGTACGACGACATCCTGATCGCCAGCCACACCGTCCCCGCCCTCACGACCTTGCGGATGCCGATCGCGGAGATCGTCAGCCACGCCGTCTCGCTTGCCATCGCGTTGGCCCGTGATCCGGACGCGTCGCGCCAGCCGAGCCTCGAGGTCTTCAAGCCCACCTTGATCGTCCGGGACTCCACCGCGGCCCCGGCGCCCGGCCGCGACGCCTGAACCCGGGAGCGCGCGCTCAGGTCAGCAGGGGATCCACACGCGCATCGCCTCGGCCCCCCGGTTGGCCCAGGCGAAGTACGGGATGGCGCCGGCCGACGGGCCGGCCGCGCCGGCCTCGGCCGGGCCCGAGCCACCCGCGGCCCTGCGCACCACGGGCACCGTGATCCCGACGACGGCGTCGCCGATGTCTGGCCGGAGGACCGCGGCAGGCTCCCGCCGCCGGTCCCAACGCAGGTCCTCGAGCCGGGTGCCCGGCGGCAGATCGGCCGATTCCAGGCAGTAGACCAGCGGGCCCCGCTCGATGGCGACGCAGCCGCGGACGGCGTCGACGCGCGGATCCGGTTCGGTGACGCGGACCGGCAGGTCGAGCTCCAGGACGGTCGTGTCCCCGGCCTTCCAGGGTCGTGTCAGCTCGGCGTAGCCCGTACCGGCCGCCCGAGGTCGGGTCCCGCCGGGCCCGGTGAGCATCGCCGATCGGCACCACCGGGGCACCCGCAGGGACAGCGTCCAGGGGCGGTCGGGCGCCTCGACGACCTCGACCGTGACCCGTCCGTGCCATGGATAGCCCGTGCGGACCGCCAGCCGGACGGCCCCACCGGGGACCTGCGCGCGGAGGTCCGCGGTGGCGTACTGGTGGAGCTGGACCCCGGTGTCGTCGCTGCTCGCCAGGTACTGCTCCAGAGAGCTCAGCGTCCGCATCAGGTTGGGCGGGCAGCAGGCGCAGGGATACCAGGGGGCGCGCTCGCCGTGCCCGGGCGGCTCATAGGCCCGATCGGTCCGGCGTTGCAGCGGGTTGACGTAGAAGAACCGGGTGCCGGTCAGGGAGACCCCGGACAGGACGCCGTTGTAGACGGCCCGCTCGATGGCGTCCGCGTAGCGGGCCTCGCCGGTGGCCAGCAGCAGTCGCCAGCCGAGCATGACGCCGGCGATCGACGCGCAGGTCTCGGCGTACGCCCGGTCGGGCGGGAGCTCGTAGGGGTCGCCGAAGGACTCGTCGCGGTGCCGGCTGCCCATCCCGCCCGTCAGGTAGGTCCGGGTCTGCACCAGGTCGTGCCAGCGCCGCCGCACGGCGGCCAGCAGGTCCTGGTCGTCGAGCTCGACCGCCACCTCGACGGCGCCGCAGTCCAGGTAGAGCTGCCGGACGGCGTGACCGGCGACGGTGGCGGCCTCGCGGACCGGCTCGTGGTCCTGCCAGTAGGCCGCGCCGAAGCGCCCATCGCCCAGCAGGCCCTGGCCCCGCAGGTCGAGCATCCTGGCCGCCAGGGCCAGGTAGCGGCCGTCGCCCGTGACCCGGGTCAGCTCGACCAGCGCCATCTCGATGCCGGGGTGCCCGTCGACTCCGTCCCGTCCGGTGGGCCCGAACTCCTTGTCGATCCGGTCGGCGGCCCGGACCGCGATCGCCAGGAGCCGGTCGTCGCCGAGGGCCCGCTGCCAGGCCACGGCCGCCTGGATCAGGTGGCCGACGCAGTAGAACTCGTGGCCCCAGGCGAGATCGGTGTGCGGTGTCCCCCCACCCACGACCTGGACGTAGCTGTTGAGGTAGCCGTCGGGACGCTGCGCCGCCGCCACCAGTCCGATCGCCTCGTCGGCGGCCGCCGCCAGGGCGGGGTCCGCGGCTCGCCCGAGCTCCCAGCCCACCGCCTCCAGCCACTTGTAGACGTCGGAGTCCAGGAAGGGGAAGGTGGCGCCCGAGGTGTCGGCCCGGGCCCGGTAGCGCCCGTCGCCGCCGGCGGCCAGGCGCAGGTTGTCCAGGGTCCCGGCGCGCTGCAGCTGCTCGAAGCCGTGGGGGATGGTGTGCTGGCGGTTGACCCGCTGGCGCTCGGCCAGGAAGCCGTCGACGATCCTGGCCTGGAAGGGGCCGAGGGGCCGCAGCCGCGCGCTGGCCGGCCCCATGGTCCGGCGGGCCTCGGTGGTCACTTCACCGCCCCGCTCATCAGGCCGGACACGTAGTACCGCTGCAGCAGCAGGTAGACGAGCACGCAGGGGATGATCGAGATGGTGACGCCGGCCTGCAGCATCCCCCAGTCGGTCCCGCCCAGGCTGGTCTCGGTCCGGGCCGCGGCCAGGATCAGCGGCAGGGTGAAGCTGGAGCCCCGGCTCATCAGCACCAGGGCGCCGAGGAACTCATTCCAGGACATGATGAAGGCGAACAGGGCGACGGTGACGATCGCCGGCACGGTCGCGGGGACGAGGATCCGCAGCAGCACCTGCCAGGAGGAGGCGCCGTCCACGATGGCCGCCTCCTCCAGCTCGCGGGGGACGGCGCTGAGGCTGTTGCGCAGGACATAGAGGCTGAACGGCAGCTGGATGGCGGTGTGGAGGATGGCCAGGCCGACCAGGGTGTTGGTCAGCCCGACGCGGGCGAACAGCAGGAACATCGGGGTCAGCAGGGCCTGGTAGGGGACGATCAGGGCCAGCAGCAGGACAACGAAGATCACCTCCTTGCCCGGGATCTCGAACCGGGCCAGGGCGTAGCCGGCCGGCACGGTGAGGGCCAGGGTGAAGGCGATCGCCAGCAGGGCCGTGCCCAGGCTGTTGAACAGGTAGGTGGGCAGGCCCTGCTGGTAGGTCCAGAGCCGCTCGTAGCTGTCCAGGCTGAGGCCGTGGGGCAGGTAGGTCGGCGGCGAGGCGGCCGCCTCGGCGGTCGGCTTGACCGAGGCCAGCACCGACATGACCAGGGGGGCGAGCATGACCGCGCAGATGACGACGCAGACCGCGCCCAGCAGGTAGCCGGAGCGGCCACGGGCGCGGGCCCGCGTGGCCACCACCCCGGCCCGCTGGCGCCGGGCGACGGTGGCGGTCACGCGTGGCTCCGGCGGGTCAGGAGCAGCTGCACCACCGTGAAGGCCAGGATGGTCAGGGCCAGGATCAGCGACAGGGCGGCGCCGTAGCCCAGCCGCAGGTACGGGAAGGAGTTCAGGTAGATGTAGAAGACCGAGGTGGCGGTCTCGTTCTGCGGCTGCCCGGCGGTCATGATGTAGAACTGGTCGAAGGCCAGCAGCGAGCCGATGACGCTGACCAGGGTCACCAGCAGCACCGAGCGCAGGGTCAGGGGCAGGATCACCCGGGTCACCCGTTGCCAGTAGCTGGCCCCGTCGACCAGGCTGGCCTCGGTGATGTCGGTGGGGACGGCCTGGATGGCCCCGACGAACAGGATCATCCCGAAGCCCATGACCTTCCAGGTCACCGAGGCGATGATGGCCAGGTTGGACCGGTCGGCGTCCACGCCAAGCCACAGGACCGGCTTGGAGATGATCCCGAGGTCCATCAGGGCCTTGTTGATGGGCCGAAGTCGGCGCTAAACAGCCAGTACCAGAGCAGGCTGGAGACGCCCAGACCGATCACCACGGGGATGAACACGGTGGTCCGGGTGAGCCGACGCAGGGGCGAGCGCTCCACGGTCAGCAGGGCCAGCAGGTAGCCGCCGACGATCAGGATGGGGGTGATGATCGCGGTGTACTTGAGGGTGAACAGGAACGACACCCAGTACTGGCGGTCGGCCAGGGCCCGCTGGTAGTTGCCCAGGCCGACCCAGCGCGGCGGGGTGATCAGCGACCAGTTGTGGAACGACATCCACACCATCTGGCCGAGCGGGTAGACGGTGAACACCAGCACGAAGATCACCGCCGGGGCCAGATAGGCCATCCCGACCAGTCGGCTCCTCCGGCCCCGGAACACGGCGATCCTCGCTGGCTACTGGTTGGCGATCGTCTTCATGGCCGCCTTCGCGTCGGCGATCACGGTGTCGAGGTTGTCGTCACTGTAATAGGCGCGCTGGAGCATCTTCAGCCAGGGGCCCTGGGGCGAGTTGATCTGCTCGAAGAAGGTCAGGGTGTACGGGGTGCGGCCGACCTCGAGGGCCTTGGCCACGTCCTGGACCAGCGGCTCGGCCTGGAAGTACTTGTTGTCGACCATGTCGGTGCGGGTGGTCAGGTTGAGGGCCTTGGCGTACACCTCGACCTGCACCTCGTCCGAGAGCAGGAACTTCATGAAGTTGACGGCGTCGTCGACCCGCTTGCTGCCCTTGGGCACGACCACCAGGTCGCCGCCGATGAACGAGGCCGCGGAGCTCGGCGCCATCCCCGGCAGCAGGGCGATGCCGAAGTCCATCTTCGGGTTCTGCTGGCGGGCCAGGGTGATGTTGAAGTTGCCCGTCCCCATCATGCCGACCTTGCCCGACCCGAACTGCAGGTGGAACGTCTCGCCGTTCTCGCTCCGGGCACCTTCGGGGACGTTGCCGGACTTGACCATGTCGCGGGTGAACTGCAGGACCTGCTTGACGCCGTCGCCGACCAGCGGCTCGTCGCCCGGGCCGGCCGCCTCGATCTTGGCCCCCGAAGCCCACATCAGCGGCCCGACGGTGAAGATGTTGCACCCGGCGCAGTTGCCCGGCAGGTAGTAGCCCTTGATGCCGCCGCCCAGGGCGGTGATCTTGTCCGCGTACTCGCGCAGCTCGGGCAGGCTCGTGGGTGGCTTGTCGGGGTCGAGGCCGGCCCGCTTGAACAGGTCCTTGTTGTAGAACAGGGCCGACACGTCGGCGTACAGCGGGACACCGTAGACCCGGTTCTCGAAGGTGGCGACCGTCATGTGCCCCTTGCTGGCGGTCTTGATCTCGGGCCAGGAGCCGATCCTGTCGGTGAGGTCGACCAGCTGCTGTGCGTCCTCGAACTGGGGCGCGTAGATGAGGTCCATGCCCATCAGGTCGGGCACCTCACCGGAGGCGATCCCCTGGGCGATCTTGCCCACCATCTCGGTGTGCGGGATGTAGGTCAGCTTGATCTTGCAGTTCGGGTTCTTCTCGTTCCAGGCCGCGACCAGCATGTCGACCATCTGCTTGTTGCCGCCCGAGCGCTCCCACATGGTCAGCTCGCCGGTGCTGGCGCAGCTGGTGGTGGCGGCCGGCGCCTGTGCCGTGGTCGACGGCGTATCGCTCCCCTGGCTGCAGGCCGCGAGCAGCACGATCGCCGCTGCCACCAGGACGAGCCACCTGAGACGGCTCCTCATCCCATGCACCTCCATGTCGGTCCCTCCGGTTCGACCGGACGACTGCTGGCCTGTGGACACCGAGATCGCACGATGGTGGATGCATACGATCGCATGCATTCGATTGCATGTAGAGATGCGAGACGCCCGCGTACCGGCCGAGGCGACGGCGTTCGCGCACCGCGCCAGCCGGATGATGGTCAACGTCGCCGCCTACGACCAGGATGCCGCCGACCGGGCCGTGCGGGAGCCTGGGTCGCCGGATCCTGTAGCAGCTTGGCGCCATCCCCGCCTGACCGTGCCTTCCGCGCGAGCTGTCACCGCTGGCGCGGGGCGCCGGTCGTCTGGCCGACCTCGATCAGATGGCCGTCCGGGTCGCGCAGGTAGCAGCGGATCTCGCGGCCGTGGTCCTTGGGCGGGGTGAGGAACCTTGCCCCCCTGGAGCGCCACTCCTGGTAGGCGGCCTGGAGGTCGGCCACGCGGATGTTCAGGAAGGCGCTGGTCCGGGTGGGATCGCTGGGCGGCTCCAGGATGACGTCGGGCTTGTCGTCGGTCGGTCCGCCACCGACGTTGATGATCACCCAGCCATTGGCCAGCTTGACGATGGTCGGCTCGCCCTCCAGCACCACCCTGCCCCCGAGCACGCCGACATAGAAGTCGCGTGAGCGGGCCACGTCCGCCGCGACAATGAAGTGGGTGAGCACGAACCCCTCGCTTGGGGCGGGGAAGTCGTCATCTGCCATGGCTGTTCCTCCTGAGGTTGAAGATGATCCGCAGCACTCGTCGCAGCAGGAGCCCCCGATGCCCGCGGTTGGCGGCTTCCCACCAGAGACCATCAGCTTCCTGCTCGAGCTGCGCGGCAACAACCGCAACGACTGGTTCGACGCCCACCGGGCCGTGAGCGGCTTCTTCGCCCGGCTCACCCCGGAGCGCCTCGACCAGCGCCTGGTCGAGGTCGGCGGCCTCGATCAGGTGGAAGCCATCGAGCGCCTCCTTGACGAACGGGCGTGGCCGAAATCGACAGCCGATCGCCACACCGCCCAGATTTCCTCGAATGCGACCGCTCCTCGCCCTCGAACCCGGACGGCGCCGTGGTCACCGAGACTGCTCCTTCTGGTACAACCAACGCTTGTCGTCCGCTGGTGCGAGGCTACCTGCACCCCAACGTTGCCCGACGTTCGTGGCCCGCCAGCAGAGGAGCTCGCCGCCATGCCGGAACCTGCCGTCACCCCGAGCCCTGGCTTCATCTCGATCGCCGTCGGCGACGTCCAGCGGTCGGCCGCGTTCTACGAGGACTACCTCGGCGCCGTCCGCGACACCTTCGACTTCGGTCCCGACGCGGTGGCGTTCGTGGGCTGGCCGACGTTCGCCCTCTCGTCCGCGCGGCGGCCGGGTCAGCCCGGCCCATCCCCCGAGACCACCAGCATCCAGCTCTGGTGGCGGGCAAGCGATGCCCAGGCGCTCTACGAGAAGGCGGCCGCGGCCGGCGTCCCGATCCTGCTCGAGCCGTTCGACGGGCCGTTCGGCAGGACCTTCGCGATGGCCGACCCGGACGGGTACCGGATCACCATCTACGAGAAGGACCAGCCGCTGTTCTGGCCACCGAGGCCCGGCTGACCCGAGCCCGGCCACCCCGGCGAGCCGGCGCCGCCGTCAGCGGCGGGACCAGTGCGCCGGGGCGACCTCCGTCCCGGCCAGCTCGAAGGTGGTTGCGTAGCCGTCGAAGCTGGTCGTCCGGGACCAGGGTCAGGTCGACCTCGACGCCGAGGGAGCCGGTGAAGTCCTCGGACAGGCGGCGAGCCGCGGCCTCCAGCGCCGCCGGGGCGGCCAGCCGCAGCTCCCGGCCCGACCGCCAGCCCGCGGAGGCCAGCAGGTCGCGGGCCTGGTCGGGGTCGTGCTCGTAGGGGCGTTGACCCGACGGCACCCCGGCCGCGTAGTGGGGGGTCAGCCCGGCGAGCGGGTGGGCGTGGCCGGCGAAGACCTCCTCGATGAGCCGCGTCCGGTCGACGGCCAGGTTGAGGGCCTGGCGGGCCCGCAGGTCGTGGAGGGGGGCGCCCTCGGCGTCGCGGTTGATGATGGCGGTCAGGACCCGCATCGCGTCGACCTTGACCAGCTTGGCGTGCTCGGAGGCCTCGACCCGCCGGGCGTCGGCGGGGAGACCTCGGAGACGATGTCGACCTCCCCCTCGCCGCTGCAGACCAGCTCCAGGGCCTCGGCCGGTGACAGGTCGTTGCGGAACACGACCCGCTCCAGGCGCGGCCCGCGCTCGGTGTTCCAGTGGTCGCGGTTGGCCTCCAGGACCACCCGGTCGGTCCGTGGGTTGGCCTTGTCCAGCCAGATGCAGGTGAACGGGTCGGCCTGGATGAGGGCGGCCTCGTTCTCCAGTGACGAGCAGCCCTCAGTGAGGGTGAACGGTCCGGTGCCCCACGGGCCCGGTGCGTCGATCACCCACCAGTGGCCTTCGGCCGAGCCGCGTTTGCGGTAGCCGAAGCCCTCCTCGTCCCAGAAGCGGGTGCTGGGCAGGTGGAAGCCGCGGAACTACCAGCACGAGATCGGCCTACGCCACACCCGCCGGGGCAAGAACCGCACCGACGGGGCCGACGCCGCCGACCACATCCCCCTGGAGCCACCCCTACGTCCGCGACGGCGACTTCTAGCGCCGGGAACGGGACTGGGGCAGTTCGGGCGGGTCGCCCTTGGTGAACGGGGTGGAGGGTGGGGGCACGACCGGGCCGATGTCGCCGTCGGGGGCCTGGTCCAGGTCGACGATCACCGGGGCATGGTCGCTGGGGCCGCTGCCCTTGCGGGCCTGGCGGTCCACCCAGGCAGCCCGCACCCGGCCGGCCACGGTGGGGGAGGCCAGCACCAGGTCGATCCGCATGCCCATGTCCCGGTGGAACATGCCGGCCCGGTAGTCCCAGTAGGTGAACACCCGCTCGGCCGGCCAGCGGTCCCGGACGACGTCACGCAGGCCGAGCGCCTGGAGCTCGGCCAGGGCCGCCCGCTCCGGCGGGGTGACGTGGGTCTGGCCGACGTAGGCGTCGGGGTCGAACACGTCGGCGTCGGTGGGCGCGATGTTCATGTCCCCGCAGACGATCGCGGCGTCCGGGCCGGCCGCGAGCTGGTCCCGGAGCGCGGCCAGCCAGGTCAGCTTGTAGCGGTAGTGGTCGGAGTCCGGCACCCGCCCGTTGGGCACGTACACCGAGTGCACCCGGACCCCGCCGCAGGTCGCGGCGACCGCCCGCGCCTCCGGGCGCGGGAACCCGGGCGCGCCAGCGACGCCGGGCACGACGTCGTCCATTCCCACCTTGGAGAGGATGGCCACGCCGTTCCACTGCCCCTCGCCGTGCAGGGCGACCGCGTAGCCGCGGCCGGCCAGGTCCTCGCCGAGCAGCTTGGTGAACGCGCTGTCGGCCAGCTTGGTCTCCTGCAGGCAGACGACGTCGGGCTGCCGCTGGTCCAGCCAGGGCAGCAGCCGGGGCACCCGCTGCCTGACCGAGTTCACGTTCCAGGTCGCCACTCGCACCCGGCCACAGTAACCGCCCCGGTCGACGCTCGCCCGGCGGCGCCCCCTCGGTCGGGGACGGCTCAGCGGCCCCGGAAGGCGTCCTTGACCTTCTCGCCGGCCTGCTTGAGGTTGGCCTTGGTCTTGTCGGCCCGGCCCTCGGCCTCCAGGCGCTCGTCGCCGCTGACCCGCCCGGCCGCCTCCTTGAACTGGCCCTTGACCTTCTGGGCGGCGTTCCGGGTCTTGTTGCGGGCGCTGTCGTCGACGGCCATCTCACCCTCCCTGGTGCGGCTGTCTCGACCTTCCGGATCCCCGCCGGCGCGGCTGGGCAAACCCGGCCGCCGGCCTCAGTGCGACTCGCGGGTGACCTCGTGGCCGCGCCGGCCGACCAGGAAGTCGAGGTCGGCGCCGCGGTCGGCCTGGAGGACGTGGTCGATGTAGAGGCGTTGCCAGCCGCTGGCCGGGGCGGCGTAGGCGGCGGTGGTGGCCGCCGGCGGCGTCCGGCGGGCCAGGTCCCCGGCGGGGACGTCGAGCTCCAGGCGGCGGGCGGGGACGTCCAGGACGATCGGGTCGCCGGTGCGGACCAGGGCCAGGGGACCGCCGGCGGCCGCCTCGGGGGCGACGTGGAGGACCACGGTGCCGTAGGCGGTGCCGCTCATGCGGCCGTCGCTGACCCGGACCATGTCGCGGACGCCGCGCTCCAGCAGCCGGGCCGGCAGGGCCATGTTGCCGACCTCGGGCATGCCCGGGTAGCCCTTGGGGCCGCAGCCCCGCAGGACCAGCACCGAGGTCTCGTCGACCTCCAGAGCCGGGTCGTCCAGGCGCGCGTGCAGGTCCTCGATGCTGTCGAAGACCACCGCCCGGCCCCGGTGCCGCAGCAGCTCCGGCGAGGCGGCGGCGGGCTTGATGACCGCGCCGTCGGGGCAGAGGTTGCCGCGCAGCACGGCGATCCCGGCCGCCTCCTTGAGGGGCCGGTCCCGGGGCCGGATCACCTCGGTGTCGACCAGCTCGGCGTCGGCCAGGTGCTCGACCAGCGGCCGGCCGGTCACCGTGCCCGCCTCCGGGTCGAGCAGGTCGGCGACCTCGCGGAGCACGGCCCGCAGGCCGCCGGCCCGGTGGAAGTCGTCCATCAGGTGCCGGCCGGCCGGCTGCAGGTCGGCCAGCAGCGGCACCCCGGAGCCGATGCGGTCGAAGTCCTCCAGGGTCAGGTCGATCCCCAGCCGGCCGGCCAGGGCCAGCAGGTGGACGACGCCGTTGGTCGACCCGCCGATGGCGGCCAGGGCCACGATGGCGTTGCGGAGCGACCCGGGCCCGAGGAAGGTGCTGGGGCGGCGGTCGGCGGCGACCAGCTCCACGGCCAGCCGGCCGCTCTCGTGGGCCCGCTCCAGCAGCCGGCTGTCGGGGGCCGGGGTGCCGGCCAGGCCGGGGAGGGTGGTGCCGAGCGTCTCGGCCAGGCAGGCCATGGTGGAGGCGGTGCCCATGGTGTTGCAGTGGCCGCGGCTGCGGATCATGGCCGACTCGGACGCGAGGAAGGTCTCGGCCGGCAGCCGGCCCGCCCTGACCTCCTCCTCGAAGCGCCACACGTCGGTGCCGCAGCCGAGCGGGACCCCCCGGAAATGCCCGGTGAGCATCGGCCCGCCGGGCACGACCAGGGCCGGCAGGTCGACCGAGGCCGCGGCCATGAGCAGGGCCGGGATCGTCTTGTCGCAGCCGCCGAGCAGCACGGCCCCGTCGACCGGGTTGGCCCGCAGCAGCTCCTCGGTGGCCATGGCGGCCAGGTTGCGCCAGAGCATCGCCGTCGGCCGGACCTGGGTCTCGCCCAGCGACACCACCGGCAGGTTGAGCGGCACCCCGCCGGCCTCCCAGACGCCCTCCTTGACGCTGGCCGCCACCTCGTCCAGGTGGCGGTTGCAGGGGGTCAGGTCGGAGGCGGTGTTGGCGATGGCGATGTGCGGCCGCCCGTCAAAGGCGTGCCTGGGCAGCCCGCGCCGCATCCACGCCCGGTGCACATAGGCGTTGCGGCCCGAGCCCCCATACCACTGGCTGCTGCGCATGACCCCGCACGGAAGGTACCCGGATGGCGTATCCGGTAACCTGACTGCACGCGTCGTGATGCCGGAGGTCACCGTGGCCGACAAGCAGACCGAGGGTCAGGCTGCGACGCAGGGCATGCAGGGCAAGGCCCGCAGCGACATCAACGACGTGGCCAGGCTGGCCCGGGTGTCGCGGCAGACCGTCTCCAACGTGCTGAACAACCGGACCGGCTACTCCGAGGACACCCGCGCCCGCGTCCTGCGGGCCATCGAGGAGCTGGACTACCAGCCCCACCGGGCCGCCAGGAGCCTGCGCTCCCAGCGGACCATGCAGCTCGGCTACCACATGCCCAGCGAGCAGCTGGCCGCCGACAACGCCTTCGTCCTCGGCTTCATCCAGGCGCTGGTCCGCGGGGCCGCCTACCGGGGCCACCACGTGCTCGTCTTCACCGAGCAGGACGACGAGCTCGAGGTGTTCCGCGAGCTGGTGGCCATCCGAGGGGTGGACGGGTTCATCCTCTCCGGCTCGCGCGGGGAGGACCCCCGGGTCCGGTACCTGCACGAGGCCGGCGTGCCGTTCGCCGTGTTCGGCCGGACCGCCGCCCACCTGCCCCAGACCTGGGTCGACATCGACAGCGTGGCCGCGGTCTGCTCGGCCGTCGACTACCTGGTCGACCGCGGCCACGAGGCGTTCGCCTACATCGGCTACGCCGGCCAGCACCACTGGGACCTGGAGCGCCTCGAGGGGTTCCGCAAGGGCCTGGCCGACCACGGGCTGCGGGTCTCGGAGCGGTCCATCATCCAGAGCAGCACCCTGGCGGCGGTCCACGGCGCCCTGCTGCGCCTGCTCGACCGCAAGCGCCGGCCCACCGCGATCGTGACCGGCAGCGACGTGCTGGCCGCGGTGGCCGTGAACGCGGCCAAGTCGATGGGGCTGCGCGTCGGCCAGGACGTCGCCGTGACCGGCTTCGACGGCGGGTTCGTGCAGCAGATGACCGAGCCGGTGCTGACCAGCGTGCGCATCCCCGTCGACCGCATCGCCGACGAGCTGATCAGCTGCTGCCTGCGCCAGATCGACGAGGGGGCGACCGAGGCCGCCGGGGTCCTGGTCCCCACCGAGATCGCCGTCGGCGGCAGCGCCTGACCGCCGCCGCATGCCTTGACACGTCTCCGCATCGCGGATAGCTTTAACCACGATACGGAAAGTGAGGCGGGGCCGGCATGACCAGGTACGACGTCAACCTGTCCATCCTGTTCACCGAGCTGCCGCTGCTGGAGCGCCCGGCGGCGGCCAGGGCGGCCGGCTTCGGGGCGGTCGAGCTCTGGTGGCCCTTTGCCGTCGCCGTGCCCCCCGACCGCGACGTCGACGCCTTGGTGGCCGCCGTGGAGGGCGCCGGGGTCCGGCTGGTCGGCCTCAACTTCTTCGCCGGGGACATGGCGGGCGGCGACCGGGGGCTGGTGTCGTGGCCGGCCCGGGCGGCCGAGTTCCGCGACAACGTGGAGGCGACCGTCGCCATCGGCGACCGGCTGGGCTGCCGCGCCTTCAACGCCCTGTACGGCAACCGGGTCGACGACGCCACCCCCGAGGAGCAGGACGACCTGGCCACCGGGCAGCTGGCCCTGGCCGCGGCGGCCGCCGGCCGGATCGGGGGCACGGTCCTGGTCGAGGCGGTCTCGGGCGCCCCCCGGTACCCCCTCAGGACCGCCGCCGACGCCGTCGGCGCCATCGACCGGGTGGGCCAGGAGACGGGCGCGGCCAACCTGGCCTTCCTCTGCGACCTCTACCACCTGGCGGTCAACGGCGACGACCTCGACAAGGCCATCGAGCGCTACAGCGACCGGATCGGGCACGTGCAGATCGCCGACGTGCCCGGCCGCAACGAGCCGGGGACGGGCTCGCTCGACCTGGACCGCCTGCTCGGCGAGCTGGCCGCGGCCGGCTACGACGGCTGGGTCGGGCTGGAGTACAAGCCGAGCGGGGCCAGCGCCGACAGCTTCGGCTGGCTGCCCCGCGAGCGGCGGGCGGCCCGGCCCTAGGCGACGACCAAGGAGAGCGACATGGCTCGCATGACCGCGGCCGAGGCCGCCGTCGCCATTCTCGAGCGCGAGGGCGTCACCTCCGCCTTCGGCCTCCCCGGGGCGGCCATCAACCCCTTCTACGCCGCCATGCGCCGGCGCGGCGGCATCCGCCACGTCCTGGCCCGCCACGTCGAGGGCGCCTCGCACATGGCCGAGGGCTACACCCGGGCCCGGGCCGGCAACATCGGGGTCTGCCTCGGCACCTCCGGCCCGGCCGGCACCGACATGCTCACCGGGCTGTACTCGGCCTCGGCCGACTCCATCCCCATCCTGTGCGTCACCGGCCAGGCCCCGGTGTCGCGGCTGCACAAGGAGGACTTCCAGGCGGTCGACATCGCCGCCATGGCCAAGCCGGTGACCAAGCTGGCCATGACCGTCCTGGAGGCGGCCCAGGTCCCGGGCGCCTTCGCCCAGGCCTTCCAGCTGATGCGCTCCGGGCGCCCCGGCCCGGTCCTGCTGGACCTGCCCTTCGACGTCCAGATGACCGAGATCGACTTCGACGTCGACACCTACGAGCCGCTGGCCGTGCAGCGGCCGGCGCCCACCCGGGCCCAGGTCGAGCGGGCCCTTGACCTGCTGGAGGAGGCCGAGCGGCCGCTGCTGGTGGCCGGGGGCGGGATCGTCAACGCCGACGCCGCCGACCTGCTGGTGGAGCTCGCCGAGCTGACCGGGATCCCGGTGATCCCCACGCTGATGGCCTGGGGGGCCATCCCCGACGACCATCCCCTGATGGCCGGCATGGTCGGGCTCCAGACCTCGCACCGCTACGGCAACGCGACCATGCTCGCCTCCGACTTCGTGCTCGGCATCGGCAACCGCTGGGCCAACCGCCACACCGGCGGCCTGGAGGTGTACCGGCGCGGCCGGCGGTTCGTCCATGTCGACATCGAGCCCACCCAGATCGGGCGGGTGTTCCCGCCCGACTACGGCATCATCTCGGACGCCGGCGCCGCCCTGGCGCTGTTCGTCGAGGCGGGCCGGGAGCGCCAGGCGGCCGGGCGGCTGCCCGACCGCTCGGCCTGGGCGGCCAGCTGCGCCGAGCGCAAGCGGACCATGCAGCGCCGGACCCACTTCGAGGACGTCCCGATCAAGCCCCAGCGGGTCTACCAGGAGATGAACCGGGCCTTCGGCCGGGACGTCCGCTACGTGAGCACGATCGGGCTGTCCCAGATCGCCGCCGCCCAGTTCCTGCACGTCTACCACCCGCGGCACTGGGTCAACTGCGGCCAGGCGGGCCCGCTGGGCTGGACCATCCCCGCGGCCCTCGGCGTCTGCGTGGCCGACCCCGAGGCCACCGTGGTCGCCCTGTCGGGCGACTACGACTTCCAGTTCATGATCGAGGAGCTGGCCGTGGGGGCCCAGTTCAACCTGCCCTACCTGCACGTGGTGGTGAACAACGGGTACCTGGGACTGATCCGCCAGGCCCAGCGCGGCTTCGACATGGACTACTGCGTGCAGCTGTCGTTCGACAACGTGAACTCGCCCGAGGTCGGCGGCTACGGGGTCGACCACGTCAAGGTCGCCGAGGGGCTGGGCTGCAAGGCGCTGCGGGTGCAGCGGCCCGACGAGCTGCTGCCGGCCTTCGAGCGGGCCAAGAAGCTCATGGCCGAGTTCCGGGTGCCGGTGGTGGTCGAGGTCATCCTGGAGCGGGTGACCAACATCGCCATGGGCACCGAGCTCGACAACGTGACCGAGTTCGAGGAGCTGGCCCTGCGGGGCGAGGACGCCCCAACGGCCATCTCGCTGCTCGACTGAGGATCAGCCGCCGAAGGGGCCGGCCAGCGTCTGGGGGACCGCGGTCAGGGGCCGGGAGCCGGCCAGGCGGGCCGCCTCGGCCTCCTCCAGGCCGCCGTCGGCGACCAGGACCCGGCGGGCGTGGGCCTCGGGGAGCAGGTTCAGGAACCGCAGGGCCAGCTCGGTCCGGGCCGCCGGTGCCAGCTCACCGTGGAGGCGCACCCGGGCCATGCCGCCGTCGGGGAAGACGTCCAGGCGCACGTGGGTGGCCTCGGCCCGGCCGGCCAGGCGGAAGCGGTGCCTGGTGTCGGGGAGCAGCCGGGTGCGGGGGAGCAGCTCGGCCCAGGCCGCCGGGTCGGCCGGGTCGGCGGCCCGGGCGTCGACCGCCCGCAGCGACGCCCAGCCGGGGGCGTTGCCGAGGAAGTAGCTGGTGTCCAGCTCGGCCAGCCGGACCACGCCGGGCCCGGCCAGCCGGAGCTCGACCCAGTCGTTGCCCTCGTCGCGGCGCCGGGCCGTCTCCCAGCCCTCGCCCATGACCCGGGCCAGCCCGGGCGAGATCAGGTTCCGGGGCGAGGAGTAGAACATGTTGCTGCAGCCGGTCACCTCGCCGCCGTGCTCGAGGGCGGCCAGGTCGAGGGCGCCGGCGACGAGGAGGCGCGGGTCGGGCACGCCCTCGCCGTGCACCCGCAGGCGGGCCACCCCGCCGTCGGGGTACATGCACAGCCGGACGTGGGTGAACCGCCAGGGCACGTCCACCTCGAAGCGGTTGGGGGCGTCGCCCTTGACCGCGGACCGGGGGACCAGCGGCGTCCAGGCGGCCTCCTGGAGCTCGTCGGGGGTCGGGTAGTCCTCGACCGAGGCGCCCTCGACCGACACCTCGGGCGGGTAGTTGCCCTTGAAGAAGGCGGTGTCGACCACCACCCCGCGGACCACCCCGGGCAGGCCCAGGCGGAGGATCGCCCAGTCGTGGCCGGGCTCGCGCCGCCGCCGCGTCTCCCAGCCGTCGTACACCTGGCCCTTGTGGCCGAAGGTGTAGGTCTGGTAGCTGGGGGCCTCGGGCTTGACCAGGTTCTCGCGCTCGGCGAACAGCTCGTCGTTGGCGGCCACGACGCTGCCGCCGAGGCTGCGCACGGCCAGGTCGGGCAGGGCGGTGAAGTCGGTCTGGGTCTGGCTCTGGGTCATGCCTCTCCCCTGGTGAGCAGGGTTCCTCGGGGTTCCTCGCCGGTGATCGGGCGGCCGCGCAGCCAGGTGCCGCGGACCACCCCGGCCAGCGGGCGGCCCGCATAGGGGGTGACCGGGTGGCGGTGGTGCAGCCGGGCGGGGTCGACCACGAACGCCTCGTCGGGGGCGAACACGCACAGGTCGGCGTCGCCGCCCAGGGCGATGTGGCCCTTGCGGCGCAGGCCGGCCACCTCGGCCGGGCGCTCGGCCATCCAGCGGACCACGTCGACCAGCCGGTGGCCGCGGGCCCGGGCCGCCGTCCAGACCGCGGGCAGGCTGAGCTGGAGCGAGGCGATGCCGCCCCAGGCCACCCCGAAGTCGCCGATGTCGAGCCGCTTGAGCTCGGGCGTGCACGGCGAGTGGTCGGACACGACCAGGTCGATCACGCCATCGCCCAGGCCCCGCCAGAGCCGCTCGCGGTTCTCGGCCTCGCGGATGGGCGGGCAGCACTTGAACTGGGTGGCCCCGTCGGCGATCGTCTCGGCGTCGAAGGTCAGGTAGTGCGGGCAGGTCTCGACGCTGACCGCCACCCCCTCGCGGCGGGCGCTGGCCAGCATGGGCAGGGCGTCCGAGGACGACAGGTGGAGCACATGCACCCGGCCGCCGGTCCAGCGGGCGCTCTCGATCACCTGGGCCACGGCCACGTTCTCGGACCCCCGGGGCCGCGAGCGCAGGAAGTCGGCGTAGCGCTCGCCGTGGGGCGCCGGGGCCCGGGCCACCGCCTGGGAGTCCTCGGCGTGCACCAGCAGCAGCGCCGGGAAGCCGGCCAGCACCTCCAGGTACTGGTCGAGCTCGGCCGCGCTCAGCTGCGGGAACTCGTCCACGCCGGAGTGGAGCAGGAAGCACTTGAAGCCGAACACGCCGGCGTCGTGCAGGTCGCGCAGCTCGCCCACGTTCCCGGGGATGGCCCCGCCCCAGAAGCCGACGTCGACGTGGACCTGGCCCTGGGCGGCCTTGCGCTTGGTCTCCAGGGCGGCCACGTCGACGGTGGGCGGGACCGAGTTGAGCGGCATGTCGACGATGGTGGTGATCCCGCCGGCGGCGGCCGCCCTGGTGGCCGAGGCGAACCCCTCCCACTCGGTCCGGCCGGGCTCGTTGACGTGCACGTGGGTGTCGACCAGCCCGGGCAGCAGGACCTCGTCGTCGGCCAGGGTGACGGTCTCGGCCCCGGCCAGGTCGGCCGCCAGCGGCTCGATGGCCGCCACCCGGCCGTCGCGGACGGCGATGCACCGGGCCACCTCGCCGGCCGCGGTGACCACCCGGCGGGCGCGGAAGACCAGGTCGAAGCCGGTCACGGGTCCCCGCCCAGCCAGTCGGCGGCGATCCGGCCGGCCAGCTCCCGCAGCAGCGGCGCCGGCTCGCGCATGCTCCGCTCCGGGTCGGGCTCCAGGTCGGAGAGGAGATAGGCCCGGGCGATGCCGGCCGGCTCGAGGGCCTCGGGGGCCAGCGTGCTCCGCCCGGCCACGGCGACGGTGGGGACGCCGGCCTCACGGGCGGCGGCGGCCACCCCGGCCGGGGCCTTGCCCCGCAGGGTCTGGTCGTCCAGCGAGCCCTCCCCGGTGACGACCAGCCGGGCCCCGTCGATGGCGGCCCGCACCTGGAGCAGGTCGAGCAGGTAGTCGATCCCCGAGCGCAGCCGGGCCCGCAGGAACACCAGGGCCGCGAACCCGACGCCCCCGGCCGCCCCGGCGCCCGGCTGGCCGACGGCGTCGACGCCGGTGGCCGCCCTGGCCGCGGCCGCCCAGCGGGTCAGGACGGCGTCCAGCATGGCCACGTCCGCGGGCGACGCGCCCTTCTGGGGCCCGTACACCGCCGCCGCCCCGTGCAGGCCGAGCAGGGGGTTGTCGACGTCGGAGGCGACGGTGAACTCGGTGGCTTCGACCCGCGGGTCGAAGCCGGACAGGTCGAGACGGTCCAGGTCGGCCAGGGCGGCCCCGCCGGGGCCGAGCTCGGCCCCGGCCGCGTCCAGCAGCCGCCCGCCCAGCGCCTGGACCATGCCGGCGCCGCCGTCGGTGCAGGCGCTGCCGCCGATGCCCAGGACGACCTGGCGGCAGCCCAGGTCGAGGGCGGCCCGGATCAGCTCGCCGGTGCCGCGGCTGGTCGCGGTGGTGGCCGCCGGCCGCCCGCCGGGGAGCCGGCGCAGCCCCGACGCCTCGGCCAGCTCGACCACGGCCACCCGGTCGCGGACGGCCAGGGCGGCGTCCACCGGCTCGCCGGTGGGACCGGTGCAGCGCACCTCCCGGCGGGTGTAACCGGCCGACAGGGCGGCCTCCACGGTGCCGTCGCCGCCGTCGGCCACGGGATGCTCGCGCACGTCCAGGCCCGGGACGGCGGCCCGCAGGCCGTCGGCGACCGCCCGGGCCACCCCGGCTGCGCTCAGGCTCCCCTTGAACTTGTCGGGGGCGACGACGACGTGGCCACCCACGCCCTAGCTGCCCCGGTAGGTGCTGAAGCCGTACGGGCTGATCAGCAGGGGGACGTGGTAGTGGACCGACGGGTCCTCGATCCGGCAGACGACGGTCACCTGCGGGTAGAAGCCGGTGATCCCCTCGGCCTCGAACCAGTCCCCGGTGGCGAAGGTCAGGCGGTGCACCCCGGCCACCAGGGCGTCGGCGGCGTGCAGGTCGGGCACCCGGCCGTCGGCGTCGGTGAACCCCCCGCCCACGCCGGTCCAGCCGTCGCCGTCCTGGGCCTCCAGGACCACCCGCATGCCGGCCGCCGGCCGCCCCCGGGCGGTGTCCAGGACGTGGGTGGTGATGCCGCTCACTCGGCCATCAGCCTCTCCAGGCGCAGCCGGGTGATGCGCCGGTGCTCCTCGGCGGCCACCCGCAGCTCGGTGTCGGGGTCGTTGCCCAGCCGCTCGGTGAGCGCGGCCAGGATCTCCTCGGCGTCGCGCCCGGCGGCCGAGATGAGGAACACGTACCCGAAGCGGGCCTCGTACTCGGCGTTGCCGCGGGCCAGCCGGTCCTGGACCTCCGGGCCGGCCCCGCCCACGCCGGCCTGCTCCTGCCGCGACCAGTCGGCCGAGGCGCCGCCACCCTCGCCGATGCGCGGGTGGGCCGCGAACGCCTCCAGCCAGTCCTCGGGGCCCAGGTCCAGCCACACCTCGTCGGCGGCCCGCTGGAGGGCGGCCAGGTCGGCATAGGGGCGGCCGGCGGCCACCTCCTTGGCCCAGCGCCGCGAGTGGCAGACGGCCAGCAGCTCGCTCGCCGCCTCCTCGTCGGACAGCTGGTTGAACCACTCCACTCGGGTCAGCCCGCTCACCTCGCATCCTCTGGCCACAGCCGGCGGGCCCGGCGGGCCAGGTCCCGGCGCAGCGCGTCCATGTCGGCGCCGAGCAGCCTACCGTCGCGGACCACGTAGTCGCCCTCCACCAGCACGTGCCGGGCGTGCCGCTCCGGCCCCAGCACCAGCCCGGCCAGCGGGTCGAGCACGTCGGCCAGGTCGTCGCCCGGCCACACGACCACGTCGGCCCGGTAGCCGGGCTCGAGGCGGCCGATGTCGTCGCGGCCCAGGCAGCGGGCTCCGCCCTCGGTGGCCAGGGCCAGGGCGTCGGCCGGCAGGAAGGTGGTCGCGCTGAGGTCGCGCTGGCGGGCCAGGAACAGGGCCATGCGCAGCTCGGGGAACAGCCCGCCGATCTCGTTGCTGGCCACCCCGTCCACGCCCAGCCCGACCGGGGCGCCGGCCGCGGTCAGGTCGACCACCCGGGCGATGCCCGACCCGAGCCGGCAGTTGCTGGAGGGGCAGTGGGCGATCCCGGTGCCGGTCTCGCCCAGACGCCGGACCTCGGCGTCGTCGAAGTGGATCCCGTGGGCCACCCAGACGTCGGGGGCGATCCAGCCGATGTCGTCCAGGACCTGCATGGGCCGGCGGCCGAACCGCTCCAGGCAGCCGCGCTCCTCGTCCAGGGTCTCGGCCAGGTGGGTGTGCAGGCGCAGCCCCAGGCGCCGGGCCAGCTCGGCCGAGGAGGTCATCAGCTCGGGCGTGACCGTGAACGGGCTGCAGGGGGCGACCGTGACCACGATGCGGTCGCCGTCGTGCAGCCGGTCGTGGACCGCCTGGGTCGAGGCCAGGATGGCGTCCAGGTCCTCCACCACCGAGTCCGGCGGCAGGCCGCCCTTGCTCTGGCCCAGGTCCATCGACCCGCGGGCGATGTGGGCCCGGATGCCGATGGTGCGGGCGGCCGAGGCGATGGCGTCGAACACCGAGTCGTCGCCGCCCGGGACCAGGTAGTGGTGGTCGGCGGCGGTGGTGCAGCCGGTCAGGGCGAGCTCGCCCATGGCCACCGCCGAGGCCGCCTCCACGTCCTCGGGGGTCAGCCTGGCCCACACCGGGTACAACGTGGTCAGCCAGCCGAACAGGGTGCAGTCGAAGGCCCAGCCGCGGGTCATCCACTGGTAGAAGTGGTGGTGGGTGTTGACCAGCCCGGCGGTGACGATGTCGCCGTCGACCCGCACGACCTCGTCGCCGGGCTCGGCGGCCACCGACCCCACGGCCGCGATCCGGCCGCCCTCGATGGCAACGTCCCCCGGCCAGCGGACCCCCCGCAGCACGAGCCTGGTCATGGCCTCCTCATGACACCGACCGGTCGACCGGCTCCGGCTCCTCCACGGTGTCGAGCAGGCGCAGGTTGGCGATCTTGGCGATCTCGACCAGGGCGGTCGCCTGCTCGGCGGCGGGGGAGTTCTGCAGCCGGGCGTTGCCCGCCTTGAGGATCGTCTCCTTGGTGTTCTCGCGCACGGCCACCACCAGCGGGAAGCCGAACTTCTCCCGGTAGGCGTGGTTGAGGGTGTCGAAGGAGGTGTACTCGTCGCTGTTGAGCCGGTCCAGCCCGGCGATCGCCTGGTCGACCACCGACTGGGCGGCCAGCCGGCCCTCGCGGGTGGCCGTGCCGGCCAGGTCCGGGTACTGCTGGATGAGCTCCAGCTGGCGCTCGGCCGGGGCGTCGAACAGGACGTCGTGGAAGGCCCTGCGCAGGTCGTAGACGTCCTCGAAGGGCCGGGCCTCGTACGCCTGCTCGGCGATCCAGGGAGGCCCCTGGAAGAGGCCGCCGAAGGTCTGCACGAACTCGTCCCGGTCCATCTGGTTGACCTGGTCGATGGTGAAGACCTCGTCGCGCTGGGGCACCGGCAGCACCTTGGTGACCAGGTTGCTCTTGCCTCCCCAGACGTTGAAGACCAGGTTGAGCACGATGGCGCTGATGCTGCCGAGGGTGATGCCGCTGGAGATGATGGTCTGCACCGACTCGGGGAAGTGGCCCACGATCGACGGGTACACCGTCGGCATCATGGCGAAGCCGAGGCTGACGGCCAGGATGATCACGTTGCGCTCGTCGTGGAAGTCGACCCGGCGCAGGGTCTGGATGCCGATCACGGCCACGGTGCCGAACAGCGCGAACCCGGCCCCGCCGAGCACCGGCGGCGGGATCGCCGCGACCACGGCGCCGACCTTGGGGATGACGCCGATGATCATCATGAACAGGCCGGCGGTCGCCACCACCCAGCGGCTCTTGACCTTGGTCAGCCGGACCAGCCCGACGTTCTCGGCGAAGCAGGTGTAGGGGAAGGAGTTGAGGATGCCGCCCAGGGTGGTGGCCAGGCCGTCGGCCCGCAGCGCCCTGGCCACGTCCTCCTTGTCGATCGGCTTGCCCACGATTTCGCCGGCGGCGAACACGTCGCCGGTGGTCTCGACCATGGTGATCAGCATCACGATGACCATCGAGATGACCGCGGCCGCCGAGAAGGTGGGGGCGCCGAAGTGGAAGGGGGTGGTGACCCCGAGCAGGTCGGCGCCGCCGACCCGGCTGAAGTCGGTGAAGTCGAAGATCCAGCCGGCCAGCGTGCCGACCAGCAGGCCGATGAGCACCGCGATGGTGGCCACGAAGCCGCTGAACAGCCGGTAGATGCAGAGGATGACCAGCAGGGTGAAGCCGGCCAGGGCCAGGTTGCGCAGCGCCCCGAAGGTCGGCGGGTTGGTGAACATGCTGGCCCCGCCGCCGCCGACGTCCAGGGCGGCGACCGACAGCAGGACGATGCCGATGATGGTGATGACCGTCCCGGTGACCACCGGCGGGAACAGCCGGATGAGCCGGGCGAAGAAGGGGGCGACCAGGAAGGCGAAGACCCCGGCCACGATGACGGCGCCGTAGATCGCCCGCAGGCCGGGGACCCCGCCGCCCTCGGCCAGGCCGATCGAGATCATCGGCGAGACCGCGGCGAAGGTGACGCCCTGCAGCAGCGGCATCCGCACGCCGATCTTCCAGAACCCGACCGACTGGATGATGGAGGCGATGCCGCAGGTGAACAGGTCGGCGTTGATCAGGTAGGCGAGCTGTTCGGGGGTCAGCTTGATGGAGCTGGCCAGCAGGATGGGCACGATGACGGCGCCGGCGTAGAAGGCCAGCACGTGCTGGAACCCGTAGATGGCCAGCTTGGGCGGGGGGAGGACCTCGTCCCACGGGGCGACGGCGCCCCGGCCGGAGGCCTGCTGGTCTCGCTCGTCTGTCCTGGCCATGGTGCTGCACCAGCCTTTCTGCTGCGCCGTCTGCCGCGCTGCTGGGTCTCAGGCCTGGCCGGCCGTGGGTGATCGGGAGCCGCCGCGCCCGGACAGGTCCTCGATCAGGGTCAGGATGGCGCTGTGGTCCAGGCCGCCCCGGCCGAGGCTGCGCAGCGAGACCAGCATCTGGGCGACCAGCGCGGTCACCGGGATGGCCACCCCGGCGTCGCGGGCCGCGGCCTGGATGATCTGCATGTCCTTGTTGTGCAGGTTGATCCGGAAGCCCGGGTCGAAGCGGCGGGCCAGCATGCCGGCGGCCTTGCGCTCCAGGATCTGGTTGCCGGCCAGCCCCCCGGCCAGCACCTCGATCGCCGGCTCCATGTCGACCTGGTGGGCCTCCAGCAGCACGATCGCCTCCGAGACCAGCTCGATGACCCCGGCCACGATCAGCTGGTTGGCCGCCTTCACGGTCTGGCCGGAGCCGACGGGGCCGACGTGCACGATCGTCCGGCCCAGCGACTCCAGCACCGGGCGGGCGGCCTCGAAGTCGTCGGCGCTGCCGCCGACCATGATCGAGAGGGTGGCCTCCTCGGCCCCGACCTGGCCGCCGCTCACCGGGGCGTCCAGGAACCGCACGCCGCGGGCGGCCGCCGCCTCGGCCACCGTGCGGGCCGTGTCCGGCCGGATGGTGCTCATGTCGATCAGCAGCAGGCCCTCGCGCGCCGCTTCCAGGACGCCCTGCTCGCCGAGGACCACCGCCTCGACGTCGGGGGAGTCGGGGACCATGGTGATGATGATCTCGGCGCCCTCGGCCACCTCGGCCGCCGAGGCGCCGGCCTTGGCGCCCGCCTCGACCAGGGCCCGGACCGGTTCCGGGGAGCGGTTGTGGACGGTGACCTCGTGCCCGGCCCGGACCAGGTGCTCGGCCATGGGCCGGCCCATCACGCCGAGGCCGATGAACCCGATCCTCGCCATCGACGACCTCCTCGTACGCCGGCTCGGATCTTTCCGTGATGCGGGAAGGCTTATTCGCTATGTGGGTGAACGGTATCGCGAGCGGCACCGGCGGTCAAGCCTCCGGAGGCCCCGGATCGCCTGGTCCAGCCGTTGATCGCGGTCCGGTCGAGGCCGCTGCGCTCGGTGACCTCGGCCTCGGTCAGGGCCCCGCAGTCGAGCCCCCTGGCCACGAAGCCGGCCAGCGCCTGGGCGGTGGCCGGCTCGTCCAGGACCCCGCCCCCGGTCCGCTCGACGTAGGCGCGCAGCCGGGCCGCGGCCGCCGGCAGCCCCTCGCGGAAGAAGGCGTAGGTGGCCAGGTAGCGGGTGGGCAGCTGGGCCGGGTGCATGTCCCAGCCCTGCCAGTAGCCGCGCTCCAGCGAGCGCCGGACCAGGCGGGCGTGCAGCCGCCAGGCGGCGTGCACGGCCGCGGTGTCGCCCACCGGGAGCACGTTGGTGGAGCCGTCCGACAGCCGCACCCCGGTGCCGGCCGCCGCCACCTGCATGACCGCCTTGGCGTGGTCGGCCGCCGGGTGCTCCATGCTCTGGTAGGCGGCGGCGATCCCGCAGGCCGCGCTGTAGTCGTAGGTTCCGTAGTGCAGGCCCGAGCAGCGGCCGTCGGCCGCCTGGATCATCCGGGCCACGGTGGCGGTCCCGTCGGCGCCCAGGATCGACTGGGGGGTCTCGACCTGGACCTCGAAGCGCAGCCGTCCCCGGGGCAGGCCGTGGGCCTCCTCCAGCCGCCCGCAGACCAGGGCCATGGCCTCGACCTGGCGCACGTCGGTCACCTTGGGCAGGGTGACCACGAAGCCGTCGGGGAGCGCGGCCTCCTCGAGCAGCGCGCTCAGGAACAGGTCCAGGGTCCGAAGCCCGCGGCGCCGGGTCGCGGCCTCCAGGCACTTGACGCGCAGGCCGGCATAGGGCGGGGCGGCGGCCCCGGCCAGGGCGCCGGCCAGGGCCCGGGCCGCGCCCTGGGCGTGGGTGTCCTCCTCGGCGGGCGGCCGCGGCCCGTAGCCGTCCTCGAAGTCGAGCCGGAGGTCCTCGACCGGCTCGCGCTCCAGCTTGGCCAGCACGCCGGGCAGCACCTGGCCGACCAGGGCCTGGTCGATCCCGGTGGCCTCGGCCAGGGCGGCCGCGGAGCCGGCATGCTCCTCCAGAGCGGCCAGGGCGCGCGCCCCCCAGTCGGCCGGCAACCCGCCGGCCATCTGGTCGGCCGGGACGTAGACGGTGTGCACCGGCTGCCTGGCCCCGCTGTCCCCCGGGTAGCGGGCGGCCAGCTCGGCGTCGGCCGGGGCCAGCCGCCGGTCGAGGTCGTCGAGGACGTCGGCGCCCAGCCGTGGGACCGCTGTGGTCACCGGACTCCTCCCCTCGCGCCGGGGCGGCGCCACGGCGAAGCTGTTCGGAGCCTACTTTCCACTCTGCGGGATCACGGTAGCGTGTCCGGCGGCCTGAAGCGAGTGGCCGCTGTCGTAGTCGCGCAGGGCCGGCACCAGCAGGGCCAGGCTCACCAGGGCGGCGGCCAGCAGGCCGCCCCCGACCCAGGCGGCGGTGACCCCGAAGGCGGCCGCGGCCGCCCCGGCCCGCAGGTCGCCGAGGCGGGGCCCGCCGGCCACGACCACGATGAACACCCCCTGCATGCGCCCGCGCATCTCGTCGGGGGCGTAGGTCTGGAGGATGGTCTGGCGGTACACGGCCGAGACCAGGTCGGCCGCGCCGGCCACGGCCAGCAGCAGCACGATCGCCCAGAGCGACCCGACCAGCCCGGCCGCGGCCACGGCCAGCCCCCAGGCGACCACGGCGGCGACCAGGGCCACCCCCTGGCGCCGGACCCGCCCGACCCAGCCGGAGGACAGGCCGGCCAGGACCGCCCCGGCGGCGATGGCGGCGTACAGCCAGCCCACCGTGCCGCGGCCGCCCAGCTGCTCGGCGGTCTCGGGGAACAGGGCCCGGGGCATGGCCAGCACCATGGCCGTGATGTCGACGGCGAACGACAGCAGCAGCACCGGCCGGGTGGCGATGAAGGCCAGCCCGTCGACCACCGACCGCAGCCCCGGGGTGGTGGCCGGCCCGGTCGGGGGGATGGCGGGGAGCCGCAGGGCCGCGTACAGGGCGATGGTGAACACGGTGAGGTCGGCGGCGTAGGCGGCGGCGAACGACCACCGGGCCAGGATCAGCCCGGCCAGCACCGGCCCCAGCACCATGCCGAGGTTCGAGGCCGTGAACGACAGCGTGTTGGCCGCCGGCACCAGCGACGCCGGCAGCACCCGGGGCACGATCGCCCCCCGGGTCGAGGAGGCGACCGCGAACCCCGCCGCCTGGACGGCCACCAGCCCGAGGAGCAGCGGCAGGCTGGCCAGGTCCAGCAGCGCCGCCGCCAGCAGGGCGCCGGTGCACCCCCACAGGGTCAGCGACGACCCCAGCAGCAGCAGCCGCCGGTCGACGGCGTCGGCCACCGCCCCGCCCCAGAGCCCGAACAGCACCAGCGGGACCAGCCCGACCAGCCCCAGCATCCCCACCCAGAACGAGGAGCCGGTCAGCTCGTACACCTGCACCGGCACCGCCACCGCGGTCAGCTGGAAGCCGACGAACCCCAGCGAGTTCCCCAGCCACAGCCGCCGGAAGGCGGCATGCCGCAGCGGCTCGACGTCGATCGCGGCCCGCCGCAGCCGTCGCAGTGGAGTCATCACCCCCAGCATAGGGGTGGGTTGGGGCGGCTCAGCTCTTGAGGAAGGCCAGGAGGTGGTTGGCGACCTCCTCGGGCTGCTCCTCGGGGAGGAAGTGGCCGCAGGCGGGGATCGGCTGGCCGCGGACGTCGTCGGCGTAGCGGCGCCAGATGTCGAGCACCGGGAGGCGGCTGGGGAGGCCGGTCTCGCCCCAGAGGGCCAGCACGGGCATCTGGAGGCGCTGGCCGGCGGCGGCGCTCGCCTCGTCGGCCTCCATGTCGTCGGGGAAGGTGGCCCGGTAGTCGTCGAAGCCGGCCCGCAGGGCCGCCGGGGCCGAGAAGGCCCGGACGTAGACGGGGACGGCCTCCTCGACCGCCGGGCGGTTGGCCGTCCAGCGCTCGAAGAACCAGCGCAGGTAGGCCTCGATGTTCGGGCCCACCAGCAGCTCGGGCAGGTCGGGCTGAAGGTGGAACAGCCAGTGCCAGTAGCCGCGGGCGACGCCGGCGTCGGGCCGGGTGAACATCTCCCGGGTGGGGACCACGTCGAGCACGGCCAGGCGCTCGACCTCCTCGGGATGGTCGAGGGCCAGGCGGTGGGCGACCCGGGCCCCGCGGTCGTGGCCGGCCAGCAGGGCGATCCGCCGGTGGCCGAGGTGGGCGGCCAGGGCCCGGACGTCGGTGGCCATGGTCCGCTTGTCGTAGCCGGAGGGCGGCTTGTCGGAGAGGCCGTAGCCGCGCAGGTCGGGGGCGAGCACCGTGTGCCCGGCGGCCAGGGCGCCGACCACCTTGCGCCAGCAGTACCAGGTCTGGGGCCAGCCGTGGAGCAGCACCACCAGCGGCCCGTCGCCCTCGACCACGTAGTGCAGCCGTACGCCATTGACCTGCGCGGTGCTCTCCACGGCGGGATTATCCCGCCCCGCGCCCTCGGGCAAAGCAACCCGATTTCCCAACCATCGTGAGAGATTGGCTACTTGTTCGTTTCTGCGATGTATCCAACGATCGAACGGTCATGGCACCTCCCCCGCCGAGCCAGGACGAGGTGATGCGTCGATGCAGGCACTGCGGCTGCACAAGTACAACGAGCGGCCCACAGTGGACGAGATAGAGGAGCCGAAGGTCGAGGGTCCCCACGACGTGATCGTCAAGATCGGCGGGGCCGGGCTGTGCCGGACCGACATCCACCTCTACCTGGGCCAGTGGCACGAGCTGGACGCCGACGCGCCGCTGCCCTACACCCTCGGCCACGAGAACGCCGGCTGGGTCCACGAGGTCGGCTCGGACGTCAGCCACGTCGCCCCAGGAGACACCGTCATCCTCCACCCCCAGGCCACCTGCGGGTTCTGCCGCTACTGCCGGGCCGGCGACGACATGCACTGCGTGGACAGCTTCTTCCCAGGCCTCAACACCGACGGCGGCATGGCTACCTACCTCAAGACCGGGGCCAGGGCCGTGGTCAAGATCGACCCCAAGCTCCAGCCGGCCGACGTGGCCGCCCTGGCCGACGCCGGCCTGACCGCCTACCACGCGGTCCGCAAGGCCGTGCCCTTGCTGTACCCGGGCACCGCCTGCGTGGTCATCGGGGCCGGCGGCCTCGGCCACATCGGCATCCAGGTGCTGGCCGCCCTCAGCGGCACCACCATCATCGTGGTCGACCGCAACCCCGATGCCCTGGAGTACGCCAAGACGATCGGCGCCGATCACGGCGTGGTCGCCGACGGCAACCACGTCGACAAGGTCCAGGAGCTGACCGGCGGCAACGGCGCCGAGGTGGTGCTGGACTTCGTCGGCGAGGAGGGGGCGGAGAAGGACGCCTGGGCGATGACCAGGCGGGCCGGGTCGCACTTCGTTATCGGCTACGGCGGGATCGTCGAGGTCCCGACCATCGAGATCATCTCCACCGAGCGCAACGTCATCGGCAACATCGTCGGCACCTACAACGACCTGGCCGAGCTGATGGCCCTGGCCGCCCAGGGCAAGGTCACCCTGCACACCAAGCCCTACCCGCTGGAGGCCGCCAACGACGCCATCACCGACCTCGATGAGGGACGGCTCCCCGGAGCCCGGGCCATCCTCATCCCCAGCTAGCGACCCCCCGCCCCGAGCAGCACGCCAGGAAGGGAGCGCCCGATGAAGGACGGCACGTTCGTGCTCGACGCCCACACCGGCTACTGGGACGCCAGCGCGGAGAACTGCAAGAACCGCTTCGGCGACGCGTTCATCGAGACCTTCTACGCGTTCCACACCGGCCTGAACCCGCCCGACCAGCAATGGACCATGGACTACGAGCGGGAGTTCCGGAAGGTCGACCCCGACTGGTACCTGGAGCAGATCTTCGTCAAGGGCGGCGCCGACATGTCGGTGCTGTCCACCCAGGTGCTGATGGACTTCTACCACACCGGGTTCGTCAACCCGGAGCGCAACGCCCAGCTGGCGGCCAGGGCGCCCGATCGCATCATCCCGCTGGGCGGGGTCGACCCCCGGATGCCCAACGCCGTCGAGGAGGTCGAGCGGCAGATCAGCGAGCTCGGCATGCGGGGCTTCAAGTGGTACACGGCCGAGTGGCGGGGCGAGTCGCGGGGCTGGAAGGCCAACGACCCCATGGTCTACCCCTGCTACGAGAAGGCCCTCGAGCTGGGCGTCACCAACCACTTCTTCCACAAGGGCCCGGCGGTGGAGCCGCTGTCGATGGAGAAGTTCGACGTCCGCGACATCGACGAGCCGGCCTGGCTGTACCCGGAGATGAACCTGGTCATCGACCACTGCGGCGCGCCGCGGGTCGACGAGTTCTGCTGGATCGCGACCCGCTGCCCGAACGTGTACGCCGGCCTGGCGGTGGTGCTCGCCTTCATCCACAACCGGCCGCGCTGGTTCGCCGAGGTGATGGCGAACCTGCTCTTCTGGCTGGGGCCCGACCGGATCGTCTACGGCAGCGACTTCCCGATCTGGTACCCGCACTGGCAGCTCGACGAGTTCCTGGCCTTCGAGCTGCCCGAGGACCTCAAGCAGGAGTACGGCGTCGACCTCACCCCGGAGATCAAGCAGCAGATCGTCGGGGGGAACATCGCCCGCCTGTACGGCATCGACGTGCCGGCCAAGCTCGAGGCGATCAAGGACGACGAGTTCTCCCGCCGGCGCAGCGAGTTCCTGGCCGGCCAGCCGGCGGTCCAGCCGACCGACGCCCCGGGCACCGGGCAGCCGGCGGTCGACACCGGTGCGGCCGGGACCGAGTCCCGGTGACCCACGACGGCCCAGCCGGGAGCAGGTCGGCTCTTCGCCGGCCGGAGGGGTCGGGGAAACCGGGGGGTTCCCCGGTGGATCGGGAGCGGGTGCGCCGGGTCGCCGGGTCGGTCAAGGACCCCGAGGTCCGGACCTCCATCGCCGAGCTGGGGCTGCTGGACGAGGTCGAGGTGGACGGCGGGCGGGTCACCGTCCGCTTCCACCTGACCTCGCCGCTCTGCCCGGCCAAGTTCGCCGGCGCCATCGGCCAGCAGATCCGCCGCCGAGTGGCCAAGCTGCCGGGGGTCGAGGCGGTCGAGGTGGTGCTCACCGACCACTTCATGGCCGAGGCGCTGCACCGGCTCATCAACGAGGGCGACCGCTTCGCCGAGACCCGCGGGGTGATGCGGCGGTGAACGACCCGGCGTCCGCCCTGGCCGGGCGGCGCGAGCGGTCCCTGCTGGAGCTGCCGAGCGTCGCCCGCATGGCCGCCGTCCTGGCCGAGCGCTGCCGCGAGCCGTCCTGGATCCGGACGCTGGTGGCCAGCCTCGACCGCTTCCGCCAGCTCACCGGGCATGATGACCTGGAGGCCCTGCTGGCCGCGGCGCGGGCCGACCCCAAGGTGGCCGAACGCTCCCTGGTGGCGTTCGCCCGCGCCCTGGACGGCCAGCCCGACGCCGCCGTGGCCGGCCTGGCCATGGGGGCCAAGGTCTGGTTCCGGCTGAACGGGGTGCCGGTCGCCTGGCGGCCCCTGCCGGCGGCGGTCGCGGCCCGGCGCATCCCCGAGGCCGGGCTGGCCGACCCGGCCGAGCGGCTGCTGGTGCTGGCCCTGATCGGCAGCGGCCTGCACCTGGCCGAGCTGCTGCGGGTCCGCGTCGGCGACCTCGGGTCGCTGGACGCCGACGGCCGGTTGCTCCCCGACCCCCAGGCCGAGCCGCTGGCCGTCCGCTACACCCAGCGTCGCGGCCGGTCGGCCGAGCGCGTCACCTTCCTGACCTTCGCGGCCAGGGCGGCGGTCCTTGAGCACCTGGAGCGAAGGCGCCGGGACGGGCTCGACACCGGGCCGGAGGCGCCCCTGGTGGCCGGGGCCGACGGCCGGCCGGTCGGCCGGGCCGAGGTCGCCCGGGCCCGGCGGCGCAGCAACGCCATCATCCGCGCCGGCAGCAACCTCAACGTCGACCTGTGCCGCAAGACCGGGGAGTTCTTCCGCGAGTGGGGAGAGCCCGGCTCCCGGTTCACCCCCGTGGCCCCGAGCGGGGCCAGCGTGAGCGGCGGCGGTCTGGAGGAGGACCGGGACGTGGGCGCGGCCGGCGCCGCGGCTCTCTGACGCGGGCCGGCGACGTGGGTGCTCCAGAGCTCGCCCGCGACATCACCCTGCTCGGCCACACCGACCAGGGCGGGCGCGGCGACGGGGTGCAGGTCATGGTGGGCGGCGGCCACGCCTACGTCGGCCACATGTTCAGCAACGGCGTGACCGTCCTGGACGTCCGCGACCCCCGCGATCCCCGCCCGGTCGCCTACCTGCCGGCGGCCCCGGGCACCTGGAACCTGCACCTGCAGCTCGCCGACGGGCTGCTGCTGGTGGTCAACGCCGTCAACCTGTTCGCGGCCGACGCCTTCGCCGACGAGTCGGCCTACTACGGCCGCTCGGTCGGGGAGGCGCTGGCCGCCAACCCGCCGCCCACCTACCGGGCCGGCATGCAGGTGTACGACCTGGCCGACCCGGCCGCCCCCCGCGAGATCGGGTTCCTGCCGGTGGACGGCTTCGGGCTGCACCGCATCTGGTACGTGGGCGGCCGCTGGGCCTACGCCTCGGCGCTGCTGCGCGGGTTCAGCGACTACGTGCTGGTCACCATCGACCTGGCCGACCCGGCCCGGCCCGGGATCGCCGGCCGCTGGTGGCTGCCCGGGATGCACCTGGACGCCGGCGAGCGGCCCGACTGGCCGGCCGAGCGCCGCTACGCGCTGCACCACGCGATCGTGGCCGACGGGCTCGCCTACGGCTCCTGGCGTGACGGCGGCCTGACCGTCCACGACGTGTCCGACCCGGCCGCCCCGCGGCTGCTGGTCCACCGGAACTGGTCGCCGCCGTTCGGCGGCGGCACCCACACCGCCCTGCCGCTGCCCGCCCGCGACCTGCTGGTCGTGGCCGACGAGGGGATCGCCGACAACTGCGCCGACCAGGTCAAGTACACCTGGGTGTTCGACGTCCGGGAGCCGGCCAACCCGGTGAGCATCGCCACCTTCCCGACGCCCTCCGAGGTCGACTACTGCGCCAAGGGCGGGCACTTCGGGCCGCACAACCTGCACGAGAACCGGCCGGGCAGCTTCGTCAGCGACCGGCTGGTGTTCGCCACCTACCAGAATGCCGGCGTGCGCGTCTACGACCTGGCCGACCCCTTCGCCCCCCGCGAGGTGGGCGCGTTCGTGCCGCCGGCCCCCGAGCGGCTGTACGACACCAGGCCCGACCGGCCCCGGGTCATCCAGAGCTGCGACGTCTTCGTCGACCGCGACGCGGTCATGTACGTCACCGACTACAACGCCGGGCTGTACGTCCTGCAGTACGAGCCGAGCTCGTCGTGATGGAGCGGCCGTGGACGCGATCTGGCTCGCCCCGCCGCCGGGGCTGGTGGCCGCCGCGGCGGCGCTGCCCCGCCCGGGGCCGGCCGGGTCGCCCGCCGGCCGGCTGACCGCGGTCCTCGCCGCCGGCGCCGCCGGGGCCCACGCCTGGGCGCTCGACGGGCCCGAGGCCGGCCGCCGCGTCTGGGGCGAGCAGGCCCAGCTCGGGCTGGCCGCGGTCGAGGTCCGGCTGGAGCACCCCGGCGCCGACACCGACCGGTTCCTGCTGGCCAGCCAGGTCTCGGCCGTGGCCCAGTGGGCCTGGCTGGCCGGCGACCCGGCCGCCGGTCGCCGGGCCGACCTGGTCGCCTGCGAGCTCGCCACCGGCGGCTGGCCGGGCCACCGCCCGCTGGACCGGCCCGACCTGGTCCTGCTGTGCGACCCGACCGGCCGGCATGCGCTGGACCACGCCGGCTCCAGGGTGCGGCTGGGCATCATCCGCGACTTCCCGGTGGCCGGCCCCGAGGGCGGCGGGAGCTGGCGGCGGCCGGGCACCGTGGACCGGCTGCTCGACCACGTCAGCCGCCAGTCGCACCTGGGGGGGCCGCTGCTGGGGGCGACCGCCCGGCTGCTGCGGGCCCTGGTCCACCCGGCCATGGGGCCGCCATGGCCGCGGGCCGCCGCGCTGGACGCCCAGCGCCGGCTGGCCACCCTGGCCTCCCGGGACGTCGACGCCTGGGCGTTCGCCCTGCCATGGCTGCTCGACACCGCCACCCGGTTCCCGGGCCGGCTGGCCCCGCTGCTGGCCGCCTAGAACACCGGTCAAGTATCCGGGATTGAGGGGATTGCGTGGCCGCCGTGGGCGGCGCGCAACGGTCCCTGGCTGCACGAACGGCTTGACGCTGCATGCGGCGCCGGATACATGACCGCTGTTCTAGCGCATGCCGAACCGGGCCCGCACCGGCGGCTGGAACAGCACCAGGGCGAGCCCGACGTCGATCAGCAGCCGCAGCAGGCCGCCCACGAGCATGGCGTCCGCGAGCAGGACGGTGAGCGACAGCGGCCACGCCCAGCGGCGCGACTGCAGCAGGCCGACGACGACCGCGATCATCGCCGCGGCCAGCACCAGCGAGACCGCCACGCCGCGTCCCGGGATCGGACGGAACACGGCCGACCCGGCCAGCAGCAGGAGGCCGGCCGCCTTGATACCCAGGACGATCGCCGCAATCCTGACCAGCCGGTCGGCCGTCTCCTCGTCAGCGGCCACTGGACGCCTTCTCCCCTCCGCCATGGCGACGATGTCGGCCTTCGCCTTGAAGGCAGGATTTCTACATGATTGCAAAGCTGCGTGCGTTACCTGTCATACGTCTTGCCTCGGACTTATACGGTTTTTACAGTAGTACCAGCAGGACCAGCCGTCCTGTCTGTTCGGCGACGGCTGGACGCGCCGTCGGCGAATGCAGCCGTGAGGCAGAAAGGAACGGCGATGGCACAGGTAGTTGAGGACCGCGAGCTGCGGCAGGAGGGCGAAGGCCGCCAGGGGCAGAAGCCAGGCCGGGGCCCGATCGACTGGCTCGGAGGTTGGCGGACCTGCCTGGTGGGGTGCAGCACGTTCCTCCTCCTGGCGCTCGCGATCCGAATCTTCCAGCAGTTCACCGCCTGGACGGACGGCATCGACGCCAGTAGCGAGGGCTTCGCGCAGACCTACCGCGCGCTGTACTACGCCGAGGTGCTGGCGGCCACCATCGGCACGCTGGTGTGGTGGGGCTACCTGGTGCGCAAGGGTCGCGCCCTGGTCAACCGCGAAGTCTCCCACGACGAGGAGGTCCGCCGGATCGCGGTGTTCTGGGGCCTGATCGGCACCACCTCCGTGATCCTGTACATCATGGCCAGCTTCTGGCCCAACCAGGACGGCGCCTGGCACCAGACCGCGGTCCGCGACACCGCGCTGACCCCGTCCCACATCCCGATGTTCTACCTGTTCTTCCCCCTCGGGATCACCATCACGGTGGGGACCTACCTGTACGGCCGCTACTGGCTGCCCAAGATCTACGGCGCCGAGAAGGGCTTTCCCTGGTCGTTCTTCTTCCTGATCGCCGCCTCGGTCACCGAGATGGCCCAGGTGGCCATGAACGAGTGGGGCCACAGCCTCTGGATCACCGAGGAGATCTTCGCCGTCCCGTTCCACTGGCCGTTCGTCTGGTACGGCTGGCTGGCGTCGGGCATCTTCGCCCTCTGGGCGGAGTCGGCGATCCGCCTGTTCGGCATCGAGAAGGAGGTCGAGGACGAGGTCGCCGACCCGGCTCAGGAGGGAGAGTTCGGGGCGCGGCGCGAAGAGATCGAAGCCGTAGAGGCCCTCGCCTCGTAGCGTCCGTCGAGGGGGTCCGCCGCACGGGTACGGCGGGCCCCCTCACGCGGACTCCCGCGAAGCGCTCCCGCTGGCCCGAGCGACGCCGTTCCGGTACGTCGACACCCCCCGTGTCGCCGACCGTCGAGTGGAAGCGAGGTCACCGTGGCAGTCGATGCCAAGACTCTTGAGCTCCGCGAGCTCATGCTGAAGAAGTACCGGTACATCGACCGCAAGTGGGATCTGGTCTTCTGGGTCACCGCTGCCTTCGTGGTCGGGGCCGCGGCGGACATCACCAAGCAGCTCTTCGCGGGCGACTGGGACTTCTGGACCGACTGGAAGGACCGGCAGTGGTGGCCGATCGTCACGCCGTTCGCGATCATCATCATCGGCTCGGCGTTGCAGTACATCCAGTGGCTGGCCTGGCGGTTCCCCACCGGCATGACCTACACGGCGGTCAGCTTCTGGCTCTGCACGCTGGTCGGGCGATGGATCCAGTGGGGCGCGTTCGTCTACTACCCCATGAACTTCGTCTGGCCGGCGACGATGGTGGCGGCGGCGATCTTCGCCGACTGGGTGCTGCTGAAAACGAGAGGCAGCTTCATCCTGACCTCGATCATCGGCTCGGGGTTGTTCACCATCGCCTGGTGGGTGTCGAACTACATCCCCCTGGCCGGCCTGCTCCAACCGGCGGTGTGGATGGACCGGGTGGTGACGCTCGCCGACGTCCAGGGGATCGAGTACGTCCGAAGTCAGACACCTGAGTATCTCCGCATCATCGAGCACGGCTCTCTGCGCACCTTCCTGGGGGAGACGCAGTACGTGGCCTTCGCCTTCGGCGCGACCGTCGCGGTCGTCGGCTACTGGGTCGGTCAGTTCATCGCCCGCGCCCTCGCCATCTGGCCGATCGGCCGCTTCATGAAGAAGTGGTGACCCGGGCCGGCTCGAGCTACGGAGGCTGAACTGACATGAGGCGCCGACTCCTCCTCATCCTGGTCGCCGCGGCCCTGGTCACGGTGGTGCCGGCCACGGCGGCGTCCGCCCACGGCGAGAAGTCCCAGGAGGGCTTCCTGCGCATGCGCACCGTCGGGTGGACCGATGTGCAATTCTCCGGCGACACGGTGCAGCAGGGCCAGACGATCACGGTCACCGGTACCGTCAAGGTCCTGGACGCCTGGCCGTCAAGCCTGGCCAAGGGCGTGCCCAACACCTGCTTCATGAGCATGATCGCGCCCGGGCCGGTGATCGTGCTCAAGGAGCGCACCCTCAACGGCGAGTCGGTCCCGACCCGGATCGACTGCACCAAGGGACGGGCCTACGACTTCTCGATGACCTTCGCCGGCCGCCGGGTGGGCCGCTGGCACGTGCACCCGGCCTTCGCCGTCAAGGGCGCCGGGACCCTGATCGGCCCGGGCGCCTGGATCAACATCCAGGAGAACCCGGCCGGCTACACCAACCAGGCCACCCTGCTCAGCGGCAAGACCGTAAATCTAGAAAATTACCAGCTGCCGTTCATCTGGATCTGGCTCACCCTCACCTTCATCATCGGCATGGTCTGGATGATCTACTGGACGGTGCCCAAGCGCACCATCCCGCACCTGGCCGTGACCAGCCAGATCCCGCTGAACACCGACGGCCGCGACTACGGCCTCATCACCAAGAAGGACCACCGCAACTCGACCATCATGATGCTGGCCACGGTGGTGCTGCTGGGCGCCGGCTGGATCTACCAGCTGGCCAACTTCCCGACCAAGATCCCTCAGCAGATCATCCAGTTCGCGCCGCCCAACCTGGAGCGGCCGGCGCCGTTCGTGAAGCTGGAGCCCGGCAAGGGCAAGGCGGTCTACGACGCCAGCAAGAAGCTGGTGACGCTGGAGGTCACAGCGACCAACACCGGCGACCAGCCGGCCCAGCTGACCCAGTTCGCGGTGGCCAACCTGACCTGGTTCAACCAGGCCGTGCCGGCGGCCAAGCCCACCGGCCCGCAGGCGGTCGACACCGCCTACCCGATGACGGTCCAGTCGGACACGATCGCGCCCGGAGCCACCCAGCAGGTCACCATCAGCATGCCGAGTGACGTCTGGATCCACCAGCAGCGCCTGCTGCCAATCGGCGAGTCCCAGTTGACCGTGACCGGCCAGTTGCGCTTCCAGGCACCCAACGGGGACAAGACTGATGTGGAGGTGGACGAGCCGCTGACCCCGACCGCGTTCACCACCTAGCCGCTGCCACAGAGACGAGGACGGTTTGCTCGGAGTGCTGGCCCACTATGGCGGTCTCGACGAGACGGCCATCATCTGGGTGCCGCTGGTCATGGTCGGCGGCCTCTGGTGGATACTCCGGGGCGGCGACCCCAAGGAGGACGAGGAGTCGTCGCGGGAGGAGACGAAATGAGCAACTTCGCGGCTGGCCTGTTCCCCAGCTGGGCCTCCTTCCTCATCTTCTTGCCGTTCATCATGCTGGGCTTCGGCCTCTGGTTCATCTGCCGGGCGTTCACCGACAAGGGGGTCGCCCGGCAGTCCGACCCCGAGGCCCGGGCCCAGGTCGTGGTCCTGCCCGACCGGTCGCAGCGGCCGCTGTACCACGTCCACCAGCAGATCCAGGCGTCGGCCCGGCCGCCCCCGAAGGCCCAGGGGGACGAGCCCGAGCGCGGGCCTCCCGGCGGCCGCCCTCGCCGGCGCCGGCACCACAACACCACCCACCTAGAGCTGCGCCAATAGGCCGCGAGGACCGCGCAACCGCGACCGCCAGCAAAGGAGCGTGTGCACGATGGGAGGCTATCTCTTCGCCATCGGCGTCTTCGTCGCCACGATGGTCTGTGTCGCCGCCCTGATCTGGTCCGCTGAGTACTGAGCCCCATCCCGGGCAGCAACCCGACCGCCCGGATGCGCCGCCCCCCCGAGCCCCCGGCGGCGGGCCGGTGCACGGCCTCCCGCCCTCGGAGCTGGAGCGCACCCTCGAGAACGGCATCCTGACCGGCCTGGCCGCCGGGGTGGCGATGGGGCTGTTCATGATGGTGGCCTCGGCCACCTGGGGCCAGGGCGGCGCCTTCACCCCGTTCTACCGGATCGCGGCCGTCCTCGACCGGGCCGCCTTCGACATCTCCCTGGAGCAGGCGGACGCCGGCTCGCGGTTCTGGCTCGAGCTCCAGACGGCGCTCCCCGGTGTCTGCGTGCACCTGGCCCTGGCCGGCCTCTTCGGCATGCTGTTCGTGCTGCTGGCCCACGAGGGCCGCGGCACCCGCCCGCTCGCTCTGGTGCTCGCCGGCGTCGCCTGGGGCCTGGTGGTGGCGGTCCTCATGGTCCCGGTCCTGCGCCTGGTCGGCCGGTCGGTCGGCGGCGGAGCCCTGGTCGCGGAGCTGCCGGCGCAGCTCGGCTGGCCGACCTACCTGGGCATGCACCTGGTCTACGGGCTCGCCCTGGGCGGCGTGGTGGCGTTGCGGGCCGCCCGCGCCCGGCGTCACGCCTGAACGGCCGGTCCCCGGGCCCGGGCCAACCTGACTGGTTACCACAGGAGCTCCGTGGGTAAACTCTGCGTGCTGCAACCGCCACTCTTGGCGCAGAGGAGCGCGCATGTCGCTGCATGGCGACGGGCCCCACCGGGGTCCCTCCGGCCGTACGCTGAGTACGGCCCGCCATGTCCTGCAGGCGCTCGAGATCATCGCGCGGCATCCCAGGGGCATCCCGATCAAGGCCCTGGCCCGCCAGCTGAACATCAGTCTCTCCTCCGGCTACTACCTGGTCGGCTCCATGCGCGAGCAGGGGTTCGTGGAGCCGTCCCGAGCCGCCTCGGGCCTGTACACCCTGGGGCCGAAGTTCGCCGAGCTGTACCGCGGCTACGTCGCCGCCAGCCTCCAGCCCGAACGCCTGCAGCCGGTCCTGGAGGAGCTGCGCGACCGGGCGTCGGCGCGCGCCTATGCGGCGCTGTGGCGCGACGGCGACCTGGAGGTGGTCGAGATCCGCGGCCGCCGGGGCTCCCGGGAGCTGCCCGACGTCACCAAGGGCTTCCGTGGCGCCGCCCACGCGCTGGCCCTCGGCAAGATCTACCTCTGCGGCCTGCCCAGGTCCCAGTGGCCCCGCTACCTCAGGGGGCCGACCTACCGGCGGTACACCTCGGCCACCATCGCCACCCCCGAGGCCCTGACCCAGCACCTGCGGACCGTGCGGGACACCGGGCTGGCCTTCGACCTCCAGGAGTTCGCCGCCGGTTCCTGCTGCATCGCCGTGCCGGTGCACCGCGGCGCCGACAAGGACCTGATCGCCTCGGTCGGGGTCTCGGTGCCGGCCCGCCGCTTCGCCGCCGAACGCAACGCCCTCACGGGCGTGATCCGCGACATCGCCGCGGAGGCCTCGGCCGAGCTGAGCGCCCCGACCGACGACCTCCCGCCCGTCCTGCTGGCCGAGGGGCCCGACGACGGCCCCGACGCCGACGCCGGCTGACCCTCAGGCGCCGAGCAGGAGGGCGATGCCGCCCAGGGTGTAGGTGACCATGACCACCAGCAGTGGGTACTGGGCCCGCAGGCGCTGCCGCGGGCGGGTGTAGTCGGCGAGCGCCCGGTCGTGGGCGATGAAGACGCCGACCACGTGGCCGCTGAGGATGGCGATCACCTGGACGACCGCGATCAGGGCGGTGGAGACCACCAGGTAGTTGATCTGGGACCCGGCGGTGCCGAACAGGTTCCAGCCGCGGCCCAGGGGGTCGGAGGCGAGCAGGTACCCGGCCTGGCCCTGGAACACGACCAGCGAGAAGTAGTGGGCGACGGCGTAGCCGACCGCGATGGGCAGCAGCGAGTGGACGAAGCGGCGCTCCACCGGGACCTGCTGGCCGCGCCGGGCCCACTGGTTCTGCCGGGTCGCGGCCAGGTAGGCGCCGGTCACCAGCGCGATCATGCCGAGGAGCCCGACCGTGCCGAGCAGCTCGTAGGCGACGCCGGTGGTCTGGTCGCTCATCCCCTTCCACCACAGCGTCCTGCTCAGCCCGTCGAAGGCCGTCGAGCCCAGCAGCACGCAGATCACCGCCAGCATCCCCGGCGCCACCGGGACCGAGGCCAGGCCGGCCAGCGGGTTGCGCACCACCAGCCGCCCGTCGGTGGGCCGGCGCCCGAACGGCGACAGCCGGCCGACCAGGGTGGAGTAGACCTCGAAGGGGTCGCCGTACCCGTACCAGGCCTGCCCGAACACGGCCGCCGCCGTCAGCTCCACCAGGCAGTACAGGAGGATGAAGCTGAGCACGTTCACCGGACGGTCGGGGTTGCGGTAGACCAGCTCCAGCCAGGTGAAGGCGAGCACCCCGGCCGCCGCCGGCCAGTAGCCGAGCCACTCGGGCATGGGCCGGACGTCGTCCGGGTCGCGGCGTCCCCGGAGCCAGCTGATCCAGCCGGAGATCAGCCGCAGCGGGTTGAACGCCCGCAGGACCGGCCCGAAGAGCAGGGACGCGGGCACGATGCCGACCCAGAACCAGACGAACAGCCACGTCGGCGCCGGGTTGGTGGCGCTGGTCTCGGCGCCGAAGGCGGCCACCACGATCGTCCCCAGCAGGAAGGCCAGGCCGATCAGCCGCAGGGCGAGCCGGAACGCCGGGGCGTCGATGAACCGCTGCAGCCCCATCGGGAGGGGCCGGCCGCGGTACGGGTCCTGCAGCCGTGGGACGTCCCAGAACCTGGCCAGCATGAAGAAGGTGACGATCAGCACCCCGGCGGCGGCGTACTGGGCCAGCCAGACCGGGACGGGCAGGTCGGCCCGGGCGCCCAGCCCATGGGCGAGGATCCTCATGATTGGCCCAAGTATGCTCGCCCGCCGCGACCGGAGGCCAGCCGTCGTCCCTGCTCAACCTGCGGACATGAAGGGTGCCCGGTGGGCCACCACCTCCAGGTCGTCGACCAGGACGGTGGCCGGAGGCGACCCGGCGGGGAGGACGACCTCCACGGCCAGGGCGGCGCCCGCCCGGTGGGCGTCGTGGGCAACCTCGACCCGCTGCCACTGGCCCTGCTGGAGCGCGGCCCCGAGGTGTCGGCGGCCAGCCGCCGCCCGCCCGCGACCTCCAGGAGCGTCACCTGCACCAGCATGCCCGGCCGGCTGGCCCTGACCCAGACGTCGGCCGCGTAGGTCCTGCCCGGAGTGCAGCGGGCCACCCCGGGCAGGACCATGCCCTGGTCGCCGCGCCCGCCGGCGGTGAAGCCCCCCGCCCAGCGCCCGGCCAGCGCCGGCCCGGTGCGCTCGACCCGGGCCCCGCCGATGGCCAGCCAGCCGGCCAGGCCCGCCTCGAAGCCGGGGTCGGCGACCAGGTTGGCGGCCCTCGCCGACCCGCCGCTCCCGGCCGTCGGGGGCGGGGCGGGGCCGGTCGTGGGCGCGGCCGCCGGCGGGCCGCCGGGCCTGTCCGGCTCCCGCGAGCGGGGGTGCTGGAACATCGACCCGATCACCACCGCGGCCGTGAGCACGATGGCGACCGCCGCCAGCACCCACTCGGCGGTCGCGTGCTCACGGGCGTCGGTCATGGACCGCCTGGCTGCCGCGAGATGCCGAGGAGGGTACCGGATCGGGCCCCTTCCCATACCTCTCGAGGCTCGCAGCCCCCCCTCACGTGCCGCTAACCGGCCAGGTCCCCGGCTAATTTCTACGATACGGAAGTAACTTTCCAAAGATGCTTCACAGCGGCGGACGGCGCTTGTTACAGTCATTCCAACCCCGGTGAGTGCTCGGCCGGGACCAGCCCACCCCATCTTCTCCGGGCGAACAGGAGCATGTGACATGGTCGCCGGCAAGGTCACGATCAACGGGCAGAGCGCGTCGATCACCGATGTGCCGCTCCACACCACGGCGCTGGACTTCCTTCGCGGCTGCGGCCTCACCGGCTGCAAGGAGGGCTGCGCCGAGGGCGAGTGCGGGGCCTGCTCGGTCCTGATCGCGCGTCCCGGCCTCCGCACGTCGACGGAGTGGGTCGCCATCAACGCCTGCCTGGTGCCGATCGCCTCGCTCGACGGCCAGGAGATCGTCACCGCCGAAGGGCTGGGTGAGCCGGGCGGGCTGCACCCCGTGCAACAGGAGATGGCGGTTCGCGGGGGCTCGCAGTGCGGCTACTGCACGCCGGGGTTCATCTGCAGCATGGCCGCCGAGTACTACCGGGCGGATCGCCGTCCCTCCAACGGGAGCGATGCGGAGGCCGACCACGGGCACGGCCCCAACGGGTTCGACATCCACGCGCTGAGCGGGAACCTGTGCCGCTGCACGGGCTACCGCCCGATCCGTGACGCGGCCTATGCCCTGGGCGCCCCACCTCCCGACGACTGGTTCGTCACCCGGCTGAGCGCGCCGCCCACCGAGCCCGCCGCGACACGGCTGCGCCACGAGGGTCGCTCGTTCGTCCGCCCCGAGACGCTCGCCGACGCGCTCCGGCTGCTGCACGCCGATCCGGGCGCCACCGTCATCGCCGGTTGTACCGACTGGGGCGTCGAGGTCAATCTCCGAGGCACGAGGGCAGCGTCGGTCATCGCGGTCGACCGCCTTCCCGAGCTTCGCGGCCTGGTCGTCGACGCCGACCGGATCGAGATCGGCGCGGCGCTGACGCTGACCGAGATCGAGCGTCGTCTCGACGGCGGCGTGCCGTTGCTGGCCCAGATGTTCCCGCAGTTCGCCTCGCGGCTGATCCGCAACGGCGCGACGCTCGGCGGCAACCTCGGCACCGGCTCGCCGATCGGCGACTCGCCGCCCGTGCTGCTCGCCCTCGAGGCGAGCCTGGTGCTGGCGAGTGTCGACGGCGAGCGGGAGGTCGCCCTGTCCGACTACTTCACCGGCTACCGACAGAGCGTGCGCCGCGCCGACGAGCTGATCACGGCGGTGCGCATCCCGCTGCCGCTGGCCCGGTTGGCGGCGTTCCACAAGATCGCCAAGCGGCGCTTCGACGACATCTCCAGCGTGGCCATCGGGTTCGCCCTGGAGGTCGAGGACCGCGTCGTCACCAAGGCCCGCATCGGGCTCGGCGGGGTGGCGGCGACGCCGATCCGCGCTCGTGCCACGGAAGCGGCCCTCGAGGGCCGGCCGTGGACGCCGGACACGGCGCAGGCCGCCGCGGACGTCCTGCGCGGCGAGGGCACCCCGATCGATGACCACCGCGCGAGCGCGGCCTTCCGCGCCGCGATGCTCGGTCAGAGCCTGCTCAAGCTGTACGCCGAGAGCCCGGAGGAGGTGTCGGCATGAGTGCGCTGTCAGACCGGCCCGAGCGCCCGTCGGTCGGGCTCGCCATCCCGCATGAGAGCGCGGCCCTGCACGTCACCGGCAAGGCGCTCTACACCGACGATCTGGTGGAGCGCACCAAGGACGTGCTGCACGCCTGGCCGGTCCAGGTCCCGCAGGCGCACGGCCGGGTGACCGCGCTGCGCACCGACCCCGCGCTCGCCGTGCCCGGCGTCGTCCGCGTGCTCACCGCGGCCGACGTCCCCGGGGTCAACGATGCGGGGGTCAAGCACGACGAGCCGCTGTTCCCCAGCGAGGTCATGTTCTACGGCCACGCCGTCTGCTGGGTGCTGGGCGAGACGCTGGAGGCCGCCCGGCTCGGCGCGGCCGCCGTCGAGGTCGAGGTCGAGCCACTCCCGTCGTACATCAAGGTGACCGAGGCGATCGCGGCCGAGTCCTTCCAGGGCGCGATGCCGCAGGTGCAGCGGGGCGACATCGAGGCCGGGTTCGCCGCCGCCGCCCATGTCTTCAGCGGCGAGCTCGAGTTCTCCGGCCAGGAGCACTTCTATCTCGAGACGCATTGCGCGCTGGCCCACGTCGACGAGGGCGAGCAGGTCTTCGTCCAGAGCAGCACACAGCACCCGTCCGAGACGCAGGAGATCGTGGCCCACGTGCTGGGCAGGCACAACCACGAGGTCACGGTGCAGTGCCTGCGCATGGGCGGTGGCTTCGGCGGCAAGGAGATGCAGCCGCACGGCTTCGCGGCGATCGCCGCGCTCGGCGCGGTCCTCACCGGGCGCCCGGTCCGGCTGCGGCTGAACCGCACCCAGGACCTGACCATGTCGGGCAAGCGGCATGGGTTCCACGCCGACTGGCGGGTCGGCTTCGACCAGGACCGGCGCATCGTCGCCCTGGACGCGACCTTGACCGCCGACGGCGGCTGGAGCCTCGACCTCTCGGAGCCGGTGCTCGCCCGCGCGCTGTGCCACATCGACAACGCGTACTGGATCCCCAACATCCGGGTGAACGGCCGCATCGCCAAGACCCACAAGGCGTCGAACACGGCGTTCCGCGGCTTCGGCGGCCCTCAGGGCATGCTGGTGATCGAGGACATCCTCGGCCGCTGTGCGCCGCTGCTCGGTCTCGATCCGATGGACCTGCGCGAGCGCAACTTCTACGGGCCGGGCCAGACCACGCCGTACGGTCAGCCGGTCCGCCACCCCGAGCGCATCCCGACGATCTGGGAGGAGGTCGTCTCCGGCGCCGACGTGGTGGACCGCAAGCGCGAGATCGAGGCGTTCAACGCCAGCCACCCGAACACCAAGCGCGCCCTGGCGGTGACGCCGGTCAAGTTCGGCATCTCCTTCAACCTGACGGCGTTCAACCAGGGCGGTGCGCTCGTGCACGTCTACAAGGACGGCTCGGTGCTGATCAACCACGGCGGCACCGAGATGGGGCAGGGCCTGCACACCAAGATGCTCCAGGTCGCCGCGACCACGCTCGGCATCCCGCTGCGCCATGTCCGGCTGGCTCCCACGCGTACCGACAAGGTGCCGAACACCTCGGCGACCGCGGCCAGCTCCGGCGCCGACCTCAACGGCGGCGCCGTCAAGGACGCCTGCGAGCAGATCAAGGAGCGGCTGCTGCGGGTGGCCAGCGGGATGCTGGGCACGAACGCGTCAGACGTGCGGATCGTGGACGGCGTGGCACGCGGTCTGGGGACCTCCGAGGCGTACGTCGACTGGCAGGAGCTCGTCCGCACGGCGTACTTCCAGCGGGTCCAGCTGTGGGCGGCGGGGTACTACCGCACCGAAGGGCTGCACTGGGACTCGTCGGTGATGCAGGGGTCGCCGTTCAAGTACTTCGCCTACGGCGTGGCCGCCACCGAGGTCGAGGTCGACGGCTTCACCGGCGCCTACCGCACGCGGCGCGTCGACATCGTCCACGACGTCGGTGACAGCCTCTCGCCACTCGTCGACCTCGGCCAGATCGAGGGTGCGTTCGTGCAGGGGGCCGGCTGGCTCACCCTGGAGGACCTGCGCTGGGACACCGGTGACGGTCCCCGGCGCGGCCAGTTCCTGACCCAGGCGGCCAGCACCTACAAGCTGCCGAGCTTCTCGGAGATGCCCGAGGTCTTCAACGTGACGCTGCTCAGGAACGCGACCGAGGAAGGTGCGGTGTACGGGTCCAAGGCCGTGGGGGAACCGCCGCTGATGCTGGCCTTCTCCGTGCGGGAGGCGCTGCGGCAGGCCGCGGCCGCGTTCGGGCCGGCGGGCACGAGCGTCGACCTCGGCTGCCCCTCCACCCCGGAGGCCGTCTACTGGGCCGTCGAGCAGGCGCGGGAGCACACCTCGCACGGCCATGTCGCCGACGCGAACGTCGTCCCGCCGCAGCCGGTCCACCCCCACGGACGCCAGCCCGAGTCGGAACGCGCACAACACGCCGTCACCCATGCCTGAGACGGCCTGGTTCAACGCGGTCGCCCGCCTGCGTGCGCGGCGCGAGCCGGGCGTGCTGGTGACGGTCGCGTCGGTTCGCGGGCACGCCCCACGCGATGCCGGCGCCAAGCTGGTGGTCGGCGTCCGGGAGACGTGGGGATCGATCGGCGGCGGCAACGTCGAAGCGGTGGCGATCGAGCGGGCCCGGGCGCTGCTCGCCGACCCCGGCGCGACCCCCACGCTGTTCGAGACGGCACTGTCGGACAAGGCGCCGTACGAGCACGGCGTGCAGTGTTGTGGCGGAACGGTCACCGTGCTGCTCGAGCCGCTGCCGGTCGTGCCCGCCGTGGCGATCTTCGGCGTGGGGCACGTCGGGTTCGAGCTGGCGCGCATCCTCGCCCGCCACGACCTCGAGCTGCATCTGGTCGACAGCCGCCCCGAGCAGCTGACCGACGAGCGGTTGGCGCCGCTGTCCGACGCGGTGGCGAACCTCCACGTCCACCGCGTCCCGCTGCTCCCCGAGATCATCCTGGGTGAGCTGCCGCCGGGCGCCCACGTGCTGATCATGACGCACGACCACGCCGAGGACGCGGCGCTGTGCGACGCCGTCCTCCGCGGCGGCGACCTCGGCTCGATCGGGCTGATCGGCTCGGCGGGGAAATGGGCCCGGTTCCAGCGGTTGCTGGCCGAGGGCGGCCACGACATGGCGTCGATCGCTCGGATCCGCACGCCCATCGGGCTGGCCGAGATCACCGGCAAGGAGCCGGCGACGATCGCCGTGAGCGTCGCGGCCGACCTGTTGCTGACGTTCGAGCGCGAGCGGTCCGCCGCGCGGAGCTGATCGCATGACGCTGTATCGCGCCCAGGTGATGGACACCCCCGACGACCCGTTCCGCGGCGGGGCGTTGCGGGCGGACGCCGACGCGGGACTGCTCGTCGTCGACGGCGTGATCGTCGAACGCGGGCCGTACGCGGAGGTTCGACGCCAGCATCGCGACGAGACCGTCGTCGACCTCGGCTCCGGCCTGCTGCTGCCCGGGTTCGTCGACACCCATGTGCACTACCCGCAGGTACGGGCCATCGGTGCGCTGGGCATGCCGCTGCTGGAGTGGCTCGACCGCTGCGCGCTGCCGGAGGAGGCGAGGCTGGCGGACGTCGACTACGCCCGGGAGGTCGCCGGCGAGTTCATCGCATCGCTGGTCGACTCGGGCACGACGACCGCGCTGGTCTTCGGCTCGCATTTCGCGCCGGCGGTCGACGCGCTCTTCGAGGCGTCCACCGGGCGCGGCCTTCGGGTCACCTGCGGCCTGGTCGTCGGTGACCGCATGCTGCGACCCGATCTGCACACGACCGCGCAACGCGCCTACGACGAGGGGCGCGAGCTGGCCCGGCGATGGCACCAGCGGGGTCGCACCCGGTACGCGGTCACGCCGCGGTTCTCGCTGTCCTGCACCGACGACCTGCTCGCATCGTGCGCGGCCCTGCACGACGACACCGAGGGTTGCTGGTTCACCTCGCACATCAACGAGAACCCGGCCGAGATCGCCAAGGTGCGGGAGCTGTTCGGCTGTGGCTACCTCGAAAGCTATGACCGGCACGGTCTGGTCGGCCCCCGCAGCGTCTTCGCGCACAACGTGCACCCCAGCGACGCCGAGCTGAAGCTCCTGGCCGCCAGGGAATCGACCGTCGCGCACTGCCCGACGAGCAACGCCGCCCTCGGGAGCGGACTGTTCCCGTTCGACCGCCACCTGTCGTTCGGTGTCCGCGTGGCCCTCGGCTGCGACGTCGGCGCCGGCACCGGGTTCTCGCTGTTCAAGGAGGGCCTGCAGGCCTACTTCCTGCAGCAGTTGCGCGGCCAGGACGGCGTGGCCCTGACGTCGGCGCACCTCCTCCATCTGGCCACGGCGGCCGGCGCCGACGCGCTGGGGATGCGTGAGCAGGTCGGCGACCTCACCGTGGGGAGGCGCTTCGACGCCCTGTGGCTGGACCCGCGTCCTGGCACGCCGCTCGACATCGGTCTGCGGCACGCGCATGGGCCCTCCGACGCCCTCGCGAAGGCGTTCGCGCTGGCGACACCCCACGACGTACGGGGCGTGTGGGTCGACGGCGAGCGGGTCAAGGGATGACAGGCTGCCCCGCTACCCGGCCAGGCCGGCCAGGTCGGTGAAGCTCTCGTCGACCAGGGTGGGCAGGTCCTGGCCGGGGTGGCGGACCCAGCGCTCGTAGGCGGCCTGGAAGCAGGCCAGGGCGAGCTTGGGCACCAGCAGCGCCTCCTGCTCGGTCGAGCCCCGCTCCACCAGCCGGGCCGCGATGGCCTGCTCCCAGCGCAGGTTCTTGGCCATCCGGCGGGCCTGGAGGGCCGGGGTGGCGGCGATCAGCCGCTCACGGGCCAGGCGGCGCTCCGGGTCGGCCGCGCTGTTGGCGGCCAGGGCGCGGGTGGCGCGCCGGGCCAGCTCCAGGACGGGCTCGCCGGCCGGGGCGCCGTCCAGGGTGCCCTCGATCACCTCGAGGAGCCGCTCGTCCTCGGCGAAGAACAGCTCCTCCTTGTCGGCGAAGGGGCGGGGGG